>Ga0082335_1000411_pt1 | contig 109446 bp, 111 predicted proteins | sample Subgrocontami58m_FD_72375 | JGI IMG/M metagenome (GOLD analysis project Ga0082335, IMG submission 72375) | Subsurface groundwater microbial communities from S. Glens Falls, New York, USA - GMW37 contaminated, 5.8 m (SPADES assembly) (version 2) ... | reverse complement strand
GGGAATGCCCAAAGAAAAGATAGAAGCTTGCGGGCGCATCACTTTTGATAAGTGCGTATGCAGTAGTAATATTTTGCTCCAGAAGGTCAGGTTTTTTGAAAACATAGATGATGTTTGCACTGTTAAGCTTAATGAAAAGACGGGATACGGGCTTTACTGCGTGCCCATTGTGCGCGCGGGTAATAGCCTGGGCCTTATTAATATCTACGTTGAGAAAGGGCATCGCCGCAGCGACGAAGAAGAGGAATTTTTAAAGACCGTTGCCAACGTTCTCGCGGGTATTATAAGCTTTAGGCAGGTCGAGAAAGATAAAGAGAATATCCAGGCCCAGCTTTTGCATACACAGAAGATGGACATCGTAGGCAAGCTGACCGGTGGCATCATACACGATCTGAATAACCTCCTTGTCGTCATTATGGGATTCAGCGAACTCGCCCAGGAAAATGATAAGAACCTTAGTTTAACCCACGATGCCTTTTCTGAGATCATAAGGGCTGCAAAACAATCTAAGACACTTGTGTTCCAATTGTTGACCTTATCGCGCAAGAACTTGGCTCAGAAGAGAGTAATTGATCCAAACAGCCTTCTGGCAGGTTTAGTGAAGACCTTGCGCTATGTCATCGGCCCTACAATAGAGTTACAGACACAGTTTGAAGAAAAGCTTAAGCGCGTAAAGGGCGATCAGGGGCAACTTGAGCAGGTCGTTATGAACTTTATCGTTAACGCCAAAGACGCTATGCCTCAGGGAGGGAAACTGACCATTAAAACTGAGAACGTTTTCCTTGATGAGAATAGCGCTAAGCTTATAAAAGATGGCAAGCCCGGAGAGTTTGTATGTTTTTCTATCCAGGACACGGGCATGGGCATGGATGAAGAAGTGCAACGCAGGATATTTGAGCCATTTTTTAGCACAAAGGCCCCGGGCTATGGGACAGGGCTCGGCTTATCCATAGTCAACGATATTGTTAAACAACATTTTGGGTGGGTGAGCGTTGACAGTAAGCCCGCCGCAGGCGCTACATTCAAAGTTTATTTGCCGGCTACAACAGCGCTGTTGGAAGAAGGGGTGCCAGAAGAGATATCTCTAAAGGATCTTAAGGGCAATGGTGAACGTGTCCTGGTGGTTGAAGACGACAAGGGCGTGCGGAACTTTGAAAAGATGCTATTGGCCGAGAACGGCTATGTTGTTATTGACGCAGGGAGTGCTTCTGAAGCGCTTGATATCTTTGAAAAAGAGAACGGAAAATTTGACGTTCTCTTCACGGATTTTGTATTGCCGGATGAGAACGGCATAGATCTGGCGGATAAGATGCTTTTGGCTAAAAAAGATATTTGTGTGCTTATATCCAGCGGATACGCGCAGTATGAGATGTTGGACCCGTTGCTTCAGGAAAAGAAATTCGCTTTTCTTAGGAAGCCATATACTATCGTTGAGTTCTTGACCTTTATTAAAAGGGCTTGCGCGAATAGGTGAACAAATCCACGTTATAAAAAATGCCTAAGATACTGATAATTCAGGATAGCCCTTCCGTAAACATGCTTTTGCAGAACAGGCTTGAGGCATCGGGTTTTTCCGTTGATACGGTTGAGACAGGCCAGGGAGGCATAGAAAAAGCAAAAAGCGGAGCATATCAGCTTATTTTGTTAGACCACGGCCTTCCTGATACTGACGGCGCGCAGGTATGCCGTATATTAAAAAAAGAAAAAGCCCTGTCTGGTTGCCTGATCATTTTTATGTCGGCAATGGATGAGGCCGGGATAAGCAAAATAAACAGTCAAGCGGGCGGCGACGGTTACATAAGCATGGATTTTAAAGGCCAGGAATTGATAGATAAGATAACGGGATTTTTGAAAAAGGCCAGCCAGTGAGCCCAAAGAATAAAAGTAAGAATGTAGATGAAGAAAAGCTTACTCTATACGAAGAAGAGCTGTATGAGACTAAGGAGCCTAAGGAAGAGACAATAAGGCTAGTTGTTTTTCGGCTTTCAGATGAGTGGTATGGTGTTGGGATATCCAAGGTAAAAGAGGTGGACAAGGTTGAAAAAATATCTTATTTGCCTTCAAGCCCGGATCAGATAGCGGGCATAGTCAATCTGCGCGGGAATATTCTTGCTGTTATGGACCTAAAGAAAATATTCAATCTGCCGCAGGAGCCTTTAACTGAAAGGTCCCGGCTTGTTGTCGTTGAGGAAGGCATTTTGGAAGTAGGGCTTTTAAGCGACGCTGTAGTTGAAGTCGCCGAAGTTCCTGTTAAAAAGATAGAGCCCGCGCTTTCCACGCTTGATGCAACAAAAGTGGAGTATCTTACGGGACAGGTCAAAATAGGCGATAAATTAGTAGGTATACTTAATGTAGAAAGGATCCTTACAAAGAAGTAGGGTTTTCGCGCGTTATGCATGAATTAGGGCTTATTGAAGATTGGGTCAAGTCAGTCAGGGCAAGTGTCGCGGCCGTTAAAGAAGAGGGCAAGGTAAGCAAGATCCATGTCAAACTTGGCAGGGACTCAGAAGTTAAGAAAGAAGTGTTAAGCTTTTGGTTTGAAAACCTGACAAAGGGCACTGAGCTTGATGGCGTAGCGCTTGATGTCGTTTTAAAAGACGGAAAAGATATTTTGTTTGATTTTTTAGAGGTTGAATAGCGGAGAGGTTTATGGCAGAGAGAGTCGGCGTATATATTTGTGAATGCGGCCCTAATATTAAAGAGGCCGTAGATGTAGGCGAACTCACAATCTATGCCCAGGGCCTTGAAAGCGTCGTTCTGGCGAAACCTTTTAATCTCTTATGTTCAGCGTCGGGCCAGGAATTATTATCCAAAGATATTAAGGAACACGGTTTGACACGCGTTGTGATCGCGGCGTGTTCTCCTAAGGAGCATGAAGCTACGTTTGAAAAAGTATTAAAGAACGCTGGGCTAAACCCATTTTTGCTTCAGGTCGCTAATATCAGGGAGCAGTGCGCGTGGACCATTAAAGACAAGCGCGCGGCAACACAGAAAGCAAAGGCCATGATAAAAGCGGCTGTAAACAGGGTAATTCATCATGAGCCTCTGGAGGCAAAAGAGATAGATTGCCAAACAGATGTTCTTGTTGTGGGTTCAGGAGTTGCCGGCTTGAGCGCGGCTTTGACCCTGGCGCAGAAAAACCGCAAGGTCTACCTCGTTGAGAAGTTGCCGTGGATAGGCGGCCAGGTAGCGCGCTACGAAAAAGTCTTTCCTACGCTTGAATGCGCGTCTTGCGTTACGGCTCCTGTATTGGATGAGGTCTTGCACCATGGCCACACAGACCTTATGTCAAATAGCGAAGTAGAGGGGCTGACCGGTTTTTATGGCAATTTTATAGTCAAGGTTAGAAAGAAAGCAAGGCTTGTAGACCTGCGGGCTTGCATTGGCTGCGGCGCCTGCTTTGAGGCCTGCCCAGTTAAAGTTAAAAACGAATTTAACGAAAACATGGATGAGCGGCACGCTATTTATATCCCGTTTGCAGGGGCGTTGCCAGCGGTAGCTGCCATTGACCGTAAAAATTGCCTTCGTTTTAAGGGGCAGGTTTGCGAGGCATGCTTAAAGGCGTGCCCGTTCGCGGCCATCAATTATGATGAGAAAGACCAGCTTGTAGAATTAAAAGTCGGCGCCATTGTGCTTGCCGTTGGGTTTGATCTGTTTGATGCCAGAAAGGCGCCTCAATATAGTTACGGAAAGGCTGAAAACATTATGACCGCCTTTGAATTTGAAAGGATGCTTAATTCTACCGGGCCTACGGCGGGAAAGATACTGATGAAAAACAAAAAACCGCCCAAGACAATAGCCTTTATTCATTGCGTAGGCTCAAGGGTAAAAAAATTCAACGAACATTGCTCCGGGGTATGCTGTTCGTATTTGTTGAAATTCGCCCACATGGCTAAAGAGAAGTTGCCTAAGGCCACGGTCTGTGAATTTTATTCTGACCTTTGCCTGCCCGGGAAAGAAGCCCAGGAGTTCTGTGATAAGGTAACAGGGAAGAAAGGAATAGAGCTATTGCATATGAGTGGTGCTGATTCCATAAAGATAACAGTAAAGAACAACAAGGCGTTTATACAATATGCCGATGTGTCCGGAAAAAATAAAAATAAGACAGTTGATATGGTTGTTTTGGCGCCGGCTATGCAAGGTGTTAAAGACTCAAAAGAATTGGCAAAGCTTTTTGATGTATCATTAGGTAAGGCTGGGTTTTTCGTTGAAGAAAATAACCAGCTTGCTCCGGTCTCAACGACAACTAAGGGAGTGTTCATCGCGGGTTGCTGCGCCGGGCCTAAGGACATTCCTGCTTCTGTAGCGCAGGGGCAGGCTGCGGCGGGCTGTATACTCTTGCGGCTTGTGCCAGGAGAAAAATTAACCATAAGCCCCAGGGTAGCCGTAGTTGATAGCGAGCTATGTTCAGGCTGCAAGACGTGCTTGAATCTTTGCCCTTTTAAGGCGATCACATATGACGAAAAAGAAAAACAGTGCGTTGTCAACGAAGTCTTGTGCCGCGGGTGTGGTACTTGTGTAGCAGCCTGTCCCAGCGCGGCTATTAAGGCCAGGCATTTTACTAATAAACAGATATCAGCAGAGATAAAAGGATTATTAGAATGAGTGATTTTGAGCCGAAGATCATAGGCTTTTTGTGCAATTGGTGTTCATATGAGGGCGCAGACAGCGCGGGCAAGGCCCAGCGCGAGTATCCTGCAAACCTAAAAGTAGTGCGTGTAATGTGCAGCGGCAGAGTGGACCCGCAGTTCATATTAAAAGCATTCAAAGAAGGCGCGGATGGTGTTTTGATCTTAGGGTGTCATCCAGGCGATTGCCATTACAAAGAAGGAAATTATAAGATGCTACGGCGTTTTAGCCTTTTAAAAAAGATGCTCGAGCAGTTTGGCATAGAGGAAGAAAGGCTGAGGCTTGATTGGGTATCGGCCAGTGAGTCAGAAAAGTTCATAAAGATCGTTAGTGACATGACCGCAAAGGTTAGATCGCTAGGGCCATTGTCTAAATATGAGTAAGCCAAAGATAGCTTTATACTGGTGTTCATCCTGCGGCGGGTGCGAGGAATCCGTTGTTGATATCGCTGAAAACGTATTAACGGTCAGGGAATTGGCGGATATAGTGTTTTGGCCAGTAGCCCTGGATGTAAAATATAAAGATGTGGAAGCTTTTGCAGACAATGAGATAGCTGTTACGCTTATTAACGGCTCTATCAGGATGGATGAGCAGGAGCACATGGCAAAGTTATTAAGGAGAAAATCACAGAAGATCATTGCCCAGGGCGCTTGCGCGCACATTGGCGGAATCTATGGACTGGCCAATCTTAATAAGAAAGGCGAATGCCTTGATAAGGCTTATAAAGAAGTGCCCAGCGTTAAAAATCCGAAAGGTGTTCTGCCTCAGGTCAAAACAAAAGACTGCGGCCGTGAGTTGGAATTGCCAGATTTTCATGATACCGTCAGATCATTAGATCAGGTCATTACCGTTGATTATTACATACCGGGTTGTCCGCCAAATCCAAAATATATCGTTGAAGCTGTCTTGGCTGTCCTGGGAAACAAGGATCTGCCTTTCGGCTATGTATTCGCTGAGAGAAGGTCTCTGTGCCATTCATGCCACCTTGTGGATTCCAAACCGCAGGACTCTGTTATCAATAAGATAAAGAGGGTCCATGAATGGGTATGGGACCCTGAGAAGTGTTTTCTCGCCCAGGATATGATATGCCTTGGGCCTGCCACAAGAGGTGGGTGTGAAGAGAGGTGCATAAAAGGCAATATGCCGTGCCGCGGTTGTTACGGCCCGGTTGAAAATGTGGAAGACCAGGGTGGAAAATTTTTATCGGCCTTGGCGAGTATTATCAATTCAAACGATGAAAAACAACTTAAAAAAATAGCCGGCTCTTTTCCCGATATCGCCGGATTTTGTTATCGCTATAGCCTGCCTACATCTTTGTTGAAGAAGAAGGTAGGATAAAGGGGCATTATGACTAAAAAGATAACCATAGACGCTATAACCAGGCTTGAAGGGCACGGCAAAATAGAGATCTTTGTTGATGACAAAGGCGATGTTGAAAGGGCTTATTTACAGGTGCCTGAATTTAAGGGCTTTGAGAAGTTCTGCGAAGGCCGGCCCGCTGAAGAGATGCCTGTCATAACCCAGAAGGTCTGCGGTGTATGCCCTGTGGCCCACCATACTGCGTCTAGCAAAGCCTTGGATGCGCTTTGGAAAGTAGATCCTCCAAGGGCAGCAAAAAAGATAAGAGAGCTTATGTATAACGCTTTTATTTTTGAAGACCACCTTTTGCATTTCTTTTTCCTGGGAGGGCCGGATTTTGTAGTAGGCCCGCAAGCCCCCGCGCTTGAAAGGAATATATTTGGCGTTATTGATAAAGTCGGCGTTGAGATAGCAAAAAAGGTCATTGATATAAGAAAAAAGGTCCGCGGCATAAACGCCATCATAAGCGGCAGCCCCCTTTATCCGGTTTGCGGGCTTCCCGGAGGTATTTCAAAAGCCTTAAAGAAAAACGAAAGAGACGACATAGCGAATGTTGTAAAAGAGGCGCTTGAATTCGCTAAATTCACCCTGAAATTATGGGAGGATATTGTTTTAAAGAACAAAGAATACGTTGACCTGATATTAAGCGACATATATTTTCACAAGACGTATTATATGGGCCTTGTTGATAAGAACAATAAAGTAAATTTCTATGATGGTAAGATCAGGGTCGTGGATCCAGATGGCAAGGAGTTTGAAAAATTTGAGGCAAAAGATTATCTAAAGCATTTGGAGGAGAGGGTTGAGACGTGGAGTTACATGAAATTTCTTTATTTGAAAAAGATAGGGTGGAAAGGCTTTGTTGACGGCAAAGAAAGCGGCGTATACAGGGTGGCACCTTTAGCGCGGTTGAACGCTTCTGACGGCATGGCAACACCTTTGGCCCAGATGGAATATGAGAGGATGTATAAGCATTTGGGCGGCAAACCCGTGCATAATACCATGGCATATCATTGGGCAAGGTTGGTTGAAGTCCTCTACGCGGCAGAGCGCATGGAAGAATTGATACAAGATGATGAGATAATAGACCCGACTGTGCGCAATATCCCCGAGCATTTGCCGACAGAAGGCGTTGGTGTCGTGGAAGCGCCGCGCGGCACATTATTCCATCATTATAAGACCGATAAAAATGGCATGTTAACTGCTGTTAACCTTTTGGTAGCTACGCAAAATAATGCCGCTGCCATATGCATGTCTATTGAAAAAGCAGCAAAGCGCCTTATTAAGGGAGATAATATTTCAGAAGGCCTTTTGAATATGATAGAGATGGCTTTTCGGGCTTATGATCCATGCCTGGCGTGCGCTACACATAGCCTGCCCGGTGAAATGCCTTTGAAAGTGTCTATATATAATAGAAAAAGAAAACTTTTGAAAGAGATAGTCAGGGGATAATGGTTCAGAAGACCCTCGTTTTAGGTATAGGTAATACGATACGCGGCGATGATGCCGTAGGCATTTTTGCTGTAAGGGCTTTTAAAAAAGAGAACAAAGCGGCTTTCGTTGATGTTAAAGAGACACAAGAAGCAGGCCTGAACTTATTGGGGTTCTTGACAGGGTACAAAAAGGCCGTTATTGTTGATTCTATTGTTACGGCAAAAGGAAAGCCCGGGGATATCCATAGGTTGACTAAAAGCCAGCTCTGCGGCGCGAGTAGCCTGTATTCATCGCACCAAATAGGCCTGGCTACTTTGATAAAGCTCTGCAAGCGCTTAAAAATAGATTTGCCCAAAGACGTCATACTTTATGCCGTTGAAATAGAACAACAATATAGTTTCAGCGAAAACAGCCTTTCGAGTATATTAGAGAAGCGCATTACAAAGGTGGTCAGTTTAATACAAGAGGAGGTGAATTGATATGTCAGTTGAGATCCTTGATACTTTAGGGCTTAAGTGCCCTCAACCGGTTTTAAAGGTAGCGGTAAAGGCCCCGGATATGAAGCCGGGAGATATACTTGAGGTAATAGGCGATTGCCCGACATTTGAGAGAGATATGCGGATGTGGTGCGAAAGGATAAAAAAGACCTGTTTATCAGTGAAAGAAGAAGGCGGCAGTAAAAAGAGGATACAGATCCAGTTTTAGGAAGAGTCTAACACGAAAAGTGTAGGAGGTAAAGACGATGCATTGGACTATCACGAGGAAATTGGGGATAAGTATTGTTCTTTTGTCCCTTGGCACAGGCGCATTGGGAGGGGTGGCGATCGCGACAGATCAGCAGGTCCTTATTTTGGCCATGTTTCTCGCCATCGCGGCAGTCGCACTCGCGGTAGCGCGGCTCTTAAGTAAGAGCATTATCGCCCCATTGAGAAATCTGCACCATTTTATAACTGACGCTACTGCGAAGAAAGATTTTTCTAAGGCGCTCAAGGTCACGAACAAAGGTGAGCTTGGTCTGCTGGAAGAGGATGTCAACGCCATGGTAGGCGAGGTCAACCGGTTGATGTCTGAGCTCCATGAGACTAACATGGGTTTTATTGTCGGTATATCTGAATGCCTGGAATCATTAAAGAGAATAGACAGAGGCCAGCCGGCGGTACGCATCCAGGGTACGTTCAAGGATGAGTTATTAAGCAAGTTGGCTGATGTTATAAATCATATAGCTGAAAATATAGATTATTGCGCTGATCAAAGCCAGGAGTGGCTCATAGGTATAAGCGAGCATTACAATGTTTTAAATAAGCTGGCCGCGGGTGACCGGGAAATACGAGCTTTGGAGAATTCAAAGAATGAGATAATCGCTAAGATGGGCAGCGTTATTAACAAGATGGCCAATTCCATGCTCTCCGCTATTGAAGAAGTTGAAAATTCCGGAGTAGAGCTGGCCGTATTTTTTTCCGGTGTTTTTGAGGTATTAAAGAAGACTTCTGAGGGAGATCTCACGTCCTCTGTAGCAGAGACAACGGAGAACGAAGTTTTGTTAAGGTTAGGAAAAGTAACGAATAGGACCATAACAAACCTTAAGGCACTTATCGGAGATGTCAAAAAGGTCATTTTTAGGATAGATTCAAGCTGCGCTGAGATATACGCGGCAGCTGAAGAACAGGCATCAGGCGCTGCCGAGCAGTCTTCGGCGGTATCTGAAATATCAACTACCGTAGAAGAACTCGCGGCTACGGCTTCGCGTATTGCCGGGAGCGCGGAAAATGTGACCAAGATAGCTGAGCAGACTTTTACCGGTATGCAAGAGATTCACACTAAGGTGGAGCAGACAGCAAAGAAGATGCTTTTATTAGGTGAGAAGTCACAGGCAATAGGCAATATTACGAAGCTAATTGACGATATTGCCGAACAAACCAATTTACTCGCGCTAAATGCCGCTATTGAAGCCGCGCGCGCGGGCGAAGCAGGCAGGGGTTTTACGGTCGTTGCTCAAGAGGTCAGAAAGCTGGCTGAGCGCACTTCAGAATCAACGGAAGAGATCAGGCAGTTGATAACCGAGATACAAGGAGAAACCAATTCAACTATAATGGGTGTTGAAGATTCCACAAAGTGGGTCTCTAAAGGGTTGGAGATGGTCAAAGAGACCGTAAGAGTCGTGCGCGAAATATTTGTAGCTACCCAGCAGCAGAAGTCAGCCTCAAGCCAGGTAGTGGTCGCTATAAAGAACATTGATTCGGTCACAAAGCAATTTGTCTCTTCCACTAAAGAGACAGTCAGTTCTGTGGCAGAACTTAGTAAGCTGGCACAAGAGTTGCGCCAGAACGTGGAAAAGTTCCGCCTTGAAGCGTCAGAAAAAAAATAGATGCCCGATAAAAAAGATTTTATCTCAATTTTTAAGGCTGAGACCGAAGACCATTTGACCAAGCTGGATAAGGGGTTGGTAGACCTGGAAAAACATCCGGGTAATTCAGACCTGGTCAAAGAGTTGAACAGGGAAGTCCATACTATCAAAGGTTCTTCGCGCATCTTCGGGTTTTATGAGATACAAGAGATAGCTCATAGGATAGAGGATATATTTGAAAAGGTATCCGGCAAAAAGATAGATTTCAATTCTCAATTGGCGCAAAAGATATTTAAAGGTTTAGATGCCATAAGAGCGATATTGGAAACGATATCTAAGGAAGAAAGGGCTTCAGTTGACGTTTCCGAGATATGCAAAGAACTAGAAACAGTTCCTTCGCCTCAACCTTTAAAGGCTAAGGCCCAGGAAACGAGACCACAAGCCGCGCAACAAGAGCCTTCACACCCTGTACAAATAGAAGAATATATCAGGGTCCCTATCACCCGCGTCAATAAATTCCTTAATCTTATCGGCGAGATGGTCATCAATAAGATGAAATCTTCCGAGAAGATATCTCAGACAAAAAGGCTTTTTAAATTGAGCAAAGAAGCCCAGAAGAGGGTATCTGAACTCGGTGATAAGATAAAGAAAGAATTCCCGCTTGAGAAGAACAGTGAAATATCAAGGTTGTTTAGCCAGTGCTCTGCGGACATGCAGGAACTCAAAGAATACGCGCAGGGCCTTTATGAAAATATTTATACCGAGTCACTGCATTTAGACCCGGTCATTGATGAGTTGCAGGCAAAGATGAAAGAGATAAGGATGCTGCCTCTGTCTAGCGTGCTTGAAGGTTTTCCGCGTATGGTCAGAGACATAGCTTTTCAGCAGTCTAAAGAAATAAATTTGGAGATATCCGGCGATGACACCGAATTGGACAAAAAGGTCCTGGAGTGGATAAAAACGCCGCTTATGCATATCTTGCGCAATTGCATAGACCACGGCATAGAGCTGCCTGACTTAAGGGAGGCTCAAGGCAAGCCTAAGGCAGGGACCATGAAGATCTCCGCTTTTCATGAGGCCGGAAACGTCGTCATCGTAATAGAAGATGACGGCAGAGGTATAGATATTGATGAGGTCAAACGCACGGCGTTGGCAAAAAAGCTCATTACTGAAAAAGAGCTGGAAAAGATGCCTGACAAAGAGGCGCTAAACCTTATTTTTATGAACGGTTATTCAACGAGCCCTATTATCACTGATGTTTCAGGCCGGGGCATAGGTTTAGATATTGTAAGAAGGGATTTGGAAAATCTGAAAGGGCAGGTGTTGTTGGAAACAGAAAAAGGAAAGGGCGCGAAGTTCACCCTCGTTTTGCCTCTGACCATTGCTATTATCCAAATCCTTCTTGTAAAAATAAAAGGTATTATCTTTGGCATCCCTATGACCTCTATCGTCGTAAGCCTCAAAGTAAAAAAGCAAGAGTTATCCACATTGGAAGGAAAGATGGCCATGCAGTCGCGCGGCCAGACAGTGCCTCTTGTCGGTTTGGATGATGCCATAGGCTTGCATTTTCAAGGCGTAAGCGAAAATGAGCATGTTGACAAGCAAGAGTTATCCGTGGTCATTGTCTCTTCCCTGGATAAAAGAATAGGTTTTATAGTGGATGAGATAACCGGTGAGGCGGAGATATTTATAAAAAATCTGGGAGAATACTTAGGCAAAGTAAAATGCGTAAGCGGGGCCACTATTTTAGGCAAAGGCCAGGTAGTGGTCATATTGGATGTCTCAGACCTTATAGCCTCAAGCAATCTTAGCCATCCGGCCGCGGGCTTCAGGAAGTTTCTCCCGGCGGAAAAAAGAAAAGAAAAAAGGCTGCTCGTAGTAGACGACGCTTTTTCAACGCGCGAGCTTTTAAAGAATATTTTTGAAACACATGGCTATGTGGTTGATACGGCAGTGGACGGATTAGATGGCTTAGAAAAGCTGGTTTCGGCTAAATTTGACCTTGTTGTTTCCGATGTCCAGATGCCGCGGATGGACGGCTTTGAATTTTGCCGATCCATAAGGAAGAACGATGACTACAGGCAGACACCGGTCATCATTATCACTGCTTTGGATAAAGAAGAAGACAAAAGGCGCGGCATAGAGGTCGGGGCCTCCGCGTATATAGTCAAAAGCGTATTTGACCAGACGAATCTTTTGGATGCGATCGAACGTTTGATAGGATAGCTGCGTATGGAGACTAAATTAAAAGGTATTATTAAAGTGCTCATCGTAGAGGATTCTTCTCTTATGTGCAAGGTATTGACGAATATACTGAATTCCGACTCCGGGATACTCGTGGTAGGGACGGCTTATAGCGGCCGCGAGGCCGTAAATATCGTCCCAAGTCTTAAACCAGACCTGATCACAATGGATATGCATATGCCTGTGATGGATGGCCTTGAGGCGACAAAGCAGATCATGGCATATAATCCCACGCCGATCCTGCTTATTTCGACATCCGAAGAAAAACTTGAGACCATAAAGATCTTTGAGGCTATTTCTTATGGCGCGCTGGATGTGGTTGAAAAAGGCAACTCAGATACAGCCGAAGATATAAAATTCAGAAATGAGCTTATTGAAAAAGTAAAGTTCTACAGTTCTGTTGAGGTCATACATCATCCTCTTGCTAAATTAGAAAAACCCGTAAAGCAGTTAGAGATGCCAAAGAAAGCCGCTTTGGGCGGTAAGATCGTAGCTATTGTGGCGTCTACAGGAGGGCCCCAGGCGCTTTTGTTGATATTAAAGAGCCTTCCGAAAGATTTTCCTTGCGGTATCGTGGTTGTTCAGCATATTACGCCCGGTTTTGTGGATGGGTTGGCTGAATGGTTGAACCGGGAATGTAAGATACATGTCAAGATAGCCCAGGACTCAGAGGAGGTACTGCCCTCGGTGGTCTATATAGCTCCTTCCGGATTTCAGACTAGGGTAGAAGAAGGCGGCAGGATACATTTGACTGACGAGGGCCCGCGCGAAGGCCATAGGCCATCAGGTGATATTTTGCTTGAATCCGTAGCGCGCATTTATAAAAGGGGGGCTATCGGAGTGATACTTACCGGTATGGGAAAAGACGGCGCGGCCGGCATAAAAGCTATTAAGCAGGTGCATGGCCACACCATCGCACAGGATGAAAAGAGTTCTGTGATATTCGGCATGCCTAAAGCCGCAATTGAGATGGATGCCATTGATAAAGTATTGCCGACAGACAAAATAGCAGAAGAGATATTCAGGATATTATAAAGGCGGGCATGGCTCAAGACAGGCAAGTGCTTGTGTTTAGATTGCAGGATGAGGAGTTAGGACTGGATCTTTCCTGCGTGCGGGAAGTTTTAAAGTTCCAGGAGATCCATTCGCTTCCGCAGGCACCCGATTTTGTTGAAGGGGTGATCAATCTAAGAGGGCATATCATAGCTGTCATTGACCTAAGAAAGAGGTTCCGCTTAAAAGCAGCCGGCGATACGTCGCAAGCGCGCATCCTGGTTTGTTCTCTTAAAAAATTTATCGCAGGATTGATAGTGGATAGCGTAAGCGGGATATTGGCTATTTCTGATAAGCAGATAGACCCGACTCCAGAGGTCATAAGCCTGCATATTCCCAATAATTGTATTTTTGGGGTTGTTCGTTCCCAGGAAAGGGTGATAGCCCTTTTGGACTTGCAAAAGCTGCTTGATAAAGAAGAAGAGAAAAAGTTGTTTAAATGAAGGATATTCCAGCTATATCAGAAGAAGATTTTTTAACTTTTCAGCAATTGCTTGTTGAAGAGAGCGGCCTATATTTTGATAAAGATAAAATGGATACTTTACGTCGAGCTATCTGGGAGCGTGTGCGCGAAAAAGGCTATGATTCATATAAGGAGTATTATAATTTTTTAAAGTTCCATCGCGCAGGCGCGCTTGAGATACACCATCTTTTTGATCTTATTACAATAGGTGAGACGTATTTTTTCAGGAATAAGCCGCATTTCGAGGCCCTTACAAAATTTGTCCTGCCTGAGATAATACAAAAGAAAATGAGTAGTGGGATAAAGAACATAAAGGTCTGGTCTTCGGGATGTTCGAGAGGGGATGAGCCCTATTCTATAGCAATAGCCATAATAGAGCTTTTAAAAAACTTTAGAGACTGGGATATAAGTATATTGGCGACAGATATTAATAAACAGGCTTTGCAGAGAGCCCAGCGCGCCCGTTACAGCAAGCGCGACGTATCTAACGTAGCCGAAGATCATCTTTTGAAATATTTCCAAAAAATAGGGACTTATTATACTCTGGGCCCGCATGTTAAGAATAGGGTGCACTTTAAGTATCATAATATGGCAAAGGACCCTTTTACCCTTGATGGCATGCATGATTGTGATATCATTTTTTGCCGCAATGTCATGATATATTTTGACATTGATACCATAAAGCGCGTGCTGGATAATTTTTACGATTGCCTTTTGGATGACGGCTATCTTTTTTTAGGCGACGCCGAAACTCTATGGAAAATAACTAATAAATTTGAATCTGTTGAGTTTCCTCAGACCTTTGTTTATAAAAAGGCAGGGTACCCTGTTGAGGGGGCGGCCCAAAGGCCTTTTATGGCTGTGCCTGAGATCAAGCTCCAGGAATTCGAGCCAATGGAAATGACAATTTCAGAAGTCCAGGCGACGCCACCTAGCATTGAGATCGACGCACATTATAAGAAGGCTACGCAGCTTTTCAACGACGGAAAAAACGCCGAAGCGCTTTCTATGCTTGACGATATCCTTACGCAGGACAAGAATTATATACTCGCTTATCTGGCAAAGGCCGATATTTTAGCGAATCAAGCGCAGTATAAAGAGGCGATAGCCGAGTTGAAAAAGATCATTGAAGTGGACAACCTTTATGTGGAAACATATTATCTCCTTGGTGTCCTTGCATATAAAACAGGCGATCTTAAGGAGGCGGAAGAACAGTTTAAGAAGGTCGTCTATATAGACCCTAAGATCGAGCTCGCTTATTTTAATTTAGGCAACCTGTATCTTTATCAAAAGGCGTACGCGAAAGCGCAGCGTGAGTTTAATAATGCTATTAAATTACTTGCATTACGGCCTCTGGAAGAGCCTGTCAGGCTAAGTGAGAATTTTACGGTAGATTTTTTGCTCAGGTCGTGCAAGAATAGCCTTGAGGAGATCAAGCGAAAGAATGCGTAAGAAGATATTAGTCATTGATGATGACCCTGAGATCGTCAAGTTATTGACGGTGCGGCTTGGCGACAATGATTTTAACGTGATCTCCGCCAATGACGCTCTTTATGCTGTGCGTATGGCTTTTGAAGAGAAGCCTGACCTTATCATTTTAGACGTCAATATGCCAGGCGGAGGTGGGGTTAGCGTTTTTGACAGGGTGCGCAAGCTTAAGACAACGACAAATGTCCCGGTGATCTTTCTTTCGGGATGTGAAGATAAGGATATTCAAAAACAGGTCTTGGAAAATGGGGCAGTCGGGTTCATTTCTAAGCCTTTTAAGAGCGAAGAGCTTTTGAGTGTGATAAGAAAGGCATTAGGGGAGACGCAATAAAATGACTAAAGACAAGAATGGTATTGACGAATATTTATCGTTTACCCGGCATGAATTAAGGACGCAGATAGCTGTGACGCGTGAAGGCATAAGCCAGGTTTTAGACGGCTTGGGCGGTGGTAAATGCGATAAGTGCGTCACTATTTTAAAGCCTGCGCTTGAATGCGCTGATAAATTGGAAAAAATGGTAGGCGAGCTTTTGGCCGCGTCGGCATTTGATGGTGTTTTAAGAAAGCGCGATACAGGGGATGCTGCGCTAGAGGTATTTAAAAAAGACCTGACAGCCATGATATCACATCTGGTGCGCACCCCTTTAGCTATTGCCAAGGAAGGCTTGTCTTTGGTGTTAGATGAGGTGCCGGGAGAATTAAACGATAAACAGAAAAAACTTTTGTTTGATGTAAAAGAGGCTTTTGACCGCCTGATCCGCGACGTTGAAAAAGTCTTGGAGACCCCGTGGGAAAAGATAGCTATGTCGGACGCTGAGGAAAGAAAATTGGTCCTTGTGGTTGATGACGAACCAAAATTCCTGGAAACTATTCAAAGGCGGTTAGAAGATGAAGGTTATAACGTAGCTACGGCCTGTAACGGTAATGAGGCTTTGAAAAAAATAGCAGAGCTTAAACCTGACGCGGTCCTTTTGGATGTCATGATGCCTGAATTAGACGGGTTTAATACTTTAAAAAAGATAAGGGAAAGCGATAAGACTTTGCCCGTGTTCATTATTACCGTTCTTTCCGATAAGGAGAGTTTTGAAATGTCCCAGAAACTTGATGCATCCGGTTATATGGTAAAGACAGAGGATCTAAAAAAACAGCTCAAGAATATAACCGGCGCTTTGAATATCAGGCGCAGATATAGGCCTGATCAAGAGTAAAAAAAACTAAAAAGAGGGCATTATGGATAAGAAGAGGATACTCGTCGTGGATGACGAACCAAAATTAGTTGAAATGGTCAAGACGCGCCTGGAAGCCAATGATTATGAAGTCCTGACAGCGACAAACGGCCAGGAGGCGCTTGATAAGGCGCGCACGGAGAAACCGGACCTTATTATATTAGATGTGATGCTTCCTAAAATAGACGGATACAAGGTCTGCCGCATGTTGAAATTTGATGAGAAATATAAGGCTATTCCTATTATCATGTTTACGGCAAGGGCGCAGAAAGAGGATGTCCAGGTCGGACAAGATGTAGGCGCTAACGCGTATATAACAAAGCCTTTTGAAGCGTCAGTCCTTCTGGCTAAGATCAAAGAACTAACCCAGAAAGGGTAGGCCTAATGGATATAGTTGACCTATTGTTAAAACAGGGTGTATTGACCGCCGAGCAAGTGGCAAGGGCCAAGGAAGAGGTCAAGCGTACTGGGATGAAGTTGGAAAGCGCCCTTGAAAAATTGGGTTTTATCAATGAAGAAGAGGTCTGCAGGGTAAAAGCCGAGTCCATAGGCGTCCTTTATATGGACCTTGGTAATTATCTTATTGACTCTGAGTTGGTAAAATTCATCCCTGAGAACGTGGCAAAAAAATTTAAAGTTGTGCCCGTGTTCAAAATAGCCAATACTTTAACGGTCGCTATGGTTGACCCGCAGGATATTGAAGCCCTGGACCAGATACGAAAGATAAGCAAAATTGACGATGTTGAGGCAGTCCTTGCCACAGAAAAAAGTATCGCAAAGATCCTGGATTCTTATTACGGCGCTATCGGTTCCATTGAAGAGATCGTGAGCTTAATAGAGAAAGGCAGGTTCGCCAAGTTAAATGAAAGCTTAGCTGAAGTCGCCGAAGAACCGCCTGTTATAAAATTAGTGAATCTTTTGATAATGGAGGCTATCAAGGGCAAGGTCTCAGATATCCACGTTGAGCCTGAGCAGGATATGTTGCGCGTGCGTTACCGTATAGACGGCGTTTTACATGAGGCGCATACGCTGCCACATAAGCTGCAGAACGCCGTTATTTCAAGGATCAAGATATTATCTGAGATGGATATCGCGGAAAGCCGCAGGCCTCAGGATGGCAAAATACATTTAAAGCTTGAGAATAAGGAGCTTGATATCAGAGTATCTACTTTTCCAACCGTCCACGGTGAAAATGTCGTGATGCGCCTGCTTGATAAGTCTTCTGTTTTGCTTGGTTTAAAAGACCTGGGGCTTACTCACGAGAATCTCGCGCGTTTTGAAAAGCTTATCCATAGCCCGCATGGTATTATCCTTGTGACCGGGCCGACAGGCAGTGGGAAGACTACAACGCTTTACGCGGCGCTCACAAGCATAAGTTCCAGTGAGAAGAACATAATAACGATCGAAGACCCGGTTGAATATCAATTGCCTTTGATCAGGCAGACCCAGGTTAACACAAAAGCCGATATTACTTTTGCCAATGGCCTGCGTTCTATTTTAAGGCAGGACCCTGATGTCATAATGGTAGGCGAGATCAGAGATAAGGAGACCGCTGAGGTAGCCATTCAGGCGTCACTAACGGGACATCTGGTTTTTTCTACATTGCATACGAATGACGCGCCGTCTGCTTTAACAAGGCTTATTGATATGGGCATAGAACCTTTTCTTATATCCAGTTCTGTTATAGGTATCTTAGCGCAACGTTTAGTCAGGACCATATGCGATAAATGTAAGAAACCGATTACAGCCTCGGGCGAGAGCCTTAAAGAATTCGGCGTGGAAGGAAAAGTGGATCTGTTTACGGCTTCCGGGTGCCCTCATTGTAAGAATACAGGTTTCAGGGGGAGAGCGAGCATTTCAGAGCTTCTTGTTATAACAGAAGATATAAGGAAGATGGTAAGTGAAAAGATCTCAGCTGACCAGATCAGAAAAAAAGCAGTCCAGTCAGGCATGAAGACATTGCGCGAAGACGGGTTTGAAAAAGCAAAGACAGGGTTAACAACGTTGGATGAGGTCTTAAGGGTAACTGAAGGGGATTAATGCCTTCCTATCATTATAGGGCCAGAGATAAGTTTGGGAAAGCCGTTAACGGCATCATGGGTGCTGATTCGCAGAATGCCATAGCAAGCAAACTGGCGGCAATGGGGTATGTGCCCATTGTTATAGAAGAGGCCGGCAAAGAGGACCAATTAAGCAAATTCATCGGTTCTTTGCAGCGCGTGGGTTTTCAGGATCTGAATATGTTCACGCGTCAGTTGGCAGTTTTGCAAAAAGCAGGTTTATCAATACTAATGGGTTTAAACAGCCTAAAAGACCAGGCTTCAAATAAAACACTAAAGGATATTTTAGGCCAGGTCATTCGCGATATAGAAGGAGGGTCTAATCTTTCCGCGGCCCTTGCCAAACACCCGGCTGTTTTTAACGCTCTTTATGTAAATATGATAAAAGCGGGAGAAACAGGAGGCAGGTTGGATGAGGCCCTGGCGCGCCTGACCGTTATCGGGGAGCATGATGAAGTCTTTCGGATGCGTGTGAAATCTGCTACGCGATATCCTTTATTAGTAGTCTGCGCTATCATTATAGGCTTTATTGTTTTAACGACCTTGGTAGTGCCTCGCTTTGCCAATATTTACAGCCAATTTTCAACAGCGTTGCCGATGCCCACACAAATACTTTTATGGATCAATTCTGCTGTAACGAAATATTGGTGGATATCTATTTTAGTTTTGGGAGCGCTAACCTTTGGTTTTAATAAACTTATTAATACAAAGAAAGGTAGATTTTGGTGGGATGGCCTTATTTTAAAAGTCCCGGTTTTTGGGCCGCTTATTCTCAAGCTTGCTCTGTCAAGATTCGCGCGTATTACGGGTATTTTGATGCGCAGTGGGGTACCGTTACTTAAGGTGCTTGAATTGGCAGGTGAGGGTACGGGTAATGTCGTCATCTCGCGCGCAATTGACGATATAAGGGTAAGTGTAAATGAAGGCAAGGGCATGACAGAGCCGATGAAGGCGAGCAGCTTGTTCCCACCTACTGTCATTCAGATGGTTTCCGTTGGCGAAGGTACCGGTAAATTAGATGAGCTGTTGCTGCATGTGGCTGATTATTACGATTCCCAAGTTGATTATGTGACAAGCAACCTTGCGACACTTATTGAGCCTATATTGATATTGGTTTTAGGCTGTGCTGTTTTATTTATGGCATTGGGCATATTCCTGCCTATGTGGAATTTGATGAGCTTGTTCAGGAAATAGCAAAAAAATAACAGATGCGAAAGGAGAAACTCATGCGCAGGAGGACCGGTTTTACTCTTATTGAACTTGTAATGATAATCGTTATATTGGGCATATTGGCAGCTGTGGCAATACCTAAATACTATGACCTGACAAGCCAGGCTCAGGGAGCCGCGGAAAAGGGTGTTGTCGGCGGCATCAGGGGCGGCATACATACATATTTTGTCCAGAATAAGGCTTGGCCCGGTTCTTTGGATAGCGCGGCAAGCGGAGCGTGTAATAAGACAAATCCGTGTTTTGACACTGTACTTTCTCAAGGTGGTATTACCAGCGATTGGACAAAAAATTCAAGCACTACGTACAGAGGTCCTGCGAGCGGCAATTACACATATAGTAGCACTGATGGTTCATTCACAGAACAATAAGTCGGGCTTAACCTTGGTCGCGGCCCTCATGTTGATCGTTTTTGTGGCGATCGCAGTGTCGGGCGTGACATTTTTTATTATTCAGAGGCTCTCGTCATCTGTTCAAGATGAGGTTGCGATGAGGTGTATCTATGTGGCGACAGCCGGCGTGCACAACGCGCTTTATTGGTTTAGGTACCATGATCTAAGTGATAACGGTTATTTTTCGCTTGGTGAAACTAATATTGACGCGAATAATTTTTTTGTCGTTGGGGCTAATGCCGCGGATCTGTTGATGGTCAATACGAGCGCATCTAGCCTAACTCCTACCTCAGGGCCTTCAGGCCAACGCTACAGGAACCTCGTAGGATTGACTATCCAGAGCGCAACAGATTCGCAAGGCCCGCCTGTCACAATTGACCGCATGATCGTAAGCTGGGATAATTCAAGAAAACTTCAGACCATACGAATTAACGGCAATACTCTTTGGACAGGCAATGCCTCAACACCAGCCAATTGTAATATATCTGATTTTCAATTAGACGATGATAATCCCGATATCTTTAATATTGATTATCTTAATTTTAACGGGAGTATGAACGGCGCATCCATAAGTATTACATTTCAGATGACAGACGGCTCAAACAAGTCCGTTACTGTTTATCCCGCATCCGCGAACAATGTTTTTACGCTTAAATCAACAGGCAAGGCCACAGGTTCAAATATCTATAGGACCGTGCAGGTAGATTATAATGCCCTGACGGGTAAAATAACGAACATGGATGAAATAAGTGCAGAAATGCTGCCGTAGGGAAAAAGGTTTTACGCTGATAGAGCTATTGATGACAATAGTTGTCATTGGCATCATAGCTGTGCCGTTGTCTTTGCTGATATCAGGCCATATTGAGAGTGTTTTTGTCTCTGAAGATAATGTACAGGCTCGGCAATTCGCGAGGTTTGAGTTAGAGAAGGTGAACAATATGCCTTACGCGAGTATTGCTACTGACACAATACCTCAGTATCAGGGATATAATTATACTGTTAATCGTGTGGTCTCGTTTGTCCGCGGCAATAGCGGTAGCTCAGAGAGCTTAAAGGAAATAACAGTTAGCGTGACTAAAACCGGCAGCCCGGATGTGCTTATCAGCCTTGTGACTTATATAGCCAAGAATATTATTTATGGCCTTTGATAATAGTAAGGGTTTTACTATAATTGAACTTATGGTAGTTATCGGCATCCTGGCCATACTTGCCGTGCCGGGAGCTTATTTTATGACTTTCATCGTGCAGAATTCTGTTTTTATCCCTAGCAAGCTCAATATGGACATGATAGGCCAGGAGGTCCTGGATACGATCATAGAAGGAGACAGTAAAGCGTCGGGTGCCAGGTTCTCTCGCATATTTACAGTTGCCACAAATACCAGTATGCAGTTCAAGAATTCGGATAATCAGACGGTCAGGTTTGATTGGAATGCCGGCACCAAAAATATAACCCGGACCATCAACGGTAGCCTGATAGATACCATTCCTTATTATTTGCGCGGCAATATTTCTATAATAAATATTGCCTCAACACCAATATTTACCTATTATGATAGTAGTGAAAGCGTAACTACCACGCCGTCGGCTGTAAGGAGGCTGAGGGTGGCTGTTAATGTCGTCAGCGGAAGCGGTAATTATTCGGATTGGCAGGGAAGTTCCCAGCAGTTGTCTTCTGTAGCGGTGGATAAATATGAATAAAATGGAGCCCTTACGGGCTAAAGCCATGGGTTTTTTAGGCCGCGGAAGTATAAAAGGTATGCTTGCCATAGACCTTGGCCATGATAGCGTTAAGATAGCTTTTGGCAGGTCTTCGGCTCGCGGAGCAGCTATTTTTTCATATGATATAAAAGATATATCGTTGTCGCAGGATCAGGCAGGCAAGGCAATAGAATTCATCAGCAATTTCTTAAAGATGAATAATATTGAAGATAAAGAGGCTTCTCTTACTGTATCCGATCTTAATGCCGTTACTATAAAACATCTCGTATTGCCGGCTGTGCCTAAGCAGGAAATATTGCAGGCCATTAAGTGGCAGCTCAAGAGCGAGGTTCCTTTTGATATAGACCAGGCCATGCTTGATTGGCAGATCGTCAAGGAGTATATAGACGAAGAAGGCGCTAAAAAGAACGATATAATATGTATCTATGCCCCACCCGGCAGCATGGATAAATATATCTCTATATTAGCCTCATGCGGCCTTGAACCTGTCCGTATCTCAAATGCCTCTTTTAATTTTGGCGGTGTACTAAAGTCCCTATCTAAGGAAAACGCGGTAGAAGCTGTCTTGGATTTAGGTTACGCGCAAGCGATCTTGAGCATTTACAAGGATGGCAGGCTGGGTTTTGTAAGGTCATTGCCTTACTCTACGGATAAATTAACGCGCTGTCTTTGCGCTGCATTAGCTACTGATAAAGGGCCTATTGAACTTTCATACACAGATGCCGAAGAGCTAAAGCGTTCATTTGGCATTCCAGCGGATGAAAATGCCGTATTAAAAGATAATATTACGGCTTTTCACGTTATTTCTTTGATGCGCCCTTTTTTGGAGGGGTTGACAAGAGAGCTGACGCGTTCTTTTGAGTATTTCGCGTCTTATCTTAAGGAAGAAAGCCCGGGTACCCTTTATATCACCGGCGGCGGGGCTAAGTTAAAGAACCTTGATGTATATTTAAAGAAAGAGCTTGGGCTAAGGGTAGAGCTTCTGCCTTTGCCATCTTTTTTTGATACTTCATCGCTAGAGCAAGGAAAACTAAAAAGCGATAATAGCCGGATGTCCGGCGTTTTTGCGGCTTTCTTGACATATGCGCAGGGTATTGATCTGTTGCCCCGTGAGATAAAGGCAAGAAGGCTGGAATTCATTGAAAAGATATCTCTAAGGATAGTCGCTATAGCCCTTTCGGCCATATTCCTTTTTTCATTTTTTGTAGTTAAATTCCAGTCTTATGATTATAAAAAGAGGCTTAAGAACGCCCGGCTTCATATGGAGAGTATAGCCCAGATAAAAGCGCTTAAGCAAAAGATAGACTCAAGAGAGGCGCTTATTTCAAAGATAGAGAATGGCAAGGCCTCTGTTGATGGCCTATTAAAAGTTTTGAGTAACTTAGTACCCAGAGAGATCTTCCTTGAAGAGTTGTCTTTGGACCAGGCTTCCGGAGAGATCATTCTGAAAGGTATCGTTTCCGGAGGCGGGCCGCCAGAGTCAATTCTTACGCCGTTTATCGGTCAGATAGAGGCCTCGTCATTTTTTACCGATGCTACGCTTATCTCTTCAAGGGAAAAAGACGGCACACATGAGTTTGAAATACGCTGTGATCTAACGCATTAATTCCGAGGTCGGACCTCGAAGAAAAGGTTTTGATGGTAAATTTGACCCAGGCGCAAAAGAAGATATTGTTGATAAGCGGCGCGGTATTATTGGTTTTCTTGGCCTTTATATTCGCGGTCTACGTTCCAAGCAAGAACTCGGCGCGCAGTATCAAATCTGAATTGGAGGGCATAGACAGTCAGATACAGGTTGTAGAGGCTTTTTTGAGCTCGGCCGGATCAATGGCAGGCGGGTTAGAGCGTTTAAAGGAAAAAGACCAGTATCTCATTGATAAATTCCCGCCTAAGGAAGAGGCCGCCCTGCAAATGCTCTCAGAGTTTGCCAAAAAACTCAATATTGAAGTCGCGTCTGTCACACCTGCCCCAAAAGAAGATTTTATATATGGGAATTCAGAAAAGGTTGAAATAGAAGGGAAGGCCTGCCAGCGCGTTCCCGTAGCCCTTGAGCTCAAGGGTTCCTATAAAAACCTTGTGCAATATATAGAGACCATAAGAGAGTCTTTGCCGGCATATGTCGTGTTGGAAAAATTGAAGATCGTAAAAAATAAAGAAGGCTTGCCTAAGCTCAAGATTGTTTTAGATATGAGCCTTTATTTACTTTCCTAATATGAGACCACAGAAAAAAGAGTTGATGGAGTTGATCGCGACGATATTATTGATCGCTGTTTTTTTGCTGGTTGTTGTCCGCGCCGTAGCTCGGGTAGGTAACGCTAAGCGGCGTAGTAATAAGCCCGCGGTTTCCAGCGTCCCGCGCAGCGGGGTTGCTGCCTCTGGCGCAAGTGCCGCCTCTGGCGTAGGCACTGCGGTCTCCAGCGTCCAGCAAAGCGGGATACCTAAAGGCGAACTTTGGAAAAAACTCCAGGAGGACGGTAAGGCCTTGAAGATGAAGCGGGACCCCTTCACGGGGATCTCTTTTGTGCCATTACAGAAGAATGAGACTTTAAGCGGTATCTTGTGGAGCAAGGAGCATCCCTTGGCGATCATCAATGAAGCTATAGTAAAGGTCGGCGATAAGATAGGCGTAAGCACCGTAATGGATATAAGGCAGGACAGTGTAATTATAAGCGACGGCGTAAAAGAGACAGAACTACGGCTGGAATAATTAAACATCAAAAGATCTGACACTTGATGATACCGCGTTACGCGTTATAGACTTACCCTAATAAAATCTGTTTGCGCGCGGGCCAAATGTGTTTATAATCGGTATATGCCCGAGCACAATTCCCCTAAATTCAAATTTCCCCAAGTCTGCATAGTTGAGGCTTCTGCCGGTTCCGGCAAGACATATGCCTTGGCTAAAAGGTTTGTTGGGCTATTGATCAATCCCGCATTGCAGCCAAACGAGATCCCTCTGCGCAATATCCTTGCCATTACCTTTAGTAACAAGGCTACTATTGAGATGAAGGCCAGGATCCTGGATTTCCTGAAAAAAATAGCGCTGGATAAGTTTTCAGACCCCAAGGAAAAAGAAGACATTGTCGCGTTCCTTGAAGTTGATTTCGCGCAGGCTAAAAAAAAGGCGCTGGCGATCATGGAAGACATAATCCTTAATTATAATTTCTTCCAGGTCCAGACCATAGATAGCTTTGTTAACGCCGTGCTTTCCGGTTGCGCCTTTAAGCTGGGCTTATCAGCTAATTTCAAGATAAAGACCGATGCCAAAGAGCATCTCATTTACAGCCTAGATAAGTTGATAGACGCGGCAGCGACAGATGAAAAAGTCCGCTCTTCTTTCCATGATTTTATTACACAGTACTTATATCTTGAGAACAAAACAGGCTGGTTCCCTAAAGACGATATCCTTAAGATCTCAAGCGATCTATTTTATAAGTTAAACCGCATAGGAGGCAGTTTTGCGCCGAGCCCTGATGATGCCCAAAAGCTTGTCCTTAGGAAAAAGAAGCTTCTTGCAAATATGCGGGCATTAAAGAAAGATTGGCCAAAAGGGGCCCACAAGGGCTTTGAAAATAAATTTACGCGGTTTCTGGAAGAGAACAAAAATAATTTTGATCTCGGTTCAGTCTCCGATTATTTTAAGAGGCCTGAGTTTCCCGTGGTAAAGGGAGAGGAAGCCTCGGCTGCGACAAGGAGGATCTGGGACGATGTCACAAAAGAGCTATCTATCCTAGCTGGATTGGAAGCAAGGGCGGTCCTTGATCCCTACATAGACATATTCAGCAGAGTGCTGACGTTTTTTAAGGCTTTATCAAAGAAGGCAGATTGCCTCTTTTTAGATGAGCTAAACCGCGAGGCAGGCGTACTTTTTGACGAAAAAGAAGTAACAGTGCCGGAGCTATACTACAGGCTTGCCACACGCTTGAGGCATTTTTTGATAGATGAGTTCCAGGACACAAGTTCTTTGCAGTGGAAGAACCTCGCGGGCATGGTAGAAGAGGCTCTTGCCACAGGCGGTTCGTTGTTCTACGTAGGCGATAAGAAACAGGCTATTTACCGGTTCCGCGGCGGGGAATCAGGGCTTTTTGACAGCGTCAAAGAGCGATATAAAGACCATAACCTGATACTCGGGTCCTTGAACCAGAATCGCCGCAGTTTAAGTCAGATCGTATCGTTCGTTAACGAGGTTTTTTCGCAGGGCAATTTAAAGAAGCTTCTTTCAGGCCTCAGTGCGCCGGAAGAAGCGATTGTTTTAGGCGTTTTTGAAGGCTGTCAGCAGAGCTTTGTTGAGGGCCGTGAGGGAGGCTGTGTTAATGTAGGATACGTTGATCCGCAAGATCTAAAAGAAAGGCTGCTGTCGCTTGTCTGCGAGCTCCTGAAAAGGTTTAACCCCGCAGACATCGCTGTCCTGGCGCGGGAGAATGACGACGTTGAATTATTGACCGAGTGGTTGGTTGAAAAAGGCCTGGCAGTTGAATCGGAAAAGACCTTGAACATCCGCAATAACGCCGCGATAAAAGAGATAGTCTCTTTGCTTAAGTTCCTGAATTCTCCTATTGATGATCTTTCGTTCGCCTCTTTTATAACGGGCGATATCTTTCTTAATGCCTCAGGGTTGCGAAAAGACGATATAGAGGATTTTATACTTGGTTTCAGAGAAAAGAGCAGAAAGGAAAGCGCCGTCTATCTTTACAGGGAGTTCCGTCATAAATATCCCAAGGCCTGGGATGGATTTTTTGAAGAATTCTTCAGGTCAGTCGGTTTTATACCTCTTTATGAATTGACTGTAAGTATTTTCAGCAGATTTGACTGTTTTAATGCATTTCCAGGGCAGCAGGGGTTTTTAATGAGGTTCCTTGAGTTGATCAAGGAGAAAGAGGAGGAGAAGAACGGCATTTCGTTGTTCCTTGAATTTTTCCAAGAGGCCGCGGGTGAAGAACTTTATGTTAGGGCTTCAAAGACCGACGCAGTAAAAGTCCTGACGATCCATAAGGCAAAAGGACTGGGTTTCCCCGTGGTTATCCTTCCTTTTCTGGATATGAAAGTAAAAGTCGGCTCTATTATAAGCCGTTTTTATGATGGGCAGTTGAGTTTAATGCGCATGCATAAGAAATACAGGAATTTTTCACCTGAATTGGACGCCATTTACAAGGAAGAGTACCTCAAATCCTTTATTGACGAATTGAACACTTTATATGTCGCTCTGACCAGGCCTAGAGAAGAGCTTTATATATTTTTGCCGCAAGGTGAAAAAAAACCTTCTCTATGCAGTCAGCTGTTTGGTTTTAGCGATGGGGCGCGATCGGGCCAGATAACACAGCGCTCTAATGTATCGGCAAAAAGGAAAGAACCTTTAACTCTTGAGCTGTCGCCGACTTGCTGTGAAGACTGGGTAAAGTCTTTAAAAGATGAGTTTGTTGATACCCGGTTGCTTGAAAATCGCAAAAATATGCTGCGCGGCGAGGTCTTGCATTATATTTTGTCATTTCTGGGGGATATTTCCGGCACAGACCTCGGCCTCGCTTTAGAAGAGGCTATAAATAAGGCGCGCTATAAATTCCCGCATTTTTCCTATCAAAAAGACGATGAGGATGTCCTAAGAAGGTTCCTGGAGGATGAACGGTTCAGGCAGTTCTTTTTTGCGGGGAATAAAAAGGTCTTTCAGGAACAGGAGATCGTAGATAACAAAGGGAATACCCGCCGCGTAGACCGCTTGGTAGTCGGCGAGAAGGAAGCGTATGTCATTGATTATAAGACATCTGCCGAGAAGCACGATCGGGATTTTGCGCAGATGCAAGAATATGTGTCGCTTCTGCGAGGGATATTCCCTGGCAAAGAAGTTAAAGGTTTCTTGGTTTATCTTGATACTCTTGAGTCGCAGGTGATCTTATGAATAATACGGTTACTTATAGCCTTTCAGATGATTTTATCAAGAGGCTGGCAGCGTATTTGGAAGACAATATTATAAAGAAGGGTAAAGAATTGAACAAAGTCGCTATAGTCTTCGGTGGGGCTCGGCCGCGGCTTTTCCTGCAAAAGGAGCTTTCTGCCCGCATCAAGAAGCCGTTCTTTCCTCCTAAATTCTTTACAATAGACGAGTTTATTGATGCCATACTTTTTAAAAGCGAGCCATATACGAAGATCTCGGACTTTGAGGCGAGTTTCAGTATTTATCGCCTTGCCAAAAAACACTGCCCTCATGTCTTAAAAGGCCGCGAGCATTTTTCGCAATTCCTGCCATGGGCGAAGGAGATATTATCTTTTATAGAGCAATTGGACCTGGAGGCTGTTGAAATAAAGACGTTGGAAGATATCCAGTTCAACGCGGCTATCGGTTATGATGTCCCTGAAAGTATCAACGCCTTACTTACCCACATCGTAGCTTTACGCGATACCTTCCATAAATCCCTAAAAGATAAAAAGTCTTACACAAGAGGTTTCGCGTATCTGCGCGCGGCTGAACTTATCGATAGGGCTGACCTTAGTGAATTTGATAGTATACTATTTTGCAATTTTTTCTATTTGCATAAGACCGAAGAGGCTGTTGTCCAAAAACTCTATAACGATGGAAAGGCTTTTTTATTTTTTCAAGGTGAGGCAAAAGAGTGGTCTGTCCTTGAAAAGACGTCTAAGAATTTGAACTGTGTTATTGCGTCTGACAAGATAGATGTTGGCAGTTGCGAACTTTCCATACACGCGGCATGCGACCTTCATTCGCAGGTCGCTTATGTAGCCGAGATCTTAAAGAAAATAAATGACCTTGAAAAGACAGTGATCGTAGTGCCTGATCCCGAGAGCGTTATTCCTTTGCTTTCAAGGATAGCCGCAAGCGCAGGCCCACTGAACGTATCAATGGGCTATCCTGTTAAGAGGAGTTCTTTATATCATCTCTTTGAGTGTCTTTTTAAGGCACAGGATACAAAAAAAGACGGCGCGTATTACACTAGGGATTATCTTCGGGTTTTGAGCCATCCTCTTGTTAAGAACTTGTCTTTATCCGGTGAGCCGGCTATGACGCGCGTGCTTTGCCATAAGATAGAAGAAGTGCTTGTTGGTATGGAACCCACGCCTTTAAGCGGAAGTCTTTTTGTTCCTTTGGATGATATTTCAGCTCAGGGGGCTCTTTTTGAAGCGGCTTTGGATACATCTAAAAGGATGGATCTTGGTTCTACGCGACAGGCCCTGGAAAGCGCTCTAACCATACTTCATAAAGTGTTGTTCCGGGATTGGGAAAAAGTTAAGGATTTTTACGATCTTTCTCTTTGCCTTGACGCTTTACTTGATGTGCTTTTGCGCCACAGTTTATTAGAAAAATACCCCTTGAACCTGAAGATGGCGGATAAGATCTACGAGATCAGTGATGAATTTAAGAACGCCTCTTTTAAGAACGAAGCGTTCCCGAGGGAGGATATCTTTAAGATATTTAAAAATAAACTTGATAGCGAAATGGTCTCTTTTTCCGGGTCTCCGTTAAAAGGCCTGCAGATATTAGGACTGTTCGAGACGCGCTCTTTAAGTTTTGAGAACGTAATAATTATGGATGTCAATGAGTCGGTCCTGCCGCGCCTTAAGATCTATGAGCCGCTGATCCCCCGCGACGTGATGTTGGCTCTTGGCGTAAATAGGCTTGAAAAAGAAGAAGAGATACAACGGTATCAATTCGCCAGGCTTTTGTCTTCTGCCGGTTCGGCGCATATCTTTTACCAGGAGAACGAGGACAAAGAGAGGAGCCGTTTTATTGAAGAATTGGTCTGGAAGAAGCAAAAGGCGCTTGGTGACCTTGAGGCTTACTCTATCCCGCGCGCCCTTTTTAAGATAAAAGTGGACCCTAAAGAGATACAGATACCAAAAAGGCCGGTCCACGTATCCTTTTTAAAGAGCTTCAGGTTTTCCGCTTCAAGTATCAACACGTATCTTCATTGCCCGTTGCGATTTTATTATCAATATGTCCTGGGCTTGCAGGAAAAAGAGGGGCTTACAGATGGGCCCGAGGCTTCTGAATTGGGGACGTTTGTCCACAGCGTCCTTGAAGAGGCGTTTGCTTCATGGGTCGGCAAACGGCCTTGCATAGATGATAAGTTTAAAGATATTTTTGCAAAGATATTGACGAAAAGGTTTGAAAATGAATTCAAAAAAAAGATGAGGTCGGACGCGTTCCTGTTAAAAGAGGTCATTGATTTCAGGTTGTCGCGTTTTCTGGAATACGAGAAGTCAAGGCCTGTCAAAGAAGTCATGTGCCTGGAGAAGGTCTTTGAAGACATATTGACTATCGGGGAAGATGTTTTCAGGTTTAAGGCCAAGATAGACAGGATAGACAGGCTTGATGATAACAGCGTGCTGATCATTGATTATAAGACCGGGGGATCTGATAAGGTGCCTGTCAGCCCGGCTCGTATTGACGGCGCTACTTTAAGCAGGGCTATTCTTAAGGACACGGTCAGGTCTTTTCAGCTGCCTATTTATTATTATCTGGTCAAGCAGGCCCAAAAAGATGAAAATATCAATGCCGCCTTATATAGTATCAGAGAGCCAGAGGTTAGTTTTTCCGCGAGCAGCCTTTTTAAGGACACAGACGGGGCGGATAATAAAGACAGGGCAATTGGAATATTCATGAAGGCCCTTGGGTTCATTCTTAAAGAGATCATTGACCCAGCCGAACCTTTTAAGGCTGACCAGGAAGACAGCCGCTATTGCAGTAATTGTCCGTTCTTTTATCTCTGCAGGTGAAATAAAACTATTGACAGGAATAATAATATATGCTAATGTGCGAATATAGTAAAGTAAGAGGTGATCATGGAATATAAGCTTTATGAACTGCATGCACAAATGTGCCAGGTCTTTACTTCACCTAAAAGGTTAGAGATACTCAACCTTTTAAGAGATAAGGAATTGTCTGTAGGGGAATTGACAAAACTTGCCAAGATCCGGCAGGCAAACCTCTCGCAGCATCTAGGCATCTTAAGAGAAAAGGGTATCGTTAATACGAGAAGGGAAGGCACAACGATCCACTATTCTTTAGCTAATCCTAAGATCGGAAAGGCGTTTGACATTATAAGAGAAATGCTTCTTGAAAGATTGGCACAGACAGAGAAGCTATCTCAAGACATACGCAGGAAAAAGAAGGGGTAGTTTATTATTTTTTCTTTAATATATCAGTCTATTCTAATGGAGGAATATATTCAAAATGACAGAATATAAGGTATTTGAAAAGAAAAGGAAAGTAAGACAGTTCATCGTGGGTATTGTTTTTCTTATTGTCCTCGCAGGAGGCTGGAAATACCCTCTCTTGGGTTATTTTATTCCGTTATGCATGCTTTTGGGCATGGGCATCGGGTTTTTAAAAGGCAGGAAATGGTGTGATTGGTATTGTCCCAGGGGTGGCTTCTTTGACGTATTTATCAAACCAATAAGCCCTAAAAAAGAAATTCCTGGATTTCTTAAAGGTTTACCTATAAGAATAGGTATTCTTTCATTTCTTATGCTTATGATGATCCTTCAGATCATCAAACGCTGGCCAGATCCCTATAAAATAGGAATGTTTTTTGTGATCCTCTTAACAGTTACTACGACCATAGGCATTATATTGGCTTTGATCTTTCACCAAAGGACATGGTGTTATCTTTGCCCTATAGGCTCAATGGCAAACTGGGTGGGGCGTGGGAAATACCCTTTAAAGATAGATTCTAAACTTTGCTCAGAATGTAAACTTTGTTATAAAGCCTGTCCTATTCAAGTTACTCCATTTGTGTTTAAGGGATCGGGCCTGGAAAATGTAAAAGACGGAGATTGCCTAAAATGCGGTCTTTGCGTATCGTCTTGCCCTAAGGGAGCGTTGGAATTGAACAGAGGCAGAGGATGAAGAAAATATTTTTTTTAATTATGTTGGGGTCAATGTTCTTGGGTATAACAGGGAATGCGCTCGCTGACAGGGACTGGGAATATTGGTCAAGGTATTCCTTTGAAGCTCCGATCACAAAAACAATAAGCTATTTTATAAAACCTGAATGGCGCATGAAGGATGATATGTCATATAGGAAACTTTTTAAACTTGAGCAAGCCATTAACTTTAAGATAGGTAAGTATTTAGAGCTGGCTCCCTACTATGCCTATCAAGAGGTTAAGTCTAGAGGGAATGTTGACAGGTCTGATCTGGTTTACCTGGATGGGACGGCCAAGGTACCTTTAGAGAAAGTATTTAACATTAAAATTATTGATCGGTTGCGGTATCAGTATAATTTTGATAAGGAACTCACGGTTTGGAGGAATTCTACAAGGCTTGCCAGGCCCTTTAAGATCAAAAGCTTTGAACTCACGCCATTTGTGGAGGATGAGGTATTTTATGATACTAAGCTTGATGAATTTAATGAGAATTGGGCAAGCGTAGGTGTATCTTTGGTTTTGAATAAACACGCTAATATCAGCATCGCTTACCTCTTGGATACTAAAAAGAATGGTAAAGACTGGGCCTATGCGAATGTATTGGTGACATCGTTTAGCCTAAAGTTCTGAGCAGGAGTTGACTGAAATGAAGATACGAGAAAGTGGAATGCCGGATAAAGAGGTGTGGGAAAAGTTCTTTAGCCCCACAAAGATTCTGGCTACACTTGGTTTAAACAGTCAAACAGGTGACGCGGCTGAGTTCGGTTGCGGCTACGGAACTTTTACGATCCCGGCCGCCAAAGTTATCAAAGGTGAAATATATGCGCTTGATCTTGAGCCGGATATGGTCCGGATCACCAATGAAGAGGCTAAAAAGAACGGATTGACCAATGTGAAAGCAGTCCTGCGTGATTTTATCGCAGCGGGTTCTGGTTTGCCGGGTAGCAGTATGGACTACGTAATGTTGTTTAATATCCTTCATCTTAAAAAACCGATGGTTCTTATTAACGAGGCAAAGCGGATCTTGAGAGAAGGCGGAAAACTTGGCATTATCCATTGGAATTATGATCCTTTGACTCCCCGGGGGCCTTCTATGGATATCCGCCCGAAGCCGGATGATTGTATCAAATGGGCACAGCAGGCTGGGTTCGTAGATCCAAAACGGTTTGATCTAAAGCCGTATCATTATGGGATAGTTTTGATCAAAAGGGAGGCCATAAAATGAAGATAGGAGTTATTATTTCAAGCAATGATGCGGAGACTTGCTGGAATGCTTTGCGTTACGCAAACTTTTGTATTGTGCAAAAGGATGAGGTTGAGGTGTTTTTGACCGGTAAAGGCGTTGAGTATCAAAAGATAAGCATTGATAAATTCAATACTATCGAGCAGGCTGAAAAATTCTTACAGGGTGGTGGCAAAATACTCGCCTGTGGGACATGTATTAAGTCCCGCGATCAGGAAGGCAGCGAGATGTGCCCGATCAATACGATGAAAGATATGTATGAAATAGTCCGTGATAGTGATAAGGTTGTGACTTTCTGAAAGGAGTTAGTCACCGCGTAATATTCAGGTCAAACGGCCAGGCATTCTGCCTGGCCGTTGTCTTTTCAATTGACAAACCCCTTATTTGGCCTTAAGTTAATACCTATATGAAGATATGGCTTTATTCTATGGCAAGCGTGGTATTGGTCAGCCTCATCTCGTTGGCAGGCATAATCACGATCGCTATTGATGAAAGGCGCCTTAAGAAATTCCTTATTTTCATGGTCAGTTTCGCGGTAGGCGGCCTTTTTGGGGATGTTTTTCTTCATATATTCCCGGATATCTATAAGGAACCCGGGTCACACCTGTTCGTATCCAGCGGAGTACTTGCCGGTATATTTGTATTTTTTGTCCTGGAGAAGTTCATTTATTGGAGGCATTGCCATTCCGGAGAATGCGATACGCATACCAAGCCTGTTGTTTTTCTAAATTTGATAGGTGATGGCCTTCATAATTTCTTAGACGGCGTAATAATCGGAGCAAGCTATCTTGTCAGTGTCCCTTTAGGCTTAACAACGACTTTGGCCGTAGTATTTCATGAGATCCCGCAGGAGATAGGGGATTTCGGTATCCTTGTCAACGGAGGCCTTAGCAGATGGCAGGCATTGCTGTTGAATTTTCTTTGCGCGTCTTTAGCTATAGCAGGCACGTTACTAGCGCTTTTTGTCGGTCCTCAGATAAAGGGATTTTCATCAATAGCCCTGCCTTTGACAGCAGGCGGCTTTATTTATATAGCAGGCTCTGATCTTATACCTGAGCTTCATAAAGAAGCCAAGCTTTCGCGTTCTCTTTTGCAATTGTTCTCGGTTGTCCTTGGCGTGGGTGTCATGGCGCTACTGCTTTTATTGGAGTAATTGTGATGAAACTGGATAACGTCGTATACGCGCGAGAGGTCAAAAAGACGCTTATTGTGGTTCTTGCCTTGAACTGGTTAGTCGCGCTTGCCAAACTTATAGTCGGATATATTATCCATAGCGCCAGCATGGTCGCCGACGGCTATCACTCTTTTGCAGACGGCGCTTCAAACATCGTGGGCTTATTTGGAATGAGGATAGCGGCTCAGCCAAAAGACGCTGACCATCCTTATGGGCATAAAAAATACGAGACTTTTACCTCAGTCATAATAGCACTTTTGTTGTTCGTCCTTTGTTTCTATATTGTCCATGATAGTTTTGAGAAGTTCCGCACCAAAGAAGTCGCCCAGGTAAATACATTCAGTTTTATAGTCCTTTTTGTCACTCTTCTTGTTAACATAACTGTCATGCTTTATGAATCCCGTAAAGGAAAGCGTATCGGCAGTGATGTTCTGGTCTCGGATGCTGCACATACGCGCGCCGACATATTGACGTCAAGCTCGGTTATTTTCGCTTTCATAGGTGTAAAGCTGGGATTTTATATTTTAGACTCTATCGCGGCTTTAGGTATTGTCTTATTTATCGGCAGGGCCGCTGTAAATATTATTCGCGAATGCTCAAGCACTCTTTGTGACAGCGCTGTTATTGACCCTCGCGAAATAGAAAAGCTAGCCTTAAGCGTTGCAGGTGTTAGAAAGTGCCACAGGGTCAGGACGCGAGGCAGGAAAGATGACATATATATAGACCTGCATATTCTTATGGATGACCAGACCCTTTTAGTTAACGCCCACGATGTATCCAATAGGATAGAGGCAAAGATGAAAGAAGTTTTTGACGGGGTCGCGGATGTGGTCGTGCATATTGAACCTTTAAGCAGTGAGGGAGATGTGGATGATTAATGAACCGGCCAGCGCTCCAGAATACAAAGTCTTTATTTTTTCCGAAAATGAGGATATCAAGCATCTTTTGAAAAAAGCCCTGGAGAAAAGAGGTTATGATATATCTGTTTATGGTAAGCCTGAGCGCTGCAGTAATTATGCTGTCGCAGGGGTTAAAATATGCACGTCAGCTTATCGTTGCGCGGATATCGTAATTATCGGCCGGCATATTGCCGAGGTCAGGTCCCTTGATTTCATAGAAAGGCAGATAAAGGGCAAATGCAAGATCCCGCTGGAAAATAAATTAGTCATTTCCAGCACGTATGATGAGAAAGATACTGCTAAGGCGCAGTCTCTTGGAGTGCGTATCATGTATATGCCTTTTTCGTTAGCTGAGTTGAATAAGTGGCTTGATGAATGTGAAGAACGACTTAAAAAAATGAAGTGATGGAAAACATCCCTATAGCGGTAGCTTTTACGGCAGGCCTTATATCTTTTCTTAACCCGTGCGTTTTACCGTTAGTGCCGGGATTTTTGGGATATCTCTGCGGTGTTTCTCTGACAGACCCGAAAGCGCACAGGTCTAAAGTATTTTTTGCCAGTTTTTTCTTTGTGCTTGGGTTCTCCTGCGTTTTTGCCGCAATGGGGGTCTTGCTTAATACTTTATTAGCTAATGTTTCTTATATTGCCAAGGCCTGGTTAGGCCGCATCGGCGCAAGCATCATTATTTTATTCGGACTTTACCTGGCAGGCCTTATAAAAATAGGTTTCCTGGAGAGAAGGTTTAGCGTCGCGATAAAGAAGCCAAACGTTTTGCCGTTCTTGTGGCCGTTTGTGTTTGGAGCCGCCTTTGGGATAAGTTGGACACCTTGCGTAGGCGCTATCTTAGGCAGTGTCCTGGCATTAGCTTTGGCAAAGCCGGCTTTGAGTTTCATTCTTCTGTTTAGTTACGCATTAGGTTTAGGGGTGCCTTTTCTTCTTGTTGGGTTGTTTTCTTCTGTCGCGCAAAAGGCTATCGTAAGAGCCGCTGTATTTTTAAAATATTTTAATATTTTTTCTGGTATTTTTCTCATCATCCTTGGCGTTTTGGTCCTTACGGATAACCTGAAACTTTTGGAAATGCGCAGGGAGGCCGGCCCAGCATTATTATTAGAAAGTGGAACGCTTGAGCTTTCTTCCAGGGCAGTTGAAAAATCAAAGAAATACGAAAAGGCCAAAGAACTCATAGCGCCCGATGGTTATATCAACAGCCAGCCGTTCAAACTTTCGGACTTTATAGGTAAGAAAGTGATATTGCTGGACTTCTGGACATATAGCTGCATAAATTGCCAGAGGACGGCCCCATATTTAAATGCGTGGTATGAAAAATATAAGGACGAAGGGTTTGTGATAGTGGGTGTGCACTCTCCGGAGTTTGAATTTGAGAAGCAATACGATAATGTCCTTGCGGCTGTCAAAAAATTAGGCATTGCTTATCCCGTGGCTCTTGATAACGAGCATAGTAATCTAAAGCTATACAATACCATCTATTGGCCAACGGAGTTTTTGATCGATATCGATGGTTTTGTCGTATACAAAAATATTGGCGAGGGCCGTCATAAAGAAACGGAATTTAAGATACAGGAGTTATTGGACGAACGTAAAAGGGTTTTGGGGCAAGAACAGATCTTGCGCGATAGGGTGCCTGTTATTCCGCAGGGAGCGGCAGCTGTTGATTTTCTTGGAATAGGCACGCCTGAGATCTATCTTGGTAGTTTGAGAAACAGAGAGAATTTCGGTAACAAAGAGGCCTCTGAGCCGGGCGCGACCGTTGATTATCAATTGCCCAAGGCTTATGCGCCTCATAAAGTATATGTAGAAGGCAAATGGCATAACGGCGTTGATAGCCTTGAATTAATATCAACCCAAGGCAAGATAGTATTGATCTATACTGCCAAGTCAGTTAATATCGTGGCAGGCGCTTTAAATGAAGGCGTGCGATTGAGTATAAAATTAGATGGTAGATCCGTAGACAGCGTTTTAGTCGGCTCATTTGATCTTTACAATCTCGCTTCTTCCGATAAGTACGGACAGCATCGGCTTGAGATAAGTATTGAGGGTGAAGCCCTCGCGGTCTACGCGTTCACTTTTGGTTGAATTGGCGAAGGAACATCTTAGGAGCGGCCTATGGCGAATAACAAATCTGTATATAGCGATATCATAAAATCTTTTTTCTTGAGTTTTAAGCGGCTTTCTCTTTATGCCGTAGACCATCCGCTTTCTAAGGACATCTTAAATAACCTGTTCAAGATGTTCGACGCTTTCCTTAAAGAAAATCAGGAGATCCTTTTTGTGGTAGGCATTAATGAGGGCGAGATGCTCGTGAACCAGGAAGCGTTGACTAAGGACGTTATGGGTGTGGCTGAGATCTACGCGAAATTCAAAGGTTTTAAACTTGACGGCGTGAGTTTCAAGCAGGGATTGACCTTTGAAGAACTGACAAGTTTTATAGTGGCAATGGCTTCATCTTATTTAACAGATGCCGGAAAGGCCGCGTCCATACCTGAATTACTAAAACAAGGCTCCCTGCATGTCAAGATCAAGAAGATACACTATGAAAAGGTGGAAGAAGGCGAGAAAGTTGTATCAATGGATACAGCGGGTGGCACAGGCGCCGGCCCTGGCAGTGGGCCTGCAGGCACGGGTAGTGGGCCCGGAGGCGCAGGCGAGGGGCCGGGCAACGGGCCTGGCAATGGGCCTGGTAACGGGCCTGGCGCAGGTCCGGGCGGAGGCCCGGGCAACGGATCAGGTGCTGGCGGCAATGCTTCAAATGACATAAAAAATTTCCTGACAGGCAAGAATCTGGAGATGGGCGGTGGCGCGCAGGGAGTATTTGAATTGATGGACAGGGATGTCTCGCGTGTAGCCGAGGCCATTATAGATAGCGCAAAAGAATCCGGCGATTTTGAGGCAGTCATAAAAAAATTCGTTGGCTGGCTTTCTAAGAATGTGACGCCTATTCTGGTTGAGAAAAAGAAAGACCCTGCCAAGTTCATACAGAAACTTTTTGATTCTTTTAAAAAGGGTGAGGGGATGGCGCTTTTCCCCAATAGTGATGCCGTCATAGAAGAGTGCGCTAGCGAGATAAAGACAGCAATGGTCCAGGACGCTTTTTCGCTGTATAAAGCATCACCTAAAAAAGCTGTCAATGCCGCTGTTAAGATATTGAGCGACGAAGATGATCAGAGTAATATCCTTCCGAAGCTTAAGGAACGCTTCATGGCCGCGGGTGTTGATCCTGATGAGGCTGATTCTTTTATCCAAAAGACAAGAACAGAGCTCGCCAAGGACGAAGAAGTCCCGATATCCAAAAAGAAATTGGCAAAGCTTATGCGTTTAAGCGAGAGGTTTGATGAAGAGGTCGGCCAAAAGGTGCAGGTAGCCACTGAAGAATTAAGAAAGCATAATAGGCGGCTTTCCGATGAGAAGGAAAGATCCGAGGGTATTATGCGCCATCTCGCGGACGGTTTAGTCGTAGTTGACCGCGCGGGAAATGTTGTGATGATGAACCCTGCAGCCGAGAAACTTTTGGGCCGAGGCACAAAAGAGGCATTAGGCAAGTCTTTGGTGGAAGGCCTTAAGGAAGAACATCTCATGGCAGTAGCTAAGGGCCCGTTGGATGATAAAGACGATGCTCATATCACAAAAGAGATAGAGGTCAGCAGTAAGGATGAAACTACCAAGAAGGTGCTGCGCGCGAGTTCCGCAGTCGTTGAGAACGAAGACGGAAAGACGGTCGGCATGGTCTCAGTGTTGAGCGATATAACCCGCGAAAAAGAGGTTGAGGAGATGAAATCTCATTTTGTGTCTCTTGTGACCCACGAGCTGCGCACGCCTGTAGTGGCTATACAAAAATCTTTAGAGCTTATTTTAAGTAAGACCACAGGAGCCATAAACGAAGACCAGGAAAGGTTCTTGTCTATCTCTAAATTTAATTTAGAGAGGCTTAACAGGTTGATCAACGACCTATTAGATATGTCAAAGATAGAGGCCGGTAAATTGACGCTTAAGCCCGAACCATTTGATTTCCGTGATATCTTAAACGAAGTGATCTCGTCATTTAATGGTTGGGCAAAGGACAAAGAAATAACCATACATCTGGATATAAAACAGGGGGATCTGTCTGTTAGTTTAGACCGCGACCGCATGACCCAGGTTTTAGTCAATCTTGTAGGCAATGCCTTGAAATTTACTCCCGCAAAAGGAGAAGTCACGATCGTAGTAGACGCGCTTGAGAATGAGGAGGGCATAAGCTCAGAGCCGTGCCTGGAGGTGACGGTTGTTGATAACGGTATAGGCATAGACCCTAAGGATTTTAAGCGTATCTTCAATAAATTTGAACAGGTGAGTTTAGTCGCCCCTTCAGGCGTAGGTGGTACCGGGTTGGGCCTATCCATAGCTAAAGAGCTTATAAGCCTTCATGGCGGAGCTATACGGGTTGAAAGCCAGATAGGAAAGGGTAGCCGGTTCATCTTTACTGTTCCGAAGGCCCTGAAAACAAAATAATGTCAAAGCGCTCTTCTTTATTTTTTTTGGCTATCGCCTTATTGTCCGTCATTGCGGTAATTTTAAAGATTTTTGTTTTTTCTCCGGTCGTCTGTGTCAGAAGCGGTTGTTTAACAGTTGAGTTAGCCGCAACACAAGAGGAGAGGGCAAGAGGATTGATGTTCCGTAAACATCTGAGCCCTGCGCGAGGGATGCTGTTCATATTTTCAAAAGACGATTTTTGGCCTTTCTGGATGAAGAATACGCTTATCCCGTTAGATATCATCTGGCTGGATAAGGATAAAAAAATAGTAGATATGGTCGTTAACGCCCAGCCGGCCCTGGGAGATGATCCTTATAGTTTTAAACCTGTTGCCCGAGCCCGCTATGTCCTTGAAGCGAACGCTGGCTTTGTAGAAAAAAATAAGATATCAATAGGTGACGAGGCGAGATTTGATTGGATTTTTCTATCAGGTAAGTTATAATGCGTGCATAAATGAATAACGTTTTGAAATTTAACATAGGTAATAATGCCAGAATGTTCTTAGCCTTAGGCCTGGCGGGGATTATTTTCTCAGGCTGCGCCCACCTGAATGAAACAGCCAAGAAAGTATGGGGGTCTTCTATATCGCATTTGGAGGCTGCCAGGGCTTCGGGGCAGAGTGATGTATTCGCCTGTTCTCCGGAGGCGTGTTTTAAGATCGCCGAAGAAGAGCTCATCAAAAGAGGGGCCATTGTTTATTTAAAGGACAAAGATAAAAAGTACCTGGCCGCGATGAATTTTAAGGGATATGTAGACACAACACAGGCCGGCGTATTCTTTACAAAACAGAGCGACGGAAAAACGCAAGTGGAAGTCTCTTCCATGAGCCCTAAGCTCGCGCGGGACGCGAGCGAGTATATATTTTCAGCGATGAAACAAAAGGAGGAAAATAACAATGGTAAAAAAGTTTAAAGTTGTGGTAGCGCTGATATTTTGTTTATATTGTTACGCGCCTGAACGTGTTTATGCCCAAAGGCCTGCTACTGGTATAGGGCAGTGGCTTCAGGAATTCGGGGTTTTCAGCGGATATGTTCAAGGCGGCCTTAAAAGACAGAAAGATTTTAATGCTGTGCCTATAGGTTTGCGCTTTGGTTTTGACCTGAAGCCATTCACGAAAAAATTCGGGTTTGAGCCAAAGGGCATGCTGGAATTGATATACGAACCGTTCATATCAACCATAACAGAGCCTGACAGTAATGTGGAAATGGGCCTTCCTATGTTCTTCCGTTATTCCTATCCTCTAACGTCCAAGTTCTATCCTTTTATAGAGGTAGGGACCGGTGTATATTATACGACCCTGCATACTTATGAACAATCAACGCAGTTTAATTTCATCAGCCAGGGCGGCGCCGGCATTTCTTATTTCTTTAAAGAGAATGTGGCAATAAATATTGAATATCGCAAAAGGCATGTTTCCAACGCGTCTATCAAGGAGCCCAATGGCGGCCTTGACGCGAATGTATATCTTATAGGCATGTCGTATTACTTTTAATGAAAGGTGTGAATATGCTTGAGGAACGGATAGCAAAAGATTATAAGGAGGCAATGAAGTCAAGAGATGCTTTGCGCACTCAGACAGTAAGTTTTCTGAGGTCTGAAATGAAGTATTACGCGATAGATAAAAAGAAGGATGTGTTAGACGATCCTGATGTGCTGGTGGTCTTAAAAAAATTGATCAAACAGAGGCAGGATTCTATACAACAGTTTGAAAAAGGCAACAGGATGGACCTTGTGAACAAGGAAAAAGGCGAGCTAGAGATCCTTAAGGCATATTTACCTGATGAAATGCCGCAGCAGGATATAATCAAGATAGTCGATGAAGTCGTGGCGAGTTTAGGCGAAGTTTGTGCAAAAGATATGGGCCGTATAATGAAAGAAGTGATGGCCAGGACACAGGGCCGGGCTGATAATAAAATGGTCAGCGATATTGTCCGCAAAAAACTTGAGAATAAAATATGAGATTGATAAAGCTTATACGTAATCTGATATCTCTTTCATTCATCCTTGTCATACTGTTCTTTATTTTTCGCGAACCTATCTTAAAGTCAGCGCTGAAGTTGGCAGTCAGCCATACGACAGGGTTTGGGGTGGATGTTGACACTCTTAAAATAGGCATTTTCAGGCCTGTAGTGGATATAAGAGGGCTTAAGGTCAATAATCCCGCTGATTATTCAGATAGGGTCATGCTGGACCTGCCACAGCTCTACGCGCGTTATTCACTCTCAGAGGTACTTAAGGGCAAAATTGATATCAATGAACTTACCATTACCTTGAAGGAATTCAGTGTTATAAAGAATAATGATGGCACAACCAATGTCGCCAAACTTAAAGGAATGGGCGGCGCTAAAGAAGAAGGCCCAAAAAAAGACACATCTACTTCCAAGATGCCGGGTGTGCGCATAGCTTTGCTAAAATTAAAACTGGGCCGTCTCGTATATAAGGACAATTCTGTCCAACCGCCTTCTGTTAAGACTTACAATTTGAACATCAATAAAGAATTCCGCGATATCAGCGATCTGCGTTCGGTAATAAGATTGATAGTAGTTGAATCCCTGCTTAAGGCTAATTTAAAAGACTTGGCAGGGGTTGACGTAACGAAATTAATGGCCGACACCACGTCTGTGGCGATAGGCACGTTAGGCGGATTGTTGCCTTTTAAGAAAAAAGAATAACCCATGTTAGAGAGCAGGCTCCATGCCTTGCGCCACTCTTTTCTATTTTCTTCTGTTGATCCGCAGAATTTATCCAAGATAGCCCGCATTATTTCAGCCAGGTCTTTTGATAAAGGCGAGATTATTTTTCAGGAAGGCCAGGCTGCTTTGGGTTTTTTCGTAGTCGCCGATGGTTCGGTCAAGATATATAAACTCTCCCCGAATGGCGGCGAACATATTCTGCATATCATTAATGAAGGAGGGTCTTTTGCGGAGGCCGTTGTATTCGGGTCATTAAAGCAATATCCGGCTTTTGCCGAGGCTTTGGAAAAGACGCAGATATTATTCGTGCCTAAAAATGATTTTTTGAATGCCATGAAGTCTGATTTTACGCTCACGCAGGCTGTCATGGTATCGTTAGCAGATAAGCTCAGGTACTTTAACACACTGATCGAAGAGTTGTCTTTGAAAGAGGCAGATGCCCGGATCGCCAAGTATCTCCTTGATGTTTCTTTTAAGAAAAACAGCGACTCTTTTGTTTTGGATATCAAAAAAGTGGAACTTGCCAAAAAGCTTGGGATAGCACCTGAGACCTTATCTAGGATATTTAGGAGATTTAAGAAACAGCGTATCATCGCCCTTCAGAAAGCCCGCTTTATCCTGATAAACAAAGACAGATTAACTAAGATCGCGAGCGGCGAAAAAGCGTAAGCCTATTTAAATATTTTTGAAAATCTTGACTTATGTCAAGGCGCGGTTTTATGCCATGGTATACACTCATATCAGAAAAGAGAGGTGGACCATGAAGAGAAGCATAATCCAGATAGACGAAACAAAGTGTAACGGTTGCGAAGAGTGCATACCGAATTGCCCTGAAGGCGCTATACAGGTCATCGACGGCAAGGCGCGCCTTATAAGCGACCTCTTATGTGACGGCCTTGGCGCTTGCCTTGGCCATTGCCCGCAAGGCGCTATAACAATAATTGAGCGCCAGGCCCAGGCTTATGACGAAAGAAAAGTCATGGCTAATATGGTCAAGCAGGGGGCCAACGTAATAAAGGCTCATCTTATGCATCTTCGCGATCACGGCCAATTGGAGTTTCTTTCACAGGCCCTAAGCTATCTTAAAGAAAATGGCATAGACAATCCCATGGCAGCGGAGCATAAGGATAAGGCCGGTGGCTTTTCCGGGCATCACGCTGGCTGCCCAGGGGCAAAGATGTTTGATTTCAGGCAGGCTGAGCCAACAGAAACAGGCGTAACGAAAGCGCCGCATGCCAAGGCAAAGTCGCAATTAAGGCAGTGGCCGATACAAATGCATTTAATATCTCCTTTAGCGCCGTATTATAAGGGCGCAGACGTAGTCCTGGCAGCGGATTGCGTTGCGTATGCTTTGTGTGATTTTCACGATGGATTCTTAAAAGGCAAGGCATTGGCTATCGCGTGCCCAAAGCTGGATGAAGGCCAGGATGTATATGTCCAAAAGATAAAAGCGTGGTTTGAAGAGGCAAAGATAAATACGCTCACGGTCTTGATAATGCAGGTCCCTTGTTGCGGCGCTCTTTTAGGGTTAGCGCAGCAGGCGCTTGTTTTATCAAAACGTAAAGTCCCGATAAAATGCGCGGTTGTAAGCCTTCAGGGAGAGATCTTAGAAGAAAAGTGGCTTTAACCCAGAAAGGGTCTAAAAGAAAGGAATGTATCATGAGCATGTTTTGTTATCAATGCGAGCAGACGGCAAAAGGTATAGGATGCACGATCCATGGTGTATGCGGCAAAAATGAGGATATCGCTTCCCTGCAAGATACTTTGCTTTTTGGTTTAAAAGGTATCGCTGCTTACGCGTTCCACGCGCGAGAGTTGGGCTCTAAAGATGATCTGGTAGACGCGTTTATGCACGAAGCCTTGTTTTCAACTGTTACCAACGTCGATTTTGACATGGATCGTTTTGTCGGGCTGGTCTTGAAATGCGGAGAGATGAATCTGCGAGTTATGGAGCTTTTAAACAACGCGCATGTCGCAAAATTCGGTAAGCCGACACCTGTTGAGGTGGCTACCGGGACAAAGAACGGCCCTGGTATTTTGGTTACGGGCCATGATCTCTTAGACCTATATGAGTTGTTAAAGCAGACAGATGGCAAAGGCATAAACATTTATACTCATAGTGAGATGCTACCCGCGCACGGTTATCCAGAGTTAAGGAAGTTCAAGCATCTTGTCGGAAATTACGGCGGCGCGTGGCAGGAGCAGAAAAAAGAGTTCGCGGAGTTTCAGGGCGCAATATTGGCTACGACCAACTGCGTACTCATACCTCCGGATTCTTATAAAGATCGTCTTTTTACTGTTGGTATAACCGGTATAACCGGTGTCAAGCATATCAATGGAAGGGATTTTACTCCTTTGATAGAGATGGCTAAAAAACTACCGCCGTTAAAAGAACAACCCGGAAAAAATATTACAACAGGGTTTCATTATGAGGCTGTTTTGGGTTTGGCGGATAAGATCGTCGCGGCTGTCAAAGCGAAAAAGATACGCCGTTTCTTTTTGATAGGCGGATGCGACGGAGCGAAGCCAGGGCGTAATTACTATACGCAATTCGCTGAACTGGTGCCGAAGGACTGCGTTATCATCACAGTAGCCTGCGGAAAATACCGCTTTAACAAACTGGACTTTGGAGCGATAGACGGTATTCCACGCCTGATAGATGTAGGCCAGTGCAATGATGCTTACTCGGCTATCCAGATAGCCCTTGCTTTGTCAAAGGCGTTCAATTGCAGCGTCAATGAACTTCCGCTTTCTTTCGTAGTCTCGTGGTTCGAGCAAAAGGCCGTGGCTATTTTGCTCACTTTGCTCTATCTGGGAGTAAAAGGTATACGTATAGGGCCTATGCCTCCGGCTTTTATTACGCCCGGCGTATTTAAGGTCTTAGAGCAGGCGTTTGACCTTAAGCTCATTACGACGCCGCAGCTAGACATGAAAGCCATACTTGGGTGATATTTATATTGACGTATTGAATTAAAGCCTTTCATTGGCAGCAACGCAAGCTCCCTGTCTGGCAGACGATATTTTTTGCCGTCTGCTGCGGTTTGCCTTTCGGCTGTTACGCTCTACGGAAGATTGTCGCTACAGCCTAAATGCAATTCCTTGCAGACCCAAGTTAAACAAGATGCCAAAAAATATCTGATTGTCTGCTTGGACAGGAATCTTGCATTGCTGCTACCTAGATAAATACATAGCTGTTTGGTTTGGAAGGTAAGTCAATGAGGTCGTACGAAGACCCCCGTAGCGGAGGGGGAGCCGTCACGATAAAATCGTGACGGGGGAACCACGGGTGGGTTCCCTAATGGGGGCTCGGGGGACAAGTGCGATCTCACTGACGTACCAGAGCCATCATAGCGTGATATTTATATTGACGTAGAAAAATAAATCATATAATATAACAGCCAACGATAAAATATTTTAATAACATCGGGGGTATATAGAAGTTGGCTAATGTTTTGGAGACGCCCTATTATTTGCTAGACGAGCGCAAGCTTCTAAAGAACCTGAAGGTGATAAAATATATCAGGGAGCGCTCGGGCGCAAAGTCCGTATTGGCGCTTAAATGTTTCAGCGCTTGGAGCGTCTTTGGCCTGATGAAAAAATATCTGGACGGCACGACGTCCAGCTCTCCTTATGAAGCCCGCCTTGGATATGAAAAATTCGGCAAGGAATGCCACGCCTATTCTGTCGCTTATTCAAAAAAAGATATAGACGACATAAGTTCTTTTGCCGATAAGGTCATTTTTAACTCCATATCGCAATTAACAAAGTTCGCCCCTTATTGTAAGAGCGCTGACCTGGGCTTAAGGCTTAACCCTGCCGTAAGTTTTTCCCACTTTGACCTTGCAGACCCTGCCCGTAGATTTTCCAGGCTTGGGGTCGTAGGTAAAGATCAGCTTTCAAAAGCCCTTTCTTTGATCAGCGGCGTCATGTTCCACTTCAACTGTGAAAATGACGATCTTAATGATCTTTCATCTAACCTTGATCATATTAGCCGCGCCTATGGAAGTGTCCTTGAACGTCTGGATTGGGTAAGTGTAGGGGGAGGGATATATTTTACCAAGCCAGGTTTTCCTGTTGAAAGGTTTTGTAAAATAATTAAAGAATTCGGCAGCCGTTTTAATGTGCAGGTCTATCTAGAACCCGGGGAGAGCGTTATCACGGGTGCTGCTGAATTAGTGACAAGTGTCCTTGATATTGTCCGCAACCGCATAGATATAGCTATTGTTGATGCTTCCACTGAAGCTCATATGCTCGATCTGTTGATATACCGTCAGAGCGCAAAGATAAAGAATGCCTCAAAAGGGAGGTTCAGATATATGGTCGCCGGACGTTCTTGTTTGGCCGGTGATATATTCGGTACATATAATTTTAGAACGCGGCTAAAAGTAGGGCAAGTGCTCAAATTCTCGGACGCCGCTGGCTACACGATGGTCAAGAAAAATTGGTTCAACGGGCTTAAAATGCCGGCTATTGCAGTTAAAAGGCTCAATGGGGCAATTGAGACGGTGCGCAAGTTCACGTATAGAGATTTCGCAGATAGTCTGTCATGATGGAAGGGGCGTCAAGATGAAAAAAAATGTATTGATAGTCGGTGCCGGCGGAGTTGCCCACGTAGCTTTACATAAATGCGCACAAAATAACGATATCCTGGGAGATATTTGCATAGCCTCAAGGACGCTTTCTAAGTGTGATGCTATTATTGAAAGCGTCAAAAGAAAAGGCAATATCAAGGATAAGTCTAAAAAGATATATTCTAGGCAGGTGGATTGTTTTGACGTTTCTGCTACCGTGAAACTTATCAAAGAGACAAATTCGCAGATCGTTATGAATCTCGCGCAGGCATACGTAAATATGTCGCTTCTTGAGGCTTGTATTCAGGCGGGTGTAGCTTATATGGATACCGCTATTCACGAGGACCCAAAAAAAGTCTGCGAAGACCCTCCGTGGTACGCGAACTACGAATGGAAACGCAAGGACCGCTGTAAAGAAAAGGGCATTACTGCCATTCTTGGCGTTGGATTTGATCCAGGTGTAGTCAATGCCTACTGTGCTTTGGCAGTAAAACACTATTTTGACAAGATAGATACGATAGACATATTAGATGTAAATGCCGGAAGCCACGGCAGATATTTTGCCACGAATTTTGACCCGGAAATTAATTTCAGGGAATTTAAAAAAGTCTGGACCTGGATAGACCGCAAGTGGGTGATGGAGAAAATACACTCTGTAAAGATGACCTATGATTTTCCTGTTGTAGGCTCCATGTCCGTGTATCTAAATGGCCACGATGAGTTACATTCGCTGTCCAAAAATATAGATGCTAACAGCATCCGTTTCTGGATGGGTTTTAGCGATCACTATATCAATGTGTTCACTGTTTTGACTAATCTTGGTTTGACATCTGAAAAACCCGTTAAGACCGCTGAGGGTGTTGAGGTTGTTCCTTTAAAAGTCCTGAAAGCACTTTTACCCGATCCATCGTCGTTAGCGCCAAACTATACGGGTAAGACCTGCATAGGGAATTTTATCAAGGGCATGAAAAACGGAAAACACAAAGAGGTCTTTATTTATAACATCTGCGACCACAGGGAATGTTTTAAGGAAGTTGAGTCTCAGGCTATTTCTTACACAGCCGGTGTGCCGCCCGTTGCCGCGGCCATACTTATTGCCAAAGGCGCCTGGGACGTTGGGGCCATGGTTAACGTCGAAGAACTGGACCCGGACCCTTTTCTTGCATTGCTTGGCCCGATGGGGCTGCCTACAGAGATCCAGGAAGATCCGTCACCATTAAAAATTTAAAAAAAATTATTGACTCATAAATTAAAATCATATAGTATACATCCAACATAACTTTGGACTCACATAGGACGGGCCAATTAGACCCATTATATGTGGGTCTTTCGTCTTATAGGCAAAGGGAGGTAATAAAGAGGATGCAAAGCGAGCTTGAAGGAAGTTTTGGTTTGGAAATTGTAATGGACCTCTACGAGTGCGATCCTAAGGTCATACGTTCCGGTAAAAAGTTGGCTGAATATGTTACAAAGCTTTGCAAACTTTTGAAGATGAAGAAGTTTGGCAAGACCCAGTTGCCGCATTTCGGTTATAATGAAGCCCACACCGCAGGTTTCTCTATGCTTCAGTTCATTGAGACCAGTTCTATCACTGGCCATTTTTCGGAGCTATGGAACTCTGCTTATATTAATGTCTTTTCCTGCAGGGACTTTGATACAAAAAAGGCTATTGATTTTACAGTAGGCTTTTTCAAAGCCAAGCGCGTTAACAAGCGCGTCCTCATCAGGAAATAGTTCCCCCTTAGCTGCGCTTTAAGCTGCAATTGCAATTGACACCGTCTGAGCGCTCGGATATAATATGGGCCTATAGTTTTTATCCCACTTTGATAGAAACTGTGGGATAACCCCGACGAGTATGGGGAAATTATCGAAGAGAATTTGTCCCATATTTTACGAGTCGTGGGCTTTCCATTGTCATTACAATAAACGCGAGGTTCTCTTATGGACTTAAACGAGATCATCCAACAGAGGATAGATAAGTTAAACTCCCTCAAGGGATCAGGTTCTAACCCCTATGGTCAGAAATTCAATAAGACTAGCTCTATCAAGGAGTTATTGTCTTCTTTTAAGGAAAATGAAAAGGTGGTCCTGGCCGGCCGTCTTATGGCAAAAAGAAAACACGGAAAGGTGTGTTTTGCCGATCTTCGGGACCAGGAAGCAAGATTGCAGCTTTATGTCAGAAAAGATGACCCTTTAACGGAAACGGATTTTGAGCTTTTCAATAAGCTAGACATTGGCGATATCATCGGCGTTGAAGGTGAAACTTTTAAGACCCATACCGGCGAGCCCACGCTTAAGGTGGCGGGATTTACCCTTCTTTCTAAATCATTAAGGCCGTTGCCTGAAAAGTGGCACGGTTTAAAAGATATCCAGATACGCTATCGTCAGAGATATATTGATCTTATAGCAAGCCCTGAGGTCAAAGAGATATTCATCATGCGTTCTAAGATAATAGCGGCCATAAGGGATTTCCTGAATTCAAAAGGTTTTCTTGAAGTAGAGACTCCTATGATGCATACGATACCTGGGGGTGCCGCGGGAAGGCCGTTTAAAACGCATCACAATGAGTACGATATGGAGATGTATCTGCGCATCGCGCCTGAGCTGTATCTCAAGCGCCTTATCGTAGGCGGATTTGAAAAGATATATGAGATCAATCGCAGCTTCAGGAACGAAGGGGTTTCAACACGGCATAACCCTGAATTTACGATGTTGGAATTGTATGCCGCCTATTGTGATTACGAAGACATGATGAAGATGACCGAGGATGTCTTTGCATACGTAGCCAAGACCGTCTTAGGAAAACTTGAGATAGAATACCAGGGTCAAAAAATAAACCTGACACCGCCGTGGCCGAGGCGTTCTTTCGCCCAAGCCGTCAAAGAGAATTTCGGTATTGAGCCGCACGATGAGACGCGCGTTATGATAGAAAAACTTAAAAAGAAAGGCCGCCCGGTCGAAGACCGCCTGACGCGTTCTCAGATCGTTAAGATGGTCGAGGAGATACTAACGCAGGACGCGCCAACACAGCCTGTGTTCTTCACGGAATATTTCAGTATCCTCTGCCCTCTGGCCAAGAATAAGAAAGAAAACCCGCTTATCTCCGACAGGTTTGAGTTATATGTGGCAGGCATGGAGGTCGCTAATGCTTATTCCGAGCTCAACGACCCTATTGAACAGAAACTCAGGCTTCAAGAAGAGATCAAAGATGGGGTCGCAGACGGCCGGTGCCTTGATGAAGATTTTGTGCAAGCATTGGAATACGGTATGCCGCCGACAGGCGGATTAGGCATAGGCATTGACCGTTTGTGTATGCTTTTATTAAATCAGCCTTCAATAAGGGATGTTATCCTTTTCCCGTTATTGCGTCCGGAAAATATATGAACATAGAGTTTTTTATTGCAAGGCGTTATTTTTTAAATCTTCAGAAAGAGCGGTTTATCTCTATTATCAGCCTGATCTCATGCCTAGGAGTCACTATAGGTGTTATGGCGCTGATCATAGTCATTGCCGTTATGACGGGTTTTGATAATGACCTGAAAGATAAGATAATCGGCTCTAACCCTCAGGTGATAGTCCATAGTGAGGAAGGCATAGCTGATTTCGCTTCACTTTCACAAAAGATAAGGGCGGTCAAAAAAGTAGAAGTGGTGGCTCCATATGTCAGCGGGCAGGCTTTTCTTTATTATAAGGACAAGGTCTTAAACCTTAATATCAAAGGCATAGACCCAGCGATAGAAGAGAAGGTCACAAGGATAAAAGATTATCTTAAAGAAGGCCACCTGGCCTTGCCCAAGGGCAGTATTGTATTAGGCCAGGAGCTGGCCGCGGTACTAGGCATAAAAAAGGGCGATGAAGTGGTGCTATCGTCGCCTGTGCTTGGGTTAAATACGACTTTTAATGTCAGTGGTATATTTCATACAGGCATGTATGATTATGACCTAAACTTTGCTTTTTTAAATATTAGCGACGCGCAGGAGTTTTTCGGGGTGGGGCATCTTATAACTCAGGCAGGTATTAAACTTGGTAACCCTTATGATGCTCATAAGGTCAAAGTCGAACTCCAGAAAGTCCTGCCGTCAGGCCTGCATATACGGACATGGATGGAGATCAATAAGAATTTTTTCGCAGCCCTTGCCCTTGAGAAACTTGCTATGTTCATTATACTGACGCTCATTGTCCTGGTCGCCTGCTTTAATATCATCAGCACTCTTATAGTTATGGTAGTAGAAAAGACCAAAGACATAGGTATCTTAAAGGCCATAGGAACGCCCCAAAAGACCATACGTAACATATTTAGGTGGGGCGGTTTAATTATTGGATTCACAGGCACATTTTTTGGTATAATAAGTGGAGTTGTTTTGTGCCTCTTGTTGAAGAAGTATCAGTTCATTCAGTTGCCCGCGGATATCTATTACATTGACAGGCTGCCGGTCTCATTAAGATGGCAGGATATTGCCATGATAGCTGGAAGCGCTTTTTTGATAACCTTTCTTGCCACACTGTATCCGGCTTCAAAGGCAGCCAGGCTTAACCCTGTAGATGCTCTGAGGTATGAATAATGCTCAGGGCCAACAATATAACTAAGGTATATTTTAACGGCGCGAAAGAACTTCGTGTTTTAAAAGAGGTCAGCCTTCAGATCGCTAAAGGCGAATTTTTAAGTATCGTCGGGCCTTCAGGAGCCGGTAAATCAACGCTGCTTCACATCTTAAGCGGGTTGGATGAGCCGTCGCAAGGCAGTGTATACCTTGATGATTTTTGCTTATCTAAGCTTGATGATATGGAGAAGGCCATGATAAGGAACACCAGGTTTGGTTTTGTGTTCCAATTCTATCACCTTTTGCACGAATTTAGCGCCCTTGAAAATGTGTTAATGCCAGGGTTGTTAAAAAAAAGCCAGGACGTAAAAGAACTTAAGAAAAAAGCGCTTGAACTGCTCGTCGATCTCGGGTTATCCGAGAGGGTCAAGCATAAACCAGCAGAGCTCTCCGGGGGAGAACAGCAGAGAGTGGCTATCGCCAGGGCTTTGATGAACGATCCTGAGATACTTTTTTGCGACGAGCCTACTGGCAACTTAGACCATGTGTCGGGAAAACAGATAAGCGATATGCTGTTGCGCTTAAACCAGTTAAAAAAGACGACTGTTGTGATAGTGACCCATAGCCGTGAACTGGCGGCAGGGTCGCATCGTATTTTAAATATTCTTGACGGCACCATAACGGAGGGTCCATGTTGATATACTTTAATGGAAGATTGGTAAAAAAAGATGAGGCGAAGATCTCTGTGTTTGACCACGGCCTGTTGTATGGCGACGGTGTCTTTGAGGGTATTCGTTCTTATGATTGCCTCGTTTTTAAATTGAAAGAACATATCAGCCGTTTATACGCGTCAGCTCACGCTATATCTTTGAAGATCCCGATAACGCAGCTTGATATGGAGAAGGCGGTCATTAAGACTTTAAAGGCAAATAAATTAAAAGACGCTTATATCCGTTTGGTCGTTACCAGAGGCGTTGGCGACCTGGGGCTTGACCCAAGGAATTGCCCTCACCCTACGATCTTTATCATTACGGACAAGATAGCCCTTTATCCACAGGAGTTGTATAAAAAGGGTTTAAAGATCGTCACTGTGCCGACGCGAAGGAACATTCCTGAGGCGCTTAATCCGCAGATCAAATCTTTGAATTATCTTAACAATATCTTAGGCAAGATAGAGGCTATCAACGCCGGCGTGCCTGAGGCGATAATGCTTGACCAGAGCGGTTTTGTGACAGAGTGCACAGGCGATAATATCTTTATGGTCAGGGATGGCGCGCTTTTGACGCCTGCTGTCCATTTTGGCATATTAAACGGTATTACGCGAAGGGCAGTGTTGGGGATCGCAGGCAAGGCAGGATTACGGCCCCAGGAGGCATCTATAACACGCTTTGATCTTTTTAATGCTGATGAGCTCTTTTTAACAGGCACGGCTGCTGAGATCATACCTGTTGTCCTTATGGATGGCCGTGAGATCGGTAACGGCAAAGTGGGGAGATATACTTTAAAATTGATAGAAGAGTTTAAAAAGCTGACTAAAAAAGAAGGCGTGCGTTATGCTTTGTAATATCTGTAATAAAAATCAGGCGACAGTACACTTGACAGAGATCGTAGATGATAAGATGAGCGAATTGCATCTCTGCGATGATTGCGCCAGGAAAAAAAGCATGCAGATGGAACAGCAGTTCGGCCTTTCGGATCTTTTGGCAGGCCTGGTGGATTACGGTAAGCAGTTAAGTACTGTTGATAAAGAAGCCGCGGCTGTGGCGCATTGCAGCGCTTGCGGCCTGACATACGAGGATTTCAGGAAGATAGGAAGGCTTGGCTGCGGAGAGTGCTATACCGCGTTCGCGAAATATCTGGGTCCTCTGTTGAAGCGCATTCACGGCGCAAATGTGCATGTGGGCAAGTCGCCGAAAGGTTTTTCAGAAGCTGTGGCTCCAAAAACACCTAAGGCCAAGGCCACGGCCATGGCCACTGACGTTAATGAGTTGAAAGCGAGCTTACAGCGGGCTATTGAGCGCGAGGATTTTGAAGAGGCAGCGACACTGCGCGACGCTATAAAGGAAGCTGAAAAGAAAAAGAAAGGTAAATAATGAAGTTTGAAGACCTATTGAATAGGACAGCGAGTTGGCTTAAAGGCAGCGGCCCTAATTCGGACATTGTTATTTCTTCACGAATACGCCTGGCGAGGAACCTGGAGAAGTTTCCTTTCCCGCATTGGGCAAAGAAACCCGACAGCGAACAGGTCTTAGCTCTCGCGGCAGCGGCATTTGAAAAGACCCCTGAGCTTAAAGACGGTATTTTTTTAAGGCTTGATGATTTTGATAATGTGGACAAGCAATTTTTGGTGGAACGGCATCTGATGTCCAATGAACACGCGATACGCTCCAATCAGAAGGCCTTGTTCATAAATCCCGACGAAAATGTCGCGATCATGGTCAATGAAGAAGACCATTTGCGTATACAGGTCATGGAGTCCGGTTTTGACCTGGATATGACGTGGCGTATAATGGATTCTATTGATAATCGCCTCTCAGAAGTCCTTACTTATGCTTTTAAGAGAGAATGGGGATATCTTACCGCTTGCCCTACTAATACAGGCACGGGGATGAGAGGGTCTATCATGTTACATCTTCCGGCGCTGGTCATGACGCGTCAGATCAACCGTGTACTTGAGGCTATCGCGAAATTAAGTTTCACTACGCGCGGGTTATACGGTGAAGGAACGCAGGCGTCTGGAAATTTCTTTCAGATCTCTAATCAGGTCTCTTTAGGTTCTAAGGAGGAAGAGATACTGGGTAATATCAAGGGTGTCATCAAACAGATAATTGAGCAGGAAGAAAAGGCCAGGGAATCCCTTATGGCTGAGCATAGAGAGATGCTTGAAGATAGGATATGGCGTTCTTACGGCACGCTTAAGAATGCGCACATCATATCAAGTAACGAGACCGTGGAACTTTTGTCAATGCTGCGGCTAGGTTCTGATCTAAATATAGTAGCTAATGTTGAACGCAGCCTTATCAACGAGTTGTTCATTTTAACGCAGCCTTCTCACTTGCAGAAACTTGAGAACAAAAAATTATCTGCGAACGAACGTGATGTAAAACGCGCGCAGATCATCAGGGAAAGGATAGGGGGATAGAGGATGTTTAACAGATTTACTGAGAGAGCTAGAAAAGTTATTGTCCTTGCAAAAGAAGAAGCAAGAAGGTTTAACCACGATTATATCGGCACAGAACATCTGCTCTTAGGGTTGATACGCGAGGGTGAAGGCGTGGCTGCTGCTGTTCTTCAGAAGCTTGGCTTAAGTTTGGAGAGCATACGGTTAGAGACGGAGAAGCTTGTTCAACCCGGCCCTGCCACACAGATACAAGGAGACGTACCTTTTACGCCGCGTTCCAAAAAGTCTTTGGAGTTAGCGGCAGAAGAGGCTCGTTCTCTAGGCCATAATTATATAGGCACAGAGCATTTATTGTTGGGCCTTATCCGCGAAGGAGAGGGAGTAGCTTCTCAGGTATTATTGAACCTTGGCCTTGATCTAAACAGGGTAAGAAGCGAGATAATGGAGCTTCTGGGTTCAGCTACACCTGGATTTGGCGCCCAGCAGGCTTCAAAATCAAAGACGCCTGCATTGGATGCTTTTGGAAGAGACCTTACGACTTTAGCTAAAGAGGGTAAGCTTGACCCTGTTATAGGACGCAGTAACGAAATAGAGCGCGTCATACAGATATTGGCCCGAAGGACAAAGAATAACCCTGTGCTATTAGGCGAAGCAGGTGTAGGTAAGACCGCTATTGTAGAAGGCTTAGCCCAGCAGATAATTATGGGTAATGTCCCGGAGATATTAGCCAATAAGCGGATAATCGTTCTAGATCTGGCATTGATGATCGCAGGCACAAAATATAGAGGGCAGTTTGAAGAACGCATAAAGGCTGTTATGGATGAGATAAAGCGTTCCCGTGACGTCATGATATTTATTGACGAGTTGCATATGTTGGTTGGCGCGGGCGCTGCTGAAGGGGCTATTGATGCCTCTAATATCTTAAAGCCGGCTTTGTCGCGCGGCGAGATCCAGTGCATCGGAGCCACGACGCCCGACGAATATAGAAAGCATATTGAAAAAGACGCAGCACTGGAGAGGCGTTTCCAGACTATTATGGTTGACCCGCCATCGGTTGATGAGACAGTGGAGATATTAAAAGGGCTGCGCGACAAATATGAGCAGCACCATAACGTAGAATATTTAGACGAAGCCATCGTGGCAGCTGCTAAATATTCAGACAGGTATGTAAGCGGCCGTTTTCTGCCGGATAAGGCTATAGACTTGATAGATGAGTCAGGCTCAAGGGCAAGGCTTGCCATACTTACCGCTCCGTCGCATATCAAACAGATGGAGATAAACGTTGAGGAGTTAAGGAAAGAAAAAGAGATCTTTATTAAGAATCAGGATTTTGAAAAGGCAGCGACACTGCGCGACCAGGAGCGCCAGTCAAGGCAAAAACTGGATGAGGAAAAAAAGAAGTGGCAGGAAGAGCGCGCAAAAGCAAGGCCCAAGATAACTGAAGATGATATAGCTATCATAGTCTCAAAGATAACAGGTATTCCTATTCTCAAACTTGAACAGAAAGAAGGCGAGAAGCTCTTAAGGATAGAACAAGAGATCGCCAAGCGTGTAGTAGGCCAGGGCGAGGCCATAAAAGCTATAGCCCATTCTGTGAGGCGTTCGCGCGCAGGCATTAAGAATCCGCGCAGGCCTATAGGGTCATTCATCTTTTTAGGGCCTACGGGTGTAGGCAAGACCTTATTGGGCAGGGCACTTGCTGAATTTATGTTCGGGGATGAAAATGCCTTAGTGCAGTTGGATATGTCTGAATATATGGAGAAGTTCAATGTTTCCCGGCTTGTTGGCGCGCCTCCGGGATACGTCGGGTATGAAGAGGGCGGACAGCTTACTGAAAAGATACGCCGCAGGCCTTACGCGGTCATACTTTTAGATGAGATAGAGAAGGCGCATCCTGATGTCTTTAATCTTCTGCTACAGGTCTTAGAAGATGGAAGGCTAACGGACAGTTTCGGAAGAAAAGTCGATTTCAGGAATTGCATTATAATCATGACTTCAAACGTAGGCGCTGAGATATTACGTAAACAAGGTTCTCTTGGTTTTAAGGCGCAGTCAACTGATGTAAATTATCAGCAGATGAAGGATAAGCTCCTTGAAGAGGTAAAGAGGACCTTTAAGCCTGAGTTCTTGAACAGGATAGACGACGTTATAGTCTTCCATCCTCTTGAAAAAGAACACCTTAATAATATCGTTGAGATAGAAATAAAAGAAGTGCAGGACAGGCTGGGAGAACAGAAGGTGACGCTAGAATTGGACCAGGCCGCGAAAGACTTTCTTATAGATAAAGGTTTTGACCCTGTTTTTGGAGCCAGGCCGCTTAAGAGGACTATTCAGCGTTATGTTGAAGATCCTTTAGCTGAAGAGATAATAGCCGGCAGGACCAAAGAAGGCTTGCACATCAAGATAACGCGTTTAAAAGACAAAGAGGAACTTTCATTCCAATAACTATGTTTTTCACTAATAAAAAGTTTTATATAGCGATCGGAGAAAAGGTGATGATGTTTATCCATTTCTCCATGGGTATTTTTAATCTGACTATTCAAACGCTTTCCCTTATTCATGGAAAACCTTTTGGCGGCAGGCGTATTTTTGAACAGGCCAAGAAGATAGGCGTTGATTCCCTACCTATTGTTACGCTGGTCTCGTTCTTTATCGGCATGATATTGGCGCTTCAGACCGCTTACATCATGTTGAAGATGTCTTCCGAGATCTATATTGCCAGTATTGTGGCAGTGTCTTTGACACGCGAATTAGGCCCTGTTATTACAGCGCTTATAGTGGCAGGGCGCTGCGGCGCAGGTATTACCGCTGAATTGGGTACTATGACGGTTACTGAACAGGTTGACGCGCTCGCCACTCTTGGTTCTAACCCTGTAAAATATCTGGTCGTGCCTCGTTATCTGAGTCTGACTATCATGATGCCGATACTCACGCTTTTTGCGAATGCCATAGGTATTTTCGGAGGCTATCTGATAGGTGTATACAATTTAAGCATTCGCTCCAGCCTGTATATGAACATGACTTTTCAGACGTTGGTCTATAAAGATATTTTTACAGGCCTTATCAAGACCATTTTTTTCGGCATGATCATAGCTATTGTAGCCTGTTATGAGGGGTTAAACGTCCGAGGCGGAGCTGAAGGTGTGGGAAAAGCTACTACGAGGTCAGTGGTCAATACTTTTATCATGATCATTGCCGCGGACTGTTTCTTTACGGCATTATTTTACTTTTTTTGGAGCTGATAAAATATGGCAATGATAGAGTTAATGAATGTTTCAAAAAATCTGGGAGGTAAACAAGTCCTTGACCGCATGTCTTTGACTGTTGATGAGGGTGAGACAAAGGTTATAATCGGCAGGTCCGGAGTAGGCAAGAGCGTTACTTTAAAACATATAGTCCGTCTAATAGAACCTGATGCAGGCGATGTGCGGGTTGACGGTAAAGACGTCCTTTCAATAAAAGGAAAAGAGCTTAATGAATTGCATATGCAGATAGGCTTGGTCTTTCAGGGTGGTGCTCTTTTCGATTCTTTGACAGTTGGCGAAAATGTCGGATTTATCCTTCGTGAGCACATGAACGTCACCCAGGGCGAGATGGACAAGCGCGTCAAAGAATCATTAGCGCTAGTAGGGCTGTATGATGTTGAGAATTATATGCCGGCTGACCTTAGCGGCGGTATGAAAAAGCGCGTAGCGCTCGCTCGCGCCATATGCACGCGCCCCAAGATCATCCTTTACGACGAGCCGACGACCGGTGTTGACCCCATAACCGCAGACGCCATCAATCTTTTGATAGATGAACTTCACGATAAGCTGAAGGTCACCTCTATTGTTGTCACGCATGATATGCGCAGTGCCTATAAAGTGGCAGACCGCATAGCCATGCTTTATGAAGGCAAGATCATTGCCGAAGGTACGCCTGATGAGATCAGGTATTCCCATAACCCATATGTGCACCAATTTATAACAGGTGCTGCGCACGGCCCTATTACTGAGGGGCAGAGTTCTATTGTAAAGAATATAGACTAAACAGGAGAAGCCCTATGGCTGAGAAGTCAAAATCTTTGGAATTGAAAGTCGGCATATTCGTTTTTATCGGTTTTATGATCTTGGCATGGTTCGTGCTTTTGATCGGCGGTTCCAAACTGACAAGGGTCGGGTATAATATTAAGGTCATTTTTGGTTTTGCTAATGGCATCAAGGTCGGAGCGCCTGTTCGTGTTGCAGGCGTTGATAAAGGAGAGGTTAAAGAGATAAAACTGACACATGATAGCAAGGGTCGTTCAAAGGTGATCATCAAGATATATCTGGATGGCGATACAATGATACCCAGGGATTCCCGCGCATGGGTCAATACGCTTGGCCTACTGGGAGAAAAATACCTTGAGGTCATACCCGGCTCAGATTACAGATACATTCTATCAGAGGAGGGGCTTCTTTTAGGAGAGGACCCGACTTCAGTCCAGGAAGTGACGGACTTGGCCAAGGATGTAGCCTTGCAGGCCCAGTCTTTGATGGGTAGTTTCCAGGAGACCATAGATACATTGAATCCTATTTTGAAAAATATAAATGATGGTAAAGGCACTGTAGGTAAATTATTCACTGATGATACGCTTTATACTGATATTGAAGAAATGTTCGCTGACTTGAAGAAACACCCCTGGAAATTGTTGTTCAGACCCAAAGAATGAAGACCGTTCAAAAAACAAAAATAGCGTTTATATGCCAGAATTGTGGTTTTAGCTCGCCTAAGTGGTCAGGTAAGTGCCCGGATTGCTCAAGCTGGAATACTTTTGTTGAAGAAGAGGTAAGCGTTAAGCCGCGTTTGGCTACAGCAGGGCATTGCCAGGAGCCTGTGCTTCTCTCCAGTGTCAAGTCCTTGAAAGAAGACAGGATAAGCATTGATATCGCCGAACTGGACCGAGTATTAGGTTCAGGCATTGTCAAAGGGTCGGTAGTATTGATAGGCGGAGACCCTGGCATTGGCAAGTCAACGATATCTTTGCAACTCAGCAATCAATTGGCCCAAAAAGGCAAAAAAGTACTTTATGTGTCGGGTGAAGAGTCTGTTCAACAGACCAAGTTACGCGCCGATAGGCTTGGGGCAAAACCCAATGAGTCTTTATATATAGTCAACGCGACGGACATTGATGTTATCATAGGGTTCATAAAAAAGTTTATCCCCGACTTGGTGGTTATTGATTCCATACAGGTTGTGTATACCCCGTCACTTTCTTCAAGCGCAGGTTCAGTTAGCCAGGTGCGGGAATGCGCCAATATATTGACGCAGTTAGCAAAACATAGCGGTATTTCCGTATTTTTAATAGGGCATGTGACCAAGGAAGGCACGCTGGCTGGGCCCAGAGTTTTGGAGCATATAGTTGATACAGTTCTTTATTTTGAGGGTGAGAGGTTCTCGAATTATAGGGTGTTAAGGGCATTTAAGAATAGGTTCGGTTCAACGAACGAAATAGGCGTTTTTGAGATGACTCAAGAGGGGCTCATAGAGGTAAAAAACCCTTCTGATATATTTTTGGCGCAGCGGCCCAGCGAAGCATCAGGCAGTGTAGTTGTACCGATACTTGAGGGTAGCCGGCCGATACTTGTTGAGGTCCAGGCGCTCGTGACTAAGGCGAATTTCGGCGTGACTCGCCGCAAGGCCCAAGGTATTGATTATAACCGCCTTAGCCTGTTGGTGGCTGTGCTAGAGAAGAGGCTTTCTCTAAAATTATTTGATAAAGATGTCTTTGTCAATGTTGTTGGAGGCATGAAAATAGAAGACCCTGCAGTTGATATGGCAGTTTGTCTTGCCATCAGTTCAAGCTGTCTTGATAAGGTGATCGGTTTTGATACAGTGGTATTAGGTGAGGTCGGCCTTGCCTCTGAGGTTAGAAGTGTCGCGAATATCACGATGCGTGTCAATGAATCCAGAAAACTGGGTTTTAAAAAATGTATTTTGCCAAGAGCAAATTATGAGACTGTCAGGTCCATGGAGACTGGGCAGATGAAGCTTATTCCGGTAGATGATCTCAAGGGCGCTTTTAATAATCTGTGGAAAGAATGATGGACTCCTTGCCTAAACGCTTGCAAATTTTAAGCTACTCCGCTCAAAATTTGCTGCGCAGGCTTCGGGATTAACTTTGCAAGGTAAATTAACACCCGGCGCTAATCGGAATTGCGCCGGTGTTGTGTCTTCTACACAAGGAGAAATTTTATGAACATGACGATGTTATTCATCCGTATACTTTTTCTTATCTGTTGTACCCTGGTAGGTTATCAGGTGGGTGACGTCAACAATTTTAATACACTGTGGACTTCTGCAGGCGGTTTTATTTTCGGATTTTTGATAATCATTCTTGAGGCAGGGATGCGCGGCATTTCTGTCCGCGGCCTATCCAGCGCCGTATTCGGGCTTTTACTCGGGTTAGTCATAGCCAAGATGATGACAGCTGCCCTTTTTGCGGTTTTTCCTTTGGATAAATCCATGAAGGAGATCACATCATATTTGTTGACCCTTTCTTTTTCGTATCTCGGTATGGCTATTGCCTTGCGAGGGCGTGATGAATTCAATCTTATTATACCTTATGTAAAGTTCCGCAGGCAGGATGAAAAGACCGACACGGTGATATTAGATACGAGCGCTATCATTGATGGCAGGGTCATTGACATTTTAAAGACGTCGTTCATTGAAGCGCGGCTGGTAGTGCCAAGGTTTGTATTAAAAGAATTGCAGGGCATAGCGGATTCGTCGGACAGTATTAAACGCCAGCGTGGAAGGCGGGGGCTTGATATATTGCACATCATACAAGCAGACCCGCGTTTTAACCTTGTGGTCCATGAAGAAGATTTTCCTGAGACGCATGACGTTGATGCCAAACTTGTTCTGTTGGCTAAGCTTCTTGAGGCAAAAATATTTACTGTTGATTTTAATCTCAATCGCATTTCTGAGCTCCAGGGCGTTAAGGTGCTAAATATTAATGAATTGGCGAATGCTTTGAAATCCGTCGTATTGCCGGGTGAGGTAATAGAAGTCAAGCCCATGAAAGAAGGTAAGGAGCATAATCAGGCAATTGCTTACCTTGAAGACGGTACGATGGTCGTAGTGGAAGACGCGCGGCGTTACATCAATCAATCCATTCGCGTGTCCATAACATCAGTGCTTCAGACGCAGGCTGGCAGGATGGTCTTTGCCAAGCCGGAGAATCATACAAGCAAATGATCCAGGGTTCAAAGATCACAGCTATTGTGCCGGCAGCGGGGTTGGGTGCCAGGATGAACCTTGACCTGGCAAAACCACTCGTTGAGATAAAAAGCAAGCCCGTCATCATTTATACCCTTGAAGCCTTACAGAAACATCCTTTGATAGATGAGATCGTCCTCGTATTTAATGCGGAAGGCCTTCAAACAGCGCGTCAAATCGTCAAAGATTACAAGATCTCTAAAGTGGCGCGTGTTATAGCAGGCGGGGCCACAAGAAAAGAGTCCGTGCGCAACGGCCTTGAGGTCGTGGATTCAAAGACAAAGCTTGTAGTGATACATGACGGCGTGCGGCCTTTTGTGGATGAAGGTTCTATCAGGCGCGTGATCGAGGAGGCCTTTGAGTCAGGCGCGGCTGTTTTGGGAGTGCCCGTAAAATCTACCATAAAGAAGATAGATACCGGGTATATTGTTGAAGAGACGTTGAAGCGCGAGTGCCTTTGGGAGATACAGACACCACAGGCATTTGACCGTGAGTTGATACAGAAGGCATATCTTCGCGCCAGTAAACATTCTGTGCCGGATGATGCAGCACTTGTTGAGCTTATGGGTAAAAAGGTAAAAGTGGTCATGGGGTCTTATTTTAATATTAAGATAACTACTCAGGAAGACTTGGTTTTTGCGGAAGCCATAGCAAGCATAAAGGCTATATGACGTTGAGAGTAGGCATTGGATATGATATACATAAGTTCGCGCCTAAAAGAAAACTTTTTCTTGGAGGTGTTTGTGTCCCTTTTAACAAGGGGCTCATCGGGCACTCGGACGCTGATGTCATACTCCACGCTGTCAGCGACGCGCTCCTGGGCGCTATGGGGCAGGACGATATAGGAAAACATTTCCCTGACTCAGACGATAGGTATAAGGACGTACCGAGCTCTGTGATATTGGAAAAAGTCAGTGCCATCATGTGGGATAAATCTTATAAGGTAGTCAATGTTGACGTGATGTTACTGCTGGAGAGGCCCAAGATAACTCCTTTTAAGGCAAAGATGAAAGCCAATATTGCTGGTATTTTAAAAGTAACTAAAGACGCGGTTTCTGTAAAAGCTACAACGCACGAAGGCGTAGGCGCGATCGGTAAGGGCCAGGCAGCGGCAGCTTATGCCGTTGTACTTATCCAGAAAGGGCCACCCGACGCTTAGTGACACCCCGCGCTTATAAGGAATTGTGACACCTGGCCCTTAAAGGAATTGGGCCAGTGTTGTGCTTTCTGCACAAGGAGGAACAAATGATATGTTTATTTGACGTATTCCTGTTTATTGTGATAGCTATTCTTGCCTGGATAGTCCTTTTGTTAATTGCTTTTAGAAGAGAGATAGACGCGATATTTGACCGAGACCCTGCTGCGAGGAGTTATCTGGAAGTTGTTCTTTTGTATTCGGGGCTTCATGCTATCGTGCTGCACAGGATATCCCGCCCGTTGTTTCTGTTAAGGATACCGATCTTACCAAGGTTCTTCTCGCAATTGGCGAGGTTTCTTACGGGCATAGAGATACATCCTGGGGCAAAGATAGATGAGGGGCTTTTTATTGACCACGGCATGGGTGTTGTAATAGGTGAAACATCCGTAGTCGGTAAGAACGTGACCCTCTATCAGGGTGTGACCTTAGGCGGCACTGGTAAAGAAAAGGGCAAGAGGCATCCTAATATAGGCGATAACGTGGTCATTGGGACGGGCGCTAAGATATTGGGCAATATCACCATAGGTGATAATTCCTATATAGGCGCTAATGCCGTAGTCGTAAGAGACGTACCTGCTAATTCCACGGTAGTGGGCGTGCCAGGGCGTATTACCAAACAGGACGGTAAAAAAATTGATACAATGCTTGACCATATCCACGTTCTTGACCCGTTAAAACAATCATTAGAAGAATTAGAAGAACGCATAGATAAGCTTGAAAGAAAAGGGCAATGACGATATTCATTCAGAACACGCTGTCAAAGAAAAAGGAAGAGTTCGTTCCTTTAACGCCTCAGGAAGTTAAGATGTATACCTGTGGCGTAACGGTCTATGATGATTGCCACGTAGGCCACGCGCGCAGCCTTTTTATTTTTGACTGCCTTAAGAAATATATGGAATACAGAGGGTTAAAGGTCAAACTTGTCAGGAATATCACTGACGTAGACGATAAGATAATCAACCGCGCCAAACAGGATGGCGTAAGTTTCGAAGAGATAAGAACTCTCTATATCAAGAATTATTACCGTGATCTGGCGGCTCTTGGGATAGATAAGGCGGATTTTGAACCACTGGCTACGGAAAATGTCCATTACATGGTAGACCATGTAAAGCAGTTGGTAGAAAAGGGAAATGCTTACGAGGTGGACGGCGATGTTTATTTTTCAGTTCGTTCTTTTACGGATTATGGCCGTCTTTCAGGGCAGGGCACTGATGAGATGTTGACAGCCGTGCGTATAGAAAAAGATGATAAGAAGAAAGACCCTTTGGATTTTGCCCTTTGGAAAAAGTCTAAGGATGGCGAACCTTCCTGGAACAGCCCCTGGGGTAAGGGGCGGCCCGGCTGGCATATTGAATGCTCAACTATGAGCATGAGATATTTAAGGACGCAGACCTTGGATATCCACGCGGGCGGAAGGGACCTTGTTTTTCCTCACCATGAGAACGAAATAGCCCAGGCCGAGGCCCTGACAGGTAAAAAATTCGCTAAGTATTGGATACACCACGGCCTATTGACCATAGACGGCAAGAAGATGTCCAAGTCGCTTGGTAATTTTGTTACCATACAGGATATCTTAAAGAAGTACGAGCCCAATGTTTTGAAGTTGTTTTTTTTGAGCGCGCACTACGGATCGCCTATGGATTTTACTTATAGCGGCCTTGACCAGACAAAAAAGGCTTATGAAAAAATAGAAGAATTCTTAGCTAAGGTGCAGGCGTTGAGCCCTTCGATACCCCCTGTTTCAGCAGAGGTCAATAAGATCGTAGAAGATAAATGCAGAGAGTTTGAAGAGGCTATGGATGACGATTTTAATACGGCTAAAGCATCCGCTGTTTTGTTTGACCTGTTGAATTTTGGCAATAAATATTTAGTTTCGGCCCACGGCGCGTATTGCGCGGTACTTGTTGCCAGCGCTTTGTGTAAGCTTGGGGCCGTCCTGGGGTTAGGCCTTAAACCCGGAGATAAGGTAAAGGATGCAGGGGATGTGAGGATAAAACAAGTCTCGTCATCTGTTGTAAAGCTTACCGACGAAGAAGTTGAAAAATTGATAGCGGAGCGCAAAAAGGCAAGGCAGGAAAAGAATTTTAAAAGAGCTGATGAGATACGCGATCACTTAAAACTGCATGGTATCGCATTGGAAGATAAGGGAAAGTCATAGTGGCTAAAAGATCATTCGGCAAATTTATTACTTTTGAAGGGCCTGAGAAAAGTGGTAAGTCAACGCAGGCAAAGCTTCTAAGCGCTTATTTAAAGAGCGCTGGCTACAATACTATATTTATCCGTGAGCCGGGTTCTACTAAAATAGGCGAGAAGATACGTTTACTACTTTTAGATAAAAAACATACAGACATGTCTTCCATGGCTGAGATGCTTTTATATGCTGCAGCGCGCGCGCAATTGGTGCAAGAGCGGATCGTGCCTGCGTTAAAAAAGGGCTGTATCGTGCTATGCGACAGGTTCAGCGATTCCACGCTGGCTTATCAGGGTTTTGGCTGCGGCTTAGATATTGCTACTATAAAAAAAATCTGCAGCGAGGCCTCAGGAGGCATAAAACCCGACATGACCTTCCTTTTAGACTCCAGGACAAGTTACGCAAATTTGAAGAACCATAGGTCGCCCGATAGGATAGAATTGCGGCCAGACGCGTTCCATAGCCGTGTCCGGCGTGGGTATTTTGTGTTGGCAAGGCAGGAACCCAGGCGCATAAAGATAATAAAAGTAGCGGATGATATAAGCGCGACCCAGGCAAAAATTAGAAAGATGGTGGATGAGTGTCTTTTAAAGACGTCGTAGGCCAGGAAAGCGCGATAGCTTTTTTAAAAGCAGCTTTCAGTTGCGGCCGCATCGCGCATGCTTACATATTTGTAGGCCCGCAGGGTGTTGGCAAGAGTAAGGCTGCTTTGAATTTTGCTAAGCTCCTTTTTTGTGAAAGCCCGTCTGCTAATGAGCCGTGCGAGAACTGCGCTTCCTGTCTTAAGTCTAATGGGTCTAATCATCCGGATATACAGGAAGTTTCTCCGGAAGGCCAGTTTATAAAAATTGACGCTATCCGAGAGGCATGTCGCAAACTTAGTTTAAGAGGGTTTGAGTCGTCTTTCAAAGTCCTCATCATCACACAGGCAGGCGCTTTAAATGAAGAATCTTCAAACGCGCTTTTAAAAACCCTGGAAGAACCTACGGCTAACACGGTCATTATACTTATGGCCGATACTTTAAAGTCTGTTTTGCCTACTATCGCGTCTCGCTGCCAAAGAGTAGTTTTTTCAATTTTAAAACAGGATGTGATAGAATCCATCCTTATAAAACAATGGGGTGCATCTCGTGACGCGGCGGCGTATTTGTCCATGATGTCTGAAGGAAGCCTAGGGGCGGCTTTGAGGTTCCATGAAGACGGTTTGTTTTCAAGAAAGAACGACCTGATAAAGAACGCGTTAGACGAGAGGTGCGGCTTAGATGGGCTTTTGGATCTGTCTTCAAAAGAAAGGCAAGACAGGCAGGAGAATATTCAAGAGGCCTTGTTCGTGCTTTCTTCATGGTTCAGGGACCTGCTTTTGGCAAAGACCGAGTCAAGAAGCTTTATCAACATAGATAAAAAAGACGATATAATGCGTTTGGCGCGTTCTTTTTCTTTTATTGAGATTGAAGAGCGGCTAACTAGGATCGCTGACGCAGCACAGGACCTTAAGCGCAACGCGAACGCGCGGATCGCGCTGACAAGATTGAGGGTTGATTTATGGAAGCAATAGTCCAGATAAGATTAAGGGATATGGGTAGTGTTTTGTGTTATCGCGCCGAAGGCCTTGCCTTAAAAAGCGGCGATCTCGTTATACTTGAGGTGGAACGCGGCATAGATTACGGCCAGGTGCTGGCGGAACCGGTATTGGCAGAGAAAGTAGACGATTCAATAAAAAAGGTCCTGCGTGTTGCTCACGATGCCGACCGTAAACAGATAGACGATAATCGTAAAAAAGCGCATGAGGCTTCGATCACGTGTTCGCAGAAGATACGCGACCATAAGCTTGAGATGAAATTGGTGGGTTCTGAATACGCGTTTGACCGTTCCAAGATACTTTTTTATTTTACAGCCGAGGGGCGTGTTGATTTCAGGGAATTAGTAAAGGACTTAGCTAAGATATTCAAAGCGCGGATAGAATTGCGCCAGATAGGCGTGCGCGATGAGGCTAAGATGCTTGGCGGTTTTGGGCCATGCGGCCGCGAATTATGCTGCTGCAGGTTCCTGAAAGATTTTGAACCCGTGACCATAAAGATGGCCAAAGACCAGAACCTTTCTTTAAATCCTCCTAAGATATCAGGTTTGTGCGGGAGGCTTATGTGTTGCCTTTCATACGAACATAAATGTTATAAAGAGATGACGCGCGGCTTGCCTCGGGAAGGTGAACGCGTGGAAACAGCGGAAGGCCGCGGAAAGGTCATATCCGTGAATGTATTTAAAAGAACTGCTACCGTAGTGTTAGAAGACGGTAAATTCGTTGAAATGAATTATAAAAAATGAGCAAATCTTTTTATATTACAACGCCTATTTATTATGTGAACGGCCTTCCTCACATAGGGCATTCTTATACGACTATAGCCGCGGATTGCCTGTCACGTCATAAGAGGTCGCGCGGATATGATGTATTTTTCCTTACCGGCACGGATGAACATGGCCAGAAGGTCTTAAAAGCTGCCCAGGACAAGGGCTTATCGCCGCGTGAGTTCGTAGACGGTATAATTCCTCGGTTCAAGGAGATGTGGGAGAAATTAGGAATAAGTTACGATGATTTTATCCGTACCACGGAAGACAGGCATATAAAGACCGTGCAGTATTTTTTGCAGGTGCTTTATGATAAAGGCGACCTTTATCAGGGCGAATACGAGGGGCTTTATTGTGTGCCTTGCGAAGTATTTTGGACGGAAAAACAGGCCATAGGCAATATATGCCCTGATTGTAAGAGGCCTGTTGAGAAGATAAAAGAATCCAATTATTTTTTCAAGATGTCAGCTTATCAGGATTGGCTGTTGCAATATATTAAGGGCCATCCTGATTTTATACAGCCGGGATCAAGGCTTAATGAAGTCCTCGCTTTTCTCCAGGAGAATAAACTAAATGACCTTTGTGTCTCGCGGCCGAGTGCCAGGATGAGCTGGGGGATCCCTTTGCCTTTCAGCCCTGGCCATGTGACGTATGTATGGTTTGACGCGCTCATAAATTATGTAAGCGCTTTGGGATTTCCTAAGGATAAAGTTAGATTTGAAAAATTTTGGCCCGTTGTTATACATCTTATAGGCAAGGACATTCTGCGCCAGCATACGGTTTTTTGGCCCATCATGCTCAAGGCATGCGGATTAGAGCCTCCGAGATCGGTCTTTGCGCACGGCTGGTGGCAGGTGGGAGATGAGAAGATGTCAAAAAGCCGCGGCAACGTGATAGATCCTTTGGAGGTAATTGACGAGTTTGGCATAGACGTGTACAGGTATTTTTTGTTGAGGGAGGTGCCGTTCGGGCTTGACGGGGTTTTTTCAAAAGAATCCCTTATAAAGCGTTTTAACGGCGACCTAGCGAATGACCTTGGCAATCTTGTTTACAGGACGCTGACCATGGCTGAAAAATATTTTGGTGGTAAAATACCGGATCTTAATGCTTCATCAGACGCTTTCGCTAAAGAACATATTCTTCCTAAGATCGACGCGCTTGCAACTCGCGTAGATGAGTCTTTGGAACGGTTTGATTTTATCGCGGCCCTAACGTCCATCTGGGAATTGATAGGCGCGTGCAATAAATACATTGAAGAGACCAAGCCGTGGGCCTTAAAAAAAGAAAATAAGATAAAAGAAATAGAAAATTTTATCGCTGTACTTATAAAGGCGATACGCGTTGTTGCTTTGGAACTGACACCTTTTATGCCACAGACAGCCTCAAAGATCATGTCCCAGATAAAAACGGACCACATAGAGAAGGGCGTGCCGTTGTTTCCGCGAATAGATGTTAATTGATACCCACTGCCATCTTGATTTCCAGGATTTTGACCTTGACCGCGAAAGTGTTTTAGAACGTGCTAAAGCGGCAGGTGTAGAGGCTTTGATCAATGTAGGCTCAAGCCTTAGAGGCAGCAGCGAAGCCGTATCTCTTGCCTTGCGATATCCTCAGGTCTTTGCCAGCGTAGGCATCCATCCTCACGACGCAAAAGAATACAAAAAAGATGATCTTTCGCAGATCAGGCAGCTTGCGCTTTCACCCAAGGTCGTAGCCATAGGTGAGATAGGGCTTGATCATTACAGGAATCTATCAGAGCCAAATATACAACTCAGTGTCTTTAAAGGATTCCTTGAGCTTGCCTGCGAGTTAGGCCTTCCTGTTATAATCCATTCCAGGCAGGCAGAAGATGATACGCTCAAGGCCTTAAAAGAGTTTGAATTGAATAAGTTCAAAGGGATAGTCATCCACTGTTTTTCAGGCGGAATGGATTTTTTAAAAAAGTGTTTAGACCTTGGATTCTTTGTGTCATTTACCTGTAACGTCACTTATAAAAAAGCGCAGGATCTAAGAAAGATCGTTGAATATGTGCCGCTGGACAGGATGTTCTTAGAGACTGACGCTCCGTTTTTGTCTCCTGAAGGTAAGCGCGGCAAGCGCAACGAGCCTGCGAATATCGCGGATCTGGCGGCCGAGGTCGCAAAGATAAAAAATATAGGCCTTGATACTGTCTGCGCTGAAACTACAAGGAATGCCCGGCAATTTTTCAGGCTTGTTTAAATGAACAACCAACAGGTTTCTTTAGTAAAATGCAAGGGTTATGATACCGCGCAGGTTGAAAACGCGGTAAAGCAGTCTGTTGATCTTTTGGGCGGTATAGAGAGGTTCGTTAAACCCGGTGAAAAAGTCCTTTTAAAGCCCAACCTTTTGACCGACGCAGAGCCTGACAAGGGTATTACGACCCATCCCGAAGTAGTGCGCGCAGTGATACGCCTCTTAAAGCCAATAACGAAAAATATTTTTTGCGGTGATGCGCCCAGCGTCTGGGGCGAGAAAAGGGATGTTGACCGGGTTTATGAGATAACCGGCATGAAAAAAGTCTGCCAAGAAGAGGGCGCGGAACTTGTTTATTTTACTCACCCTGTTCTAAAGAATGGTTATCCCATAGCAGACTGGGTGTTTAAGTGCGACCGCTTTATTAATATACCGAAGTTTAAGACACACGGCTTTACGGTTTTGACGGCAGCTCTTAAGAATCTGTTCGGCCTCATTGTGGGCATGCATAAGATGAAGGTCCATTTTGATAATCCCAAACCTTCCGAGCTTAGCCGCGTGATAGTCGATATCTATCAGATGCGCAAGCCTGACTTGAATATTTTAGACGGGATCGTGGCTATGGAAGGCCAGGGCCCGGGTTCAGCAGGCACTTTAAGGAAGTTTAATCTGATCGCCTCATGCCAGGATGGCCTGAATATGGACCTGGTCTTGACTCATCTTATGAACCTTGAAGTCTTAGATGTTCCAACGAATAAAGAGGCCATAAATCGAGGGTTGGCTGCAGGAGGCCTCGGGCTTATTGAGATACTCGGATATAAAATGCGCGATTTCGCTGTGTCCGATTTTAAACTGCCCAGGTCAGGCATGCTTTCAAAGCTGCCTAAGATGCCAAAGTTTGCCGCGGATGCAATAGCCTCTTTTTTATCAGGTAAGCCGTATCCGGTCGCATCTAAGTGCAGGCTTTGCGGGGCATGCTCAAAGATCTGCCCTACAGGAGCAATACGCGAGGTGAACAACAGGATAGCCTTAGACCGCAAAACTTGTATTCTTTGCTTATGCTGTCAGGAAGTCTGTCCCTATAATGCCATAGATATCAAAAAGAACTTGTTGGTTAAACTATTGATGCGATAAAACGAGGTGCGCTGTGGAACAAAAATTATTCGTAAAACCTATTGCTTGGCATAATGGAGTTATCAGGATAATTGACCAGACTCAATTGCCTGTAGCATTGAGATATGAAGAATGCCGTAGCGTTTCAGACGTCTGGCACGCTATTAAAAAATTAAAAGTACGCGGCGCACCGCTAATAGGTATCGCAGGCGCTCTTGGGTTTCTTTTAGGTATGCACAAGGCAAATGCAAAGGGTTTGCTTAAGGAAGCCAGGAAACTCAATAAGTATCTTGCTTCAAGCAGGCCAACAGCCGTTAATCTTTCCTGGGCGCTTAACATAATGTTCGCTGTTGTAGAGTCTAACCTAGGGTGCTCAAAGAAAAAGATGTTAACCCTTTTGAAAAATGAAGTGGAGCGCCTGATCCATGAAGATATACAGATGTGCTTTAAAATGAGTGAGTTCGGTTCCCGGCTTATTAAGCCAGGTGTTGGCCTGATGACGGTGTGTAACGCAGGAGGCCTTGCTACAAGCGGATATGGGACAGCCCTGGGAGTATTTTACAGGGCGCACGAAGAGGGAAAGAAAATAAAGGTCTATGCCTGTGAGACAAGGCCTTTGCTGCAAGGCGCTAGACTAACTACATGGGAGCTAAAACATAATGGTATTGATGTCACGCTTATTTGCGATAATATGGCTGCTGACGTTATGCGAAAAGGTAATGTCAGCGCTGTATTCGTAGGGGCCGATAGGATAGCTGCTAATGGAGATTTCGCTAATAAGATAGGCACTTACGGCCTGGCAGTCCTGGCGCATCACCATAAGATACCTTTTTATTGCGTAGCGCCTTTTTCAACGTTTGACCTGTCTTTGTCTAGTGGCAGAGATATTCCTATTGAGCAAAGGGATAAAAAAGAAGTGACCACACTTTATTTTAAGAAGCCTATAGCACCCAAGGGCATCAAAGTCTTTAATCCGGCTTTTGATGTGACTCCGTCAAATTTGATCACGGCGATCATAACTGAAAAGGGCATAATTGACAGGCCTTTTTCTGAAAACATAAGGATACTGTATGGCAACGCTTCTAAAAAAGATTAAGGAAGTCAGTTTGATAGAACGGTTTTCCAAGGTGTTAAAACCCTCTGGGCCGTCCGTTATTGTCTCTATAGGTGATGACGCGGCTGTAGTGCGCGGTGCTAAAGGCTTTTATCGGCTCTATACTGTTGACATGCTGGTCGAGGGGACACATTTTAAGAAGGGCGAAAGCTATGAGTTGGTCGGTTACAAAGCCTTGGCTGTATCTATAAGCGATATCGCGGCCATGGGTGGTGAGCCGCAATACGCGCTGCTTAGCGTAGGCCTGCCTGAAAAGAACGCGTTAGTCGTAGCCAAAAAGTTGTTCAAGGGTATAGCGTCATGCGCGCGTAAGTTCAATGTAGACGTTATAGGCGGGGACACGAACCGTTCCGATAAACTGGTAATTGATTGTTTTGTCGTAGGTACTGTTGAAGAGAGGAATTTGGTTTTGCGCAGCGGCGCAAAGCCGGGAGACCACATTTTTGTTTCAGGGCCTTTGGGTGGTTCGATCTTGGGCAAACATTTGACTTTTGAGCCTCGCTTGAAAGAGGCCCGTTTTCTGGTCAACAATCTTAAAGTGACGTCTATGATAGACCTTTCTGACGGCTTGGGTATTGACCTTAATCGCGTCAGTTCAGCAAGCGGGCTTGGAGCTGTCATATTTGAGGACAAGATACCCAAAGCAAAAGGTGTCACAAAAATAAAGAACGCTCTTTTTGACGGTGAAGATTTTGAATTGCTGTTTACGCTATCTCAGAGAGATTCTTTTAGATTATTACGAATGATGAAAAAAAATAAAAATGCCATGCCTTTTTATCAGATAGGCAGGATGACAGATCTTTTTGACGGAGTGCGCATGATGACGCGCCATGGCAAGGTAGAAGAGGTGGGATGCGATGGCTTCAAACATTTCTAACGCGCGAAAGACCGCGACATTTGTTTCAAACAGCGAAAAAGAGACCTTAAGCCTGGCTTTTAAGATAGCCGCGAATATTAAGAAGAATGATTGCCTTGCGCTCGTGGGAAATTTTGGCAGCGGCAAGACTGTTTTTGTAAAAGGCCTTGCTTGCGGCATGCGCACATCAAAAAAAACCTATGTTTGCAGCCCCTCGTTTGTTATACTTAAAACATACTCGGGCCGCTTGCCTATTTATCATTTTGATCTTTATCGCTTGGAACACGCGTTAGACCTGCAGAATATAGGTCTGTTTGATTTTATGTCGGCAGGCGGCGTATCGGTCGTTGAGTGGGCTGATAAGATAAAGAATATCATGCCGAAGGGATGCTTAAGGATAGAGTTTTCTGTGCTTGGGCCCTGCAAGCGGTCTATCAAGTTGAGCGGCCCGGCTACTGACATAAAGCGGTTTTTAAAAAGGGTCAAGCCATGGACATATATACAAAATACATAATAACGGCCATAGTCGCTATTTTTGTAGCTTTGGTCGTCTGGTGGCTTTATCGCGTCAATGCGCTCATTGAGAATTTTTTGAAAATGTGCTCGGAGATACTGGGAGCAAAAGCTGTGGCTAAAGCAAAGGTCCCGTTCCTTTACGAGAAAGAAGTGCTAAAGGGCAGCTATAAGGGGCGTGATGTTATAATAGGCGTTGTATATTCCGGTTTGCAGGGTGAATTTTTGCCTTTACCTTATATCCAGATGCGTTTAAGTCAGTCCATGGGGTATAATATTAACAGGTTGCCGAATTATGCAGATATTTTAAAAGACTTGCTTATATATAAGGTAAAACTTTCGGTCCCTTGGGGAGTTTTTGATAAAAGTTATCCTCAGGTCTTTGGAAAGAATTATCTGATCATTGCTTTAGAAAAACTTCTCGCCACCTCCGAAGATGTGGAGCGCGGCAGGAGGATGAAAGATATTCTGAAATGAATTTTCTCTCCATTGATACCTCCACTAAGTATTCAGTCGTCGCTATCTGCGGTAAACACGGCAAGGTGTATGGATGCAGGCGTCTATTTGAAAAAGGCCGGGCCGACAGGTTGGCCGCTCTTATAGGCGAATGCCTGAAAAAGTCTGGCTTAGAAATTAGCGACGTGGATTATTTCGCGGTTGGCGTAGGGCCGGGTTCTTTCACAGGGCTGCGCATTGGTTTGAGCATTATCAAGGGCCTAAGCTACGCCTTAAAGAAACCCTGTATTGTTTTTTCAAGCCTGGATTCAATAGCTTTTAATAAGGCCCATTATAAAAAGGGGCGCCTGTGCGTTATAGTGGATGCCAAGAGGTTAAACGTCTATAGCCGTTCCTATGGCGTAAAAGGAGCAGCTTCTAAAGACGCCCTTTTGTCCATACCTGAGTTGCTACAAAAAACTGGTGACTCTACGGTATTTACCGGTGACGCTGTTGATCTTTATAGAGAGGCCATACTGACTAAAGTAAAGGATCCGGTATTTCTTGCTCAACGGTTCTGGTATCCTACGCCGGAAAGCGTGGCAAAGCTTACGCTTGAAAGTTTCAAGTCAAAGAAGATCGTTGATTGTTTTAAGTTGTTGCCTACTTATCTCTACGCGCAGGACTGTCAGGTAAGGTCTGCTTAGACCGTTAATTCTTTGCAGACCTAACTCCGTAGAAACATTCCATGAATAGGTATATATGAAGAGATCATCTTTTTTCCGTCAGACTTGGGTTGAAGTAGATCTTCACGCGCTTGCCTCAAATTACAGGCTTCTAAAGAACCGATTGCCCAAAGGTACTAAGGTAATGGCCGCGGTAAAAGCCAATGCCTACGGCCACGGCATTGTGGAAGTCTCGCGGAAATTAATAGAATGCGGGGTTGATTATCTTGGTGTGGCCTGTATTGATGAAGCGTTGGTACTCAGGAAATATTTTGCGCGTAAGCCAGTCCTTAATCTCGGAGTTTTTTTAAAGCGTGATATAGAGACGGTCCTGAAAAATAGCATAACTATGACCATAGCCGACCTTGATTCGGCTAAGGCTTTGGACGCGGCGGCCAGGCGTTTGAAGAAGAAGGCGAACGTCCATGTCAAGATAGACACGGGCATGGGTAGGCTGGGCGTGTGGCACGAGGAAGCCGAAGAATTCATTATTCGGCTCTGTTCCCTTGGTAATCTTACCATAGAAGGCCTTTATACGCATTTTCCAAGCGCTGACAGCGATGAGGCATTTACAAAGTCTCAGATAACCGCTTTTTGCGTTTTGGTAAACAGGCTGCAGATAAGAGGCGTGAGTATTCCCATAAAACACGCGGCTAATTCAATGGCTGTCATAGGATTTAAAGATGCCCATTTTAATTTAGTCCGTCCGGGTTTAGCGCTTTACGGCCTGCATCCTAAGGATGAGCTTTCAGGTAAGATAGACCTTAAGCCGGTTTTGAGTTTTAAGACGAAGGTTGTCTATCTAAAAAAAGTAGATAAGGGAAGGTCTATTAGTTATGGCAGGACTTATGTTACAGACAAAGAAACTCTTATCGCGACTTTGCCGGTGGGTTATGGCGATGGTTACAATCGCCTTCTTTCCAATAAAGGCCACGTTATAATAAGAGGCGTGCGTTGTCCCGTGATAGGTGTGGTCTGTATGGACCAGACCATGGTTGACGTAAGCTGTGTCAAAGGCGTTAAGTTAGAAGATGAGGTAGTCCTGGTCGGTTCTCAGGATGATTGCAGGATACGAGTTGAAGAAATAGCCGTTCTATGCCGTACTATTCCCTACGAGGTTGCCTGCTGGATCTCTCCACGCGTTCCCCGCGTATACATCAACCGATAATTTTTTAAGGTATTCTGGATATGAAGTAAAGAGAGGCGCTCGCGAAAATGACGTGGCTTATCCATGCGGCCATGATAGGAGGTATTGCTCCTGCTTTACCGAGAGCGAGGCTGACCGAGAAGAAAACATAAAAGATAAAGCTGATACCAATGCACAGGCCTATTGAAGAGAAGGCGACTGCCCTACGCTGGATCACGATAGAAGACGGTATGCCTAAAAGTATGATGATAAGGCTTGTGAACGGAAAAGAGGTCTTTTGAAAAAGGTCTACTTTGAGCCTTTTCACAACACTTGAATTCTCGCTTTCAGATAACCTTGCTATATAATTGCTTAATTCTTTAGCGTTCATGTTATCAACTGAGATGTTCTGGCGCATAAAATCCTGAGGTGTTTCTTCAATTTTAAAAGTCGTGTCCGTAAAATAGAGCGGTTCGCCTTTTATCAGCTTTTCGTCTCCCATGTGGTATATAAAACACTGATATAAGACCCACCGGTTGTTCCTCCATACGGCTTTTTCCGCGTAGACCTTTGCCGTAACATTCTGATTTTTGTCGTGTTCTAGTATCGTCAGGCCTTCTATGGTATTGGATTTAGGATATAGCTTGTTGATGAAAAAAAGCCTGTTGTTAAAGCCGTACACGGCTACATTTTCTATAGGCTTTTCAACCATCCTGTCGGGTGATTTGTCAATGTAGTTTGCCCTGATGAACTTGCTCATTTTTTGGGCTTGGGGCGTTACGTTCTCATTGATCAGGAATATGCTCAAGCTTAAAAGGAACCCGAATAAGATTATGGGCCGCACGATAGCGAAGATGCTTAAGCCGCTTGAGCGCATGGCGATGATCTCATTGTTTTGATTAAAGTGGCCCAGGGTAAAAAGGGTGGCTAAAAGAGTTGCCATAGGAGAAGTCTGGGTAAATATGAGAGGTATTGAATAAATGTAATATTCTAATACTTTGATCATCGGCGGATGGTTCTTTAAAAGTTCCTGGACAGCCGAAAAAACGTCAATGACAATATATAGTGAGACAAAAAAGACAAGGCAGGACACAAAGGCTTTTAGGAAGTTTCTTATGATGTATCTGTCTAAGATGAGCATGTTTTATAGAGTAGGACTGTCCCTAACGCTCCGAAAATAATATCAGGAGCGCTCATAGCTATGAAGGGTGGTACAACCCCTTCAATGCTTAGGGCTTCAAAGCCGATAAGAGCGAGGTAATAGACAGCTACTATCAAAAAAGCGAATCCGAAATTAATGGATTTCTCGCGCCGGTGCGTGATCATGGCAAAGGGCGCGCCGAGAATAACGAAGACAAGGCACGAGAAGGCAAGAGAAGAACGTTTGTATATCTCAGTCTGGATGGGATTGGTGTTTATGCCGTCTTTTTTGAATTTTGCCATCTGAGCGCGCAGTTCTTCAAGCGTCATGTCCTTGGCTTTTTTATCGGCTTTTTTGTTTTGTTGTTTTTTAAAATCTATGTTCATAAAATACGTTTTAAAATTAAGTTTATAAAAGTTCTCAGGCGATGCCGGGTTGATCTCGTCAGATGTGCCGTCCACGAGTTTTAATTTAAGTATCTTTTTGTCAGGCAGTAGGATGAATTCGCCTTTTTTAGCGATGATGGTGCGAGGCGGTTTATTTTCTCCCTGGGGTTCGTATATCCTGATATTGGTGAATTTGTAGCCGTCTATATGGTAGATAAAAAAGATAAATTTATCAAAGGCAGTTATAAAGGTCCCGGCCTCAAGGGCCGCCGTCGGATTTGTTGAGCCTATCTCTACCATGGTCTGACGGGATTTATGGTGGGACAAAGGTATTATCTGGTTATTAAGTATGACCGAGAAGAGGCTGATCATAAGCCCGATAACTAGGATAGGTAGGAGGATCTTAAACAGGCTCACCCCGCTTGAGCGTATGGCTATGAGTTCGTTGTCGCTTGATAACCTGCCGATGGAGAGAAGAACGCCTGAGAGCGTTGAGACAGGCAGGATAAAACTAAAAAGGAACGGTATGAGGTAAAGAAAGAGCTTGGCTGCGACGGCCAGCGGTATCCCTTTGGCGATGATGAGCTCTGCCAATTTTATAAGGTTTCCTAATATCATGACAAAGGTCAAAACGAACATTGAGATCAAAAACGCGCTCAAGAATTCTTTTAAGACGTAGTTGCGTAATATCCTCATTGAGCACCCATTGTTATCCTTTGGCAAAAGCAAGTACGTGAATGGTCCTTGCCCCGGCATTTTTTAGAACACGCGATGCTTCAGTAACAGTTGCTTTGGTAGTTATGACATCGTCAATTATCAAAATATCCTTGTCAAGGATAGCTTTCTTGTCGGTTACAGCAAACGCGTTTTTGAGGTTAGAGAGCCTTTTATTTTCTTTGAAAGTCGTCTGCGATGGGGTGTTCCTTATTTTTTTTAAAGTTAGGCTTACCGGTTTTTTGAAAAAAAAGCTTAATTCCCAGGCTATACGTTCTGATTGGTTGAATTCTCTTTCCCTGACACGGGCCTGGTGAAGCGGCACAGGCAAAAGGCAGTCTATTTTTTCAAAAAGCGCCGGGTTTACTGTATTAGCCATCAGGCGCGCGATGCTACGGGCAAGATATGGCCTGTTTTCATATTTGAATTTATGAATGAGTTCCCGCACCGGGCCTTCGTAGTTATAGCAAGCCGCGAGTTTGTCATATGGAGTATCCTGGCGCGTTGGAGAGACCATTGGAATGGCTCTTCGCATATCTTTGACGCATTCAAGGCAGATGTTTTCATCAAAGGAGCCTATCCTGTTGTTAAGGACCTTTGAGCATATATGGCAGTTCTTAGGGTAAATGATATCTGCCAGAGTAGTCGTAAATCCTTTTATCATGGAAGATATCGTAACATTTCGCCTAGGGGTTGTCAAACAATCCATTTGACACCTCGTTTTCTTATCAGTACAATAAAACACCATGGATAAGAACTTAGGCTCTAGAGATAGGCTTTACCGCCTTATAAAGGAAAAGGCCTACCGCGAAGGCGAGATCAAGCTTGCCAGCGGAAAGACAAGCAAATACTACCTGGATGCGCGTGTCGTGACTTTAAGCAGCGAAGGCGCGTTTCTAGTAGGAAGCATTATATTTGATATTGTCAGGGGTTTTAAATTCACCGCGATCGGCGGCCCGACTATGGGAGCTGACCCTATCGTAGGGGCGATTGCCGCCATAAGTTTCCAGAACAACAAGCCAATAAATACGTTCCTTATTAGAAAGACGCCTAAGTCTCACGGCAGGATGCTTCAGGTGGAAGGCCCGGCTTTAGAAGCCGGTAGCGAGGTCATCCTTTTAGACGATGTAGCTACAACAGGTTCTTCTTTGGTTGATTCTATCGCTATTTTAAAGAAGATGGGCGTTTCCGCAAAAAAGGCTATTGTCGTTGTAGACAGGGAAGAAGGGGCCAGTGAGAATCTGTCCAAAGAAGGCTGCGAACTGATCTCTATTTTTAAAGCTTCAGAATTTCTGAGCACCAAAGAGTAATGATTTAGCGTAATCCCGCGTTAGCGGGATACCCAGCGGTTTCTGCTGGGACCAACCTTCCCCCACCACTCTATTTTTATGAATAATTATAATGTTATTGTAATAGGCGCAGGGCCTTCGGGTATGATGGCTGCTTTAAGAGCTGCTGAAATAACCGATAGTGTGGCTCTTCTTGAAAAGAACGCGTCTATGGGCAGAAAGCTTGGGCTTACCGGCAAGGGGCGCTGTAATATTACCAACGTCGCCGGTATAGATGTGTTCTTGGAGAAGTTCGGTAAAAAAGGGTTATTTCTGCGCAATGTCTTTAACAAATTTTTTGTAGATGATCTTATCAGTTTTTTAAAGGACAGGGGATTAGAGGTTAAGACAGAAAGGCAGGGAAGAGTTTTTCCCGCTACAGACAGGTCTATAAGCGTCATAGATGTATTCAAAAAAGCTTTTGGCAAGGCGGGAGTGGATGTCCTTTTGAGTTCATCCGTTCACAGTGTTGATGCGCTTGAAGGCGGAATGAAGCGTGTTTGCCTTACGGATGGCAAAGAGATTTTTGCCAAGAATGTCATTATTGCAACCGGTGGAGTTTCTTATCCACAGACAGGTTCTACCGGAGACGGCTTAAGGATAGCGCGCGAGCTTGGGCATCGCATTGAAGAAACATCCGGAGGGCTTGTGCCTTTAGAGGCCCAAGAGAGCTATGTTAAGGATCTGCAGGGACTTACTTTAAAAAATATAAGGATCACATTTTTAGCCGGTAACAAAAAAATAGAATCTTCTATAGGCGAACTTCTTTTCACCCATTTTGGAGTTTCTGGGCCTCTTATCCTGGACAATAGCTGCGATATCTGTAAATTGTTAAAAAGATCAAAGGTCAAAATGTTGATAGACCTGAAACCCGGCCTTGAACATGAACAGCTTGATGTAAAGATTCAGCGGGAATTTCAGGCTGTTGGGTCTTTGATGATAAAAAATTATATGGCTGACATGTTGCCTGCGAGGCTTGTCAGTGTTGTTTTGCGGTCATCTAAGGTATCTGGCGAAAAAAAGTGCCATCAGATAACTGCTGCTGAAAGATCAAGCCTGATATCGGTTTTAAAAGCGCTGGAGTTGACTATTACGCGCCCCAGGCCCATAGTCGAGGCGATGGTTACAGATGGCGGTGTAAGTCTTAATGAAGTAAACCCGCAGACAATGGAATCCCGCAAGGTAAAAGGCCTATATTTTTGCGGAGAGGTTTTAGGCCTGGCAGCTGCCAGCGGCGGATTTAATCTGCAGGCGGCGTTCTCAACGGGTTATCTTGCAGGAGAATCAGCAGCATCAAAAGTCTACGATTGAGATGAAAAATATCCTCATACTTGCTTCCAGGTCAAAAGCTCGCAGACAGATATTAAAAAATCTTGGGCTGGCCTTTAAGGTTGTGCCGTCGAATATCAATGAACATTCGGGCATGGGGTCTGACCCTCGCAAGACGTGCATGCATAACGCGCTTTTGAAGGCGCGTGATGTGGCAAGTGGTATTGATAAAGGTATTGTAATAGGCTGCGACACGCTCATAGAACAGAATGGTTCGATATTCGGCAAGCCCAAAGACTTAAAAGACGCAAGGGTGATGCTTGAGAAACTTTCATCAAAGCCTCATTACCTTTATACGGGTATTGCCGTTATTGATGCAGGTAACCATAAAGAGGTTGTGGGCGTTGAAGAGACAAAGATCTTTATGGATAAGTTGACTTCCGCGCAGATATCAAATTATTTCAAAAAGGTATCCCCGTTGGATAAGGCCGGCGGTTTTGACATACAAGGCCTTGGAGGCCTTTTTATAAAACGTATAGAGGGTTGCTATTTTAATGTCGTAGGCCTGCCAGTGTGGAAACTATCTTCGCTTTTAAAAAAGATAGGTATTTCTCTTTTTAGTCTTTGTTTTTGCCTGGTCATTTCAGGATGCGCTACAGAATTCAATGTAGGCACGAACCGCCAGGATCTTATGATGTATTCTTCGGACCAAGAGGTCAAGATGGGCGATTCTCTTTCTAAACAGATGGAGAAAGATTATATCGTGATCCATGACCCTGAGCTAAATGAACGCGCGCAGCGCATCGGAAGTAAGATAGCTGCGGTATGCGACCGCAAAGAACTTCTTTATCGTTTCCGCGTGATAGAGGATAAAAAGGACCCAGATATTGTTAACGCTGTATCTCTCCCAGGCGGTTATGTCTATATATTTAAGAATTTGATGAAAGTGGCGGATAAAGATGATGAGCTGGCAGCGGTCATGGGCCATGAAATAGGCCATATAGTAGCCAGGCATAGCATTAAACGCCTTCAGGCTATATGGGGGTATAATATCCTAAGTGTCCTGGCGGCTGGAACAGGGAACGCGGATGTAGCCCAGGGTGCGCAGTTAGCTTATATTCAATTGCTTATGGGGTATTCCCAGGATGATGAATTGCTCGCCGATAAATTGGGCGCGCGTTACGCCAAGCGGGCAGGTTATGACCCGCGGGCCATGTTGACTTTTTTAAATAAATTGGATAAACGCTACAAGAAAGAAGACCCCCGGCCGTTGTCTTATTTCAGGACGCATCCTCATGTTACTGAGAGGGTAATGGCGACTAAAGAAGAATTAGGCGAGAAAATATCTTTTGAGGATTTTATAAATACCTATTGAAGAGAAAATAGTGCCGGGAAAGGGAGTTGAACCCTTAAGCCCTTACGAGCGTAGCGCCCTGAACGCTATGTGTTTGCCAATTTCACCATCCCGGCTTAATTATGGTGAAAAGTATACCTTCTGTTTATAGGCGTGTCAATCGCTTTAGCTATAGATTATATTGACACAAAGTCACTATTTGGTAAAATGTAGTTCCTTTTACGCGTTGCCCAGATAGCTCAGTCGGTAGAGCGATGGACTGAAAATCCATGCGTCGGGGGTTCAATTCCCTCTCTGGGCACCATTTTTTTGCTGTCGCGTAGCGACGGAATCATCCCCAAGGGGTGACAGCGGAATGTCGGCGATGAATAAGAGCCGGCATGAAGCGCAAGAGGGGCGTAGCCCCTATTGAGCGGGGTTTGGGGATGAGTCCATGCGTCGGGGGTTCAATTCCCTCTCTGGGCACCATTTTTCTTCCAATGATAGATAAGATCACGGATATTGAAGAGCACATCAAAGACATTCAGGAGATCTCTATCGCCATAGACTCCTGGGACGACATATTCTCAGATTTTGACCCCAGCCCTCTTGAGCATAGGATATTATCCGAAGATTTTATCTCCGAACTAAAGAAAAGGCACAGGGAGACCAAGCGCGGCAATTTTGTGATCACGATCTACGCGCCATTTTCTTTAAAAGATGAGGTATCTGAACGCCTTGTCAATAAACGCCTCAAGCAATATTTTAAATTTGCCCAACTTTCTATTCAGAAAGAGATAAATGAATCCAAAAGGAAAGGTGTCATCTTTGTCATCTGCGGTATATTTTTTCTTGCTCTTTTAACGTTTGTCGCTTATTTTAAGATGGTTGACACCCTGACACTAGAGCTCGTGAGCATTCTTCTTATGCCGCTTGGATGGTTTGGCATATGGGAAGGATTTTCGCATATAATAGAAACGCCGCCTCTTTTAAAACAGGACCGTGAGATGTTTGAAAAGATGAATAAGGCGACATTCAAATTTAAATACGCGAGTCAGGCAGGGGAGGCAACGAGTTGAAGCGCGCAGGGGCATTGATCCTCGTTTTGTTCATGGCCTTAGGCGCAACCAGTACAGCTTTTGCAAAAAAAGTCGGCCTTCAGTACTGGCATACCGAAACGTTGAACTGGAAGATAAACAATGACTGGAAATTAGCTTTCGCAGAAGAACAGCGTTTTGACGATGATGCCAGCCACTATTTTTATCAGGAAGGGGATATTACCGCTACGTATTCTGGCTTCTCAGATTGGTTTGATGCTTGCTTAGGTTTTAAACATGTATTGATCGAAAGTAATAATAAGTGGAAGAGAGAAGAGTGGTTCCCGATATTTACTGGGACGTTTAAATTTAACATAGGTAAATTCAGCCTGACGGACAGAAACAGGTTTGAATACAGGACAAGGCAGTCGGTTACGGATTTCTGGAATTATAGGAATCGGCTTACTATCAAAGCTCCCTGGAAATTTACTACTTTACAGATCCGGCCGTATATCGCAGATGAATTTTTTGTGAATGAGACAGTAAGCGAAAACAGGAGTTACGCAGGCTTTTCTTTTAATATTACAAAAGAAGTGAGCGCGGATATCTATTATCTGCAGAAACGTAACCGCGGTGGCGGAGGGCGTTGGTCAGCATCCAATGTTGTCGGTACTGCATTAAGTTATTCATTTTAAATGAGCACGTGATCTATGTTACCTAATAGAAAAGGGCATTTTGGTATTTACGGCGGTAAATATGTCCCGGAGACGCTTATGGGCGCGCTCAAGGAGTTGGAGGAGGTCTATGCCAAGGCCCGCCGTGATAAGAACTTCAGACAGGAACTCGCATATTACCTCAAAGAATACGCTGGCAGGCCAACGCCGCTGTATTTTGCCAAGAACTTAAGCCATCTTTTAGGCCATACCAAGATCTATTTAAAGAGAGAAGACCTTCTTCATACAGGTGCGCATAAGATCAATAATACGCTTGCCCAAGCGCTCTTGACATTACGTATGGGAAAGAAACGCGTTGTTGCGGAAACTGGCGCAGGCCAGCATGGCGTTGCTACGGCAACTGCTTGCGCTCTATTTGGGCTTGATTGTTTTATTTATATGGGCGTAAAGGATATTGAGAGGCAGGCGTTGAACGTCTATCGTATGAAATTGCTGGGCGCGACAGTCGTGCCTGTGAAAAGCGGGTCACAAACGCTTAAAGACGCGATGTCAGAGGCTATCAGGGATTGGGTCACCAATGTAGTGACCACAAATTATATAATAGGTTCTGTAGCCGGGCCTCATCCATATCCGATGCTGGTAAGGGATTTTCAGGCAGTCATAGGCAAAGAGGCCAGGCGTCAGGTCTTAGCGGTAGAGGGAAAGCTGCCGGATTATTTGGTGGCTTGCGTGGGCGGCGGAAGTAATGCCATGGGATTGTTCTATCCGTTCTTTAAAGATAAAAAAGTCAAATTCATAGGTGTTGAAGCCGCAGGTTACGGCCTCAATACTCCTCATTATGCCGCTACACTATTAAAGGGCAGCGTTGGCGTATTACACGGCGCTAAAAGTAAGCTTTTACAAGACGATGACGGCCAGGTCAAGATAGCGCATTCTATCGCGGCAGGGCTGGATTATCCAGGGGTCGGCCCTGAACACGCTTATTACAAAGATATAGGCCGCGCAGATTATTTTGCCGTGACCGATAAAGAGGCAGTGGACGGCCTGAAGCTACTTTCAGTCACAGAAGGCATTATTCCGGCGCTTGAGTCAGCTCACGCCATAGCGTACTTAAAGAGACAAACGCGTAAGTTTAAAAAAGGCGCTGTTATCATCGTCTGTCTTTCCGGCCGCGGTGATAAAGATGTTCAATCGCTGAAATCATTATGAAAATGAACAGGATAGACAAAAAATTTAAGGAATTAAAGAAGGACGGGAAAAAGGCTCTCATCACTTTTCTGACAGCTGGATACCCTGACCTTGCGACTACAGAAAAACTTGTTTTGGAGTTTGAGAAAAACGGTGCCGACATAATTGAACTGGGAGTGCCTTTTTCTGATCCCATAGCAGATGGCCCCGTTATTCAAGCGTCTTCTTACGCCGCTTTAAAAAAAGGCGCGACCTTAAAAAAAATATTAGGCGCTGTTTCGCGTTTGCGTTTAAAGACCGCCATACCGCTGACAGCCATGAGTTATTTTAATCCTATTTTACACTACGGCCTTTCGCGTTTTATAAAGGATGCTGTTAAAGCAGGGCTTGATGCGGTCATTATTCCGGACTTGCCTCCGGAAGAAGAGAAGGATTTCGTTAGAGAGTCGCGCAAGGCAGGCCTTTATGTCATAAGGTTTATCGCTCCTACGACCACACTTTCACGCGCGAAATTCATCGCGCGCACAGCCCGTGGATTTATTTACTTTGTTTCTCTGATAGGCGTTACAGGCGAGCGCAGAAGTTTGCCCTTAGGCCTTAGGTCTCAATTGGGCAGCGTTAAAAAGACAGCAGGCCCTGTTCCTGTATGCGCGGGGTTTGGCGTATCAACACCGGACCAGGCGCGTTTTGTATCTTCAATGTGCGACGGCGTTATAGTCGGCAGCGCGATCATCAAGGTTATATCAAAACATATCGGCCGCCCGGGCTTAGTCCCTGCAGTCGGCGCGTTCATCAGTAAACTGAAAGGTAAACCGAGAGGTTATCCCATTGTATAAGATCATTGAATATAGTAATGGCGCCAAGCTTATTTACAAAAAGATGCCGGATGTCTCATCTGTTTCTTTCGGTATCTGGTTTAATGCAGGATCGAGGAATGAAGATATGCCTATAAACGGTATAAGTCATTTCCTTGAACATCTGGTTTTTAAAGGTTCAAAGAATTATACAGCTGACGATATAAAGATATCCATAGAGGGTGTTGGTGGGTCTTTGAACGCTTTTACTTCTGAAGAGAACACCTGCTATTATGCCAAGTTCTTGGCAAAACATTTAAAAAGCGTTATGAAGGTGTTGTCGGATATGGTGCTTTGTCCGCTGTTGAAAAAAGAGGACATAGAAAAAGAGCGGACAGTTATTATTGAAGAGATCAAGATGTATAAAGATCTGCCGCAGTTCCAGGTGCAGGAGCTTTTTGATGATATGATGTGGCCCAACCATCCGCTTGGCCGTAATATTGCAGGTTCTATTAAGTCCGTGACCGGCATAGGCCGCGGGCAGATCATGGACTATCATGCCTCGTGGTATACGCCGCAGCATATTGTAATTGCCTGCGCGGGAAATCTTGATGAAGATGTGCTTGAGGCTGGCGTTAAAAGCACTTTCTCAAAGTATAAAAATAACCCCAAGGAGGCCTTTAAGCCTTTTCTATCATTTGATACAGGGCCTCAAGTCAGGGTTATTTCCAAGGATATCAAGCAGACGCATATAAATCTGGGATTTCCAGGGCTTAACCGTTCTCACGAAGACCGCTACGCGTTGGGATTGCTTAATGTGATATTAGGCGGCAATATGTCCAGCCGTCTTTTTAATGAGGTCCGTGAAAAGAAAGGGCTCGCTTATGAGATCGCTAGCCATGTTAAAAAATTAAAAGACACCGGCGCCTTTTTCGTTCACGCGGGCATTGATAATAAGAAATTAACAGATGCCACGGTGGTTATATTTAAAGAATTTGACAGGATCAGAAGAGAAAAGGTATCAAGCGGAGAGCTAAGGCGGGCCAAAGATTTTTTTATAGCCCAGTCGCAAATGGCGCTGGATGATTCCCTGGACCATATGCTCTGGATGGGAGAGTCTTTGATGAACCTGGGGTTTATGCAAACTAAGTCGGAGATGCAAGCTCATATTGAGCACGTTACATCGGCGGATATACAGCGGCTATGCAAGGAGATCTTAAGGTTAGATAGGCTGCAATTCGCGGTTGTTGGGTCTCAGGGCCGCGGAGCCGAGGAAAAGATCAAGGACATGATCTTAAAATGGATTTGACAGTCATAGGGAGTTGTGGTAAAACTAAACAAGTATTTTAGGGAATTGAATTAATTTTGCAAGCAAAACTAAGGAGGAAACATGGAAGGTTATTGCGTGAAGTGTAAGTCAAAGAGAGAAATGAAGGATCCAAAAGAGCAGATCATGAAGAACGGACGCAAAGCGGCTAAAGGAAAATGCACAAGCTGCGGCACATCAATGTTCAAGATCCTTGGCAATAAGTAAGTCCTACAAGGGGGAAGAGAAAATAGAAACAAAGAAAAAGGCTCTTTTTGCAGCTCAGCTTGCCCTTGAAAGGAAAGCGGAAGACTTAGTCATCCTTGATATGAGAAAGGTGGCTAATTTCTGTGATTACTTTGTCATATGTAGCGCCTCATCGCAAAGAAGAGCGGCTGCCATAGCAGAGCTTATTGAAGAAAAATTTGACGAGCAGGGCCTGAAGCTCAAGTCAAAAGAAGGCAAGTCAGAAGGAATGTGGATACTATTGGATTATTCCGATATAGTTATCCACATTTTTTTTACGGATGTCCGCGATTATTACGCTCTAGACAGGCTATGGGCGGACGCCAAAAGGGTAAATGTTCCAAAGGGTAGAAAAACAACTTCTGTCTCTCCTCAAAGAGAGCATTGAAAGCTCATTCTGCGGTACTTCCCAGCAACCCGCTTTTTACGATATTCTAAATGATCTAGCCCTGGAAGTCCCCAAAGAAAAAGAGTTTGGGGACTTTTCATGTAATGTGGCCCTGCGTTTGGCAGGGCTCTTGCGTAAAAGCCCAAAAAGTGTGGCGCTTGATATTGTCACCGCATTAAAGAAATCGTCTTCAAATTTCGGAGATAGCGCTTTTGTCAAGGATGCCGAAGTAAAGGGCGCCGGTTTTATTAATATATTTTTGAAAGAAAAAGTATTTTTTGATAACCTTGCTTTGATAAATGGCTCGCAGGAGCAGGCGCTCAAGGTTGATCTTGGTGGTAACGCGCGTGTCCTTGTTGAATTTGTGAGCGCTAATCCTACAGGTTCTTTGTCAGTTGCCCACGCCAGGCAGGCCGCGGTAGGTGACGCGCTTGCTAATATCCTGCAAGCTTCGGGTTTTGATGTGACCCGCGAGTATTATCTTAATGATGAAGGCAATCAGATCAATATCCTTGGCAGGTCTATTCTTTTGCGCTACAAAGAATTATCAGGAGAAATAATAGATTTTCCCGAAGACCATTATCAAGGCGCTTATATAACTGATATGGCCAGGGAATTATTTGATGATAAAGGCTTTCGCCTGAAAATAGAGAAGATGGCTGCTCCTGATAAAGAGGTATTTTTCAGTGCCCACGGCACACAAAAGATACTTGATATCATCAAAAAAGAACTGGAAGATTTCGGCGTCCATTTTGACGTCTGGTATAGCCAGAAAGAGCTTGGAAAGTCGGGAAGGATAGAAACCACTCTTGAAGGCCTAAAAAAGAAAGGCCTTATCTATGAGGCCCAGGGCGCTGTTTGGTTTAAGTCTAGCGAGTTTGGGGATGACAAAGACAGGGTAGTGCGCAAATCCGACGGGTCTTACACTTATCTGGCCCCGGATATTGCCTATCACGAAGATAAGTTCAGGAGAGGTTTTAAAAAACTCATCAATCTTTGGGGGCCTGACCATCATGGTTACATACCCCGCATGAAGGCAGCTGTGCGGGCTTTGGGTAAGGACGCGCAAGATCTTTCAGTCGTCATAGTTCAGTTGGCTACCTTGTTCAGGAATGGCGTACCAGTTCCGATGTCAACACGTAAGGGCCAGTATGTGACTTTGCGCGAGGTCCTAACTGAGGTCGGGCGCGATGCCTCAAGGTTCTTTTTTCTTATGAGAAAGACCGATAGCCATCTTGATTTTGACCTTGAGCTTGCTAAAAAACAGACTTCTGAAAACCCAGTTTATTACGTTCAATACGCGCATGCCCGTATATCGGGCATTTTAGCCGGCGCTAAGGACAAGAAATTTGATAGTAAAGAGCCGGATCTTTCGCTTTTAAAAGAGCCGCAAGAGCGGGACCTTATGAAAGCGGTCTTTGAGTTCAACTATTGCCTTTTTGTGTGCGCTAAGCAACTTGACCCTTATGGCCTGACAATGTACTTACAGTATCTTTCAGGAGTATTCCATCGTTTTTATGACAAGCATAAAGTTCTTTCCTCGGATGACCACCTGACCCAGGCGCGCCTATATCTTATCAATGCCGTTAAGATCGAGCTTGCCTTTGGCCTCAAGACCCTCGGAGTATCTTTGCCCGAACGGATGTGAATTTCAGCGAAACTGAAAGCCATGCAGAAGACCTGGAAAATAAAAGAACCGGATGTTGAATTAAAGAATTCACTGGCCAAAGACTTAAGCGTAAGCGGCTTGTTCGCCCAGCTTTTGATCAATCGTGGCATAAGCGGAAAAGAAGAAGCTTTGAGTTTTTTAAGGTCTGAGCTAACGGATCTGCATGACCCATTTGCCATGGAAGGCATGGCGAAATGTGTTGAGCGCATACGTCTCGCTGCCGAAAGAAAAGAAAAAGTATTTATCGCCACAGACTTTGACGTTGACGGCGTAACGTCGTGTGTCTTGCTTGAAACTGAACTTAAGCGCCTGAAATTAGAAGTGGCGCATTATGTGCCTAACCGCGTAAAAGACGGATACGGCTTAAACCGGGAGGCCATAGAACTTGCTAAGCGTTTTGGTGCTAGCGTCTTTATCTCTCTTGACTGTGGGATAACGAGCGTTAAGGAAGTGAAAGAACTAAATAAGTCAAAGATAGATTGTCTTATCGTAGACCATCATGAACCGCCCGCAGGCCCACTTCCTCCGGCTTTCGCAATACTAAACCCAAAACAAAAGACATGCTCTTATCCTTTTAAGGACCTAGCCGGCGTGGGCCTTGCATATAAATTGACCCAGGCGTTGGACAGCGCTGGAGCGCGCGAGCACTTAGACCTTGTGGCTTTAGGCACTGTGGCTGACGTTGTCCCATTACGAGGCGAGAACAGGATCTTTGTAAAACACGGGCTTGATGCTTTGAACGCGACAAAAAAACAAGGCTTAAAGTCGCTTATGGCAGCCGCGGGTATTAAAAAAAAGAAGATATCAACTCACTCGATCAGTTTTATACTTGCGCCCCGTATCAACGCGAGCGGCAGGGTTGACTCAGCCAGTTCTTCCTTGGACCTTCTTTTAAGTGACGATCCCAAAGAAGCCGATGTATTGGCTCAATACATTAATGACAATAATAAGGAGAGGCAGAAGATAGAAGAAAAGGTGCTTTCTGAGGCTATGGGTTTGATAGAGCGCGACGTGAATTTTAAAGATGACCTGATAATAGTCCTCTCCAAAGAAGACTGGCATCCCGGGGTCTTAGGGATAGTGGCTTCAAAGATAGTAGACCGTTTTTACCGGCCTGCTATTATTATATCTCTGCAGGATAAAGTTGGCAGAGGTTCTGCGCGTTCAGTCCATAACTTCCATATATACGAAGCCTTGGCCCAGTGTGGAAGTTTTTTAAAAGAATTCGGCGGCCACAAATACGCGGCAGGCCTGACAATAGACCGGGATAATATCGCCGAATTTAAGACAGTTTTGAATGCTTTTGCCCGCGCCAATTTCAAGAATGAGAGTTTGTCTCCGGTGCTTGAGGTTGATGCTCAGATCCCACTTTCCCTAATAGATAAGAAACTGTTTGGGGATATTGACAGGCTTAGCCCTTATGGCGAAGGTAACCGCAGGCCTATATTTGTTTCCAGAGGGCTTATTGTTAGATCAAAACCGCAGGTCGTAGGAAGAAATTCATTGAAGTTCTGGGTCAGTGATGGCGAATTGACTTTTGAAGCTATCGGCTTTGGGATGAGCGATTTTTTGGGGATGACTAATGAAGCTCGCCGTATAGATATGGCGTATTGCCTGGGCAGGGACGATTGGAACGCTCAGGATATGATCCAATTAGAGATCAAAGATATTAAGCCTTCCTGATCTTTCCCGCCTTGAGACATTTGGTGCAGACATAAACAGTGCGGACCGTGCCATTCTTATCTATGATACGCATCCTTTGGACATTAGGCTTGAACGTGCGTTTTGAACGGCCTGTGATCTTGCGGCCTGCTCCGCCTTTTATCCTGGCCATACCACGCCTTGCTATGTGGCCGCCAACAACTGTATGTTTTTTGCATATAAAACAGAATTTTGCCATAGGTGAGATTATACTCAAGTGAAATAATATGTCAAGCGAAAGTTAAGCGGCCTAACCCAGAAAGGGTAGACCGGCCCAATTCCGCTAAGGGCCGGTCTAATAACTGTTGACTCAGAGCTAGTTACGTTATAAGTTAAGGGCATGAATCCAAAAGGGTTAAAGATAGAGTATTATAAAAGTAGCGGCCCAGGCGGCCAGCATAAAAATAAACGAAATATGGCTGTTCGCGCCACACATCTTGCCACAGGCTTGACCGCGGTGGGGCAGGAATATCGTACTCAGGCCCAAAATAAAGAAATAGCGCTGGAAAGGTTAGCGGCAAGAATAAAAGAGAAATACCGGCGTAAAAAGATCCGTATCGCGACACGGCAGTCGCGCTGTGCGAAAGAACGCGTGCTTGAATGGAAAAAGAAGAGGGGAGCAAAGAAGCGATTGAGGCAGGAAAGAATAACTGATGATGGCACCCCGCGCTAATCGGAATTGCGCGGGTGTTGTGTCTTCTACACAAGGAGGGAAATATGGCGCTGAAAAAATTTTTTTATCTGGTTTTTGGTTTTGTGTTCGGTTTCGCGGTAGCAAACATAGTCAACGTACCTGAGCTTTTGGCGCAATACGGCTCTTCAAGAAGCTCAGGGGCCTTTGAGGAAGCTGTTATGGAGCCGGCGGTCCCATCAAGTTACGGGAGATTGGTAGCTATTTCAGGGATCGATATGTATTTTCAAGGAACGGACGGAAATGTTTATATTGTCAAGCCGCGCTCCAGTGGTACATTAGATACTCGCGTGACAGTTGTTAAGAGAGGAGAATGAAGTCAGTAGATGCTAGATATACCAAAAATATTAGAGACGGAATTTAGTTTAAATCCGGCCCATACTAGAAACATCCTGCAGTTGCTCCACGAAAAGGCGACCATCCCCTTTATGGCGCGTTACCGCAAAGACGTCACCGGTAACAGCGATGAGGTCAAACTGCGCGCTTTTTCCGAGCGTTTCAGTTATCTCGTGCATTTAGAAGAACGCAAAGAGACTGTCTTAAAGACCATTGAAGAGCAGGGCAAGCTTACGCCTGAATTAAAAGCGAGGATAGATAATTGCGTCTCTAATGTTGAGCTTGAAGACCTTTATCTTCCTTTTAAACCTAAGAGGCGTACGAGAGCCACTCAGGCCAGGGAAAAAGGCCTGCAGGGTTTAGCTGATGAGATAAAGTTTGTGAAAGACGCGGCTTGTGACCTTATGTGCTTGGCAAAAAAATATGTCTGTTTAGAAAGGGCTATCTTTGACGAGAATGAAGCGCTGAGCGGCGCCTCCGACATATTAGCGGAGGAGGTCTGCGAAAAGAGCGAATACAGGGATTTTGTCCGCAGATACTTTTTTGAAAATGGGATATTCCAATCAAGGGCAAAAGTCGGCTTTGAAGGCAAAAAGACAAAATTTGAGATGTATTATAATTTTCAGGCAAAAGTCAAAGAGGTGTCTTCACATAACCTTTTGGCTATTTTACGCGGTGAGAATGAAGGCGTTTTGGCTATGCAGCTTATTGCCGATGCCGGGCCCATACTGCATTTCTTATGCGAGCATGAGATACATGTAGGCCAGGGCCCTGTTAGAGATTACCTGAAAAATATGCTAGACGATGCTTATGAGCGGCTTATGAGGGTCTCTATTACCGCTGATGTCAGGGTAATGTGTAAAGAAACCGCTGACCAGGTCGCTATCAAGGCATTTGAGACTAACTTACGCCAGCTTTTATTGTCCGCGCCAGCAGGCATGAGGCCTGTGTTAGGCGTTGACCCTGGCTTTATTACTGGGTGTAAGGTCGTTGCGTTAGATGAGACCGGAAAATTCCTTGAATACAACACCATTTTTCCTAACGCGCCTCAGAATGACAAAGATGGCGCGGCGCGGACAACTGCCGGCATGTGCAAAAAATATAAAATAGAGCTTATAGCCATAGGCAATGGCACAGCGTCACGCGAGACAGAGAGTTTTGTAAGCGAAGTTCTAAAAGCGCTTAAAGGTGAACTTGAGCCTTTGCCTGTCAGCGTCATTGTCAATGAATCAGGCGCGTCCATTTATTCCGCAAGCCCTGTAGCTGCCGAAGAGTTCCCGGATAAAGATGCTACAGTGCGCGGCTCTATAAGCATAGCGCGCCGGCTGCAGGACCCTTTGGCTGAACTCGTGAAAATTGACCCAAAGTCCATTGGTGTAGGGCAATATCAGCATGACGTGGATCAAAGGAAGCTTAAAATAAAATTAGAGGAGGTCGTAGAGAGTTGTGTTAATTTTGTTGGCGCAGACCTTAATCTCTCATCAAAAGAATTGCTTTCCTATGCCTCAGGCGTTAATTCAAGGATAGCAAAAGAGATAGTAGGCTACAGGAATGAGCACGGCGCGTTCAAGGCAAGAAGCGAACTTTTGAAGATACCGGCTTTTGGCGCAAAGACATTTGAACAAGCAGCAGGATTCCTGCGCATACGCGACGCGGCCAATCCTTTGGATAATACATCCATACATCCTGAAAGTTACGCTATTGTTGAGAGGATGTGTAAAGACATGAATGTGACGGTGGAGGGCGTTATCAAACATCCAGAGCGGCTCATCGGTATCAAGGCTTCTGATTATGTCAGCGATACAGCAGGCGCTTTTACAGTGCAGGATATTATTAATGAATTAAAGAAGCAGACGCGAGACCCAAGAGAAAAATTCAAATACGCGAAATTCAACGAGCACGTCAAAGAGATGAAAGACCTAAAACCCGGGATGAAACTGGAAGGGACCGTGACGAACGTGGCTAATTTCGGCGCGTTCGTGGATATTGGTGTTCATCAGGATGGCCTCGTGCACATTTCGCAAATAGCAGACACATATGTTAAAGACCCGAACCAATTCGTTAAGGTAGGAGACGTTGTCAAAGTCACAGTGCTTGACGTGGATGTAGAATTAAAACGCGTAAGTTTATCTATGAAAAAGAAACCTGAAGTCAGAAAGTGAGGCAGGAAATGGGTGACCCAAGGATAGAAAAATTAGCGGACATTATTGTAAATTATTCAACCAAGGTAAAAAAGAGTGATGTCGTAGCTATTGATTTTAGCGGTACCAGGCCGTTACCTTTAGTAAGAGAGATCTACAGGAAGTGCCTGAAGAACGGCGCGAAATACGTTGAGTATAACTTTTCGTTTGAAGACATGACAAAAGATTTTTATGCTTTGGCAAAGGCCGAGCAGTTATCCTATTTTCCAAAGCACAGGCTGGATGCAATGAAAAAGGCGACCGTTTACATAGGCATCGGCGGATTGGAGAATACCCAGGCATTTGCGAGCACACCTTTGGAGAGTATGGTTAAAAGAGAGAAAGTGCTGAGGCCCATTATCAACAGGCGCGTAGACCATACGCGCTGGGTAGTGACGCGTTATCCGACGAATGGCCTGGCCCAGGATGCAAAGATGAGTTATGAGGAATTTGAGGATTTTTATTTTAAGGCCTGTAATATTGACTGGAATGATTTTTCAAATAAGATAACGAAACTATGGCGGCTTGTAGGACGTTCTAAAGAAGTCAGGATAAAAGCGTCTGATACGGACTTAAGGTTTTCTATCAAAGGCATACCTGCTATTAAAAGCGAGGGCCTGCGTAACATGCCTGACGGAGAAGTCTTTACTGCGCCTGTGAGGGATTCTGTGCAAGGGTATATTACCTATAATACGCCAAGTTTTTATCATGGCAAAGAATTCAACGGTGTGCGGTTTGAGTTTAAGAACGGAAAAATAGTAGATGCACAGGCAAAAACCGGGTCAGTTAAGGAACTAAATAAGATATTAGACAGTGACAAGGGCGCTCGTTACGTAGGAGAGTTTGCTTTTGGCTTAAACAAGAATATTACTAAGCCGATGAAAAATATACTCTTTGATGAAAAGATCGCTGGTTCCATACATTTTACTCCTGGCCAGGCATATAAGGACGCGGATAACGGTAACCGCTCATCCATTCATTGGGACCTCGTAAAGATCCTGAAAGGCGACGGCGAGATATATCTGGACGGCAAATTGATACAGAAGGATGGCAAGTTCGTTGTGAAAGAGTTGAAAGGATTGAATTAGCACAGGAGAAAAAAATGGATGCGATAAAGAGTAAGTCAATAAGGAGCCTTGAGCAGAAAATGGCGGCAATTGAGCCTGGGTCTTTGCGCTATCAGGTGCTTGATGCCTCCAGGAAATTTAAATCGTCGTGGATAGAGCTTGGCCAGATACTTTATACGGTTTATAAAGATAAATATTTTAAGACCTGGGGTTATCTGTCATTTGAGGCGTATTGCCAGTCTGAGGTGGGTATACAGAAACAGACAGCAGGCAAGCTTATACATTCTTACTATTTTCTTGAAAAAGACGAACCCGAGGCCCTTAAGGGCATTCATTCGGATGGCTTAGTAGTCCCAAAGAATATCCCAAGTTTAGACGCGGTAAATGTCCTGCGGCTTGCTGCCAAGAACAAAGAATTAACTGAAGATGATTATCAGGATTTTAAGAAGAGCGTATTTGAGGAGGGGAAGGATGGCAAGGAGGTAAAGAAGCAAGTGGGTTTGCGTCTGCGTTCGCTTCGTGAAGAAGAGGACCCAGAGAAGGCAAGGGCTCAGCGCAGGATCTCAACCCTTCGCCGTCTTTATGCTACCTTAAAGACATTGGAGAAAGAGGTCAATGCCGCTAACCTGGTTAGCGACCGCACATCTAAAGAAATAGAAAAGTTGCTAGGTTACCTTGAATCTGAAATAGGCGATACGTAATAGGTGATTTAGCAGCGCTGGTTGTCTGCTTACAGGAACCAGTGCTGCTAATAACCTAGATAGACTAAGTCTTAGCCTTGATATAGCACTTGACTTTTAGGGCGTGATGCGGTATAAATATTAAAGGAAATCGGTGTGGTATCGTTTCGAAGGGGGAACTGCCACGTTAAAATAACTAAAACCTTCGCCCAAAAAGGCGGAGGTTTTTCTTTTTAGAAGATAGTTGATTTTATAAAGCAAATAACGCCCTCGTAGCTCAACGGACAGAGCTCCTCTTTGACTAAGTGGTGGCTGTGGGTTCAAATCCCACCGAGGGCGTTATTCGGGTGTAGTCCGACCTAAGAGGCTGATTGCACCCTGCTGCTTTAAAAATCTTGACTTTTTGTTTGTAGTATCATATACTTTTATCGTCAAAGAGGAGTTTAGAGCTACGAGGTAAGGCGCTAGAAATAGCGCCTTTTTCTTTCTTGCCTCATGAAGAACCAAGGCTAAAGCTTGACATATAAAACTAGTTTATTCATAATATAATTCTGAAACACTTACATAAAGTGTCTGCAAAGGCTCATTCTATGAATAAAAATGGCATAACTATTGAGCAAGCTATTTTAATTAGAAAAGAGGGAAGAAATCCTGATGTAGCGATTGGTCCTAGTTTTCACTTTAGAAATCTATTAAACAATCCTAGTTACAAGAAATGCGTTAGGTTCTTCAAGAAAAGAACAAATGAATGGTATTTTGATATTGCAGAACGATTGGCTAGACGGAAACGACATAGATCTGGTGATATCTTTGTGGTTATGATTCTTAACTGTATAATTATCGATTTGTTAAGCCAATATCGGTATGGATCGGAAGCCTCTCAAAGAAAATTCTTTAAGAAATTTGTTAAAGAACATTTGAGTCAATATGAACGTGAGATTACGCCGAATATAATAAGCTGTCACTTTGACAAGGGTTGGAAAAGAGATGATATTGATAGTGTCTCAGAAGCTCTTTATCATGGATTTAGATGTGGTTTAGTTCATTCAGCCAGAATCCTTGAATATGGAAGAATAAACATGGTTCATGATGATGCAATAGTCATTCTTCCTTGGACGGATACTCATGTAGAAAATAAACGAGATATTCACGTCAATCCTCCCTTGTTACTACGAGAGTTAAAAGTTGTATTTAAACATTATATTGATAATTTATTGTATTCCGACATTGATGAGCTTAAGACTAATTTCATCTCAAAATTTGCATTTGATTATGGAATTAAGATACAAGCATAAGAGAAGAAGCTAAATGGTAGGTCCGTAGTCGTTTTATATAACCCTACCGATTGATTAACATTGTAAATAATCTTTCCGTTTTGATTTCCTGAACTCCAGCTTGGAGCTTACGTTGTTTTTCGCAGCGACATTCGATTTTAACCAAAGCATGCTTGAGCGGCGAGGGTATTCTGAGGCCATGCGCAGCAAGGTAATCTCGGAACGGCGAAGCTGTCTGAGCATCTTTTTGCCAGAGCAAAAAGTGCGAGTTCTGCAGCCGCCGAGTTGCGAAAGATCTTTGGCGCCACGCCAAAGGCGTGGGAAATCGACTAAAAGCGAGAAAAATGACGGAAGCGATAGAAGGGTTTGAGTAAACTCCCGGGGGTGAGTGTTACTTACTTCTTGACGCGTATAGAGTTTTGAGTTAGAGTGATTTCAAAGTGATACATAAAATTTATTACCAACGAAAGGACGTCCATATGCTTAAAGGTAGGGTATTGTCGGCAGTGTTGGTATTGATGATAAGTCTAGCAGCGCCGTCTTATGCCCAGGACGCGGATATGAGCGCTATCCTAAAGAGGCTTGAGAAGTTAGAGCAAGAAAATAAAAGGTTGAATAATGAGGTAAGCTCGCTCAAAGTTGCTGTTCAAGAAGCGCAGCAGAAAGCAGCGCAACCCACGGAAGCAGCGGCTGCTACAAAGATAAAGCCTGTAGTCACGACTAAGGTCCCTATTGATATGTATGGTTATGTCAAAGGCGACGTTGTGTATAATGACTCCGCGGCTGACACGCTTGCCATGAATGCCCCACGCGAGAACACTAATAAAGACAATGACGAGTTTAACTTTACTGCCAACGAGACGCGCATAGGTTTTAATCTGGGCGGCTTAGATGTTCCAGGCGGCGGAAAATTCCTTGCTAAGATAGAAACAGACTTCTGGAACGGCGAAGAGAGCACTGCGGCAAATACGCCGCAGCTAAGGTTGCGTCAGGGGTATGTCCAATTTGAACAGACAAAATGGGACCTTTTACTCGGCCAGACCTGGGATTTTATTTCTCCTTTGAATCCCTCAACGCTTAATTTCGGCATAGCCTGGCGGGCAGGTAATATAGGCGATAGGCACCCGCAATTGACCTTCACGAAAAAGAATACCAAGCTTTTGGGCGGTGAGGTAACTACAAAGTTCGGCCTTATTGATTCTAACGATGATTCACAGGAAAGGCGCGGCTTCCCTATTGTCGGCGCTTATACCTCACTAAAGAGGAAGGTCTTAGGCAAAACTACTACATTAGGTATTGGTGGTATGTATGGACAAGCTGAAGTAACAGCGATCTCTTCAGATGTGCCTATATGGGCTGGAACGGTCACGTTTGAAACATTGCTTACCAATAAACTGAGCCTAAAAGGCGAGGGATTTGTAGGCCAAAGGCTTAATCAGTTCAGGGGTGGTAGTTCTATAGGCATTGCGCATAACAAGTCTGTGCGTTCTACAGGTGGCTGGTTCCAGTTTGCGTATCAAGCTACAGAGAAACTCCAGACCAACATTGGAGCAGGTATTGATGATGTCTTAACAGATAGGCAAGCCGCTGATAGCACAGATCTTTGGGGTAAGAACGTAACGTATTTTCTCAATTTGAAGTATCGCATCCTTAAAAACGTCGTATTAGGCATAGAGTATCAGGGCTTTAATACCCTGTATCAGGATGGCGTTAAAGGTGATCTAAACCGTATTCAATCTTCAGTTATTTACGAGTTCTGATCAAGCGGCCTTAATTCCCCTTGACTTACCGAAACTAAAACGGTATACTAAAAACCTGTTAAAAAAAATAACCCAGGAAGGGTCTAATTTATTAATCTCCAGGAGGATAGAAATTAATGTTAGAAGTCACTAAAAAGAAAGAAATAATCGAAGACTATAAGATGCATGAAAAAGATACGGGCTCTGCCTTTGTGCAGGTCGCCCTTTTGACCGCGCGCATCAATCAACTTTCCAAGCATTTTGAAATGCACAAGAAAGACCACCACTCCCGCCAAGGGCTGCTGAAAATGGTCAGCACGCGTCGTCGTCTTTTGTTATTCTTGAAGAAGAATGACACAAAGAAGTACGAAGAGATCCTTTCTAAGCTGGGATTGCGTAAATAATCATGAGGAAAAATATGTCTATTGAAAAAGTAGAAGTTCCCTTTGGGAGCGGTAATATGATCTTAGAAACAGGTAAATTAGCCAAACAGGCTGACGGGTCAGTGACCGTGCGTTTGGGCGGGACAATGGTCCTTGTTACAGCATGTGTTGCAAGAGATGTCAAAGAGGGTAAGGATTTCTTTCCTTTGACCGTTGAATATCAAGAAAAGACTTATGCCGCTGGCCGAATACCAGGCGGTTTTTTTAAGCGCGAAGGCAGGCCTTCGGAGAGCGAAATATTGATATCGCGCCTCATTGACAGGCCAATACGCCCTCTTTTTCCTGAAGGCTTCATGAATGAAGTCCAGGTCATAGCGCTTGTGCTTTCCAGTGATGCCCAGAACGATCCTGATGTGCTGGCAGTAGTAGGCGCGTCTGCCGCGCTTGGTATTTCAAACATACCTTTTCAGGGCCCTATTGGGGCATGTCGTGTGGGCCGCGTTGATGGCCAGCTTATTTTAAACCCGACATATGCTCAGAGGGAAGCAGGCGACATGGACATCATTGTTGTGGGGACACGCGAAAAAGTCGTCATGATAGAAGGTGAGTCTAAGGAATTGCCGGAATTAGTCATATTTGAAGCGCTTAAATTCGGGCACAAGAGTTTACAAGCATCTATTGATATCCAAGAGGCGTTCATTAAAAAAGCCGGTACATCAAAGATGACTTATGAAGACAAGAGTGTAAGTGAAGACCTTGTTAAAACAATAAGGTCCGGCCATATGCCTAAGATCAAAGAGATCTGCACTATCGCGAATAAAGAACAGCGCATGGAAACATCTGAAATGTTGTATAAAGAGATCTCAGAGAAGTTCTGCGTTGAAAAAGAAGAAAATAAGGTCTGCGACGCCGACATAAAGGGCGCGTTAGATAGGCTAGAGCAGGAAGAGATCCGCCGTTTGGCATTAGATGATAATAAGAGAGTGGACGGCAGGGGTTTTGATGAGATAAGAAAGATCACCTGTGAAATAGGCGTATTGCCCAGGACGCATGGTTCGGGCCTGTTTACCCGCGGCCAGACGCAGAGCTTGGCTGTTACGACATTAGGCACGCGCGCTGATGAACAGATGGTAGAGGCCCTTGAAGGCAAGTCTTACAAGAAATTCATGCTGCATTACAGTTTTCCGCCGTTTAGCGTTGGAGAGATCAAGCCGGTCCGCGGGCCAGGGCGTCGTGAGATAGGCCATGGTGCATTGGCAGAAAAGTCATTACGGCCGGTAATGCCAACGACTGAAAAATTCCCTTATACAGTTAGGATCGTTTCCGAGATATTGGAATCTAATGGGTCATCCAGCATGGCGACCGTTTGCGCATCGTCACTTTCGCTTATGGACGCCGGCGTTCCTATCAAGGAACCTGTCGCAGGTGTTGCCCTCGGGTTAGTACAGGAGGGTAGCCGTCATGTTATTTTAACGGATATCGCGGGTTTAGAGGACCATCATGGCGATATGGATTTTAAAGTCGCCGGTACTCGCAGCGGTATAACCGCTATTCAGATGGACTTAAAGATCAGGGGCATTACCCTGAGTATGATAGAAGAGATCTTAGAACACGCGCTTAAGGGCAGGAAGTTCATCCTTGATAAGATCGTAGCTGTGATATCCGCTCCTAAGGAAGAGCTTTCTGAATATGCGCCACGCATCATTAATTTGAAGATCAATCAGGAACGCATAGGCGACCTTATAGGGCCCGGAGGCAAGAATATCCGTAAGATCATTGAGCTCACAGGCGTTGCCATTGACGTAGAAGATGACGGTAGCGTTCTGGTAGCCTCTAACGACAGTGAGGCTTCAAAGAGGGCTGTTGAGATGATCAAGGGCCTTACAGAAGACGCTGAGGTAGGCAAACTTTATAGAGGCAAGGTCAAGAGGCTCATGAATTTTGGCGCTTTTGTAGAGATACTTCCAGGCAAAGAAGGCCTTGTGCACGTCTCAGAACTCGCCGATAAGTACGTAAAGAACGTAGAAGATGTAGTCAAGCTCGGCGATGAGTTCATGGTCAAGGTTATAGGCATTGATGAACTGGGCCGCATTAATTTAAGTAAGAAACAGGCGGAGCAAAAGAATAAAGAATAAAGCTATCCTACCGATGAAGAAGGAATATGTTTTAGAGATCATCGGCATATTCATTTTTGCCCTCACCGTCCTGGTCTTTTTGAGTTTTATTTCTTATAATCCCGCAGACCTTTCTTTTTACACGTCGCATCCCAATACACCCCCAAAGAACCTTATTAATGTTTTTGGAGCCTACCTATCAGGTATGTTCTTTTTTGTATTCGGATGGGCGTCTTATCTTTTTCCTTCATTTTTATTCTTGTGGGGTTTGAAATTTGTCAGGGCTGAAAAGATAAGGGCAAATATTATAAAAATACTTGGCCTTCTTATCCTGACGTTGGCGTTAAGTTCGTTTTTGGCGATGTTCTTTATCTCTGTGCAGACAGTAAGGTTCAAGCGCGGCGGCATTGTCGGCCTTGTGTTCTCTGATTTTCTCTCACATTATTTCGGCAGGACGGGCACTTATGTCATACTTCTTATGTTGGGATCGCTTTCACTGCCTTTGATAGGTGAGATACTGATATTTCCATTCGTCGTTCGTTTCTTTGAGAATATAAGAGGAAAGCTTAATTTAAAAACGATATTTTTCTTGTTACCATTATTTCATAAACTCCGCAAGTTCCGCGAGGTTCCAAGAAAGATCGCGCGCCCTGAGCCCAAGGCTATTAAACAACCTTTGCAACCAGCGTCCAATAACGATGTAGTTGCGCCTAAGAAAGCCCTTGAAACCGGCCCTATCAATATAAAAATTGCTAGGCCCAGCAAAGACGCTGCTGTTAATGAGAAGGCACCTGTGCGCGAGACCTCTGACGAGGATTATGTGCTACCGACGCTTGACCTGCTTGATTCTCCGCCTCCTCTTTCTATGCGCCAGCTTAAAGACGACTTGGCTGATAACGCGAAAATTTTGCAAGATACCTTGAATGATTTTGGTATTGAAGTCCGCGTGGCTGATATTGAGCGCGGGCCGGTCATAACGAGATATGAACTTGAACCCGCGCCCGGCGTTAAAGTCCAGAGGATAGTGAGCTTAGCCGACGATATTGCTCTTACCATGAAAGCTACCTCAGTGCGCATCGTTGCGCCCATACCGGGCAAGAACAGGGTGGGGATAGAAGTGCCGAATATCCAGACGAGCATGGTTTTTTTGAAAGAGGTGCTTGCCTGTGATGATTTCAGGAACAGTAAGTCAAAATTAACTCTTGCTCTAGGCAAGGATATCGGTGGTAAGCCCATCATAGCTGATCTAGGAGAGATGCCGCATCTTTTGATAGCAGGTACTACAGGTTCAGGTAAAACAGTATGCGTTAACGGCATAATCCTATCTATGCTTTTTAACGCGACACCTAATGACGTAAAATTTTTAATGGTTGACCCAAAGATGGTGGAGTTGGCCCCTTATAACGGCCTGCCGCATCTTTTGTGCCCTGTTGTGACAGACCCTAAGAAAGTGGCTGCGGCCTTGGCGTGGGTGACATCAGAGATGGATGAGCGTTATCGTTTGCTTGCTAAAGAAGGCTGCAGGAATATAGAGGCCTATAATCTTAAAAAACAGAAATTACCTTATATAGTAGTGGTTATTGATGAGTTGGCTGATCTTATGATGATGGTCAGAGATCAGGTGGAAAGCGCTATCGCGCGTTTGGCACAGTTATCTCGCGCTGTAGGTATCCATCTTGTTTTAGCGACACAGCGCCCATCCGTAGATGTTATAACAGGCGTTATCAAGGCTAATTTTCCCGCGCGTATATCTTTTAAAGTAGCTTCTAAAGTGGATTCAAGGACTGTCTTGGATATGAACGGAGCGGATAAATTATTAGGTAAAGGTGATCTTTTGTTCTTAGAACCAGGCCAGCCTAAGCCGATAAGAGCGCAAAGTTCTTATGTTAAAGACAACGAGATAGAAAAGGTACTGCAATTTATCAAAAAACAGGCCCAGCCAGTATATGACGAGAGCATTTTAAAGCAGCAGGAACAGTCGCAGCTCGGAGTTATAACGGAAAAAGACGAACTTTACGAAACTGCCGCGAAATTGATAATTGAAACCGGGCAGGCGTCGGTGTCTATTTTACAGCGGCGCTTACGTTTGGGTTATACGCGCGCAGCCAGGCTTATTGATATGATGCAAGACGAAGGTTTGGTCGGGCCATACCGCGGGAGTAAACCGCGAGAGATCCTAGTGGACCGCGAGCAGTGGCTTAAGGATGAGATGAAAAAAGGTCAAGTGGTGGAGCAAGATGCCGGAGAATAATATAGAAAAGAGTTTCGGCCTTATTTTAAAAGAGGCGCGCGCAAATAAGCATATAAGCCTTGAAGAGGCGAGTAAGCATACACGCATCCACGTTAATATATTAAAGGCTATTGAAAGCGATGATGTGGCAGCCTTGGGCACTGTGTATGTTAAGAGTTTCTTAAGGCTGTATGCCGAATACCTTGGCGTTGATAAAGAAGATGTGTTGAGCCGTTTTCGCCAGGTCACTGGACAGGTACAGGTAAGTAATGTCCGTAGAGTTGCAGAGCCTTCTAGGAATACCGCGAATCTCTTCCTAAAGAACTATAAGTTCATTATCGCGGGTGTCATATTATTTATAGTGATAGCGTCAATAGTCAGGTTTGTGAAGAGCCATCCGGCAAAACCAAGACAGGCTAAAATATCGGTTCAAAAAGCCGTTTCGAAACCTCCTCAAACAGTGGTTAAAAATGTTGAGGTGAAAAAAGCGCCTGCGCCTGTGCCGGCCAAAAAACCTGTTTCTGTTGAGTCAACTGTGTCTGCAGCGGCTGGCAAATCTGCTGAAAAAACACAGAAAAAGATCGTCCTTGTCATTAAAGCTAAAGATAAATGCTGGCTTCAGGTAAAAGTCGACGGTAAAGTAGTCTTTCAAAACGTTCTGGCAAAAGGAAGTTCAGAGAGCTGGCAGGCCTATGAAAAGATAGAATTATGGTTAGGTAACGCGGGCGCTGTCCAGTTTGAGCTTAATGGAAAATTACTGCAGAAGATAGGCAGGCCGGGCCAGACATTACGGCATGTCGTTGTGACAAGGGCCGGGCTTTCTATCCGCGGATAAATTTATCCCACCGCATTTCTTTGCTAAAAACTAAAACATGATAAAGCAAAATAAGGCAAAAGGATCTTTTGGCGAACGTGTCAGTATGCTAACGCTTGGCTGCGCGAGAAACACCGTAGATTCCGAGGCTATATTGTCAGACGCGCTGGCGCGTGGGGCGAAGCTTACTGATGTTGATAAAGCCACTACGGTTTTTGTAAATACCTGCGCTTTTACGAAAGAGGCCAAAGAAGAGTCTATAGACGCCATCCTTGACCTTATAGAGCTTAAGAAGAATGGTTCGATAAAGAAGATAATAGTGCATGGTTGCCTGGTAGAGCGATATTTAAAAGAGCTTAAAAATAATTTTAGCGAGGTTGACAAGTTCGTAGGTGTCGCGCCTTTTAAGAAGCGCTTGAACAAGGAAGCGCGATTAACACCAGTTCACTGGGCGTATATTAAGATAGCAGAGGGCTGCGCCAACCGCTGTAGTTATTGCTCCATACCTCTGATCAAGGGGTCGTTAAAAAGCAGAAGCGTTTCAGATATCCTAAGTGAGGTAAAGCGCCTTGAACAAAGCGGAGTGCGGGAGCTTAATATCGTCGGCCAGGATATTACTCTTTTTGGCGCAGACCTGAGCCGCCAAGGGAGCCAGCAACCTACTCTAGCGTATTTACTTAAAAAAATATTGAAGTCAAGCACGATACCGTGGATAAGGCTTTTGTATCTTCATCCAAAGCGTATTACTGATGAACTCATTGAGCTTTTTTCAGGCGATAGCCGCGTATGCCCTTATATTGACCTGCCGCTTCAGCATATAAATGATAGGATACTTAAGTTGATGGGCCGCGGCATAAGTAAGCCGGAGATCGTAGATCTTATATCTAAATTAAGATGCCGCGTGCCGGGCGTTGCATTGAGGACATCTTTTATCGTCGGTTTTCCATCAGAGACTAAAAAAGAATTCCAGGAGCTGTTGGATTTTATCAAGGCAACACAGTTTGATAAGCTCGGAACGTTCAAGTATTCCCGCGAGGAAGGCACAAAAGCTTACGATCTTAAAGGACAACACGCAGACAAGATCAAACTTGAGAGGTATAATATCCTCATGTCCCTGCAAAAGGACATCTCAAAACAATTGCTTTCTAAGGCATTGGGCCGGACTGTAAGCGTTATGGTGGATGAAGAGGACAGCAAAGGAAGCGGTGTTTACATCGGCCGCACAAAACGCGACGCGCCCGAGGTAGACGGCGTCGTTTACTTAAAGAGTGCTAAATATTTAAGGCCGGGCAGTATTGTCAGTTGTCGGATAACCGATACTCATGAGTACGATCTGGAGGGAAGGTTAGAGATATGAATCTGTCAAACAAGTTAACACTTTCGCGCATAGGGCTGACTTTTTTAATGATGGCGTTTATTTTTTTAGATGGGGTCATTCCAAAAATATGCGCTTTCGTTATTTTTCTTTTGGCGTGCTTTACCGATTTCTTAGATGGTTGGATAGCAAGAAAGAGGAGCGAAATATCCGACTTCGGGAAAATAATGGACCCAGTGGCTGATAAAGTCCTGGTTCTAGGCGCTTTCTTGTCTTTTGTGCAGCTTCAGTTGATACCTGCCTGGATGGTCGTGCTTGTCATTATAAGAGAATTTTTAATAACAGGGATGCGCTTGTTTGCCATAAGAAAAGGTGTTGTGCTGGCTGCCGAGGCCGCAGGCAAACATAAGACCGTTTCACAGATGGTGACCATATTTTCTATACTTATTTTTCTTGTGATACGGGAATCAGCCGTATCTTTTTCTTTCTGGGATGAAAGATTCCAAAGCGGTTTTAGGTACGTTATCCTTGTGCTTATGAGCATTACCGTAATCTTTACTCTTTATTCCGGATGGAGCTATTTGTGGCAGAATAGGAAGTTTATCAGGAGCCTCTAATGGAGCGTTTGATAAAACTTTTTTCTACCTTTTTTTACGTCGGCATGGTACCTTTCGCTCCTGGGACCATGGGGAGCCTGGCTGGGCTTCTTGTCTTTTTAAGCGTATTAGACGCGCCCTTGGCCTGCGCTGCAATGTTCGCGCTTATCTTAGGGATCGGTTTTTTTTCAGCGGGGCGCGCAGAATCGGTATTCGGCAAGAAAGACCCCTGTGAAGTCGTTATAGATGAGGTAGCTGGTATTTTTGTAGTTTTTTTCATGGTGCCAATACACGCGCTAAGCCTTTTGGCAGGCTTTGTCATTTATCGTATCCTGGATATATTTAAACCTTTTCCGGCAAGGAGGTTAGAGGGCCTTCGCGGAAGCCTGGGCATTATGTCAGACGACCTGCTTTGCGGCCTTTACGCCAATCTTATTTTGCAAGTTTTATTGAAATTAAATATTTTGCATTAAAAGCCTTTTTTATATAGAATAGATGGATACATAGGAGCTCAAATGGCTGAACGCAGGGCAGAAGTAAGGCAGGAATCGCTGGACATGATATATGATACGATCCGTAAGGGTATCAGAGAGCGTGCTACTGATATACATTGGGAGCCGTTTGCCTCAGCCGGTAAAGAGGAAATAGTCATACGTTTCAGGATAGACGGTATTTTAAAAGATGTTGAGCATCTTGTGGAAGATAAAACGAGCCTTTCTTCCGTAGTTAACGCCATCAAGATCATGGCATCAATGGACCCCACTAAGAGGCGCAATCAGCAGGACGGACGTTTTACTTTCATGTTTGATAATGTTGAGTATGACGTGCGCGCTGCCACCATGCCTACACTTTTGGGAGAGAAGATAGTCATGAGGCTGATGGACCGCAATAAGTATTGTATGAATCTTGCCGACCTGGGGATGTCTAAAGAAGTGCTGTCGTTGCTGGATTCTATGATATATAAGCCCGAGGGTTTTCTTGTTATTACAGGCCCGACAGGCTCAGGTAAGACCACTACACTTTATTCCATACTGCAGCATATCTATACCAGGGAGAAAAATATTTGTACTATAGAAGACCCCGTTGAAGTCAAGTTCCTGGGAATTAACCAAATAGCGGTAGAGCATGAGTTCGGCATGACTTTCGTCACAGGATTAAGGGCGATCATGCGCCAGGACCCTAATGTTATTGCCGTAGGTGAAATGCGTGATGCTGAGACAGTTCGTACGGCTCTTCAGGCAGCGCTTTCGGGCTCAATGGTCTTCTCAACACTTCACGCTAGAGACGCCGTTAACACCATTGTCAGGCTATTGGATATGGGAGTTGAACCGTTCTTTATCGCTACCGCGTTGACCGGTATCGTATCGCAGAGGTTGGTCAGGGTGGTCTGCAAGGTCTGCAAGGGCCGCGGATGCCAGCAATGTTCAAACATGGGCTTTAGGAAAAGAACGGGCGTATTTGAAATTTTAAAGATAAGTGATATAATGAGGCATCTTATTTTAAAAAGGGCCTCATCCGAAGAATTAAAGGCCGCTGCCATGGATGAGGGCATGATACCCTTCGCAAAATCCCTTGAGCCTTTGCTGTCCTCTGGCTTAACTACCCAGGAAGAGATAGACCGCGTCCTGGCGCTGCAGTAGAGTTTAAAAGGAAGGCATTGTTATGAAAGTCCCACGTAAATTAGGAGAAATGCTGGTGGAGAATGGCCTATTGACCGAGAGCCAGCTCCTTGAAGCACTTCAGACCCAGAACAGGGAAAGAAAGCTTTTGGGCGAGATCATAATCCAGCAAGGTTATACGACTAAAGAAAAACTTGATGCCGCTTTGGCGCGCCAGTACGGCTCAAAATTAGGCGAGATCCTTATTAACAAAGGGCTGATCACTTTCGACCAGCTATTGCAATGTTTTGAGGAGCAGAAGAATTCATCAAAATCCGTGGGCGAGATACTTATCGACAAGGGTTTTATGAAAGAGGCTGACCTTATGGAGGGGTTGTCAAAGCAATATAATATGCCCTATGTGAAATTGTCCAATTATGACATAAATCCGGATGCTGTTTCTAAGATACCTTTGGATGCTTTGAAGAAATATTGTGTTTTTCCTATCAACGTAGAAGATAGCATGCTTGTGGTCGCGACGTCAAATCCTGAAGATTTCATCGCGGAGTCCGACTTAAGGTTCTTGTCAGGCATGTATATCAAGTTCGTCCTCGCTTCAAAATCAGACCTTTTGTCTTTCCTGGAATAGGCCTTTCTATAGAAATTTAACACTGTGAAGGACCGCGTAGACAGGGCCCGAAGACGTGAGTTTGCTTTCAAATAGGGTTATATTGTCTATGTAGGTGTCAAACGGTTTAAAAGCGCGATTTAACTCTTCGAATCTTTCAATGAAGGCTATTTTTTTACGAGAAGAGCGAAAGCGTCCGAGGGTCGCGTGAAGCTGGAATTCTTTTGCCTCTTTTTCAAATCCCATGCTGCATTTCAAAGAATCGTCCAGGATATGGGCCATTTTTTTTGAGCCATCCTGTTTATCTTCAAAGCTTGCCCATAATATCCGCGGAGAATGAAGGGAAGGGAAACATCCCAGCCGGTTCAATGTGACCCTGAAGCTCTTATTTAACGAAAATTTTTCTTCTAAAAGCTCGCCAATCTTTTCAGTCTCTTGTGTTTCTACATTGCCTAAGAACTTCAAGGTCAAATGGATATTTTCAGGCTCTACCCATTTGACGTCAGGGCCGCATTCTTTTAGTTCATCTTGTATTGAGTGGAGGCGTTTTTTTACGTCAGGTGGAAGTTGTATGGCGATAAACGATCTTTTCTGTTCTAGGAGAGGCATTCTAGCAGCAGTTGAAGGGCCGCGTCTTTGGCCAAATGTTTGATCTTTAGCCTGTTTCCTGAAAAGTTGAATTTTTTAAAATAGTTGTGGTGGCCAATGGATACAGCTATAAATACAATGCCTACGGGTTTTGAGGGTGAAGCGCCGCCAGGGCCTGCAATGCCTGTTATACCCAGGCCAACGTCCGTATGCCCTAATTGTTTGACATTTTTTGCAAGCAGGAGCGCTGTTTCTTTGGATACGGCGCCGTGTTGTTTTAATACTTCGGCGGGTATGTTAAGCAGTTGGATCTTTGCTTCATTAGCATACGCGATTATACCTAAAGTAAAATATTTTGAACTACCCGGGATATTTGTCAGGGAGTCGGCTACCAGGCCGCCTGTGCATGATTCGGCTAATGCCAGTGTAAGTCTCTTTTTCGTGAGGATGCGCGCTACGGAGTTTTCTATCATGGCCTAATTATACATCAGAACAATCCTCTTGACAATTCGCTATTGAAACATTATATTTATATAACGGTCTTCGGGATGCCCGCGCTTAACATCGCGCAGGGTTAGGTGAAAATCCAAGCTGGCAGTGAGCCCCAAATAGGGGTAAGCCTGCGAGCCCCGATAAGGGGCAGATCAAGTGCAAACCTTGAGCCAATAGTATAGCCTAGATGATAGAA
>Ga0082335_1000410_pt1 | contig 109909 bp, 102 predicted proteins | sample Subgrocontami58m_FD_72375 | JGI IMG/M metagenome (GOLD analysis project Ga0082335, IMG submission 72375) | Subsurface groundwater microbial communities from S. Glens Falls, New York, USA - GMW37 contaminated, 5.8 m (SPADES assembly) (version 2) ... | reverse complement strand
GAGCGTTGCCCCAAAAGTAAGCGGCTTGTCATGTTGAGGGCACGAAGCATCCTTCGGCATCTCAGGACGGCGTCTGGCGGGGAGGACTGGTCGGTCAGCAAAATGTCTAATCGAGGCTAAAGACCTTCACCTGCCGGCCCTGCTCCCCAGATTCTTCGTCGCTCATCGCTCCTCAGAATGACATTTGAGGCAAAGCCCCCTCGATGGGAGAGGGACAGGGAGAGGGTGAAAAGTCCTTAGTCCAGGAACTCCTCCCGCACCGGCGAGAAGGTATCGATGCAGATGGCGTCCTCCAGCGCGGTGACCTCATGGGGCACGTTGCCAGGGATAAGGTAACTGTCGCCTTCCTTCAATTCTTGTCTCTCGTCGCCGACCACGAATATCACCCGTCCGCGGGATACGTAGCCGATCTGCTCGTGGGGGTGCGTGTGTGAGGGCACCACAGCCCCTCTGTCGAAGGTAATCTCCGCAATGGTGGTACGCTCGCCGCTGTTGAGGGTGCGGCGCACCACGCCGGGGAACATCTGGACGGCTTTTGCTTCTGAATTGGCTGTAAGTGGCATAGCATCTCCGAACAATAGCAGCGCGTATTTCGCGAATTTGCTGAATATGGTTTTCATCGTGAACTACATAGCGCTCGAATAGCTCTCTTACGTTGATGCACCCTCTCCTTGGATGCTGCGCGGTCTTGATCAAATTGTCTTCACCAAGGCTCGAAAGAACTGTTAACACTTCTTCGTGCGCGTTTGCAGCATCTACCAGGTAATCACTGACCAGCCCGTCGTTTATGTGAGGATATCTCTGCTTCCATTCAGCGTCATCAAAGTACGTGAACATGTGCTGCGTGTCCGCCAGCACGACATGCGCTTGATTGAGGTAGTGTCTGTCAGCAGCAGGCAGATGTGCTATCACTTCCAAAATTGACCATTCCTCAGAGGTTGGTCGAACCCTCAACTCGCTTTCTGACAGTCCAAGGCAAGCTTCCAGCAGTTCCCTGCGTTTGTGTTCAAGGATGAAAAACAGGGCGAAATCTGGCATAGAACTGCCCTGCTACCGCACCTTACTCGTGAGCCGCAGGATCAGGACGCCGCAGGCTAGCTCGGCCAGAAAGAGGGCTTTCATCGATTTGGGCGAGGCGATCTGGTATCGCTGCGTGACGGTGACGACTTCGTTAGCATACTGGCCTAGAGACGACGGGACAAGGCTGGATGCGTCTCGCCAGAGCTGCTGCCACCGCCTTGCAGAAAGGGTTCCCATCGCCCCATCGAAGCACAGGAGGCTACCGAGGCCGTATCCAAATAACTTCAACATGCGTCACTCCGTGCACTTAAGCGGGATTTCCAGGGGCTGCTACCCGTTGGCAAGCTCTGCCCGATAGGCATCGTAGGCCGCCCGCACCTTCTCGTCGTACAGGGAGATGATCTGCGCCGCCAGGTACGCCGCATTGCGCGCTCCCCATGCTCCTACAGAGACGGTGGCCACCGGCATTCCCGGCGGCATCTGCACGATGCTGTACAGCGAGTCGACGCCCTTCAGGTCGCTGGTGGCCAGAGGAACGCCGATGACCGGCAGGGTGGTCCAGCTTGCCAAAACCCCGGGCAGATGGGCCGCGCCGCCTGCGGCGGCAATGAGTATCTGCAGGCCACGTTCTCGCGCGGTCTGCCCGTATTCGCGGGCCTTCTCCGGTGTGCGATGGGCGGATATGACCCGGATCTCGTACTCCACGCCGAATCTCTCCAGAATGTCTGCGCATTCCTGCATGACGGCTTCGTCAGAACGGCTGCCCATGACAATGCCTACTGTTGGCATGAGGATCGTGCTCCTTAGGTGGTGGTCTCTTCCGATGGCGGCAGTAGCTTTGTATCCGAGGTGAGGGCTGGGCGGTCGGCGCGGCGTTGCCACTCGTCCGGCAATGTGGCGCCGAGGCCGATGTCCCTCCGATAATAGGAGCCTTTAAACTGTATGCGGTCTAAATTAGCGTACACTTTCTGCCGCGCTGCCTCCAGCGTGGGCGCACAGGTAACGACGCTCAGCACACGCCCGCCTGATGTCAGGACGTTGCCGCTCAGCAGGTGCTCGATGCTGGCCGAAGGCAGATCGGAAGCCCAGAGACGTCGCAGACCGGAATTCGACTGCATTTGTTGCGTGGCTGTGCCCGCGTGAAAAACACGGATCCCGTCGTCCAACTGGTCCAGCCCCGTGATGGGGTACCCTGTCTCGTACGGGCCAGGGTACCCCTCTGAAGCCATGACCACGCCGACGCACGGCTGCTCATCCCAGGTGATGTTGAGAGAACTGAGCTTGCCGTTGACGCACGCGAGGAACACATCCAGCAAATCTGTCTTGAGGCGCGGCAGGATTACCTGGGTTTCCGGGTCGCCGAATCTGCTGTTAAACTCCAGGACTTTGGGGCCGTCTGCGGTCAGCATGAGGCCAGCGTAGAGCACTCCCACAAAGGGTGAGCCTTCTTCTCGCAGGGCGCGCAGAGTCGGTTCAAGCACCGCCTTCTGGGCATATTCTAGCTGAACGTGGCCAAAGAAGGGTGGCGGAGAATAGCTGCCCATACCGCCGGTGTTCGGCCCGAGGTCGCCATCGTAGATACGCTTGTAGTCTGAAACAGGAACCATCGGCACACAGGTCTCCCCATCGGTGAAGGCCATGAGGGTCACTTCTGGTCCCTCCAGGTATTCCTCAATGACTACCCGGCTTCCGGCAGCCCCGAAGGCATGTCTGACGAAGATGAAGTCAAGAGCGGCTTCTGCTTCTTCGGGGGTGTGGCAAATGAGGACACCCTTGCCTGCCGCCAGGCCATCCGCCTTGACGACGATGGGTGTGCCGACCCGGTACACGTACTCCTGGGCGGCAGCGCGATCTTCAAAACTTGCGCTTTGGGCGCAGGGTATGCCGTGCCGCACCATCAGGTCTTTTGCGAAGGACTTGCTCCATTCGATGCGGGCCGCTGCCTGAGTAGGGCCGAAGATGCTGAAGTGCAGTTTCTGAAAAGCATCGACCAAGCCCAGAGACAGCGGGACTTCCGGCCCTACTATGGTGAGATCGACGTTATTGTTGCGGGCGGCGGCTGCCAGTCCTAAGATGTCGTCCACTTGCACATCCAGATTACGGCCTAAGAGGGCAGTGCCACCATTGCCTGGGGCGATGTAGATATTTTGGACACGGCTGTTCTGGGCCAGCTTCCATACGATGGCATGCTCCCGTGCGCCGGAGCCGATGACGAGAACGTTCATGGCGTCACCAGCCTCACCCAGGGGAGGGCGTCGTTGACAGAGTTGTAGAGACGCCGGTCCGTTGTCCAGAACTCGCAGCCTTCTCGCTCAGCAACGGCAAGATACTGAGCATCGTAAGCACGTGGTTGGTTTAGACGCAGAGCAATGTTCCATGCCTGCTCTTGAAGATCGGGATAGTTGACAAATCTGATAGCCAGGCGGCGGATCGTTCGAAAGACGGGCATGGCTTCCTCGATGGTAATGACGTTTCTATACACCCTATTCCGAAGAACAGAGGTAGTTTCCACTTGGAACAAGATTGGGGCAACGCAGTCGATGCCTAGATCTAGCCATGCGCTCCAGAGACCTTCAATCCTCGGAGTCAGCGGGCCGGGCAACAGAAGATCCAGGATGAAGCTCGCGTCAAGGCAGACGGTGCTCAAGCTCTGCTTCCCGCTCCTCCCTGATTTGATGCACTAGCTCAGCGCCATCGAACAGCAGGCCGGTGGACTTATAGATAGCTTCTCTGTTTGTGCGGATCTCTTCCAAGAGCTTCATCTGCTCTTGATAACGCGCTTCTCTCTTATGAGCCACCAATACATCGCGTTCAACGAACCACTGGCCCCCTATACGCTTGCCTGGCAATTTTCCTTCGCGTAGGTAGCGACGGACCTGCTCGATAGAACGCCCGAGAATCTTCGAAGCTTCAGCCACCGTTACCAGATCATCAGATACTGCTGTCATCATGATGTCACCGTAATGTTGTTGTGCTCAACAACATTATACATTTGGTGTTCTCTCTGGGCAAGCTTCCACATGAAGGCGTGCTCCCGCGCTCTTGAACCGATGACGGGGACATTCATGGTGCTGCACAAAACCTCACTATTTGTCATTTAGGGCATTAGTTTCCGGACCTAATGGTGACCTCAATCGCTCAAGTGGTTTAAAAATGGCCTGTTCTATGTTCCCTGAAGCCGGAATTTCAGGGGCGAAGTGAACACCGTCAAATGCTTTACGATAACGGATTAGCATATCCTTAACAGTGTCGATAAACTTCTTTACCTTTGCTGCGTCGATTTGAACCTCAGCGAGTTTGCTGCCTCCGTGCAAAATCTCTTCTTTATCGAGATGCATGAAAGACCTATCCCGCCAGAGATTTAGGTCGTCTATCAAAGGCTTAAACCCCTTAAAGCACGTCAGATCTTTGTCAATGTCACTGACGGTAGGGGGTGTCGAGAAAACATCTCTGTTGTTCTTGACCCATTCCAGGAAATCAAAAACTGTTAGCGAATCCTTCTGCTGCTTTGTGAGAAGCATCAACCTTCTTAAGCAAGCCTCTCTGTGGGCGTAGAGAGTGTGCAGCCAAAATCCCTCAGCATTTAGCATTTCGTCCCAGTAGTTGTCTGAAGCGTCTGCAACCTGCTTCAGACAACGCAGATGGATTTCGGCCCTGCCCACAGTGTCGGCTAGGGTTTTGAATCGTAGGCAGAAACTTGTGCGCTTACTAGCCCGTAAGTCAGAATTGCTCAATTGTCAGCCCTTATTTTAGTCATCTGTGACAGCTTCAGACGGTGCCAGACACCTAACTTACACCGCCGGATAATTGAGTGAACGCAACAGCACCGGCAAGTCGGGGACCAACTGCTGCGTGCTGGGGTCAACGCCCAGCCCCAGTTGCTCAAGAGCCACCGCGCCCACCAGGAAAGGCGTTCCATCCTCGCCCACCACCGCGGTGGTCACCACCGGCTGCAGTGAGGGATCCACCTCTACTCTGACATACACAATGTTCCGCTCCTGGATGCTCCCCGCGGCCAAGACCACCTGGCTGCGACTGAACAATTGTGCGCCCAATGCCCCAGCGGTGGAAGTCACAATCTGGCAGTGGGTCGCGCCCGTATCAATAGTCGCAACCGCACTGACCCATCTGCGGCCATCCTCAGAACCAAAGCGGACCGTGCGTCTAATGATGCCCATAATTTCACTCCCACTCCACGGTGCTGGGCGGTTTGGGCGAGATGTCGTAAACCACGCGGTTGACGCCGGGAACCTCGTTAACGATGCGGTTGCTGATCCGCGACAGGAGGTCGTAGGGCAGGCGGGCCCAGTCGGCGGTCATGAAATCGTCTGAGGTGATGGCTCGCACTGCCACAACTTCGCTGTACGTGCGATGGTCTCCCATGACGCCCACGGTGCGGATGCCCGGCAGTACCGCGAAGACCTGTGCGACCTCGCGGTAGTAATTTGCGCGCTTTATCTCGTCCATGACGATCCAGTCAGCAGAGCGCAGCATCTCCAACCGGTCCTTGGTTACCTCTCCGATGACGCGAATGGATAGCCCCGGGCCGGGGAAGGGCTGCCGCCAGACCATCTCTTCCGGCAGGCCAAGGGCGAGTCCAACCTGACGGACTTCATCTTTGAACAGTTGTCGGAGGGGCTCGACCAGGGTGAACCGCATGTTAGCGGGGAGACCCCCCACGTTGTGGTGCGTTTTGATCTTGGCGGTGGCTTTATGCTCTGACGTGGTGCTTTCGATAACGTCGGGATAGAGGGTGCCCTGAGCAAGGAAATCGATGTGTCCCAGCTTCTTGGTCTCCTCTTCAAACACCTCTATGAACGTTCTGCCAACGATCTTTCGTTTTTCTTCAGGGTCTATCACCCCTTTGAGAGCATCCAGGAATAAGTCGGTGGCGTCGACATAGCGAATGTTCCAGACGAGGTTGCGGTGAAACGAGTCCAGCGTCCGCTCAGCCTCCTCCCGACGCAACAGCCCATTGTTCACGAAAATGGAGGTGAGCTGCTCTCCCACCGCCTCGTGAATAAGGCTGGCCACGACCGAAGAATCGACGCCGCCGGAGATTGCGCAGAGCACCCTGCCATCACCCACCTGCTGCCGAATGCGGTTCATGCTCTCAGTGATGAAGTTCCCCGGTGTCCATGTGCCACTGCAGGAGCAGACGTTAAACAAGAAGTTTCGCAGGATCTCTTTGCCAAAGAAGCTGTGGGCAACCTCCGGATGGAATTGCAGGCCAATCATACCGCGGTCGTTTCCCATTGCGGCAACGGGCGAATTATCGGTGTAGGCCAGAGGTCGAAAGCCGGGCGGCAGCTCTTCTATACGGTCGCCGTGGCTCATCCACACCTGAGAGGAGGGTGGAATGTTCTCGAACAAAGGGCCCGCTTCACCGCCGCGATGCAACTGGGCCGGGCCGTATTCTCTCTTGTCGCCTTGGGCCACTCTACCCCCGAGCTGATGAGCCAGAAGTTGCATCCCGTAACAGATGCCTAAAACGGGAAGCCCGCTCTGGTAAACATAGAGCGGGGCTTGTGGTGCGTCTTGCTCGTAGACGCTGGAGGGTCCTCCGGAGAGAATAAACCCCTTGGGGTTCAGGGCCTGAACCTGCTCCCACGGCGCATCATACGGGAGCAGCTCGCAGTACACCTTCAATTCACGGACGCGACGGGCGATGAGCAGACTATATTGTGAGCCAAAATCCAGGATAACGACGCTTTCCCTGACCGGAACATAGGGGGGTTCTGGTGTCGATTGCGCGCCGACGTTTTGCTCCGCTATCTCCAAATACGTAGAGACTTCAACATCACCGGACGCAGTAATCCTATGGCTGTTGCTCGTGGTTGACGGGTCTGGCATCACCTCTCCCTGGCATCGGCTCCGTAGGTCAGCGCAGTTACTTAATACCGCCCAGAAGGGAAACAAAGGGGTTCAAGCGCCCCAATTGTAGCACAGGCGTCCATTTCTTGACACCTACATGGGTGCGTGTTAAAGGTTTTACGAGCGTTGTGATAAAAAGCGCAATCCTTCGCGACTTCAGGATCTGATGGACGCAATTGTTACGATGCGCTGGTTTCATGAGGGGCCAGCGGGTTTTTCTGTAACCGTTCCGGGCGGATGCGTTTCTCTCTATGCGCGGCTTTGTTTGTAGGTGTAACATTGTGTGGTGAGATCATCCTAGCATACGGGATGATCTGTTTGAATGGGCCTCTGGTAAGAACGCATCGGTGGTAGTGAGTACTAGCGAAATATGCCTAAATATTATCCGGTCTTCTTAAACCTCGTCGGTAAACCTGCATTGGTCATGTGCGTCAATGGGGAAGCGAACAGAAAGGTGCCACAGCTACTTGAAAGTGGCGCACAGGTCACGGTGATCAGTGATGATCCCAGTCCCCTTCTGCAACAACTGGCCGAGCAGAAACGCGTCATCCTGCATCGTCGCTCCTATCAACCGGGCGATATGAAGGGAGTCTATCTGGCAATCGTCGGCACAGAGGATGTCGAGCTCAATCACCGGGCTGCCGACGAAGCGCGGCGCGAGCATGTCCTGTTGAATACCGTGGACGACATCCCGTACTGTGATTTCGTCGCGCCTTCACTGGTGGAGCGCGGTGATCTCACTGTGGCTATCTCTACCAACGGCCAAAGCCCTGCAATGGCCCGTCGCATCAGGGAGGAACTCGATAGCTATCTCACGCCAGACTATGCAGACCTGTTAGCTGTTCTGGCACAGGTTCGGGGCCGGCTGCGCGGTATGGGTGTACGTCCCAAAGCCGATGCCTGGCAAGTCCATATCGATGACGAACTCCGCCGTCTCATTCGCGCTGGCGATATCGCTGCAGCTCAGGAACACCTGCTGGCCGCCCTGGTCAAGTCTGCCAGCAGCTAATGTCGTCTCTAAATAGCAACAATTCGTTGTGGCGTTTTATTTTAGGAATGAATAGTTGATGTCCCTGCTTCTGATTGGCCTGAACCATATGACAGCGCCCCTGGAAGTGCGGGAGCGTTTTGCTCTGAGCAGTGAACAGGGTGAGTCCATGCTCGGCGGTCTCATCCCGTATCTACACAACGCCGTTGTTCTGGCTACGTGCAACCGCACGGAAATCTACACAAACGTGCAAAACACGGAGGTTGCCGTTGAGCACCTCTACCGTTTCCTAGGGCAGTGGACAGGGCTCACTGAGACTCAACTCGCATCGCATTTGTACACCAAGACTCGTTGGTCGACAGTCCGCCATCTCTTTCGTGTCACCGCTGGCCTGGATTCGATGATTCTTGGCGAAGAACAGATACTCGGCCAAGTACGCACGGCGGTTAAGCAGGCCGAGCAAAGGCAGGCAATCGATAGGGTGCTTGGGGTGGTCTTTCAGCATGCCCAGCGGGCGGGCCGTCACGTGCGGGTGGAGACCGCCATTAGCCGCCATGCCGTCTCGGTGAGTTCGGTGGCGGTAAAACTGGCTAAGGAGACCTTTGGGAGTCTAGATGCGCTTCGGGTTCTCGTCATCAGCGCGGGCGAAGCCGGGAGGCTTGCGTCCCGCAGTCTTGTGAGTCAGGGCGTCCGGGATATCCGAGTGACAAACCGAAACTATCAGCATGCTCAGCACCTTGCGGAGCAGATGGGCGGACAGGCGCTTCCCTTCACACATCTTACGGACGCTCTTGTCTGCTCTGATCTCGTTGTCAGCGCCACCGGCGCTCCGGAGCACATCATCACCGGACCACAGCTTGCAGAGGTCATGGACCGGCGTGAAGGACGTCAGTTACTACTGGTTGACATTGCGGTGCCCAGAGACATCGACCCAGCCGCGGGTGACATCCCTGGCGTAAGCTTATATAACCTCGATGATGTTCAGGCATATGCACAACGTAACTTGGAGCTGAGGAGTCAAGAAGTCGCTCAGGCAGAGATAATCATTGAGGGCGAGGTGCAGAAGTTCCAGCGGTGGTGGCGCGCCCAGGAGGTCATGCCAACCATCACGGAGCTCCTGGCGACGGCGGAAGATATCCGTCGCAGCGAAATGCGAAAGACCCTGAGACACATCCCTCTTTCAGAGGACGAACAAGCCAGGATCGATGCGATGAGCAAAGCCATTGTAAAGAAACTGTTACACGCCCCCTTGACCTACCTCAAAGAGCAGGGGAGCGGCGCAGACTCCGCAGAAGCGCTGCGTGCAGTGTTCGGACTCAATGGCCACACCCCGGAGTTATCCCATGAGGGCTAGTCTCTGACAATCGTCCATGGCGTTAGGTAGCGCCACCATTAGGGATGAAAATCGTTCAAGCCCGTTCCTTGAGGTTCTCGAAAGGACGGGCGGACGACAGTGTCGCCCGCCGTTGTGCAGTACCCCGGGATCCATTTTTAAGGCAATGAGAACTGAAAGACCGTGTGTGCACAAATCCGCCCCCTGAAAGTCGGGACAAGAGGAAGTCCCCTTGCCCTCGTGCAGACGGAGATGATCGTCCGTCAGCTCCGCACGCTTCACCCAGATCAGAAGTTTGTGGTAGGTCTTCAGTCCTTCGTCACTGAGGGTGACCGCACGCAGGCGCAGGACGTACCGCTTGCCTCTTTGGCAGGACGAGGCGTTTTTGTGAAAGACTTAGAACAGGCTCTTCTCCACGGCGCCGTTGACTTTGCGGTACACAGCCTCAAGGACATGACCACAGATCTGGGGGATGGTCTTGTTCTGGCCGCAGTCAGTGAACGGGAGGACCCCAGAGATGTCTTGGTCTCACGCCATGGTGTCTCGCTCATGGAACTCCCGCCGAATGCCCGTGTTGGCACCAGCAGCCCCCGGCGTGCGGCTCAGCTCTCGGCACTACGCTCAGACCTCCGTTTCGAGCCAATACGCGGCAACGTGGACACTCGTGTCCGCAAAGTCGATGAAGGTGAATACGAAGCGACCGTGCTGGCAGCGGCGGGATTACTGCGACTGGGACAGGGGCATCGCATTACCGAGTACTTTTCTACAGACGTCTGTCTTCCCGATCCCGGCCAGGGAGCGCTGGCCATTGAGTGCCGGGCGGATGATGACTTCGTGCGAGAGATACTGACTTTGCTGAATCATCAGCCCACGTGGCAGGCAGTGGCTGCCGAACGAGCGCTGCTCCACGCGTTAGGCGGCGGCTGCCAGGTCCCCATTGCGGCCTATGGCCAGGTCGACGGGTTGCAGCTCACGCTACAGGGACTGGTGGCTTCTGACGACTATCGAGACCTGGTGCGCGGCTCTCTTTCAGGGCCCGCACAGGATGCAGAACGGCTTGGACGTGCCCTGGCTGACCAGTTGCGTATGCAGGGCGCAGACCGTATCCTTCGTGGGCTATGAGTATTAAAAACCAGGGTAGAGTCATCCTTGTGGGCGCAGGGCCTGGAGACCCGGGGCTGCTCACCGTAGCCGGCAGGGAGTGGCTCAGGCGCGCCCAGGTGGTGGTCTACGATCGCCTGGTGAACCCGCGCCTGCTCAACGAAGTCCCGCCGGATGCAGAGGTGATTTTTGCCGGCAAAGCCGCCAGGGATCACGCGCTCACTCAGGAGGAGATTAACCAGCTTCTCGTGGAGCACGGGGGCCAGGGCAAGCTGGTGATCCGGCTCAAGGGCGGCGATCCATTTGTCTTTGGACGCGGCGGAGAAGAGGCGGAAGCGCTCCGAGAGGCCGGCATACCATTTGAGATCGTCCCCGGCGTCACCTCGGCCATCGCCGCGCCTGCGTATGCAGGTATTCCTGTGACTCACAGGGGTGTCGCATCATCCTTCGCCGTCATCACCGGTCATGAAGACCCCACAAAACCCGATTCCAGCATCCGCTGGGACAAGTTGGCAACCGGCGTGGATACGCTGATCTTCCTGATGGGCGTGGAGAACCTGCCACAAATTGTCCAGCAGCTTGTGGCCCACGGACGAGCGCCCGAGACGCCCATTGCATTGGTGCGCCGCGGCACCTGGACGACCCAGGAGACTCTGACTGGCACCCTGGCGGATATCCAGGAACGCCTCAAAGGGAAAAACTTCGGCGCGCCGGCGGTAACTGTGGTGGGTAACGTGGTCGGGCTGCGGGAAGACCTCCGCTGGTTCGACAAGCGGCCTCTCTTCGGCAAGCGGGTTTTGGTCACCCGCTCTCGTGACCAGGCCAGCCAGCTCTCCGAAGTGCTCATGTCCCTGGGGGCAGAAGTCCTTGAAGCGCCCGCAATCAGCATCGAACCGCCGTCCGACTTCGGCCCTCTCGATGGCGCTCTGAGAGGGCTCTCACTGTATGGCTGGACAGTCTTCACCAGCGTCAACGGCGTGAGCGCGGTGTTCGACCGCCTGCGGTTCCTGGATCTCGACGCGCGCAGCTTCGGCTCCACCAAGGTCGCGGCCGTGGGCGCTGCTACCGCCGCGGTTTTGGAGCAGCACGGCATCGTGCCCGATTTTGTGCCATCCCGCTATCTCACCAGCGAGGTTGCCGCCGGATTGGGCGGCCAAGGCATCTCCGGTGCCAAGGTGCTCCTGCCTCGCACGGACCTGATGGGCGAGGACCTGGCCGGCGCGCTGAAAACCCACGGATCGCAGGTCGATCAGGTGGTGGCCTACCGCACGGTGCAGGCCGCTGAGCTTCCGCTGGAGGTGCTGGACGCTCTGTTGACAGGGCGGATGGACGTGATCACCTTCGCCAGTTCGTCCACCGTGACCAACCTCATGTCCCTCCTGAAAGGCGACACGAATCTTCTGGCAGGCTGCGCCATTGCGTGCATCGGTCCCGTAACCGCCCGCACTGCCCGCGAAGCCGGGCTTTCCGTCGACATCGAGGCGCAGGAGCACACCATTCCCGGCCTGGTGGCGGCGATAGTGGAGTGGGCCGGCTCTAATAGAAGTTAATTGGGATCCTTTCATTTGCACATCCGAGGAGTAATTCTGTGGGAGTTACCTACGTCGAGCTAGAAGTAGCCAATCCTGCCCAGCCAAGCGTCAAAGAAAAGCTGACGTTCTTAGTGGACTCGGGCGCTGTTTATTCTGTGGCGCCACGAGAAGTGCTCGACCGGCTGGGTATAAAGCCACTTGTATCCGAAACCTTTCTCCTTGACAACGGCGAGAAGATTGTCCGAGAAAAAGGGGTGGAGCTGTACCAATACGGCGAGCGGCTAGGCGGCGCGGACGTGATTTTTGGTGAACCCGGCGATGCGAACTTGCTGGGAGCCTTAACCTTGGAAGCCTTGGGATTATCGCTTGATCCGCTTAAGCGTGAGTTAAAACCGTTGCCCATGTTGCTTGCGTGAGGAAGAGCTATGCTAGAGACTTACACAGAGGCCAAATTCCCATCCTTTCGCTTTCGCCGCCTGCGCCGCACGGGATTGCTGCGGGAGATGGTGCAGGAGACTAACCTAAACCCCAAAGATTTCATCTACCCCCTCTTCGTCACCCACGGGCGGGACGTGAAGGCCGAGATCCCGTCGATGCCCGGCGTCTATCACTTCTCCATCGACCAGCTTGCCCAGGAGGGCAAAGAGGTGCTGGGACTCGGCATCCCCGCGGTGCTCCTCTTTGGTCTGCCGGCCATGAAGGACGAGGTCGGCTCTGAGGCCTACGCGGAGGACGGCATCGTCCAGCAGGCGGTGAAGGCCCTGAAGGACGCTGTGCCGGAGCTTCTGGTGGTCACCGACGTGTGCATGTGCGAGTACACCAGCCACGGCCACTGCGGCATCGTCGTAGACGGCGACGTGGACAACGACCGCAGCCTCGACCTTATCTCGCAGACCGCCTTCTCCCATGCTCTTGCGGGAGCAGACATGGTGGCGCCCTCGGATATGATGGACGGACGTGTCGGCGCAATCAGGGCGCTACTGGACGCCGAGGGCTTCTCCCACACGCCCATCATGGCCTACGCCGCCAAGTACGCGTCCGCCTTCTACGGCCCCTTCCGTGAGGCTGCCGATTCAACGCCTCAGTTCGGCGACCGCCGCTCCTACCAGATGGACCCGTCCAACGTGCGGGAAGCCCTGCGGGAGATCGAGGCGGACATCAAAGAGGGCGCGGACATCGTCATGGTCAAGCCAGCGCTGGCCTATCTGGACGTGATTGCCAGAGCACGGGAGATGTTTGCCCACCCGCTGGCGGCCTACAACGTCAGCGGCGAGTACTCCATGGTCAAGGCCGCGGCGCAGGCCGGCTGGATAGACGAGCGCCGCACCATCATGGAAATCCTGACGGGGATAAGACGGGCTGGCGCTGATATCATCATCACCTACCACGCCAAGGAGGCCGCGCGGTGGCTGCGGGAAGGATAGCTGTGTTTTAAGTTTCACAGCACAAAAGATATGCGTGAACAAGAAGCGCGCCTTAGGTTATTAGACTTGGTTAATGTGTCTTATCAGCATGTAGTTATGGCAAAGCTGTTCTTGCTAGAAACAGAAGGAAACACCCCATTTCAGACCGATAATCTCATTCGAGATTTCACGCGATTGCAGCAAGTTAGTTTACCTGAAAGAATCGTAATTGGTTCTTCGGTAGATCTATTCTCTCAATTGAACCAGGCTGCTGATTATTTGACGAATGCATTAGCCTTGGTTCAAGGCGTTTGGTCGCTCATTCACGAAGGATATTTCATTCCTGGTGAAAGAATCGCCAGAACGGCCCTTTCGATTCGATGGACATCAATTGTGCCAGGTGACAGTGGCGGCGGCGGGTGGCCTCTCGAAGAACTAGCAATAACTCAACCATATGAGGTTTTCAAAAGCCCACAATACAGGAAGGTTCAGCTGGAATCTTTTGGTTCTGCTGACCTCTTTGTTTTGGAGGCTGGCATTGGCAATACGGATGAGGAGATAATCGAAGCCGTACAAGATGCTATCCGTTGTTTCCGAAATGAGCTCTACAGGCCTTGTGTGACTATGCTAAGTAAGGCAATGGAAGGAGCATGGATTGAATTAGGTCTGTCATTAGCCCAGCATTCCCAGCGTGTGCAGAAGATTGAAGCAAGTCTGAAGTCTGACAATGGCATTGCGGGAAAGATAACATTAATTTTGAAACTCTATGAGAATGCCGAGCTTGATCTAGTTGTGAAAAGTTCAGGAATAAAGCCAGCCCAGTTACAACATGTAAACATTTGGTCAGATGTCGTGAGAGAAGCCAGAAATGCCATACACTTTGGCGTGGCTCCGACCATCCCTAACTCTTATGAAAAAGTATCTGTGTTGCTTCTAGCTGCTGCAACAAATCTCAAACTCCTATACACCATCAAGCGGGCTGCTGACGACTGCCCTTGAGCAACTGAGAGATTAGTACCGTTTCTATCCAAAACTCCGTAAAAGCCCACCTCACCCTCTCCCGTCTGTGGGCAGCCGCCGCCCTGGTCTGTATCTTCGTCGCCGTCTCCTTCACCTGGGTCTATCCCGCCGACTTCTGGTGGCACCTGCGCCTGGGAGAGGATATCCTCGCAGGGAGGGGGATTCCCACCACAGACTCCTATTCCTTCACGGCTGAGGGGCAGCCTTTCTTGTACCAGGCCTGGCTCAGTGGCCTCATCATCGCCATTGATTACCATCTCGGCGGTCTGGAGCGCATCGTATTCCGCAACGCCTTCGTCTTCACCCTGGCATATGGGCTGTTATTGCACGTCTGCTCATGGCGCACCGGCGGTTCACTGCGGATTGCCGTCGCTGGCCTCGCCGCCGGGTTCCTGCTGAGCGTCGAGAATTGGGCGTTCCGTCCGCAATCGTACTCCCTGCTCCTCTTCTCGTTCATATTGTGGTTGTTATGGCGGTATGTCCTGGGAAAGGGACGCTCCCGCACACTGCTCTTGCTCCCGGCCGTGACCGCGCTGTGGGCCAACCTCCACGGCACGTTCCCTCTGGGGCTTGCGCTCCAGGGCATATTCATCCTCGGTTTGCTGCTGCAGAGGCTGTCATGGCTCCCTCTCGCCCGGCTGCCCGACGTCTCGGTCAGGCCGCTGCTGGCGGCAGCCGTGGCAAGCCTGCTGGCGACCCTCGCGACACCGTACGGATTCGGCCTGTACGGCTACCTGGCCACTGTCATCGGCAACCCTGCTATCCGTGGGTTCATCGTTGAGTGGCAGCCTACCACCCTTGAGTCCACCAGCGGCAAAACGTTCGCGGTTATTGTGACGCTCACGGTTTTTCTTGCCGCGCTGACGCGCAAAAAGCCGGATGCCCCCACATTTCTGGGTGTACTCGTATTCGGGTGGCTGGCGACGCAGGCATTGAGGAACGTTATCTGGTTTGGCTTCATCCTCGCGCCGCTGTTCAGCACGCTGCTTGACGCGGCGCTGACGAAGTTTCGAGGCCGAATCGACGCGACTCTAGCTCGTTTTCGAGGGACATCGCCTGCCAGCCCGTCGCTGAATAACGCGCTGGCCCTCGCAGTGGTGGCCTTTCTTATCCTCGTGGTGATTGGCTCAACTCCGTGGGTCCGGCCTATCTTGCCGTTGCCAGATGACCGCCACAGCCTGACCGCGCCAGATACGCCCATCGGCGCGGCACAGGCGCTGAAGCAAGAGGCCGGCAGCCATCGAGTGTTTGCCGATATGCAGTATGCCAGCTACCTGATGTGGGCGCTTCCGGAGAGCAGTGTGTTTGTCGATCCACGTATCGAGCTGTATCCCTATGCTCAATGGGAGGAGTATGGTACGATTTCTGACGGCCTGAACATGGAGCTACTGGATACATTGGGAGTGAACGCGCTGCTCTTGAGCAAAGAGCGACAGCGGGGTCTGGTCCAATGGGTGACCCTGCAGCGCGCGTGGCGGCAGTCTTATGAGGATAATCGGAGCACCGTGTGGGTCAAAGCCAGTCAATGAATCGCTCAATTGAGGAACCGCATGAACACATCTCGTTCTCAATCCCTCTTCTCTGAAGCACAGAAATACCTCCCAGGCGGAGTCGATAGCCCTGTGCGGGCCTTCCGCGCGGTGGGTGGCCACCCGCTTTTTATCCAGAGGGGGAAGGGATCCCGAATCTGGGATGCCGACGGCAACAGCTATATCGACTATGTTGGGTCATGGGGCCCGCTGATTGCAGGACACGCCCATCCCAGCGTAGTGTCGGCGCTCAAGGATGCTGCGGAGCGGGGAACAAGCTATGGTGCGCCGACCGAGCTGGAGATTGAGCTTGCGAAGCTGGTCACCAGCGCCGTGCCATCGGTGGAGATGGTGCGCTTCGTGAACTCAGGGACTGAGGCGACCATGAGCGCTCTGCGCCTTGCCAGGGCGTATGCTAAACGGGACAAGATCATCAAGTTCGATGGCTGCTACCACGGTCATTCCGATGGCCTGCTGGCAAAAGCCGGGTCCGGTGTGGCGACGCTCGGTCTGCCCGATAGCCCTGGCGTGCCTGCATCCTTTGCGGAGCAGACACTCGTGGCGCCCTACAACGATGTCGCTGCGGTTGAAGCGCTGTTCAAGGTATACCCGGGTCAGATTGCCGCCGTGATTCTGGAACCCGTGGCCGCGAATATGGGCGTGGTCCCGCCCAAACCTGGCTTCCTCCAAGGAATTCGCAGTCTCACGGAGCGGGAGGGCGCGCTGCTAATCTTCGACGAGGTAATCACAGGCTTCCGCGTGGGTTTAGGCGGCGCGCAGGGCCTCTACGGCGTACGGCCCGACCTCACCTGCCTCGGCAAAATCATCGGTGGAGGGCTGCCCGTCGGCGCGTACGGCGGTAGGCGCGAGATCATGGAGATGGTGGCGCCCCTCGGACCGGTTTACCAGGCAGGCACCCTGTCAGGTAACCCCCTCGCAATGACTGCGGGCATCGAAACGCTTCGTTTGCTGCATGATCAGGGGGTGTACGAAAAACTGGAACGCACTGCTTCGCGGCTCGCGGACGGCCTCATGAGGCTCGCAACGGCTGCCGAGGTGCCGGTCTATGGCACAAGGGTAGGTTCCGTCATGACCCTCTTCTTCACGCGACAGGAGGTGAGCGACTACGCTTCCGCCCGTAAGGCGGACACTGCTCAATATGCGAAGTTTTTTAGGTCGATGCTTGACCAAGGGATTTATCTTGCTCCCTCACAGTTTGAAGCCGCTTTCGTATCGACTGCTCATTCTGAGGAAGACATTGACCTTACGCTGCAGGCGGCAGAAACGGCTTTCAAAACATTGAGAACGTCCTGATGCAGCTCGCGATCGCTGATAGCAGACAGAGACCCTTGAATTACCTATCCTAAACTACAAACATTGTTCATTCTCTTCCCCTTAAAGCACACCTTGAACCTTCGCTCTCCTCATCAGGGCCGCGCATGTTAGGAATCGGTCTCGCCGTCCTGGCGACGGTCGGTTGGGGCATTAGCGCGGTCTTTGTCCGTCTTGGCTTGCGGTACATGAGCACCACTGTCGGCACCTTTGTCTCACTGATCAGCGGCTTTATGCTCACGTTAATCATCACGCTCGTGGCGCAACCTCAAGAACTCTTGAGCCTGACCTGGATTGCTATAGGATGGTTTTCCCTGGTCGGCTTCTTCAATTTCCCGATGGGACGGCTCTTCAACTACCTGAGTGTTGCGAGATTGGGCGTTGCGAGAAGCACCCCTATCCTCTCGACCAGCCCGTTCTTTGCGGTTACCACTTCCGTCCTCTTCCTTGGCGAAAAGCTGACGGTGTTCACCGTGTTGGGCACTGTGTTCATCATGGCTGGGGTGTATCTTGCGGTGACGGATAAGAGTGAGGTGCGATGAACACCGTCCTCGCCGGCTATCTCTGCGCCCTTACCGCAGGCGCGAGCTACGGCCTTGCCCAGGTGTTGACACGGTTTGGGGTCACCGAATACACCACACCGCTTGCAGGCGGCACCATCTCATTGTTAGCGGGATCCTTGGGAGTGGGGCTACTGACATCAAGAGACCTTGCCGCGGCCTTCCGCAGGACGGACCTCAGAAGAGGGCTTCTGCTTTTCTCTCTTGCAGGGATTGCGGGATCGGCAGGCGTCCTCATTAACTACATAGCCTTGAGCGTCGCGCCCATTGTCGTGGTGGCTCCTGTCCTGGGGGTCAATCCTCTGGTGACGCTTGTATGCGCGGCGTTGTTTCTGCGGGGGATGGAACGTATCACACGGCGGATCGTGATGGGCTCAGTGCTTGTCGTGATAGGCGTGCTCTTTATCACCATATCCACCGCGTTGCATCTCTAGCACTCGGTGACTGATGAATTGAGGGCTCGGCTAATACATCCGCTCATGGTGAGCTTGTCGAAGGGCGAGCGGATAATTACCACTCAATTCAAGAGTCACGGACCACTAACGTGCCCTTTACCCGCTATTGCTGTTGTGCAGCTTGCGCGCTTGCAACGCAGCAAAGCTCGCTGATTGGCTGTAGCCCCACCAGCCGCGCTCCGCGACGACGACTCTGCCCGGCGGCTGGATGACGGAGCACGCCCGCCCAGTGATGCGGAACCCGCATTCCCTGAGCATGTCCTCAGCTTCACGCGCAGTGAAGAAGCGGGCATGTCGATACAGAGGGTGGCGCTTCTTACCCAGCTCCTGATAATGCCGGCCCCAGGCGCTGTCTCTGAGGATGATACCAAGAACAAGCGCGGCGTTTGGTTGGAGCACGCGCCTGGCTTCCATCACCACCGCCTTGGGGTCGCGGACGAAACAGAGGGTGGTCATGATGATGGCGCTGCCGAATATGCCATCTTTGAAGGGCAATGACTCTCCCACCCCCTGAACTGCCAGAACCCCCCGATTCTCGGCCATGCGCAGCATCTTCCTGCTGGGATCGAGGCCAAACTCGGCGCTCAGATCTTGAGTGAACCGCCCCGTTCCGACCCCGATCTCCATCCACGGTCGGGGAAGCCGCGCGGTGAGCAGCTTGAGCGCCGCGATCTCTCCCTGGTATTGCAGCGAACCCGGGGACGTGTCGAACCACGCGTCGTAGCTCGCCGCGTGCTGGTCGAAGGATTGCTGGGTATTAGACGTCTTTCGGCCCATAGCATGTCTCGTCGGCAAGAGATCAAAGCGAGAAACCATGTTTCCAGAAACATCATGCTCCTATCGCTTCAAGGCTGCAAATGAAAGGGGCCATCACGTCGGATGGCCCCTTGTTGTTCAGTTTGGGGAAAGAGGATGCTACTTGTTCTGTTCCTGCTGCCACACCGAGTAGCTGTGAAGGCGCCCCATCGTCTTTGCCGCCCGGTAGATTGACCCGAAGATCGGGACACCAGCTTCCTGGAGCTTCGTTGTAGTGTCTTTCTGGACATCCGGGTCAATGCGGAACAAGCCACCCCAGCACGCCCACAGCGGCTTCTTGGTGGTCTCCTTAAAGGTCTTTAGTGTTTGGATACGGCGCTCCAAGATGCCGGGGTCTCGACGACCAAATGCGCCCATCTCAACGACAATTGCATCTATGTTAGCGTCTTCTTCGAGGATCCCAAGAATGTCGGATACCTTTTCTTCAGAGGCCAGATTTCCGCCGCCCTCCAGGGGGTTGCGAAAGCTCCCGCCGATGTCGTTGAAGAAGGTTGCCAGTCGTTCGTAGGATGCCTCTGTTAAGGCCGGAACATTGAGGCCTTCCGACGAAAACGCATCAGCGATTTCTACGGAGTGGCCGCCCGCGGTGGCAATGAGGCCGAGGCGGGTGCCGGTGAATGGCTTGGTGTGGAGCAGGGCTTTGCACATGTCCACAGTTTCTTCTATGCCCTGAGTCGAGATGACGCCTGTCTGCTTGACCAGGGTTTCCCACATAGCAGCGGGCACCGCCAGGGACGCGGTGTGGGAACGTGTTGCCCGGGCTGAATCAGGCGTCCGGCCGCCCTTCCAGACGATGATAGGCTTACGACGTGCCGCCGCTCGCAAGCTCTTGAAGAGCCGCTGGCCATCTCTGGTTCCTTCCAAATACAAGGCAATAACGCGGGTATCGGGGTCATCGGCAAAGTATTCCAGGTAGTCGGGGCTGTCCAGCACCACGCCGTTGCCAAAGCTGAGCACCTTGTTGATCTCCACTCCCTGGGCGTTGGCCTCGGCGCTGAAGCCGCTACCCTGGCTGCCGCTCTGGGAAAGGAACGTGACGTGACCGTTTTGTCCTGCTACCTGCTCCTGGCCGAAGCGCACACCCAGCTTGGAGTTAAAGAGACCCATGCAGTTGGGACCGACCAGCATAAGGTCTGCTTCTTTGGCCATGGCTACGATTGTGTCCTGAAGCCGGACGCCATCTTCGCTGCCCGTTTCGGCAAACCCGGAGGTGTAGAGGATGATGCCCGCCGCATTCACATCGATGGCGTCCTTCACAATGCGGGGGGCAACGTTGCGGGGCACTGCACAAAGGATGAAATCGATAGGCTCCGGAATGTCCTTCATGCTGGTGAAGTTCTTAAAGCCCAGCTCTTCAATGCCGGGGATTTCATTGGGATCGACCTGGACTGAGTAGAGGTTCCCGGTAAAGGTGCTCATATTCTTGAGCCAGTTGTACTCGTCCGCTTTCTTTGAGCCGACCACCACAACGGTCTTTGGGTTCAAGAGCCGGTTGAGCCGTTCACGCCTGCTCTGAGTCGTGCTGGTTGTCATATATCTTCCCCTTTTTCTGTGTGTGGATTTCTCAACGTGTATCTTGAGGTAATCTAATCGGCGTCTTCAAGGATGATTCGTGCATCAACCGCAATAGCCCCGTCCTTATAAGCAAACACAGGGTTTAGGTCCATCTCTTTGATCTCGGGATTCTTCTCCACGAAATCCGACAGGGTGAGAATAGCCTTCTCAAGAGTAGCAAGGTCTGCCGGCTCCATGCCCCGGTACCCCTGCAGGACTGGGAATGCCTTGATCTCCCGCACCATCTGCGCCGCATCCCGGTTTGTCAACGGCACGATACGGAATGAGACATCCTTCAGGATTTCCACGAGAATGCCGCCCAGACCGAACATAAGCACGGGGCCGAACTGCGGGTCTTTGGACATACCCAGCACCACTTCCGTGCCCGCCCGCGCCTGAGGTTGCACAGACACGCCGTCGATATGGGCTGTCGGTTGCGCCTTCTTTACATTGGCAATGATCTCGTTATACGCCGCTTCAACCTCTTTGCCGTCGCGCAGTCCTACTTTGACGCCGCCGACATCGCTCTTGTGCACAACGTCGTTCGAAAGGATTTTGAGCACCACTGGATATCCCAACTCTGACGCAAGTTTCACCGCGTCGGCGCTTGTGGCAGCCAGCTGGGTCTTGGTGACCGGAATCCCAATCTCCGCCAGCACTGCCTTCGATTCAACTTCATTGAGGAGCGACCGCTTCTGAGACTGAGCCTGCTTGATGATATCTTTGTAACTCATTGGGCCTCTTTCTGACCATTCTTGTTAGCAAGATAATACTATAGGTAGCCTTGCACAGAAAGGGCCGCCTGCACAAAAAGCCCTACAGGGGATCATCCATCAGTGAGAGTTGGTTTCCAGCCGCTTTCAACTGGGCTGCCCTCAGTACCTCTAGGCTCATAGGAATGTCGAGAACCCTACTATTTTCAATCATATCCTTCATCGTCACGATAGAAATTGCGTCATAGTTTCTGCCCATGAGGTCATGGTGATACTGCCCGGGGCGGCCTTCGCCTCAGCGTTCATCGGCGCTGTAGGTGGCTGTAGGGTAATGAGGACTGCCATCGCTGCCGCCTCGCGCTGCATATCTCCATGTAGTGTCGCAATGTCGCCACGCCCTACACCGCCCGATTTAACCTGTAGGATGATCTTGGCATTGTCTGTGTTGTTCGTCCTGAAGTAGGCCACCCCATCAATGCCGGCGTCAGCCCCCTTCTTCTCGTTAATAACCGCACGGTTACCGGTGTAGGTCATCACAGCCCACTTCTCGAACTCCTTACGAACCCGGTCATCCTTCTTGTTAGCAAGTGCTTGAGCTGAGGCCATATCTCGCGGGATGCCGTCAAGTGTGATAGTGCTCACCGCCTCTTTGCCAAATTGGGCCTCCAGCCGCCTGAGCACCAGGGCTATGGATTGATAGGTAATGTCTATTCCTATCCATTGGCGGTTGAGTTCTTGCGCAACGGCAATGGTCGTGCCGCACCCGCAATAGGCGTCGAGCACGGTATCGCCTTCATCCTTGAGGTAATGGCTCGCCGTGGGGTCACAGTGAAGGTAGAAGCTTCCTGTCTTTTTGAGCACGCGGTGGATTTCCGCGACTCGGAGGGTCATGCTAACGAGGTATGCAAGGAGACTGCCCCTGCCGAGGACATTCGAGAGTCCCTTGATTAGCTCGATAGTCTGTTTGGTAAATCTACCCGCGCCGTTACAAGTATCTCCTGGAAACCCTCAATGGTGCGGTCATCCCACGTCCAGGTATCAATGAACGCCTGCGATTGTGCACGGTCTTCTTTGCCGATGTTATTGTAGATTTGGTTATAGGTCCGCTTGGAGTTGAAGGGCGGATCAATGTAGCAAAGGTCGATCGTTCCGTCTCGAATAGACTTGCGCAGATTCTCTAGGTTGTCGCCGTAGTAAAGCGTATTGGCGTCCATTCTATCTAGCCACCTCGCATGTTCTTTGGCTTGAAAGACTTCGGAGTCCCTGGCGCTTTCAACTGTGCCTGATATTCGCTGCCTGCTTGGTTGGCCTGTTAGGGCGCGCTGTCTTCTCTCTGACCGCTTTCAGATTTACTGCTCGCCGCAGCCTGCGCAACTCCCTATCGTTGAGCCGTCTCGTCTTCCCCAGCTCCAGCCCACCCAGCATGAGCGGCCCGTAGCGGACCCGCAGGAGTTTTGTCACCCTGAGGCCGGCTGCGGCACAGAGCGCGCGGACCTCTCTTTTACGCCCTTCTTTGAGGATGAAGCGCAGAAAAGGCGCCCCGTCACCCTCCGTCCCTACAGGACGTTCCGTCTGATCATGGGCGCTCTGGACATCTACGGAAACCGGCTCCGTGTGCTTTCCTTCGATCAATGTCCCGCCTCTCAGTTGGGCCAAGGCGTCTTCGTCCAGCCCTCCCCCTAAAGGACCTTCGGCCTGCGCCCAGACATGGTACTCCCGCTCGAGGCCGTATCTAGGGTGCATAAGCCGGTTCGCTAACGCGCCATCGTTGGTCAGCAGGAGGAGGCCCTCACTTTCTTTATCCAGCCTTCCGACCGGAAAGACCCTCTCTGTGGTGGGCGGCACGAATTCAAAAACCGTGGACCGGCCATGCTCGTCTGAAGCGGTGGTGACGTAGCCGGGGGGTTTGTTCAGGATGAGGTACACGTATTTCTGCGGTGGGGGTATGGCGCGGCCGTCGATGCTGATGACGTCGCGCGCCGGGTCAGCCTTGGTGCCGAGTTGGGTGACCGTCACGCCGTTCACGGCGATTCGACCCTGGGTGATGATCTCTTCGCAATGTCGACGAGATGCTATGCCCGCCGCGGCGAGCACTTTCTGAAGACGTTCAATCGGCATGGCGCTAGCGCTGCTGAACGTAGAGAGGGACGCGGGTGAGTTCCTGCCTGTCCAGATAATACGTCACAATCCCCACAGGGCCCGCAATGGCAGTGTCTTGAGGAATGCGGCCCACGTCCACCGCGTAACCCACAAGTCCTGCCTGCCAGCTTGGCAGCATCACCTCTGTCTGAGAAGCCGGCGCCAACTGGCCTGAAGGATTTCCGCGCAATGAGAAAGGAGCGTTCAAAGGCGTCCAGCTAAAATTCTTGTAGGCATAGTCAATCAGGGAGCGTGTGGCACTGACGCGATTGGTTGAGCCGAGCGCTACCGTGAGTATTTTGTGGCCCTCCCGATCGACAGAAGCAACAAGGCAGTCCAGCGCCTCCTCGGTGTAACCCGTTTTGACGCCGGTCACCCCGGGTATATCTGCGTTCATATAGAGGAGCTGATTGGAGGTCTGCAATTTTAAGACACGGGGACTTTGGATGTCGTACTCGCCGGTCGAGACCATCTTGGCGAAGAGGGGATACTTGAGAGCATAGTACGACATGACGGCGATGTCGTAGGCTGAGCTGTAGTGGTTTACCGCATGCAGACCATGCGGATTTACGAAATTCGTATTTTCCAGCCTCAGTTCTTTGGCCTTCTGGTTCATCATCTCCACGAAACGACCCACAGAACCGCCACCGACATGTCGTGCAAGAGCCATGGCTGCGTCGTTTCCGGAAGGAACCAGGAGACCCCAGAGCAATTGCTCCACGGTAAATGAGTCACCTGGCTGGATGCCCATCGCTGAACCTTCGACAATATCCTCTTTGACTATGCTCACTTTGGCGTTGAGGTCGGCATTCTCCATCGCCACGATGGCGCTCATGATCTTGGTGATACTGGCCTCCGGCAGATGGGCGTTTGCGTTCCGTTGAAAGACCACTCTTCCTGTTCCAAGGTCCATGATGACGGTCGCCCGGGCAAGCTGCGGCGGGGCCTGTGCGCTCGCAAGCAGTCCCAGTTGAGTCTTGCCCACGGGCAACTTCACATCATCAGATTCAACAAGCGTGGGAGGGCCGAAACCAAGAAGGAAGGGTGAAAGAAGGAAAAAAACACTGATGAAGAGGACATGAATGAAGGTCTGTCGATTATTGGTGATTACTTTTGGTTCGGTTCTGCCCAAAGAGCCGGTACCTCCTTCTGACGAACACAAGTCCCACTCCCACAATACTCCCTGCGATGAGGAGCATCCACGAAGGCAACGCATCATGCGCTCTCCCGGTTTCCTGTCTGTTTGCGGCTACAGGAGAAGGGAATATATGTTCTTGTTCATCAGGATACACTGAAGGCGTTGGCGTGTCCAGCAGTCCCGCTATGACTGTAGGCGTGCTCACTGGTGTGCCGGTCATCGCAGGCTTCGGCGTGGCCTGCGCAACAGGGAGAGAGTTTTCGGAAGAGGAGACTGGAGTGGTTTCGTTCTGTGGTTGAAGCTGCTGCGGAATCTCGAGGCTCACGGCGCTCGTGGGAACTGGCGAAGAAATTGGCGTGTTCGTGACATTCTGAGTCGCAACAGGAGATGGCGATGGACTGGACGTCAAGGTTGCCGCTGGAGTCCGCGTGGGCGTTGAGGTGAAGGTAGGAGTCGGAGTCGGACTCGGACTCGGAGTGGCCGTCACCAGCACGTTATGGCGTCCGGGCGACGGCCGTGGGTTGACGACGAAAGAACACCCATCGCTGCCATCACGAGCGCGTTGCAAGGATTGTCCTGATGCCGCAGTGGGGCATGCTGGGTTGTTCACGGTCCGGTCAGTTCCCCAGGATAGCGCGTCGAGAATCTGACCACTGCCATCACGCAAGATGACCCTGTCGCCCGTGTTTGCCAGGCCGTTCCCAATGCTTCCGTCAGGCACTGCCACAACCACCGGCTCATCTTGCATTGACGCGAGCACAGCCCCTGTTTGCGCAACGATTAAGGCGAGTCCGAGGGGCGGGATTGTAAAATCAGGCAAGATGTCGGTCTCCACGTTGTCTGAGATGCTCCAACCACGGGCTTCCGCAGGTAATGCGCTCAGGTTTTCCAGTTCTATCCACTCTTGTGCGGTATCCCGTCCTGGTGAGCCGGGGTTATAGAGTACTTCGCTCACCACAATCACCCCTCGGGGGAAGGGTGTCGCAATGGCGGTTGGTGTTAGCGTTGATGTCGAGACAGCAGTGGGAGGCACGAACGGCGCTCCCCCGCCGCCGCCGGAGACGGGACGTGGTGTCCGTGTAGGAGTTACCGTGGCTGTGGCTGTTGGGGTCACAGTCATGGACGCGATCTCCAGGACGAACTCGTCGCAAAATACCTGCGCAGGGCCTCCGCTGGAGACCGCGAGCGCACCCGCGCGCATGGAGTGAGCCGACACAGGTGGCGTCGTAGAACTGGTTGTGAGTAACTGATAGCCAGAAGCAGATGGCAACAATGATTGTGAACTTGTTGCAGGCCCGACCTGCGCGCCGGTTCCATCCTGGCTGCCGAACCATGTCATTTGCAAACGAAGGTCAGTCAGAGACGCGCTGGGGCTGGTACAGTAGCCCGAAAGACGGTATAGCTTACCTGCCACGGTTTGAAGTCGTTGAAAAAAGGATTCGGTCACCGCGCCGGAAAACGTAAATTCTGATCCGTACGAGCCGCTGAAGACTGCGCCGCCCGAGCGTTTCAGGGTCCCTCCGGTCGACTCCCACCCCGCTAACGAGGACCCATCGCCGAGCTCAAATCCACCGTTGTGTAACGTCGTGAGGAGGGGCGTTGTTGTAGCAGTAAGTGTCGGTGAATATGTGGGTGATGGCGTAGCCGTAGCCGTCGGTGGTGTCGTGGGCAGGGCTGTCGGCACAGGCGTCGGTAGTGTCGTGGGCAGGGCCGTCGGCACAGGCGTCGGGATGATCGTCGCGGCTGGTGTTGGCGCTGGCGTTTCTGTCGCGGCGGAAGGGGTCGGAGTCAATGTCGCAGTCGGTATTGGCGTGGACGTCTTGGTAGGTGTAGATGTTGGGGAATCCGAGGTCACCGAAAAGTCGTCGCAATAAACGGGCGCCGCGCCGCCGCTGGTCTCAGTAAGCAGTACTAGCCGGGCTGAACGCGCGGTGCCTGGCGGCTGCACCGATCCAATTGTGAGCGGCTGGAAGGACGAGCTGCTCACGGAGAGGGTCGCTGAGTTGCGCGCGATTACACTTCCTGTTCCATCAGCCGATGCGAACCAACGCAGCTCCATAGTCACTGTGGTGAGGTTGGCGTGGTTCTTTATGCAGTACCCGAGTGTGGTGTAGCGGCGGGCAGCGTCTATCGGGAAGGTCTGGTAAAAGCCCTGAGCAGCTATGTTACTGTGCGTGAAAGCGGCGCCGAAACTGCCGGAACGGGCGTGAGCAGCGTCCTGGATTAAAGTCCCGTCCGTGAGATTCCATCTGGTTATTCCAGTCTCAAACCCGCCATTCTGGAGAGCCTCCTCCCCCGATGCTCTCGTCTGTGTGCCAAATGAGGTATGCAAAGATAGGGCGGCGGCGGCGCAGAATAGTGCGAGTCGGACGGGGATGGGTGGCACGAGCGACCTTTCTTCGGTGCGTACACGAGAAGAGTCGGCTTCATTGTAAAGAACGGCAGATACATGTCAAGTCGCCTGCCTCGAGACTGTTTAGTAAGGCGTTGGTCGAGCTCATCGAGTCTGAGGACTCTTCAGAGTCTGAACGACCTGTCTGTCCGGTAGGTAGGCTTGTCGAGACCATGCCCGTCCCTTCGGCTACTCTCAGGACATGCTTCTCGACCATGCCCGTCCCCTCGACGTTGCTCAGGACAGGCTTCTCGACAAGCTCGAAGAACGGGCTTAATAAACGGTCTCCCGCCTTGAGAGTGCTGAATAATACGGCGTGACGTTGTCAGGACTGCCCTGGATCAAGCCCGCAGAAGTGACACTTAGGCATGCATACTGGTAAGCGTGTGTACTTGTATGTTGCGCGATAACAAGAAGGGCGGCAGAATTTCTGCCGCCCTTCGATGTCGTATGAAGGATTGAGCTTCCCCAGCTAAGAAACTACCTGTACCATGACCTACGTCCTGGTCCACGTCTTGCGCCGTCGCCGTCGCAGCGCACGTTGCTGAGCTATGCGAGCCTTCTCTGCTTTGGATCGGAAAAAGCGCCGGTCTTTGAGTTCCCTCATGATGCCCGATCTCGCAACCATGTTGTGGAAGCGCCTAATCAGGCTTTCGATGCTTTCTCCCTCGTTAAGGTTCACATAGGCCATCCGTTGTCACCTCGTTGTTTTGTTACGATGCAGACCTGCGGTCCGTCGAGTTAGTAACGCCGGGTAGAAGTTCTCTGGGAACCGCCGCCCACTTTCTCGTAGCAGTCCCGGCAATAGACCGGGCGTCCATCCCGTGGCTGGAAGGGGACCTCGGTGTCCTTGCCGCAGCTTGCGCAGACTACCGCGTAAAGCTGTCTCTCGGAACGCCCATATCCACCACCGCCGCCACTGCCGCCGCTGCTACTATAGCCGCCGCTGTTCCGCTGCTCACGATACGCCTGCCGGCAAGAGGGACAACGCTTTGGCTCGTTCGTGTACCCTTTCTGTGCGTGGTAGGCTTGGTCATCCGCGCTGAACGTGAAGCTGTTGCCACACTGTACACACGCGAGTGTCCTGTCTTTGTACTCCATTGGTTTACCTCCATTGCAAACCTTGAAAAATTTGGCGAATATTCAGCCACACCCTATGCAACGAAAACTCATGCAATGGAGTCAACTAATTCACCACTATTCTCAGTGTAACAGATTGGGTGTGCAATGCAAGAGCGAAACAAAAATTTCGTTCAGCGATCTGAGGCTCATTAGGCAACTGCCTATCTCAGGGAAACCACAAAGTCCCGCAACGCTACCGTGAACGCCTCCGGCTGCTCCATGGGGCTGAGGTGCGCCGCGCCGGCGATCTTGACCAGCTTTGCCCCCTGGATCTTCTCCGCCATGAGCTCGGCATCCGCCACCGGCGTGAGGTTGTCCTGGTCGCCAACGAGGATGAGGGTAGGGCAGGTGATCTGCGACATGGTGGGCTGAGAGTCCGGACGGTCGGCCATGGCATGCAGGTCGGCGATGACTCCCTGGGGCGCGGTGCTGGCCATGATGGCGCGCGCCCGCTCCACGGTGGCCTTGTTGCCGTCGATGGTGGCCTGGGTGAACATGCGCGGCATCATGCCGTCCACCACGCCCGCCGTCGCCCCGCTCTCTCCCACAGCCTTGGCGGTATTGCGGCGTCCCTCGGCGCCCTCCGGCGCGTCGGGCTGCGGGCGGGTGTCGGCAAGCACCAGCGCCTTCACCTTGCCGGGGTATTTGCGGCAGAACGCGAAGGCGGCGTAGCCACCCATGGAGAAGCCGGCGATGACGGCCTGGCCGATGCCCAGGCTCTCCAGCAGCGCGTTGATGTCGTCGGCAAAGGCGTCCATGCTGCCGGGGCCCGCCACCACCTGCGACTCGCCGTGGCCGCGCAGGTCGACGGCGATGACGCGGCAGTCGTTGGCCAGGCCCCGCACCTGATGCTCCCACATGTTCCTGTTGAGGGGAAAGCCGTGGATCAGGACCACGGCCGTGCCCTGGCCCTGAGATTCGTAGGCGAGGTCGATGTTGTTCACATGGGCTTTCATATATCTGGCGCTCCTTGAAGGATGATTTCGATGGACAGACGTTTGCGGGCGAACCAAGAAGCCCGCCTCACGCCTCAGAAAACGATACAGGGTGGGGCAATGGGAGTCAAGGTTATAGGATCGTGCCCTCGCCCCCGATGGGCGAGAGAGCGCATTCATTCGCTGCGGAACGGGGACAAGCCGCCTTCACCACGTCATTCCGAGCGGATGCGAGGAATCTGGCGGGGAAGAAAACGTCGTTTTTCGAGTTTGTCCAAGAATAGGTTTGTCACGCTGTCCCCCTCCCTCTAACTCCCTCCCGCCAGGGGAGGGAGAAGAGATACCCCCTGCTCTCGATGAGACTTGGTGATCCCGTTGTTCGAACCCGTAGAGAAGAACGGCAGCCATTCAGGGCCTTGCGAGGGCCTCAAGGAACAGCCTGGGTTGTCTAGCTTTACATAACACACACTTTAGCGCCGGAACCTGCGGCGCACCGCGAGGGTGAACAGCAGCGCCAGGAAGGGCGACCACACCCGCTCGACCACCTGCAGGAACAGCGCTGCGCCCATCACCTTGTCGCCGCCCTCCGTGGGCAGCAACGCCGCGGTGCGCAGGCTGAAATCCCACAGCGGACCCGGATTCCACGGCCCGCCGACGTGATAAGGGAAACCTCCGACGGTGATTTCGGCGAGCACGTACAAGGCAGGGAAGAGAGCAAACACGGAGACGAGCAACCAGAGCAGGGGTTTGGCGATGCTGTCACCGCAGCTGCTGATCTGGTGATAGGCAGCCTCAGAAGAGAGCAGGTTGGCGCGGAGCTGGCCCCAGAGCCGCTTTAGGAGCGTGCGCCGCTCGTGGTGAGCTGAGAGTTTACCCTGAGAATGGCCGAAGGGAACCACGAGCCCCGCTCGCCCTTCGACAGGTTCGGGGTGAGCGGTATTCCTCAGTGGCTCAGCCAGGTAAGCCAGGCGGCGCATCTCCAGCTCCCTGTACGCGAAGCGGTTGGCCTCCTGGAAGTGCTTGTAGTCCTCCAGGCTGCGCCGCAGCAGCCGGTAGACCCGCTGGGCCCGCTCATAAGCGGGCCTGGTGTTCTGGCGGCGGCCCTCCCGCTCCTCATGCGTGACTTCACGGACGACCTGGGCCAGGGGCAACCGTCGCGAGGCCCAGCGCAGCCAGCGGCCCAGAAAGGGTAACCTGCGGAGCGCCTTGCGCAGCCGTAGCATGTGGCCCCATACACCCTTGCCGCGCTTCCGCCAGATCCCCTACCGACAATCATCGAACTCCGCCAGGGCCAGGTTGTAGGCCTCGTTCAGGGCGGCACCGCCCAGGTGGCAGCGGCGGAAGGTGACAAGGCGCAGGTCGGTGCGGACGAAGTTAGAATGGGCGCCAAACCATGTGCCCTCTAGAGTCGTGGAGATGGTAAACGTGGTATCAACAAAGGAACCGGTGTTCCGAAAAGTTGTTTCCAGAAACGACGGCCGTTTCGTAAATGTGGTCCCACCGAACAGTGCGATTCCCGCGAAGCTGGCCCCGGAGAACCAGGCGGCCCCCACGAAGCGGGCGTTCCAGAACCAGGCGGCCCCCCGAAGCGGGCCCCGGCGAACCCGACGACCCCCTGGAACTCCTGGCCCGTGAGGTTTACGTCGGAGGGGAAGACCCAGCCCTGGCAATCGAACACTTTTGTAAGCCTCATCTCCGCCAGGGCGTCCAGCAGGGGCTGGGGGTCTTTGCTGGGGACCTCGGAGTGGAAGACGCAGCGGCCGTCGGACTCCGTGGGGGGCTGGTCACATGAGGTGTAGCCGCGGCCGTCGCATGTTTGTTCGCTCATGGGGCCAGTATAGTGGTTCTGAGAGGGACGGGGCAAGGGGTTTTACATAACCAATAGGATTAGCTCAACCCCAAAATCTCCCTCACCCTAACCCTCTCCCCCAAGGGGCGAGGGGATTGACGTCCACGCTCACCCCTTCGCCGCCCTTCGGCAGGCTCAGGACCTACGGCCTGCCCTCTGGTACGCAGGCCCTTCGAGAGCCTCAGGACGACGCTCACCGCCTTCGGTCCCCTCAAGGGAGAGGGTTTTTGTTCTCACTCCCCTGGGCGAGAGAGTGAGTTCACCCGCTCTCATGCCTACCGGATAGGCAGGCGCAATGCTTGTGCGGGTTTGCTGCTACGTCGGCTGCCATCCGCGGCGTCATGCCAATGTGTGCGGCACGCGCTGGGCTCAACACCGAGACATGAAAGACAAGCCACGATGCCCCCTCCCTCCTTCAGCAAGCTCAGGACGGCGTCTAACTCCCTCCCACCAGGGGAGGGAGGATCAAGACGCCTCTACCCGCCTCCCGGCGGACAGACTCAACAAACGGTGGCGAAGGCGCTCGACGTCGACGCTGAGGCGCTCTCGCGTCGTTTTTCAGCAGTCTCTTGGTTATGGCACTTGTATCGTGGTTCCCTCATTGGCGCGGGCGGACTGAATGTAGGTGTCGCTTCCACCCTTGCCGTCGCTCACGGTGACCCGAATGGTGGCGGCAGCTTCCTGTGCTGCCGTGCATCCTTCGTGGAAGTAGTGCATGGTTGGGCCACCCTGCGCTTCTCCAAACTCACCGCACGCCGCCACTAGCTCCCATTGATACGTCAGGGCGTCGCCGTCCGGGTCGGTAGCCGTCACTACGTATGCCGTCGCATGCGCGGATGGGAGATAGTCAGCCCGGAAAGTTTTAAGAATGGGCGGGCGGTTGCCCGGTGTTAGCGTAGGCGTGGTTGTGGGAGTTGTCGTAGCCGTAGCCGTGGGAGTACGGGTTGTGGTGGGAGTCGCGGAGGGGACTATGGCGCCCGTGGGAGTGCCGGTTGCCGTTGGTGTTTCCGTTGCCCCTCCACCCCCCGAGGGTGGGGTAGGGGTTCTGGTGCTGGTGGGCAGGGGGCAGGCCGTGCCATCCCCACCGCGGCGGCCGCGCGGTCCGGCGGTGGTGGCGCCTGCAGCTCCACCCGATGCTCCGCTGCCGCCCTGGGTTGTGACGCTCCCGCCCGTGCCGCCCGCGCCAGGAGGAATGCCGTCGCCGCCATGTCCACCATCACCACCGCCGGTGGTGGTTGCCGAACCACCTCGTCCGTAACTCAGCGGTCCATAGCCACCGTTGCCGCCGATGGCCCCGGATACCCCACCCGCGCCACCGTTGGGCCCATTGCCGCCCTTGCCGCCGCTATCCGATTGCGCGGAGCCGCCATCGCCGCCGAACCCATATATTGATTTGCCGCCGTTGCCGCCTGTCTGCACCCAGGTGCTCCCTCCGTTGCCTCCGGTTGTGACGGATGAAGCGCCGTCTCCGGGGACGTCGCTGAGACGAGCGCGGTTCGAAGCAGCGGAGCTGGTGAACGCGTCTGTAGCGGTAATCGTCGTTACCTCAACGTCTTTGGCATCGCCGCCGTTCCCTGCAGCGCCCCCTGTGACAAGCTGAATCATCGTTACTGAGGGGTGCTCTGGAAGCACGTCCAGCATGCCGCCATCCCCGCCGGCTCCACCGGCGCTCAGGCTGCTTGCCCGGTTAGTTTTAGAGGCGCCTTCTGTGACAGTCGCACTGCCGCCATCGCCACCAGATCCCAGGGTAAACACAGTGCCCGTTGCGGACAGCGTGACGGCGTTGCCATGAATAATAATCGAGCCGCCATCTCCGCCTTTGCCTCCCGTTGCTTCGGCCCGACCCGGAGTTGAGGGGGCCTGCGCGCTTGCGCTTGCGCCGGCTGCGCCGCTGCCTGTGGTAATGGTTGCCCCCGGCTGAATGGAAACTGACGTGGAGGCGGTGACGAAAACTGATCCGCCGTTGCCTGCGGAATCGGCTGTGGAGGCGAGGACGTGTCCTGCCGAGCTTGCCGCGACAATCCCGGCAGGCGAGACGCCGCCGGAACCGGCGCTCAATGAGCCGGCGATGGTTACGGATGCCTGGCTCGTCAGGGTTATGGAAGCTCCGTTGGGTCCTGCCAAAGAACCCGAGGTGGGTCCCTGGGTTGAGATACTGCCTGCGATGTTAATATCGCCGACAGCCTTGATGGTCACATCCGCGCGATCGGCAATCAATTTCCCCGCGATGTCCACCGGCCCGTCGACCAGGAACACGGTGGGCCTTGCCACGACGATGGTGGCGGTACTTGGGACCGTCATCTGTTGGAGAGACACCGTACCACCAATGCCCCGCGATCCGTCCAAGTCGGGCAGGGTGCTGCTTTGCACAAAGAAAGATGATGCCGCTCCCCAGGCTGCCTGCTTCCCATCCCCCTGAATGCGCGGGCGAACGCGCCAGTAATAGGGAGTGTTCTCCTCAAGGGTGAGTCCCGCTGGCATTGTGTAGGTGTTGGGTGGAACACTCACCCCACCGTGCAGCAACTCCCAGTACACGGAAGCGGTTGCTGTCGCCGGGTCCGTGTTGAACGTTGCGTCTTTGCTAAGCTGCAATTCGTAGTAGAAAACGCGGCTGTTCACGTCGCGCCATTGCAAGCTGGGGCGCGCGGTTGCGCTCAACGAGCGGTCAGGAGGGAAGACGAGACTGACCGTATTTGCCGCAGCGCTAGGGGTGCGAAAGGTGCTGTCAGAGGACCAGCCTCCCCAGAGACTGCTGTTTTCATCCAAGCTCTCGGTCGCGGTTGCGCTCCTTACACGCCATGTGTAGGTCATCTCCGGTAATAGACCAAACCATTGGGGTGGTGGCGGGATGACAAAGGAATCATCCGCATCGATGATGATGTTGATGCCGGGACCATCATTATTGGCGGGGATCACCTGCATGTGATTTTGGGTAGCGCCAACAGGATTCTGCCAGCGCAGCGTGACGCCCATGTCAGAAAGGGCCGAACCAGAGGCAGGGGACTCCAGGGTCGGATTGGTGGCTGCGTGGGCGGGCGTTGCGCCCAGAGGTTGACGCCCGTCTGCACCAAGTTGCGCAACAAAAGCCGCGGCCGACCAACTGAGAGTGGCGGCCGAAAGTAGCACCATCAATAGGCGGGACACGCGGCCTGAGATCATAGTTTTCCTCGCTTGTTATGAATGACGGCCAAGAATTATGCTACGAAGGTAGCGAGAGACGCAGCACCTTGTCAATGCGGCCACCGAAGCCGCGGGATTTGGCCGCGGTCTCTGTAGAGTCCGGCGTGACCCCAGCACACAGGGTGGCGCGCAAAAATGCTCGCGGGCACCCGGGTCTATCTGTAAACCGGCATCCTGCCGCTGTTACCTGTTCATGTTAAGCGGCCACCAGACGGGCAATCTCGTCTCCGACCTGCGATGTGCTGGCGCTGCCGCCCAGGTCTGGGGTCCGCACCCGGGCCTCTCTCAGGTTCTGCTTCACCGCCGCCTGGATCGCGTCGGCGCCCTCGCGCCATTCCAGGTGCTCCAGCATCATACCCGCCGCCAGGATCGCTCCCAGGGGGTTGGCTATCCCCTTGCCCATGATGTCGAAGGCCGCCCCGTGGACCGGCTCGAACATAGAGGGGTACTGCCTTTCGGGGTCGATGTTGGCGCTGGGCGCCAGGCCCATGCTTCCCGTGATGATGGCGCCGATGTCGGTCAGGATGTCCCCAAAGAGGTTGGAGGCCACCACCACGTCGAAGCTCTCCGGCCGCCGCACGAAGTCCATACAGGCACGGTCCACCAGCAGCGATTCGGTCTCAATGCGCGGGAACCCGGCCGCCACTTTCTTGAACACGCGGTCCCAGAACACCATGCTGAAGCCCTGGGCATTGGACTTGGTGACCGAGGTTACTTTCCCCCGGCGCTCCGGCCGCGACGCATACTCGAAGGCAGCCCGGATGATCCGTTCCGTGCCCCGATAGGTCATGACCGAAGTCTGCACCGCCACCTCATTCTCGGTGTCCTCGTACAGGTGACCGCCGATATTGGCGTATTCGCCTTCCGTGTTCTCGCGGAAGGTCACAAGGTCGATATCGCCCGGCTTCTTACCCGCCAGGGGTGAGGGCACGCCCTCGTAAAGGTAGGCCGGTCGATAGCAGACCCCCTGGTCGAACCGCCGACGGATGGGCAGCAGCAGCCCATTCAGCGTGATGTGGTCCGGGATGGAGGGGTCACCCACCGCGCCCACCAGCAATGCATCGTGGTTTCGGAGCTGATCCAACCCGTCCTGCGGCATCATCCGGCCTGTCTCACGGTAGTAGCGGGACCCCCAGGGGTATTCGGTGAACCGGAACCGCGGCGCCCCCGGACGCCGGCTCATGGCCTGAAGCACTTTCGTCGCCTCTGCCGTCACCTCCGGACCCACGCCGTCGCCCCCGATGACGGCAATACTGTGCGTCGCCATTGTCTATCCTCCACTTCTTGGTAACTATCTCAGAGGCAGGAGCACCTTCCCTTGGTCGGGGCGCCGGCCCATTATCCGCTCACTGAGCGCGTCGAGAGCATAGTACCTACTTGCGAAAAAGCGCGCTATGAAAAGCCGCTCATGGTGAGTCTGTCGAACCACGAGCGGCTCGCCCTTCGACAGGTCGTTCGACTCTGAGAGTCTCAGACTCGATGAGCTCAGGGTGAGCGGTATGAAGCGAACCTAGCGCACGCGAACTTACGCAACTAAGCACTAGAGTCCCTATCACTGGGAACGCAGGTGCGGCCGAACCTCTTCCGCAAGGAGGCGCATGGCGCGCAGTATCAACTCTTGCGGCATCCCAGGATACTGCACACGAAAGATGAAATGGTTGACCTCCGGCATCTCCTCAAGGTACCGCTGGAGCTCCTCGCGCACCGCCCCAGGATCCCCGATGATGAACCGGTCCCGCGCTAACTCCGTGAAGTCCTCCGCCCAATGGTCGTCCGAGGGAAGCACCGTCTGCTGTCCCCACGCTCTGTACGCGTCGTACTTCGTATCGAGGTACGGGCGCACCTCTGACCAGGCTTGCTGGAGCCGGGGAGCCACGAAGAGCTCGCGGCGCATGGGGAGGTCCTCAGGGAAGCCCTTCTGCTGCGCCGTCAACTCGGCTTTGTAAAGCCCGAGCTGGCGCTTGATGGTCGGGAGGTTCGCATGGGGATTGATTGCCCAGGTATCGCCAAGGCGCGCCGCGCGCCGCACGGCCGCATCGGCGTTGGCTGCCAACCATATGGGCGGGTGCGGCTTCTGCACCGGTCGCAACGTCAAGCCGACATCGTCCAAGCGGCAGTGCGGCCCCTGGTAGGTCACCCGCTCCTCGGTCCAGAGCCGTTTGATGAGCGTGACGTTTTCCTCAAACCGCTGCACGCGTTGCTCCATAGGGACGCCGAACGCCTCATACTCCACGGCTCGGTAGCCAAGGCCAAGGCCACAGATAAAGCGGCCATCTGTGATGAGGTCTAGGGTTGCTCCCAGCTCGGCCACTTCGATGGGTGGAAGCAGCGCCCCCAGGAGGATGGACAGTCCCAGCCTCATGCTGCCACTCTCTGCAGCAAAGCGGGCAAGCAAGGGCGCCGACTGCGGCTCCTGAAATGGGGCGGACAAGAAGTGCTGGCCCAGCACAATCGAGTCGAAGCCGAGATCCCGGGCGAGCCTGACCTGCTCCAGGTGTTCGACGAAGCGGGCTCTGGCCGACTCGCCAGCGGGGTACTGCTTGTTAATGAAAAGCCCGAAACGCACCATAGGGCAACCTCGATACTGCGTAGTGAACAACGAAGTCGTTCGCCCAAGGCTCCCGACATGCTCCCCGCATTATAGCGGAAACACTTCGCTTGAAGCGGGCCGCCTGGAACCCAGGGCTTCAGCGGGGAAACTGGTTCAGAAGAGAGGTGAGTGATCAAACATTAAGTTGACATAACTATTATTCGTAAGCGCCTAGCCGCCGCTTGTTGAGCAACCGGGGACATCAGTAGGGGCGCAGCATGCTGCGCCCCTACGTAATATATCCGCGTAATATATCCGGGCTTTTTCCTTTGGACGGAGTGCGCTATAATGCCTTCGCTTTGAGAATCTGCCTGCCGTCAGGGCAGGCTTGCCACACGTAATAAGGAGGTCAGCATGCCATTCACACGAGTCCACCACGTCGGTCTGGCCGCGCCGGACCTGGAGCAGGGGAAGCATGTGTTCGTTGACGGCTTCGGTCTTGCCATCGACGAGCACCGCACGCCCTGGCCCGGCGGCCTGAAGAACGCCCAGGAGGGCGTCGCCCAGATCCAGATACCCATCGGCGAGCTCTACTACGAGGTCAGCGCGCCGTTGAACGACGACAGCATCGCGGCGAAGTTCCTGGAAGCCAACGGCGGCCGGCCGGGGATGTGGTACATCTCCATCGCCTCCACCGACATCCGCAAGGACGTGGAGGGCCTGGTGTCGCGCGGCGCCAGGATTAGGGGCAACTGGAACGGGCAGGGGCCGGTCTTCCTGGACACAGCCTCGACTCTGGGACTGCTGCTTCAGATCGTTCCGGAAGAGCACTACTACGTGCATCCCATGTACCGCGGCAACGGCGTGGTGCAGGGGATGGCCCACATCGGCATTGCGGCCAAGAAGGCTGAGCTGACCCGCCACCTCTGGGGCGATATCTTTGGCCTCATTGAGGACAAGGGCGCCGAGCGCGGCCTTGAGCCGCCGCCTCCGGGCGAACGCACCGGCGCGGCGCAGGACCCCGTCCACCTCGTGGAGTTCCCCTTGGGCGGCGTGGTCATAGAGACCAGCATTCCGACGACGACAGATAGCGGCACGGCCAAGCTGGTGGAGAGCCGGGCCACCATGGGCGGCACCTTCCATCACACCTGCCCCTGGGCATACGACGTCCATCGCTTCCTGGATCAGGTGAAGGAGGCGGGCATCCAGCAGATCGGCAGCGTGCCGGGCCCAGAGGTGAGCAGGCGAGTGACGGGCTGGCTGCATCCACGGAGCTGTCTCGGCATGCTGGTGGAGGTCTGGAACCGCCTGCCTGGTCCTGGCCACTACGAAGTACAGAAGCACCCCATGTAAGTTGTTATCCGAGATCAGTAGGGGCACAGCATGCTGTGCCCCTACGTGATGTCTCCGCAATCCGCGCTTTGCGCTATGCAAAGAGTGCGTTATAATCCCTACGCCTATAGCACCGACCATTAGTTGAGAAGGAGGCCATCATGGCATTTACACGAGTTCATCACGTTGGTCTGGCGGTGACAGACCTTGAGGAGGCAAAGCACGTCCTGGTGGACGGCTTCGGTCTCGCCATCGACGAGCACCGCACGCCCTGGCCCGGCGGCCTGAAGAACACCCAGGAGGGCGCCGCGCAGATCCAGGTGCCCATTGGGGAGCTTTACTACGAGGTCAGCGCGCCGTTGAACGCAGAAGGCACGCCGGCCAAGTTCCTGGAGGCCAACGGCGGCCGTCCGGGGATGTGGTATGTTTCGTTCGCCTCCTCCGACATCCGCAAGGACGTGGAAGGCCTGGTATCCCGGGGCGCAAAGATCAGGGGCGACTGGAGCGGGCAGGGGCCGGTGTTCCTGGAAACCGCCTCGACCCTGGGACTGCTGCTTCAAATCACCCCTGAGGAAAGCTACTACGTCCATCCCATGTACCGGGGCAATGGCCTTATCCAGGGCATGGCCCACATAGGCATTGCAGCGCAGAAGGCTGAGCTGACCCGCCACCTCTGGGGCGACATCTTCGGCTTTGTCGAGGACAAGGGCGCCGAGCGGGGCCAGGAGCCGCCCAAGCCCGGCGCGCCGGTGGGGGCCGCGATCGATCCGGTGCACCTGGTTGAGTTCCCATTGGGCGGCATCGTCATCGAGACCAGCATCCCGACCACCACGGACAGCGGCACGGCCAAGCTGGTTGCCAGCCGGGCGACCATGGGCGGCACCTACCACCACACCTGCCCCTGGGCATATGATGTGCATCGCCTGCTTGAAAGCACCGCGGCAGCGGGTCTCCAGCAGATTGGCAGCGTGCCGCCGCGGGAGCAGACCACGCGAGTGGTTGGGTGGCTGCATCCACGGAGCTGCCTGGGCATGCTCACAGAGCTGTGGAACCGCGCGCCGGGCCCCGGCCACTACGAGGTGCAGAAGCACCCCATGTAAGCCGTTATCCGAGATCAGAGGAGTAGGGGCACAGCATGCTGTGCCCCTACGTTTTGTTTGCCCTGAATCCATCGTCGGCCTATGCGTCAGGGAGTAGCACATTGCGGAACGGCAATCACTGTATTATGCTTGCTATAATCCACATTAAGTAAAGCATAGAGAGTAGTTACAGAGGGCCGCCTTCCACGTTGTAGAGAATACGTAACCGACTAGAGCGGGCCTGCGAGGCCTTGGAGCAAATACATGACCATTGGTGACGCCGTCGCTGAGTACCTGGATTATCTTGGCGAGCAAAATAAGTCGCAGGCGACCAGCTCCACCTACAAGTACGCTCTTGAGCGGTTTCTGAGATTTCTCGGTGATGAAGATGGTGTTGGCCGCGGCACGCTGTTGTCTGACCTGAACCAGGACCATGCCCGGCGGTTCGGCCTGCACCTGTACCGCAAGAAGCTTTCCGCCTCCAGCCGCCATACCTACCTGGTGGTGCTGCGCGCGTGGGTCCGGTACCTGGCGCGGCGTTCAGACGTCGCTGCCGAGGTCCACGTGAACCCGGAGCTCATTGAGCTTCCAAAGCAGCTGCGCCCGGTGCCGAGTCCTGATGAGCGGCTTCCTGTTATGTTAACTAACATTCCCCCTGCCGATGATGCCTGGCGGGACATCATTCGACGGCGGGATATCGCAATGTTAGAAACTTTGTTCTCCACGCAACTTCGGGTCAGCGAGTTGGTGTCGCTGACCCGGACGTCCATCGACTGGGGCCAGGGGCTGGCCGTGGTCACCGGCAAGGGCCGGAAGACGCGCACGGTGTTCTTCTCAGGCCGCGCTATGAGCGCTATAGAAGCGTACCTTGACGTTCGGGACGATAAGTTCCTGCCCCTCTTCATCCACCACGATCGCGCCCATAAACCCGGCCCTAGGGACAAAGACGGAGTCACCATGAGGATCACCCGGCAGGCCGTGGAAGGCATCGTCCGCAAATACGCGCGCTTGGCGGGTGTCGAGGCCACGCCCCACAGCTTCCGCCACTACGGGGCCACGGAGCTTCTCCGCAACGGCGCCGATATCCGCACCGTTCAGGAGCTGCTGGGGCACGCCTCGGTGCAGACCACCCAGATCTACACCCACGTGAGCCCTCGCCGACTGCAGCAGGAGTGGCAGCGGTACCATCCCGCGACGATGATGGAGAAAGGCACCATGGAGCGCAGTGGTCCGGAGCGCGACCGCTAGTCTGCGCCGAAACAGCGGCAAGGTTCGACCAGTAGCTTGCTAAAGCCGCTCCAAATCCTCCCGAGTGAACCCGAGGTCCTGAAGAATGGTATGCAGGGTTCCTGGCGGGACTTCCCCACGATGACGGGGGATTCGGGTGGCAAATTCAGTGCCAGTACGTTCCCAAACCTCGTGCCGTTTCCCTTGCTTTCGAAACCGTGCTCCCAGGCGTCTCAGCCTTCGCTTCAGCTCGTCATACGTCACGGTTTTTTACTTGCGCGGAGTTTAGCTGGCGGAGACGTGAACTGGTATTCTTCCAGATTGACGGATAGGATGGCTGTGGTCGGTAGCCCCTCCTTTGCCTCGATGCTCTTTGGCAGGGGCCAGCCACGCTCTTGATAGTAGGTTATCATCAGAGCGATGGCCTCCTGGATGTCCGAAAAGCCCTCTTCCAAGGTCTTAGAGTCGACCCATCCGCCCTTCATCTCAGGTACCGAAAGCCGCCACAGGCCATCTTCCTGCTTGGTAATGTGGATTTCTGCCTGATAGTAGCTGCCCATACAACCCCCTCTAGTCTGGTGGTAGTATACCATGCGGCGAGGGGATCACGACTCCGCGGCGTCTCCAGCAGGAATGGCAGCGCTTCCATACCTGCGACGATGAACGAGACAGGCACGGCGTCGGGTGAGGAAAAAGCGGAGTAAGCCGTGCCTGTCTCGCTGGCCTCTGCGGGCTGGCAGCTATTAAGTGCGCACTATTGTATAGCCAGATACTCGACGGCCACACCTATTAGATCGAGTCGACCCATGGTGTCATCGCCCAGATCTCCCTGACGTTCCAGTTCCACCCAGAACAGGTCGCCACCGGCAGCGCTCGCCTCGGCGAGCGTCCAGGTTCTGGCACAGAATCCCACACAGTTAGTCAATGGAAACGGAACACTGGATTCCAGCCCAACGGTCTGATTAGTGCTAGTTAGCTTCGTCAGCCACCTGAATATCTTCGCTGTACCGACTCCTCCGCTGTCATGCTCTCGGTACCATTCGCGAACCTTCAAATCGCCACCGGCGTAGTCGGCAGGTACTAAGAAGCTGTAGATAGCGGTGCTACCGCCCGAGGACATCAAACGCACCCCGAAGCCACCGTAGAATCCAACGGCTGGTTCAGCGTGCAAGCCCATCAGATTCGCAGTTATGCCCCGCATGATAGGGCTCACAACCCCTGGCGGCCCCTGAGGGCCGGGAACCCCCTGAGGGCCTTGTGCTCCCGTGGCTCCGGGATCGCCTTGTGGCCCTTGAGAGCCGATGGGGCCTTGTAACCCTTGGGGGCCGACAAGACCTGTTGGCCCCTGGGACCCTTGAGCACCCGTGGCTCCGGTGTGCCCTTCAGCCCCTGGATGCCCTGGGCTCCCGTGGCACCGAGATCGCCTTGTGGCCCCTGCGGGCCTATGGGACCTTGAGGCCCAATGAGCCCTGTGAGGCCAATCGGTCCCTGTAACCCCTGTAACCCCTGGGGCCCCTGAGCGCCCGTGGCGCCGAGGTCGCCTTGCACGCCTTATGGTCCTGCCGGACCCTGAGGACCCATGATGTTCCATTCCAGCAGCGTCTCATTGTTCTTGCAAGATTCGCTTGCTCCAACGATCTTGATCGCACCGCTGTTGGTGGTGACGCAAGCGCGAATGGTGCCAGCGGCTGCCACTGCTTCAATCACGTTCATCACCGGAGTCGCAAAGACAATGAGAGCGGCGCCAGCCGCCATCGTACCTAGGATTCGCTTCGCATAGGGGATGTGAAACCGGGTCATGGTGTTCCTCCTTGCTCGGGCTGCGCCTGGTTGCCCAACCTACAGGTCATGTGGCCAGGCGGACTGTCGCATCATGTTAGTTATTAACATGGCCGAAGCCAATAATTTAAGGAAAGTTATGCCAGGGGGACAGATCACAGAACACGCCTGTATCACTGAGTTTATGTATAATGGCCGTGAGTGCGAACACTTAGTCAGGGGTAGCAATGCCAGAGGCAGTGAGCGGAGAAAACCTCCACGTCAAGATCGCGGCCCTCCGCGCCGTGGCCTCTGCGGCGGCCCTCCGCAGCGAGGCGGCCCTGTGGAAAGCGCTTGAGGCCGCCCTGCAGGCAGGCGCGCCCTGGGAGGAGCTTGAGGCCGTCATCGAGGAAGCGGCGCAGCAGGCTGCCACTGCGGTGCGAGAGGATGCCCTGCGCGCTTACCGCGAGGTGCGGGCGCGTCACCGGACCAAAGAGCGCTGGGGAATTCCGGAGATTTAGCCATCTCAGAGCTAGTGTCCTGAATCCGAAGTTCGGGGAATAACCTGCTGCAAGCTGTCATTGCGAGGAGCCGGAGGCGACGAAGCAATCTGGGGCGGGCGGGCATGCGTCGGCCTCCCCCACCCAAGATTGCCACGGCCCTCCTTCGTCGGCCTCGCAATGACGAGATGGGTCGCGAATCTCTGACTCATGACACTAGATATTATCCGCTCACCCTTCGACAGGCTCAGGGTGAGCTCTGTGGTTCCCTTCGGCCTGGCTCTCACCACGGCAAGTCGCCTTTGGAGACGGGGCAGGCTGTCAGCTCACCATGAGCGCTAAGTTTCTTGTAAGGAGAAGATTTCATGCTGGTGCTACAGGTCGCTTTCACGATCAAAGCGGAACGAATCGATGACTTTCTCAGGGAGATAGCGGTGAACGCTGCCTCCGCGGTGCGGGACGAGCCGGGTTGCATGCGGTTTGATGTGCTGCAGGACCGTGAAGACCCCGCTCGTATCCACCTGTATGAGGTTTACAAGGACGATGCCGCTCTGGAGGCGCACCGGCAGGTCGTTCGACTCTGAGAGTCTCAGACTCGATGAGCCCCACACTTCCTGAAATGGCGTGACGCCGTGCAGGAATGGCATGCGGAGCCGGCAGTCAGGCAGGTGAGCCGCAATGTCTTCCCAGGGGATAGTGATTGGCGTTGAGGCAGCGCGGCGTTCCTCTCTCTCCTGAAGGAGGAACGGAGGAACAAGTTATCATCCCTGAACCTGGTTTGTTGCTGTCGGAACAGATGCTGTCCCGGCGCGGAGCATTGCCCCTCAAACCGGCTCAGGTAACCTTGACTGGCCGCTACGTCCAATTGGCGCCTTTGCAGGAGCGGCATATTGAGCCGTTGTTCGCCGTCTCCAACGGAAGCCCGGCAACGGTCGGCGACCGAGGGATCGATCCGTTCGATGCTGAACGCCTCATCTGGCGATACATGACCGCCGGGCCCTTTACCGTTCTCGATGACTTTAGGAGCTACTGTAGACAGTGCAAGGACGTGCCCAACGGCATGTCGTTCTGTGTTATCGATTTGCCGTCGCAACACCCGGTGGGCATGACCAACTTAATGAACAACAGTCCGGACGACCTGAAAATCGAACTGGGTGGCATCTGGTACAGCCCGCTGGTGCAACGCAGCGCGGCTAATACCGAAGCCACCTATCTAATGCTGAAGCACGTATTCGACCTGGGATATCGTCGCGCTGAGTGGAAAAGCGACGCGCTGAACGAACGGTCCCGCCGTGCAGCGCGTCGCATGGGGTTCACGTTTGAGGGGATTCAGCAGCAGCATATGATCGTCAAGGACCGTAACCGAGATACCGTTTGGTACCGGATACTGAACGACGAGTGGCCATCCGTTGAAGCCCGTCTGCGAAAGTTCCTCTACAGGAATTAGGTCTGGCCGTGAGCGAGACACTCTATAATCGAACTGTCACCCTCTGACTACCTTCTGAAAGCGGTGCCGCAGATGGCCGGGAATCTTGCCCCGTAGGACCGCTCCCTCTTCCCTGTAGTCCTCGGCCATCACCTGCCCGTAGCGACGGAACAGGCGCAGCAGATGCGGCGCGTTGTACGGGATCTGCACCGTGACCTCAACCATCTCTTCTGCCAGCTTGTCTGTGATGGCCTTCAGCAGGGTGGGCAGCCCCCACCCCTTTGTGGCAGAGATAAGCACCGCTTCTTGGCCGTCGAGGGTGGCGCCGAGATCGCGAGCCAACGCCTGTAGGTCAGGCGGCTCCGACAGGTCTGGGATAAGCTGGTCCACCTTGTTCGCCACCAGAATGCTGGGCTTGCTATCGAGGCCGAGCTCCTTCAGCAGTTTGGTGACCAATTGCGCTTGTTCGGCCGCCTGCTCGTGACTTATGTCAATTACATGGAGGAGGACTGCCGCCTCTTGAAGCTCTTCCAGCGTCGCACGGAAAGCGGCCACCAGATGAGCCGGCAGCTTCTGGATGAAACCCACGGTGTCGGTCAACAGCACCTCAAGCTGATTGGGCAGTTTGATGCGCCGCGTCGTTGGGTCAAGGGTCGCAAAGAGCTTTGCCTCCGCAAGCACTCCCGCGCTGGCGATCGCGTTCATCAGCGTGGATTTTCCGGCGTTGGTGTAGCCAACCAGGGCAACCACGGGGACACCCTGCACGGACCGCCGGCGTCGGTATAGCGTGCGGTGCCGGCTCACGGCCGCCAGCTCTTCCTTCAGCTTGCCGATACGACGGCGGATCAGCCGACGGTCTGTCTCTAGCTGGGTCTCCCCAGGGCCTCTGGTGCCGATGCCGCCGCCCAGCCGCTCAAGGTGGCTCCATTGGCCTGCCAGCCGGGGCAGCAGGTACTCGTGCTGGGCAAGCTCAACCTGTAGGCGGCCCTCGTGGGTCTGTGCGCGTCCTGCGAAGATATCCAGAATGAGGGCAGTGCGATCGAGAACCTTTACTTTTATCGCGCGCTCCAGGTTGCGCTGCTGCGTTGGAGAGAGTTCGTCGTCAAAGATCACGAGGTTTGCATCGAGCCGTTCGGTGAGCTGCGTTACCTCTTCGAGCTTGCCCTTGCCGATGTAGTGGGCCGACGACTGAGACGGCAGGCGTTGCAGCACCTGCTCCACAACCTCCGCTCCCGCAGTTGTGGCAAGCTGGGCAAGCTCAGCCAGGGAGTCTTCTGCGGGGAGCTGGCCGTCTTTCTCCTGGCCGCGGCCATTGCGACCGGTTGTGTCCAGACCGACAAGGATTGCTCGCTCAGGAGGAGCTATGGTTGAGTGGAGTTCTGACGTGTTGTCATCCTCTCGCGTGCAAATACAGGAGTTAGTGTTCCTCCATCTTAATGAGTAGCAGCTCATTTCCGCAACGTCACACGATCCCAGGTAGTGGGTCAGCTTGGGAAAGATCGGCTCCCCGCTCGTGGTGAGCTTGTCGAACCATGAGCGGGGAGCTCCTTCGACTTTGCTCAGGCAACGCCACCGTTTGTTTCGACAAGCTCAACAATCGGTGGCCAAGGCGCTGCACGTCAACGCGATGGCGCTCTCGCGTCGTTATTCAGCGGTTTTTGTGTCTGAACCTTGACAGGCGGCATGGTTTTGTAGTCTAAAGGACGAAACGATACCAAGGATAAGAACATGACCCATTCAACAGGTTCTCTCCACAGCGAGTCGCCTTCGGAGACAGGGCAGGCTCCAGAAAGCCGTTTCGTCGGCATCAATGGTCTGAAGCTCCACTACTTTGAGTGGCCGGGCAACGGCAGACCGCTGCTCTTTGTCCATGGATCCAACCACTGCGCAGGTATCTGGTCACCCCTGGCGGAGAACCTATCTGACACTTTTCACGTCTACGCCCTGGACCTGCGCGGCCACGGGCAGTCGGAGAAGCCGGAGACGGGTTACGCTTGGACAAATCTCAGAGACGACATTGTGGAGCTATTGAGACAGCTCGACCTCCATGACGTGCTCTTCGTCTCCCATTCCCGCGGCGGCGGAGCGACGCTTCTTGCCTGCGCCCAGGCCGCCGAGCGAGTGCGCGGCGCGGTGATGTACGAGCCGAATATCTCGGCGGCGATGGCGCTGGCTAATCCTGATGGCCGACATGGGCCCGCCACCGACCGGCTCCAGGAGCGCGCGCAGCGGCGGTACGCGGTTTTCCCCTCGCGGCAGGCCTTCTACGACCGCTACCGCAACCGTGACGCCTTCAAGAACTGGCGGGAAGACTTCTTCGTGGCGTACATGGACCATGGCACACGCACCCTGGAGAACGGCGAGGTAGAGCTGCAGTGCTCACCCTTCACCGAGGCCCAGCTTATGGAGGAGATGCCCAAGACCGAGGCATGGGTCGGCCTCAAGGACGTGTCCGTCCCCACCCTCGTGTGCCACGGAGATGGCCGTGGGCCTGTCGCAGGGGCTGGCGTGGGTGAAGCCGCGGGTGATCCCTCCTATGGCTTCCGCAAGATCCTGCCCAGCGCTAAGATAGTGTACATGCCGGGTTGCAGCCACAACGGCTACCAGGAGAAACCCGAGCTCTTTGAGCAGCACATTCGGGATTTTGAGAGGACGCTGCGTTAACCTCGTCATTACGGGGAGTCGTAGGGGCAGGTTCCTGGCGGCCTGCCCCTACGTTGTGTTCACGCATTTTCGACAATTGCCGCTGAGACGCTGAAGGTGGTGTCCCTTAACCATACTCTAACCTACTGTTCATCCGCCGCTCACGCCACATTCATGGGACGTTAACAACAGCACTGTAGATTGCATGCTCAGAGGCGGTCGTTCACAGCTTAGTAAGGCCCGAAATGAGACCTGAAGACCGCTCCTCAATCAAGTCAAAGGAGAGGCATGTGGTGAATGGACAGGAGGGTGTATCTCGCAGAACTCTGCTGAAAGGGGCTGCGCTGGGCGCAGCCGCGCTGGTGTTGAAGGGCACGGGACTGGCATCGGCGGCAGAATCAGTGGTGCTGAGCCCCTGGGGAAGAAAATCCTACGTTATCCCGTCTCTGGCCGAGGGCGTGACCATCGTCCCACTGCTTACCACTGGCGAGGCGGCGGAGAATGGCTATCGTATGGTAGGCATCCCGGACGGCCTGGGTCTCTACATAGAGCAGAACAAGATCATTGTGCTTATGCATCACGAGCTTCCCGCCAATGCTGGGATTCTCCGCGCCCACGGCTCGAAGGGATCCTTCGTCTCCCGCTGGACCATCGAGCCCCTCAGCATGCGCATGCTTGAGGGGAGGGACCTTACCCCTTCTCCCGACAAGGTCCATCTGTGGAACGCGGGCGGCGGATACTCCGCTGGCACGACAGCTTGGAACCGGTTCTGCAGCGCGGATCTACCGCTGGAGTCGGCGTTCCAGTTCGGCAACCTGGGGACTCCGGACCGGATATTCCTTGGCGGCGAGGAATCGGACGATGGGCAGGCCTGGGCACGCATCGCCACCGGTCCGCAGGAAGGGGAGGCCTGGCAGCTTCCCAGGCTGGGACGGATGGCCTTTGAGAATGCCGTTGCGTGCCCCTTTGGCAAGGAAAGGACTATCGTCCTGTGCCTTGATGATAGTGACCTCAGCACGGCGCCAAGCGCCACCGGTTTCCCGTCCGAAGTGTACGTCTACATTGGCAACAAACAGGCTTCGGGCAACGCCATTGAGCGAGCAGGCCTCACCAACGGGAAACTCTACGGCATCAGGGTGGCACGAAATGACGGCTCTCCGGTAACTGAGGAGAGCAACTCCTTCGGATTTGGGAATAAGACGACCGATTACATTGGGATGGGTAGGTTCGGGCTTGTGGAGCTCGGTCCCAATGGCGACGTGTCGACGCTTTCCGCTCGGGAACTGGAGGATGAGTCGGTCCGCAAGGACGTCATGCGCTTCCAGCGCTCAGAGGACGGATGCTGGGACCCGCGTGAGGCCCACAAAAACGATTTCTACTTCGTGACCACCGCCAGCCTCTCGCGTGGGAGCAACAGCCGTTTGTGGCGTCTTCGCTTTGACGACCTCGATAATCCACTGAAGGGTGGCACCATCGAGATACTTCTCAAAGGCGGCGAGGGCCAGCGCATGTTCGATAACATCGGCATGGACCGCCTCGGCCGGATCATGCTCCAGGAAGACACGGGGAATAATCCGTGGCTCGCCAAGATCTGGTGTTACTCCGTTGACAACGGGCGCTTCTTCGAGGTAGCTACGCACGACCCCGCTCAGTTCGAGCCGAGCGACCCGCTCAAATCGACGCTCATCACCCAGGACGAGGAATCCTCCGGAATCATCGACGCCTCAGGCGCACTTGGCCCGGGCTGGTTCCTTTTCGACGTGCAGAACCATAAGAGCTCGAGTGACCCTGAGCTTGTGCAAGGAGGGCAGCTTCTTGCCATGTGGGTGGACCCGCGGCTGGGGATAACGCTGTAGCTAAATATGTCCGGACGGACACGAGGGGGGCGCTGTTTGAGAGCGTCCCCCTTCGCTTTGAGACACGGCTGTGATTAATCGTCGTGATTACGCCTTCTCGATGGTCGCCGTCAGCCCACGAGACTGCAAACAATCACGGTACGCCTCCGCCCGCTCCAGCGGGCACACGACGACCACTGTGAAGGCGACACATGGGGGCTGGCATATCACCTGTATTAAGCAACGCGCTCGAAATTCGGGTGGCAGCTACCTTGCAGGTCGTTTCCTGCCATGATACATAAGTCTGCTGGTAATGCTGACCACGGTGGTCACAACAACGCAAACTAACGCTCAGGACGATATGCCTTCAGGTTAGCAAGACTCCAATACTCATCCCGACCAAGAACAGCTGTATAATGCAATGCCGAAAGCCAGTCGCAGACGGCCCCAAATAAATTGCTCGTTTTGGTTGCCCACGTTATTTCAGAAGTGGGCTCTGAATCCTGAGTTGCAGTATAGCTCACAGAAACACTTTTCCATCGGCGGCTGCGGTCGTTATGAGCTTTCGGTCTGTAGTTGTTGCTAATTGTGATTCACCAGGTTAGCGGTCACTATCTGCGGACGAAAGGTGAAAACATTAGGATCGTTGGCATCTACTGTTACTCGTAGCCAGTGGACATCGTCCGTTCCGAAGGTCTCGACTCGTGTGAAGTTCTCGATCCGGCGCTTGGACTTGGTTCCCATGAGCGGCTTATCGATCCGGAAGTAGTGGCTGTCACCGTGCACCAGCACCACCGGCTTGCCGAATGCAATGACATCTCGCTCCATCTGCCGCAGTTGGTCGCCAAATCCGGTAAGCTGATTGGCCGGGATTGTGTCCCACGGGTTGGCTTGCCAGACAATCATCACGGCAATGCTCCCGTTGGCTTTGGCACTGTCGAACGTCTGAGACATCCAGTTGAGGTTAGCGATGTTGCGTTTGATATACTCCTGATCATTTTCCGCGTTTCGCCCCAGGTTGTTGTTGCTCCCCTGGATATTCAACGTGGCAAACATCACCCCGCCATACGTCCAGCGGGCATTTTCAGGGTAGCCTTCTTGCTGCTGTAACGTCATTTTCCGTTTGCCCATGGACTGATTATCAGGGAAGAAAAGCCTCCGCTCAAAGGCAAGGCGCTCCAACGAATCACCCCCGGCCCGATGGCAGTCGGTCCAATCGTTGTCGCCGGGCGTGAAGATGAGTGGAGCATTGAACTGGTTAAAGAGGTCTTTCGTTTCCAGGTAGATGCTGTCGAGACAGGCATCGCTTCCGGCTTTGATATCCCCATCATGCACGGTAAAAGCTAGGTTGGGGTGCGCGTTGATGTCCGCCAGCAGATTGGGGAACTTCGCCCTTTGTTCCGCGGTATATCGCGTATCGCCAATCAGGGCGAACTCGAACGGAGCGCCAGGTTCCCCTGCCCTCAACTGTGCCGCATCCGCGCCTTTTCCCTGCCAACTCAAGACCCCGCCGCTCCATACACCTGAGACCACCAAGACAGCAAATACCAGCCCTGCCACTTCTAATCTTCGACGCATATGAATCCTTCCTTCCGTGTTTCTTCCGAGCTAATGTTGCCCAAACGAAAGCTAGGACAAGGACATAAACGCTTTATTGTCGAGGAGTTAAACGGTGATTAAGTGTTTGTGAAGATTGTGTGAAACGCAGACCAGGGCTTTGTGAAAGCACGTTAAAGGCCCTGTCTGAATGACAGGGCCTTTAACGTGCTAGATTTCGGAAGAACGAGGGCATAGATAGTGTGAGCGTAGCTCCTACGCCCTCTCAATGGTGGCGGTGAGGCCACGAGACTGCAAACAATCACGGTACGCCTCCGCCCGCTCCAGCGGGCACACGACGACCATTGTCTGCCCGTGGTTGTGGGCTTGCAGCATGATCTCTGCCGCCCGCTCCTGGCTCAGGTTTGGCACGCACATCAGCAGTGACGCCACCACGTGGTCCATGGAGTTCACGTCGTCGTTGTGGAGGATCACTGCGTACGGCGGCAGCAAGGCGGTTCGCTCCTCCCGTGCGACCTCTCGTGTGGGCGCGACGATGGTGGTCATAAGTAGTTCACTGTCTGGGCACCGAATGAGATCTCAGCCAAAGTGTCACTTCTGATACTTCCGTGCTCCCTTCCGCAACGCCCAAGCCAAGGCTGATGACATCATCTTGCTCGGCCACGATCAGGAGACCATTCTCACGGAGGAAGGCAAAGGCGATGGCGACTCCAGTGCGTTTATTGCCTTGCCGAAAGGGATGATTTCGGATGATTCCCCAAAGGATATGAGCAGCCTGCTCAATAAGGTCAGCGCTTTCAAAATGGGCTGCCATCTTGGGGCGTTCTAACGCGGAGATCAAAAGGTCTTCTGAAGCGACTCCGTAGTAGTGTTCCTGCAAACTGACCATTAGGCGTACATGGAGCGCCACAGCCTCGTCATAGTCAGGGTAGAGAATCTGGCTGCCTTGCTCATTCACCTAGCTTTTCTAATGCCGGTCGATATTTCTCAATCACCCAGTCAAGTGACTCTTGCCATTCTTTTGAGAGCCTTGGCACGAGTTCAACAGGCTGCACCAGTAACCCCTTCTCCGTTGCGATTGTTTCGACGAGGTCACCTGGTTGTAAATGGTAGCGCTCAGCAAGCTCTCGGGGAATAATAAGAGCCAATCCGCTCCCACTTTTGAAAAGTTTTCCAGCCATCACAGAACCTCGCGAATATAGATTATCTATACAAACTATACTATAACGCTCCTACCCTGCCAAGCGTTCCCCCTACATCCTGAACCCGCTCAGCCGCCGCATGGCCTCGTCGATACGCTGGTCCGGCGTGGTCAGGCTGATGCGGATGAAGCCCTCGCCGTGCTGCCCGTAGCCGATGCCTGGCGTGACCACCACCGCGGTGTCATCCAGCAGCCGCGCGCAGAACTGGATGCTCGGCTCCTCAGTCGGGATGCGGGCCCACACGTAGAAGCTGGCCTTGGGCGGCTGCACCCGGAACCCCAGCTTCTTCAGCACCGAGACGATCTTGTCCCGCCGCTTGCCGATGACCTCCGCGTTATGTCGAGTAGCATCGTCCGTCCCCTGCAGCGCCGTGATGGCCATCTGCTGGATGGCCTGGGGGATGCCGGAGTCCAGATTGGACTTCACCCGCAGCAGCGCGTTGATGATGGCCGCGTTCCCCACCGCCATGCCGATGCGCCAGCCGGTCATATTGTAGGTCTTGCTCAGGGAGTGGAACTCCACGCCCACGTCGCGCGCGCCCTTGGCCTGCAGGAAGCTCGGCGGCTGGAACCCGTCGAAGGCCACCTCGGTGTACGGCGCGTCATGCAGGATCGCGATGTCGTACTGCTTGGCGAACGCCACCGCCCGGTTGAAGAAATCCAGGTCAGCCACCGCGGCTGTGGGGTTGTTGGGGTAGTTCAGCCACATGATCTTCGCTTTGCGGGCGACGTCGGCCGGTATCGCATCCATGTCAGGCAGGAACCCCTTCTCCTCCAGCAGCGGCATGTAGTAGCTCTCCCCGCCCGCGAACATAGTGCCCACTGAGTACACCGGATAGCCCGGGTCCGGCACCAAGGCGATGTCACCGGGGTCGATGAAGCAGAGGGCGATGTGCCCTATCCCCTCTTTGGAGCCGATGAGGGGCAGAATCTCTTTGTCCGGGTCGAAGCTCAGACCGAAGCGCTTCTGGTACCAGCCGGCCACGGCTTGGCGCAGCTCCGGCAGGCTGTCCGACTCCGGGTAGCGGTGATTGACCGGGTCCTGGGCCGCCTTCCACATACTGTCGAGGATGTACTGTGGCGTCGGCAGGTCCGGGTCGCCGATGGCAAGGCTGATGACGTCGATGCCCTGCGACCGCTTCTCCGCGATGCGCTTGTTGATCTCGTAAAAGAGGTAGGGCGGCAGCTTCTCGATACGCTTAGCGAATTCCATCAACGACTCCTGTCCGTGGTTTCAGGCATTTGCTGTTACGTTATGAGGGCAGACAAATCATGTCAAGGGTTGAACATGAAGAAACCGCTTACGCAGATTCTGTGTGAGCGGTTTCTATTTTCCGGCTAAGCAAGAATTGGTACAATGCTCGTTGGCTCGTCTCGACTGGTATGAAAATGATCGGACTTCTCACTCCATTCGAAGGGTAACGGCATACTGTTCGAGTGACAGCGAGAAATGCCTTTCCTGTCACTTCTACCTAGCGGTCGTGCACCTAAGGCGAACGAAGAGCTAGTAGCGCGCGTCGGTGGGCAGTGCCGCATTCACCTTGTTCACCGCCTCGGTTATTTTCGCAATGAACGCGTCCACCTGGGGCAGCAGCGTGTCCGCAGACGGCGAGGGCGCGCTCAACCCTGCGGAGATGACCTTGCGAGCTTCGTCGATGCCCGTCTCCAGTTCTCCGGCATTTGTGCGGACGACAGCGGTTACTGCCGGCCAGCCACTCTCAAAAAGGGCAAAGGCGGCGTTCGCGCTCGCCACGTCCTTGGTTCGCAGCGCGGCCTGGGCGTTGCGAAGGTGCACCCGCTCCCCGCGCAGCGCGGCCAGGTCGTCCAGCATGGGATGAAGCGGCCGGCCCATTTCCGAGAGCTTTGCGGCCTCGTCATACCTTGAACGTAGCTGCGCCAGCTCGGCGGTCACCACAGTGAGCGCCGGTCTCTCCGCGTCCAGAAGGTCCCTGTTGACCTGCTTCTGCACATCTTCAATGCCGCCATAGAGGTCCACTGAGCGCGCCTTCACGTAGACTTCCGTGCTTGACCAGGCATCATTGAAGGCCTTGAAGGACGTCCTTGCTGCGGTGACGTCGCCCTTCTGCACCGCCTCCTGGGTGGTAAGCAGGCGTTTGCCGTTGGCCAATATCGCCTGCAGCTCCTTTGTGGTTGGCTGAGCGGTGCTGGCGGGCGAACTCACAGGGCTGTTCGCCCTGGCGACAGGAGCGGCCGGAGCGGGAGCTGCGGGCGCCGCAGGCGAGCTGCAAGCAGCCATGATTCCTGCGATCACCAAAAGAGCAAAGATGATTCGATGTTGCACGGGATACTCCTTTTTATGGAACTCTTTCCTGAGCTCTCCTTAATGAGAGACCTGAGATATTGCATTACCCGGCCGGAGTCGTGGGCCGAGGACTATGACTGCCGCCACTCCGAGCAGCAGGAGCTGAGCGACGGTGGTCTCCCAGGTTGGGAATACCCCCAGGAGACCGTTTCCGGGCAGATAGGTTGCGCTGGTGGCGGGAATGATCCCCGATACCTGGAGCGCGTGAATTCCCGTGCCGATAAACTTGAAGCACAGGAAGAAGACAAGAGCGCTCGCCACCGTCATAAAGGGGCGGATGGGCAGGCGTACCCCAACGCCGATCATCAGCGCGCCCAGGATGACTAACGCGACGGTGGCGAGGCCGATGCCTGTGAGTAAATCGGACATAGCGATAGAGGGAGCTATGCCAAGGTAGAAGAGGGCGGTCTCAGCGCCTTCACGGAATATCGCTAGAAACGCTATGCTTGAGAGCCCCCATACGCTGCCCTTGGCGAGCGCTGCAGTGCCCTGCTCCCTGATGTATTGGTTCCACGCAGCCAGGCTGGATTTGCTATGCATCCAGTGGCTCACGTAGAGCAGCATGGCCGCGGCGACGAGCCCAGTGACTCCTTCAACCAGCTCGCGGTTGGCGGCTGTGACCGTTGTGGCAAAGGCAAATTGCAGGATGAGCGCCAGCATGATGCTGCCCAACAGCCCGATGCCCACGCCCACCCAGATCCACGCCTGCTTGCTGCCTTCGCCAACTCGGTTCAAGAACGAGAGCAGTGCCACGACCACCAAGAGCGCCTCAAGGCCTTCACGGACAAGGATGATGGCGGCGTCCATCACCCCATAGCTTGCCTGTCCTTGGTACGGCGCAAGCAGTGTCGCAAGCCGGTCGAGCACCGGAAGAGCCTCGGACGAACCGCTGGCCAGCAGGGTGGCGGCGAGCGCGAGATCATCCTCGCTGCGCCGGTAATCATCCGAAGAGCGGGTCTTCACCAGGCCTTCCACTTCGAGCCAGCCCGTTTGTCCTTGTTTGACCAGGGCAAGCGCGCCAGCGTAATCGCCCGCGACGGCTCTGCCGCGGGCATCCTGCAAGAGTTGAATGACTGACCCCATGGTAACCGGGACGAAGGCTGTGGGCGCCTCCGCTGGGAACCCCAGAGCGCCTTCCGTGATGAACCGTTGGTTGATGGCCACAAGCTGTTCCAAGGCGTTTACCACGTCTGTCTGGAGGGGCGGCTGCTTCTTGAACGCTGCCAGGACCGCGCGCATGCGTTCCTCAATATCGCCGTAAGCCCGGCGAGATACGTCCTTTATGCCGTCTTCTATATCCGCCCACCCGCGGTCAAACCGATCGTAAGCCTGGCGAGCTCCGCTGAGGTCGCCTGCGCGCCCCAGGACGAGCGCCTGCTCCGCCAGCTTGTTCAGCAGCGCCAGGTCATCCTGCGGCCCCGATGCGTACGCGGGCTGCAGGATGATGCATAACGACAAAAGGACTAGGATCAATAAAGGGAGGGTCCGGAGAAGAACTCGCTTCATGGGGGCTGGTCGGTGGCCTCCTGCTAATGCAGATTCCTACTACTTATGTTTATTTACGTATATTACTGTTAATAATAAATGCTAGGCAGCACTAAGTCAAGCGGTATTTGTTGTCAAAAACGGCTGGTCGTATACTACACGACGCAAGCCCCGCACCCCTCACGAAAATGCGATGTTAACAGGTGCGATGGGGAGCTTGTGTGTGCTGCGCGTGGGAGTCTGTTCTTGGCTCGTGGTATAATGGCTCACACCTCGGGCGCGGAGGAGACAGCTTGCCGTTTCCAGAGATAAATATAAGCGAAGATATCTTACAGGCTGCCCAGATGGTTGCCACCATCATTGGGGCGTATTTTCTCGCGGTCTGGCTCAGCCTGGCGGTCTGGGCGTTCATGGACATCAGGTCCCGCACAAACGACGTCGTCGTTCAAGCCTTTGCCGTGTTGCTGGTGCTGGGACTCAGCCTTCCGGGGCTTCTGCTTTACTTCCTCCTGCGCCCGCAGGAGACCCTTGCGGAGCAGTACCGTCGGTCGTTGGAGGAAGAGGCGCTCCTGCAAGACTTGGAAAAACTCAGCGCGTGTCCCGCGTGCAAACGCGCCGTAAAAGATGACTACCTCCTCTGCCCGTATTGCCAGAGCCGCTTGAAACAGCCGTGCAAGCAGTGCGGTCAACCCTTGAACCTCACCTGGAAGGCCTGTCCTTACTGTGCAACCGCCATCAAAGAACCCCAGCCAGCTACAGGCCGTCAGGCGCAGCAACCCACCGCTGTTGAGGCCTCAGATAATGTCCGCTCTGGGTCACAGACCTCAATGACTGGTGACCAACTCCATACGTAGCTTCGGAACCCCTGCGGCGGGGAGACTTTCCTAAACAACAAAAATAGCGATAAAAACCTCCCATCCAGGGTACATCGTTGGATGAGCGGTTTGAGCTTTTCGAGCTTCGGCTAATCACGCTAGGTTGAGCGCGTTGTCGATGATTCCCAGGTCTAAGTGCGCTTCTAACAGGCTCCCCATCATGGCCACTTTCTCTGCCTGACGAACGCGCTGCCCAACAACCAATCCGTCCAGGCTCGTGATGGTGTCGATTGTGCCCTTGTTCACGCGTAGGACGGGTATGCCCAGGTCCTCCGACCGGTGCAACACGGCAGGTAGGACGCGGCCCTGACCGGTCAGCACGAGGCAGCGAGGCTCGGTATCCAGCGCGGCATGCTGGATGTCCGGACGGTCGCTCCGACAAAACACTGCTTTTGCCGGTTTGGGCGCAAAGTAGTCGTACGCCGGGTCCGGTGGATTGCCTCCCAGCATCACATTTTCGATGAGCAGGCCCCCTTTGTCGGCATGGCAAAGATATTCGGCGTGGAGGTGTTCCGCGAGTTCCCCAACGGTGAACCCGTAGAGCGGACGGCTTTCCGGCAATACTCCCAGCGCGGTTATCCCCTCTTCTGACAGCCTGGCCCCCAACTCCCGCTTGGAGTGTTCAATGCGGCGTTGTGGGACGCGGTTGATGAGGATGCCAACCAGCCGTTCCTTAAGGGGCTCCACGGCCCGGAGCAAGACGTCAGAGTCCAACGCCTGTGAGGCGCCTGCAACGACCAGCACTCTTCCTTCCACCGCCGCAATGGCGTCGACGAGCCTGCTGCTGTGGTCATGTTGCGTCAACGCTTCTGCGACCTCGACCAAGGCAACGCCACTGGCACGTGACGCTGCCAGTTCGGGCTGAGAGAAGGTCTGACGGAGGCGTCCTCCAGCATCGTCGGATGCCAGGGAGACCATGGTCGCGGCGCCAAGGATGCTGCCGGCCAGTGCGATGTCCCCATCCTCTGGACTTGCGAGGTCGTGGGTCAGGAAAGCCTTTACGTAGCCCACCTGCTTGCCCCTCTGTTGCCAGCGACTTGCCAGGCCAAGGGCAATGCCCGTCTTACCATCCCTTTCTCCCAATCCAACCACAAAAAGAACGCTCATGGATTTACAGACTCCTGCTCAGCGCGGTGAGGGTCTTGGTCAACTTGATGAGGCTGCTCAGATTGTGGGCCGGAAGGAAGTAGTCGGCATAGGGAAGCGCCGTCTGCATCCCTGCGCAGAGTGGCTGGTAATTCGGGCTTCCCAGGAGCGGGTTCAGCCAGATGATGGTATGGGTCTGACGTTTCAGAAGGCGCATTGCTTTGTCCAGCACGGCCACATCACCGCGGTCCCAGCCGTCGCTGATGATGATCAGGACGCTCCGGCGACTCAGTCGTGTTTTGGCCGGTCCCTGCGCGAATTCGTAGAGGCATGAGCCGATGGTAGTCCCGCCAGACCAATCGTGGACCGTCTGGGCGATGTGCTCCAGGCACTCATCATAAGAGCGGCCGTGGAGGTAGGGCGTCACCTCGGTCAAACGGGTGCTGAACACCCACGCGTCCACGCCCGTGAGTTCATTCTCAAGTCCGTACATGAACTGCAGCAGGAACCTGCTGTAGCGGTCCATGGACCCGCTCACGTCGCACACCAGGGCAATACGGAGCTTCTGCACCTTCTTCCGCTTGCGTGCGAGCCTCATGATATCCCCGCCGTACCGCATGTTCAGGCGGAAGCTCCGCCGAAGGTCAACTTCAGGTCCCCTGAAGCTTGCGGTGGTGCGGCGACTCAATGCCGTGGCGAGTTTCGGAGTTAGCTTCTCCAGCACTCGCCGCATGTCCTGAATCTCGTCCGGCGTGAAATCAGCGAAGTCCTTTGTGGTGAGCGTCTCTGCAGGGCTGTACGCGGGAGAATTGGACTCCGTGCTCGCTCCCTCGTCCTCACTCGCATCGTCCCATGCCTTGCTCATGAGATCGATGACTTGCTGCTGCAACGACTGTGATATGGGAAGGTCCAACTGAATGAGGGCGTCCTGATCGAGCGGAGGCTTTTGGAACCAGGAGGAATCTGCGTTCGTATCCAGCGGATTCCAGAACAACTGGAACAGCGCTTCGAACGCAGGTTGGTCATCCTGAGAGGAGATAAGGTTTGCCTTCAGCGCCGTGTGAAAGTCTTCTCTGTTGCCCAGATCGATACCGCTGAGGCTGCGGCAGGCGTCGATCACGCGCCCTGCAGTGATGTTCGGCGCCACCGTGCGCAGCACACGGCAAAACGCCAGCAGGTTCTCGCCCAGGTCCCGGCCGCTGGCGCCCCCAAGGCTACGGAGCAGTTGGTGGGTTGCCGATGGGCCTTTTATGTCAGAAAGTGCCCAGGGCTCGGGCTTCGTCTCCCAGCCCGATTCGGTCCATGAGGTCGTCAAGCTCTTCCCCTGAGAATTTTTGGAGGTCTTCGTTGTATTTAAAGATACACCCTAGGGTCTCTGTAACGACGTTCTTGTCCAGCCGGTCGGCATGGAGCGCCAAAAGCGCCATTGCCCAGTCCAGAGTCTCTGCAATACCGGGCCGCTTGTAAAGGTCCATCACCCGCACCACCTGCATGAAATTGCAGATTTGCTCGGTGAGCTGCTGGCCGATGTCGGGCACTTTTGCTCGCACAATCTGGTATTCCCGGTCAAATGTGGGATAGCCAAGCCACAAATAGAGGCACCGCCGTTTCAGGGCATCGTGAATCTCCCGTGTGCGGTTGGAGGTCAGGATGACGTACGGAGGCTCCTTGGCCCGCAGCGTGCCCAACTCGGGTATGGTGATCTGGTAGTCTGAGAGCACTTCCAACAGGAACGCCTCGAACTCCTCATCAGCCCGATCAATCTCATCGATAAGCAATACCGGCGCCTTGCCGTCCTGACTGCTGATGGCCTCAAGAAGCGGGCGCTTGATCAGATATTCCTCACTAAAAATCGAGCGCTCCACGCTCTCTCGACCAGCGTGCTGCCCTTCTTCAAGCTTGATCCGGAGCATCTGCTTGGCGTAATTCCACTCATAGAGTGCGTGGTTGGCGTCGAGTCCCTCGTAACATTGCAGGCGGATGAGGCGTGTATCCAGGACGCTTGCCAAGACTTTTGCGACCTCTGTCTTTCCAACACCCGCCTCGCCTTCCAAGAAGAGAGGCTTTCTCAGCTTAGCCGAAAGGAAGATGGTGGTGGCAAGAGGACGGTCTGCAAAATAGAGCTCCTTGCTGAGAGCCTCATGCACCGTTTCAATGGAGTCTAGCACGAGCGTATCCTTTTCTATGGCTTGGAACTAAGCACGAAAAACGGGGGGGTGGTCCCCCGCATTCGTCTGTTCTCTTGTTTCGATTATGCGGACTGCTTGATGATCGGCTCGACGAAGATGTCCATGATGCCGCCGCATATCTTATCTTCTCCGTCAATGGGCTCGGTGAGGTCCACGGTGACCATGCGCGGCTTGCCGTCTTTGAGCGATTCCATCGCTGCCGTCCAGACCTCTGCCTCGCCGCAGCCGCCGCCGATGGTGCCCTTGATCTGCCCGTCCTGAGTCACCAGCATTTTTGCGCTGGTCTTCCTGGGTGTTGACCCCCGAGTTCGAACCACGGTAGCAAGCGCAAAGGGCTCGCCTGTCTGCAGATATGCCGCTATCTCTTTATAAAGCTCTTTCATAAACAATTATCCTCACTACATAGAGAAGCACGGGTTCACGACAGCTTCAGGATACCAAAGAGCCACGGATCGTCGCAAGGTGCTCGCCTGCTGACGAACCCTTGTTGGGCCGCGACTTTGACAAGGATAAGGCATGGCTATTGTCATTGACTTTATAAAAACAATAATATAGGCTATTCTGATTCCATCACAGATAGTATAGACGTAATGAACTTACATCTGTGTGAGAAAGAGAACACGGGGGCCAAAATAGAGTCACCATATAGGAGGCACACATGGCTGTTTGGAGATGGTTACCCTTACTAACGCTAGTAGGTGCTTTTGTGGGCATGGCCTGCGCCCCTGCATCTCAAGCTCCGGTTCAGCAGCAGGATAAGCAAGTCGCCAGTGATGCGCCCAAGTACGGCGGCGTTTTCACCAAGTGGCTGGGGGGCGATCCGCCTACCATGGATAGTCAGCAAAGCAACACCTATCAGACCAACGAGCCGTTCCATCCCCCGTACAGCGGACTCATCCGGTATGACCCTTACGATTCAAAGCACGCGAACCTTGAGCCGGATTTAGCGGAAAGCTGGGATATCAGCAAAGACGGGTTGGTGTACACTTTCAAGATTCGTAAAGGCGCAAAGTTTCACGATGGCGGCACCTTCGACGCTCAGGATGCGAAGTTCAATATTGAGCGCATGAAGGACCCGCCCAAGGGAGTCATCAGCCCCAGGCGCGGCGCCTTCTCTACCGTCAGCAAGATAGAGGTAGTGGATGATCAGACCCTCCGCCTCACCATGACCCGGCCTTTCGCGTCTTTTCTGGCAAACCTGGCGCAGGGCTGGATGATCATGTACGACAAGCAGTGGATGGAGGCGGGACGCGATCCCACCAAGGAAGCAAACGGCACAGGCCCCTTCAAGCTGAAGGATTATACCCGCGGCACTTCGATAGAGCTCGTGAAAAACCCCGATTACTGGAAGCGAGGGTTCCCGTATCTCGACGCTGTGAAGTTCTTCATTATCCCAGACGCGGGTACCAGCGTTGCAGCTTTCCGCACCGGCCAGCTTGACTTCTACCGCCCTGCCGCCTCTGACGCCGAGACCCTGGCTAAAGAACTCGGAGACAAAATCAGCTTGACGGACACCTACGGATGGGGCGGCACTCTGATAAACCTGTCTGTGGCCCGCAAGCCCTTTGATGATGTCAGGGTACGTCAGGCGCTGAGCCTTGCGGTTGACCGAGCAGAGGCCATCAAAGTCATCAGCCAGGGACAAGCCTACGTCCAGGGCTACATGCCGGGCAAGGGCAACTGGACGCTGCCGGCGGCGGAGCTCGCAAAGCTGCCGGGCTACGGGCCCAACATGGAAGCGCGGCGTGCCGAGGCCAAGAAGCTCCTTGCCGATGCGGGCTACCCCAATGGGTTCGCAACCAAGCTTGGGGTTCGCAAAGTCGCCAACGCGGAGGACGCCGGGATCTATGTGAAAGACGCGTTGTCAAAGATCGGCGTGAATATCACCCTGGACATCCAGGAGACGGCGACGGCCTACACCAACATGGAGCAGGGCACCTACGACCTCTTCATCTGGGGCACCGCCTACGCGCTGGACGACCCTGACGCTGTCTACAGCGAGCATTACACCTGCGACGGGCCCCGCAACTATTCCCGGGTCTGCAACAAAGAGGCAGATGCCCTCTATGCCAAGCAGAGCCAGATGGTTGATGTAGAGGAGCGCAAGAAAGTTGTTTGGGAAATGGAACGTCTCGCAATCAAAGATGTGATCAAGATCGTCGTCCAGGGTAGCCAGAGCAGTTGGGGTATGTGGAGCTACGTCAAGAACTACGTGCCGCAGGCTACTATCTACAGCAACTCCCACCTGGAGGGCGTATGGATGGCTAAATAACTGGAGGGGAACGAGACATCTTTGGGGATCGAGTGGGTGAAGCGTAAATAGCCACATCTGGGACGTAGTTTGCACGTGTTAGATATACGTTAGTTGGACAATGGCCAGAGGAGGCAAAACATGCATCGAAAATTGTCTTGGTCTGTGGTGGCAGCAGTGCTCTTAGTTGCATTAGCCTGCACACCGTCAGCACAGCCCGCCAAAGAACAACCTGCGGCGGGTGGCGAAGAAAAACCTCAATACGGAGGCGTGTTAAACCTGGCCGCCACCAACGGCGATCCCCCTACCTTGGACCTTCATTCTTCCAGCACATCGGCTACCTCACTCCCTGTTCAGCCAGCCTACAACCCGCTCGTGCGCTACGACCCCTTAGAGCCGACCATGACCAAGGTGGAGCCAAATCTTGCGTCGAGTTGGGACATCAGTCCAGACAGTAAGACGTACACCTTTCACCTCGTGAAGGGCGTTAAGTTCCATCAGGGCGGCGATTTCACCGCCAGTGATGCGGCCTTCAGCTTTGACCGGCAGAAGAATCCCGGGGGAAGAGGCCAGATAAGGCCCCGCAAAGCTGTATTCGATGCGGTGGACCGCTTTGAAGTGGTGGATGATTACACATTCAAAGTGGTGATGAAACAGCCTTTCGCCTCCTTCCTGGCCAACATCGCGCAAGGCTGGATGGCGATGTACGACAAGGAGTGGATCGAATCCGGGCATGATCCTGAAAAAGAAATAAACGGCACTGGCCCCTTTGTCTTCAAGCAGTACACTCGCGGCACCTCTTTTGAGCACGTGAAAAATACGAACTACTGGAAGAAAGGGTTCCCCTATTTGGACGGCGTCATGTACTTCTTCATCATTGACAATAACACTATTTTTGCTGCTTGCCGGACGGGGCAGATTCTGTCTTGCGCGGCAGACCCGCAGCAACAGTCCGACCTGAAGAGCCAGTTTGGTGATAAGGTACGCTTTGAAAAGACGACCGGGGGCTGGGGTGGCAACCTGGTGAACATGTCCACCATCAGGAAGCCCTACGATGATATCAGAGTACGCCGGGCGCTAGCCTATGCCATTGATCGGCAAGCGGCCATCAAAGTGCTCTTTGACGGCCAGGGCTACAGTCAGGGCTACATGCCAGGGAAAGGGCCGTGGGCCATCTCGCCTGAAGAACTAGCCAAATTCCCTGGTTACGGCCCTGACGTGGAGAAGAACCGCGCGGAAGCAAAACGTCTCCTGGCTGAGGCTGGCTTTCCAAATGGCTTCAACGTGACTATGGGTCTCCGTCCGTCGCAGGAGGATGCAAGCATTTTCCTACAAGACCAATTTGCAAAAATCGGCATCATCGGCACCCTGAAATCCATAGAGACTAATACGGGGTATGGGCTCCTGGAGAAGGGCGATTACGAGATCTTCAACTGGAGCACCGCCTATGCTTTCGACGACCCGGACGCCATCTTTAGCGAGCATTATACCTGTAAGGCTGCCCGTAACTACCAGCAGCTCTGCATCCCTGAAGTTGACGCGCTTTTCGACAAGCAGAGCCAGACACTTGACCCTGCTGCGCGGAAGAAGCTAGTGAATGAGATGGAAAAGGTTGCCCTGAACCTAATGCCAAAGATCATGCTGCCCATCGGCACTGCATCGGCAACCGCCATCTGGAACACGCTGCGAGACTGGCACATCCAGCCGAGCTCGTACAGCAACCGCCACTTCGAGCAGGCGTGGCTTGCGCAATAGCGGCAACCGGGGAAGAAGTTGTAATTTGTAATACGGTAAGAGGAGGCTAAACATGTACCGGCAGTTGCACTTGTTCGCAGTCTCAGCAGTAGTTCTAGTCGCATTAGCTTGCGCCCCATCTGCGCAACCGGCCAAAGAACAACCTGCTGCAGGCGGTGTGGAAAAGCCCCGTTATGGGGGTGTCCTCTCGCTCGCGTCAACATCGGATCCTCCCACATTAGACCTTCATGCCTCCAATACGGTGGGAACATCACTGCCGGTTCAGCCGTCCTATAACCCCCTGGTGAGGTACGACCCGCTGGAGCCGACCATGACCAAGATAGAGCCCAATCTTGCGGAGCGCTGGGACATAAGTCCCGACGGGAAGACCTTCACCTTCCATCTGGTCAAAGGCGTCAAGTTTCATCAGGGCGGCGACTTTACTGCCAGCGACGTAGCGTTCAGCTATGACCGACAGAAAAACCCCGAGAAAGGGCAGATAAGGCCCCGCAGAGCAGCCTTCGACCCGATAGACCGTTTTGAAGTAGTGGACGACGCGACGCTCCGCGTTCATCTGAAGAGGGGCTATGCCTCCTTCCTCGCCAATATCGCGCAGGGATGGATGGGCATACAGGATAAAGAGTGGGTGACGGGCGGACACGATCCTGAAAAAGAGGTCAACGGGACGGGTCCCTTTGTGTTCAAAAACTACACGCGGGGCGTCTCGGTTGACCTGGTGAAAAACGAGAACTACTGGAAGAAGGGTTTTCCATACCTGGATGGCGTGAAGTACTTCATCATCACGGACAACAACACGGTCTTTGCCGCGTGTCGGACGGGTCAGATCCTGTTCTGCTCTGCGGACATGCAGCAACAGGCCGACCTGAAGAGTCAGTTCGGCGACCAGATGCGTTTTGAGCAGACCACCGGCGGCTGGGGCGGCAACCTGGTCAATTTGTCTAACCTTAGGAAACCTTATGACGACGTGAGAGTACGACGGGCGCTCGCGTATGCAGTAGACCGGCAAGCAGCTATCAAAGTGCTCTTCGATGGCCAGGGCTACAGCCAGGGCTTCATGCCTGGAAAGGGTCCCTGGGCAATCTCACAAGACGAGTTGGTAAAATACCCAGGCTATGGCCCTGACGTCGAGAAGAATAGGGCGGAAGCGAAGAAGCTGCTCACTGAGGCTGGCTATCCCAATGGGTTCAACGTGACTATGGGTGTCCGGGCGGTCCCCGGGGCTGAAGACGCAAGCATCTTCCTGCAAGACCAGTGGGCGAAGATCGGTGTCATCGGAACGCTGAAGACTATCGAAACGCAGGCGGCCTACGCCTTGCTAGAGAAGGGCGATTACGAAATATTCAACTGGAGCACCGCCTACGCTTTCGACGATCCGGATGCCATCTTTGATGAGCACTACACCTGTAATGCGGCACGAAACTACTCCAAGCTCTGCATACCGGAAGTTGACGCTGCCTATGCGAAGCAGACTGTCACCACCGATCCGGTAGAGCGAAAGAAGCTCGTGAACGAGATGGAGAAGGCGGCGCTGAACGCTCAGCCCAAGATCATGCTGCCAATTGGCACGAACTCCGCCACGGCCATCTGGAACAAGCTGCGGGACTGGCATCTGCAGCCGAGCAACTACAGCAATAAGCATTTTGAGCAGACTTGGCTTGCACAATAACTTCTGCAGCAGACAATAATGACGTAGGGGCAGGTTTGAAACCTGCTCCTACGTCATTTCGCTATTATAAGCGCTAAAGGTGCTCTACCACTTCCTCGCTGAGCCCGAAGAAGTGGCCCACCTCGTGCATAACGGTTTTCCGTATCTCCTCTTTTATCTCCGCCGGCGTGTCACAGGCTTCTTCTATCGGCCCTTTGAACACGTAGATGCGGTCGGGCAGGCGCATGCTGTAATCTCTCCCAAAGTCCGTGAGCGGCGTGCCCTCATAGTACCCCATCAGGGTCTCGTCCTCTGCCATGCCGAGGTCGTCCAGCAGCTCTTGGGATGGCCAGTCCTCGATGATGACCACCACGTCCTCAAGGCGTTCTTTGAAGACGTCCGGCAGGCTTTCCAGAGCGTGTCCCACCAGCCGCTCGAACTCACGACGCCGCACCGGTCGCCCCTTTCTGTGTGGTGAGAAGGGCACTGCATGCCTGACGCAGCACGCTCAGCGCCTCGTCCATAGTGCCGTGGGTGCGCAGGGAGACTCCCCTACCGGGCGCCCGCAGCGAGAGAAAGAACTTGCAGTATGCCTGACCCCTGTGGTCCCACAGTGCAGGGTCGAAGTGCTGGATGCCCAGGTACGCCCTGAGCCGCGTCCCCTTCGGCACGAGCACGCCGAGCCGCCGGCTTCGTCCCGCCGGCAACATGCCGTTGCGCTGATATGCCCACGGGTCCTCATCATAGGATCGCTCATAACGGATATGCCACGTGATGAGACCCCGCAGTTCCTCGTCGGTCATTTCTGCTTGCCCCTGCCCAATCGCATGCGGATCAGGGGCTGCACGTTGTCCACCTTCTCCAGCGTTCCCAGAGTCTCCAGGATGCGGTCTGCTTCCGCCTCACTCATAAGGTGCTCAGAACAGTCCAGGAACTTCTCCCGCAGCTCTTCTCTTGAGAACGGCCGTTGCGGCGTGCCTCGCGAGGTATCCGCCTCTTTTGTGACCGTTCGGCCACCCTTGAGGCGGATTTCGATCAGGCTGCGGATGCGGTCAAACCCCCTGGCCTCAATCGCCTCGTTCAGATAGGGGTGCACCTTCACCATCATCTCCCGCACCCTGGGTGAGGCCACAACCGAATCCACGAATTGCCCGATGCCCGCCTTCCGCTCCAGCAGCAGGATGCCCAGGCAAAAGGGGATGCTGAACTTGGCGTTCAACGCATGTTCCGGCTCATTGTAGCGCAGGGCATTGAGGATCATGGAGGTGGTGCCCAAGCGCACTTCTTCCACCTGCTCCGGCTTTATATCGTGCTCCAGGATGATGTCCAGCATTGCGTCCATGGAGGGGTGCGCAAGCGAGCCGCAGGGGTAGGGCTTGATGGACACCCCCGGCTCGACCACCGTCCACGGCCTGCCAAGCTGCCCGCGAATGTACTCCTCGTCGTAGCCGCCCGCGGTGACCTGAAAGTAGCCCCATTGCCCGTCCAGAATGTTCGGGTCGGACTGGAACCCCAGCCTCGCGAGCCGCGCGGCCACCACGCCGTTCTCCGCCGCTCTCCCCGCATGGTACGGCTTGACCATGGTGCCGAAGTTTGCCCGGATGCCCGAGCTCTCGCTGGCGGTGATGCCAAGAGCGTTGCGGATCTGCTCCGTGGTGAGGCCGTAGAGCTTGGCCGCGGCGGCGGCGGCCCCAAAAGCGCCGATAGTCCCCGTGGTGTGAAACCCCTGTCCGTAGTGCTTGGGCTTGATGGCGGCCGCAATCTTGCACTCCACCTCAAAGCCGATGGCAAAAGCCAGCAGAAGCTCCTTCCCGGAAACTCCCAGGGACTCGGCGACAGGATAGGCCGCGCCCAGCGCCGGCGTTGTGGGATGGGTCAGCAATCCGTAGACCCTATCGGGCGCGGGCGAGAGTTGGGTATCGTCATAGTCCATGGCGTGGCCGGCAAGCCCGTTGGCCAGGGCGGCAAGGTGCGCCGGCACACGCAGTCCGTCGCCCAACACCGTGGCGTCGGGCGCGCCGCCCAGTTGCCCGATGTACTCCCGCAAGATACGGAACCCCTCCTCAAGACTGCCGGAAAGCATCACCGCGGTCCCGTCGATGATGCACTGCTTGGAGAGCCGCAGCACGTCCTCCGGCAGGTCCTGATAGCTGGTTTGGACGATGAAATCGACGACCTCTTGGGTGATGGTCCTTGGGTCCGGCATTGTCAGGTGCTCCTCGATTAATGGTAGCCAAAACAGATGCGGGTCTTCTCCTTCGAACGGAGTGAGAAGCACCTCAGCAGTCGTTCTCGTTGCGCTCGAACAATAGACAGGCTGCTTTCTCCTTGTGCCAGTGAGATTGTACACTACCAATGCCAATTTTACGTCCCGAAGGTGGCTATGGAACCTCAGAATCTCGATGTCCTGAATAGAGAAGCCATAATGCGTTGGGAACAGAATGCCGCGTTCTGGGACGAACGTTTCGGCGACACGGGCAACGACTTCCACCGCACGCTGGTCGGCCAGGGTCTTGGCATCATCGGTCAGCCCGTCCCCCAGTACTACTTCCACCGCCTTCTGAGCGCGCTGCTGGCTCCGGCCTTGCGCGCCGGGTTTGCGCTGGACGGTCTGGAGGAGCCGGTGTTCGACCAGCCTCATCAGAGCAGCCGTCCCTTCAGTTGGAGCAACTACCCGGAAATCCCGCCGGTGCTCGCTGCGCGAGTGCGGTTGCTGCTGAAATAGCTTTCGGTCCGACTATCCGGGACGTGTACCCGTACACAAGTGAGCTTGCCTACGGGTACTGCATGGGCCGTCCCTTCAACTGGAGCAAGTACGCCGAGATCCTGCCTGTGCTCGCTGCGCGAGTGCGGTTGCTGCTGAAATAGAGCACCGCCAAGGTAATCACCTGCCGTTAACGTAACCTAATTGTGCGGACAAAGCACCTAATATGTGAGACCCAAGCTTCGGCGCAAAGCCTCGTCGACTTCCTGCATCTTGCGCAGGCTTAGAGTTCCGGCCAGACGACCTAGCCTAAGTTGATCCACGGTTTGGAGTTGCTCGCATTTGATGATGCTGTCTCTGGGCAAGCCGCTCTCCTGCGCGCTAATCAGCACCTGGAAGGGATAGGCCCTTGCGGTCTGCGTGGAGATCGCCGCTACAATGATAGTACTGCTGAATCGATTCCCTGTGTCATTCTGAACGATCAGGGCGGGTCGTGTGCCGGCCTGTTCCGAACCTCTGCCAGGCGACCAATCGATGTAATAGATTTCACCCCGTTTAGTCATTGCTGAGTACGACCTCACGGGTCAAACTAAGTGCTTCTTCGGCTTCTCTCAGGTTCTCCTCACTCATGTCACTGTAGCCTATCGCCATTGACGCTTCCAGTTCTCGGCGATCAACAATGCGTTGAGCGAATCGCTCGCGATCATCCGACGAAAGAGAGAGGAACGCCTGCCAGAAAACATCCACCAGTGGCGATGTCCGACTGTTTACTTCAGCAGATCCGGCCTTATTACCATTGGCCTTCTGAACAAGCCTCCAGCCGCGAGGCGCGTTGAATCGAGCCTTACGGTTTGGTGACTTGTTGTGACTGTTAAGCAGTTTTTGGACAAGCTGCATTACGTAAATACCCTCTGGACTGTCGTTGTCCAATGCCTCAAACCATCGGCCTAAAGCTGGCTCTGTTACCCGTCCATCGAGGTCATCTGTCCGCATGTACTCAGACGCGGTCATGCCGGGATAGCCAATGAACTTGCTGGGACCGACAGCATCGAGCTCGGGGATGAAATACCAGGACCTAAAATAGGACAATTGGCCTTTTAGATCATTCGTAGCGCTGAGGCCTTGATTGAATGCTTGGACGCCTTGCACAACTTCGTCATAACTGTGTACAGGGTGAAGTATCATGTTATCTCCTTTCTCGCTATCACAGTGAGTCTAAATCAGGGTGATTAAGGTGGCAATATCTTAATCATCCTGATATACAAAGTAAACGCACCATTTCGTGACTCCCTGGACATTCCTCCCGCCTCTCCCGTACCATAACCATCAATAACGCGCAGATACTCGAAAGGAACCCAACGTGGAGATAGTCCCCGGCGTGCACCGCATCGATGGCGTTGCCGGCAGCAATGCAGTCCTCCTGGCCGACGAGCAGATGGCCGTCGTCGATACCGGCATTGCGGGCAACGGCGAGGCCATCGTCAAGTACATCAAATCCATCGGCCGCAGCCCCCGTGACCTGCGATGGATCGTCCTCTCGCACTTCCACTTCGACCATTCCGGCAGCGCAGCGGAGCTGTCCCAGCTCACCGACGGCAAAGTGGTGACCCACCGCGCGGAGGTCGAGTCGAAGCCGGACGGCTCCATGCTCCTGAGAAAAGGCGACGAGGGCGAGCCGCCGCCCGCCTGGTACCGCTGGATCCGCCGGATGCCCGCTTCACGAGACACCCGGCGCTACCCGGACATCGTGGTGCACGAAACGGTTGAAGATGGGGACGTTATCCCCTGCCTGGGCGGCCTCCGCATCATTCACACTCCCGGGCACACGCCGGGCAGCATCTGTCCCATCCTGGAGGGCCCCAAAGTCCTCTTTCTCGGTGACTCTGTGCTGAACAACGTCGACCGCCTCAGCAGGCCCCTCATGTGGGATGGCAAGAAGCGCCAGACGTTGGATGGTTCGCTGCACAGGCTGCGGGAGCTGGAAGCTGAGGCCGCCTGCTTTGGACACGGGCCGCCTCTCACGGAAGAGGTGATGACGAGGGTGCGCGGCCTCACGGATCGGCCGTATAACATGCCCACCTGGCGCATCGTCCTGCGGAACTGGCGCACCCTCAAGCGCTTCCAGGAGAGCACCCGCGGCGGCGGCAACTGGCAGGGCGGGCCCCGCTGAACGCGGCTCACCCGCGCCGAATCAAAGCTCCCGCGGTGTAGATGACGCCGCCGGTTTCGGCCAGGCGCAGCACCTGTTTGCCGCCGGCGAATGTTACCGTCTCCTCCCGATTGCCGGCGGTGAGCGGCGGACCGCCCTCCTTCAGTCCCTCGGTGAGCACTCTCCCCTGCCACTGGACAGGTCGTGGCAGGCCGAGGCAGTGCAGCACGGTGGGCGCAATGTCCACGATGCCGCAGGGCGCTTCTGAAACGGCTCCCTCACGGAAATGCGGCCCCGCCATGATGAGCATATTGCGCATTTCAAAGGGGCTGATGCCTCCGTGGTTTCCGGTTCCGGCGACGCTGCCGCCCGGCGTCAATGACATCCCGACGAATCCATGCTCATTGGGACGTTCGTCCCACGCGAGCGCGATCATCAAACTCGGCGCCAGAGGGCCTTCGCATCCCACGGCGGAGAGCGGCAAGGCGCCCGCTATCGCGCCGTTCTTCGAGAACACCGCACAGACCCAGGGTTGCTGGAGGAAGAACGCAGCAAGCGCCTCCTGGTCAACCGAGGGCTCGGTGTAAACCAGGCAGGATCCCCCGTCGGCGCAGAGCACAACATCGGTGGAATCTGACGAGCGTTTGAGCTTTGCCTGCTGCAGCGCTTCGTTAATGTTGATGTGGCCTGACACGGTTGCGTAGCCGTGGTCAGCGGTAACTATTATGTCAACTTCCTGATACCCTCCTGCGCGGACCAGCCGTTCCACCATCCGGCCGAAGGCGGCATCCGCGGCCTGAATGGCGGCCACAGAGGGGGGCATCCCCAGACCAAAACGGTGGTGCAAACCATCGGGCACAGTGATCCAGAAGATGGCGAGCGCAGGCTGCGCGGCAGGAATGAGCACATCGGATACGGCCTTGGCGGCATATTCCACCCGCGCGACGGCCTGCGCGGCATAGTCCTCGGACACCGGCGGCGGCCCCAGCGCAGATGCGACGCGGTCCGCCAGCTCCGGCGGCGTGGCAAAAGCGTGGTGGTAGACCAGTCCACCCGTGGCCGCCGCCTCCGGATGTTGCAAATAGCCGCAGCCCGACGTGCCGGTGCCCGCGGCTATGGTGTTCAGCCCCTGCTCTGCGAGGACTTCGCCCAGGGTCGGGACCAGGAGGAGAGGAGTGCGCTGCGCCTGGATGAGCCGCAGGTCGTTGACCTCTCCGGTGGTGAGGATACGCGTGGCTTCTATCCCGGGCTCCCAGACGGAATTCCCCGCGATGCCGTGGGCGCCTGGGAAGCAGCCGGAGACCAAGGCCGCAGTGTTGGCGCGGGTGACTGAGGGGAAGACACAATGGCTCTGGCTGAACCAGACGCCTCTGTCTTTCAGGCGGCAGAGGTTGGGCGTCCAGTCCGCGCGGATCATGTCCGGGCGCAGGCCGTCGAAGACACAGATCAGACACAGGCTCTGAGCGTTGCGCATGGCGGCCCTCCCCGTCAGCAATATTTGGCGTATAGTAGCACGCTGCTTGGTCTGCGACAAAGGACGATTCGAGAGTGTTAACGAACATAGCAGCGGTCTGTCATTGCGAGGCCCGCTTGGGGCGGGCCGTGGCAATCTGAGTTGAGGTGGCCGACGCATGCCCGCCCGCCCCAGATTGCTTCGTCGCCTCCGGCTCCTCGCAACGACAGTTGCTAAACAGTCTCGACGCCTCCTTCTTTATGAAGACCTGGGAATTTGCCTCTTATCATTTGCGGTAAACCTGAACGTGAAGCTGATACTCTTCCTCTTTCGTACACTGCCTTGATTTCATCAGCACCCCGCAGTACACTACTAAAACGAACATGCGTACTATTACATCGCCTGCTGTAACACCCCGAACCGTCCCTGTCGGACGGCGCGCCGGCATTGCCGACAGCCCGCTTCACGGCGGGCGCGCGCCGGCCTGGCTCTTTCAGCGCATGACCAAGCTTGCCAGAGAGATGGCCCTCTGCATCGTCGAAGAGTTTGGCCCCGCTGAAGTCCTGCATCGTCTCAGCGACCCCTACTGGTTCCAGGCGTTTGGGTGCGTGCTCGGGTTCGACTGGCACAGCTCAGGAGTCACCACCACGGTCTGCGGCGCCCTCAAGGAGGGCCTCAAGGGCATCGAGCATGAGGTTGGGGTGTACGTCTGTGGCGGCAAGGGCAGAGCATCACGCCGCACGCCGGACGAGATCCAGAGACTTCAGCGAGAAGACCGGCCTGCTGCCCCAACCCCTGGTCTACGCCAGCCGCACGTCGGCCAAGGTTGATTCTGCGGCGGTGCAGGACGGCTACCAGATTTACCACCATTGCTTCGTGTTCACCGGCTCCGGCGAGTGGACCGTGGTGCAGCAGGGCATGAACGAGGGCAACGGCTATGCCCGCCGCTACCACTGGCTGGGGGAGGCCGTCGACGATTACGTCTGTGAACCGCACGCCGCCGTCTGCTCGGACGAGGTGGGCGCTACGCTCAACCTTGTGGCTGCGGAGAGCGGACCCGCCCGCGTGCTCCTTCCGCAGATTGTCCGGGACGAACGTCCCGAAAAGCTCTTTGGCGAACTGGAGCGGATTGCCCATCTTGAGATGCCCCGCCGCCATCATGTGCTGGATGAGGATGTCCACCCCAAGCGCCTGCAGAAAATCCTGCTGCGCACCTATGAGCGCCAGCCGGAGGACTTCGAGACGCTGCTGGGAATGGAGGGTGTCGGCGCCAAGACGCTGCGGGCCTTGAGCCTGATAGCGGAGCTGGTCTACGATACTCCTGTCAGCCTGCGTGACCCCGCCCGCTACAGCTACGCGCACGGCGGCAAGGACGGCCACCCCTTCCCCGTGGACCGCCGGACCTACGATCAGTCGATTGAGGCCCTGCGGCGCGCGGTGAAACGGGCAAAGCTGGGCCAGCGCGAGACTCTGGACGCTCTCAAAAGGCTGAGCGCATGGGAAGAAATCTCGAAAGATGACTGAACAAGAAGAACTGGTCGACACAGTCAAACAGAATGTCGCATCACAGAAGCTCCAGGGCAGAAACTTCACCCGCCTTCGTGGCGATTTGACCGCGCGTATCGTTAAGTCTTTCCTAGAAAAACACGCACCGAATTTTCTCACAGTTGTCGGTCCCAACGTGTATGTTGACGGGTTTTCAACTGAGTTCGACCTTGCGATTGTGAAATCCGGATGCCAACCCTTGAGTGTAGACTTTACAGCACAGCAGATTTCAACGGCAAGCTACAAACCCCGTGATATTCTCGTACTTATCGAGGTGAAGCTCAGTGGAACGTACGGGACTAAACTTGGACTCCAGGAGCGATTATTCAGACTGAGGCATGACTTTGAAGCCACCCATGTATCCAAGTGGGCGTACCTGACCGTTTCTGAGGTTTCAGTCCCAGTTTGGCAGAAATCAATCAACTACCTCGACGACACGAGAACAGCACTAGGACCAGATAGGGTTTTTTGTTTGCGCGACAGCCGTAAGAAATTGATCCTGCCTGAGTTGGAACGTGATTGGGACAGGTTCGTCTCCTACTGCTTTTCAATCTAACTAAGTTGATTTGCGACGTTTCCTGCTGCCAAGGATGGGTCGACGCGTGGCATGCTGTTGAACTCCGAGGCCGGCCAGGTTTCCTCTACCTTTGCACCCGCGTGCTAAAATACTCGTGAGTAAGCAGGGTTCTAGCCCCTTACGTGTCGCCCGGAGGAGGTGTCAGGACGATGGCCATGACCGCGGAAATGCGAGAGAGCAAGAAGCTAGCCGACGAACTCTACACGAAATATGGCAAGCCCTTGGAGTCCGAACATTGGGGTCAGTACCTCGCCATTTCCCCGGACGGAAAGACTCTGCTCGGCTCCACGCTGATTGAGGTGGCGCAAAAGGCGAAGGGCGCTTTTGGCCCAGGCAGCTTCCTTTTCAAAGTTGGGCCAAAGGCCGTAGGGAAATGGCGCTAGTCCGCCGCCTGGAAAGCACTCGATTCCCTTACCTCCCCGTTCACATCTCTGTAGGGCGTCGCTCCGTCCAGGTGGAGGCTCTCGTGGATACCGGGTTTGATGGTCATGTAGCACTGCCCGCCCACCTTCTAGCTGACAGTGAGCAACCCGACCTATACGTTACCTGGGCACTGGCGGATGGATCCGAAGTCCTCGCCCCTGCATTCGTTGGTACAGTCCATTTGGGTGACTTCGACCCCTTTTCTGTGCTCGTCACCACCATTGGAGATGAGCCGCTGGTGGGAAGAGGTGTTACGGATCGTTTCGCCATCACGCTGGATCATGGGCAAAAAATAGTTGTTGAGCCGTGATGCGCGTGCACGAAACCGAAGCATATGTAGCGGAAGAAGTCTTGTCGCACAATCTTAACGAGTTCTGTTTATGCGCGGGATGCTCTTAAACGGCGAGTCCATCCAGTATATCGTGGCGGTGGAATATATCTTGGAGGAGTCAGGGCAGCCCCACAACGGAGGCCTGTCCGACTGGGCTGGCTCCTTCGTGCCCGCCATGGCCTATAACCTGGCGGCCCCGTCCTACGTGCTGGAGCTGGAGGACGGCCGCCGCGGCAGGATCAACATCTTTCAGAAGTTCGCCATCCCCGACCAGCCCACGGTCTACCGCTTCCAGGGACACAGCGGAGTCCACTCATAGCGGGCAGCCATGCCTGAACTTCCTGACCTTGAGGCCATTCAAGAGTTCCTGCTCAAGGAGCTCGTCGGCGTGCGTATCACCGGTGTTGAAGTCCTGCAGCCGATTCCCCTGCGCTTTCCGACGCCTCAGGAGTTCGTGGAGACGCTCACCGGCAACGCCCTCGCAGGCGTACGGCGGCGTGGAAAGTACCTTCTGCTGGACACGGCGTCCGGTCACACCCTGGCCATCAATGCCATGCTCACCGGTCGGTTGCAATACTGCCCCCCCAGGGAGCGTCGTCGCGCCAAGACCTGCTTCGTCTTGTCCATGGACAACGGAGAGCAGCTGCGCTACTACGACGACAAGCTCATGGGCAAGCTCTACCTGGTTCCTGACGGGAAGGTAGAGATGATCCCCCGCTGGGACGAGATGGGCCCCGAAGCACTCTCGACAGAAGTGACTTTCGCAGTCTTCCAGCAGCGGCTGCGGCGACACCCCGGCCAGGTGAAGAATATCCTGGTGAACGACACCTTTCTGGCGGGCATCGGCAACGCGTACGCCGACGAGATACTGTTTGCGGCAGGGATTTACCCGTACCGCGGGCGCACCAGCCTGTCGTCAGCAGACACAGAGTCGCTGTACCGGGCCGTGCACGCCGTGCTGGAGGATGCGACCAACGTGGTTGGGATGCGGATGGGAGAGGAGATTCACCTGAAAATCCGGGATTTCCTCAAGGTACATGGCAAGGGCGGCCAGCCCTGTCCCGGGTGCGGCAACATTATCTCGCAGATTACCGCCAACCAGCGGCTCACCAACTTCTGCCGCCGCTGCCAGAAGTGATCGGCTGCCCGTCATTGCTACGAAAATAGGTCTTGGGATACTGCACAACGGCGGCGTTCCCTGTCTCCGAAGGCGACTCGCTGAGGCTTGAGGTTCTCGAAGGTCGACGCCCGTCCTTTCGAGAACCTCAAGGAACGGGCACTCCCATTTTCATCCCTGGTGGTGCCTCTGCGCCAGGGGCATGTCGATCGCGAGGCCGCCGTAGGAGCCCGTGGCAATTTTCTCCCGATAGGACTTCTCGCTGCGCTCGAAGAATACGGTGAGTTTCATCGCTATACGGTGTTGTCGCCAAATGGTAATGACAGAGATACGGGGCTGGTTTGGTTCGACAGGTCGTTCGACTCTGGGAGTCTCAGACTCGATGAGCTCACCACAAGTGAAACCCGCCCCTCCGTGGTGACGCACAGTCACCATCAGCGCCCGAACATATTCATGTTCATTGGCGGACGCTTGCCGCCCTTGCCGGAGAGAAAGAGGCTGTACTGCTTCATCATCTTCTTCATCTGGTTGAACTGGTTCAGGAGCTGGTTCACGTCGGCGGGATGGGTGCCGCTGCCTTTTGCGATACGCCTGCGGCGGCTGCCGTCAATCAGCTCCGGTCTGCGGCGCTCCCTGGGGGTCATGGAGTAGATGATAGCCTCCACCCGTTTGAGCTGGCCGTCGTCAACAGCGTTGGCGGGCAGATTGCGGGTGAGCCGGGAGACGCCTGGGATCATTTCCAGAATCTGGCTCAGGGGTCCCATCCGCTTCATCTGTTGAATCTGGTCCAGGAAGTCCTCCAGCGTGAAGCTGGCAGTGCGGAGCTTCCGCTCCATCTCCTCAGCCTTGGTCTTGTCAAAGCTCTCCTGGGCCTTCTCTATAAGGGTCAGCACGTCACCCATGCCCAGAATGCGGGAGGCAAGACGGTCGGGATAGAAGGGCTCCAGCGCGTCGGGCTTCTCGCCCACGCCCATGAATTTCACCGGAACGCCGGTCACGGCGCGCACCGAGAGCGCCGCGCCGCCGCGCGCGTCGCCGTCCATCTTGCTCAGGATGAGCCCGGTAAGGCCGACGCGCTGGTGGAAGTCTCCAGCGGCACGGACCGCGTCCTGGCCGGTCATGGCGTCGACCACGAGCACCACTTCCTGCGGCGCGAGCTTCTCTTTGATGCGGACAAGCTCTTCCATCATGACGTCGTCGATGTGCAGGCGGCCCGCCGTGTCCAGGAGGACGACGGTGCTGCAGGTTTCCCTGCCGTGTTTCACGCCGTGCTCGGCGATAGCCACAGGGTCGGCGGTGATGCCTTCCTCATAGACCGGGATATCGAGCTGTTTTCCCAAGGCCACAAGCTGGTTGACGGCGGCGGGACGATAGATGTCTGCGGCAACCAGCAGGGGCTTGTGGTTCTGCTTCCGAAGATACAGCGCAAGCTTTGCGGCTGTGGTGGTCTTGCCAGAACCTTGAAGACCCACCAGCATGATGATGGCAGGTGGTTGAGTTGTGGTTAAGTTTAGCTTGTTTTGTCCTTCACCAAGGACATTCAGTAGCTCTTCATGGACGATTTTGATGACCTGCTGGCCAGGAGTGAGGCTTTCCAGCACGTCGCTGCCGATGGCCCGCTCACGGATCTTTCCCACAAAGTCCCGCACCACCTTGAAGTTAACATCGGCTTCGAGCAGCGCGACGCGCACCTCACGCAGCGCCGCCTCAACATTTTCCGTGGTGAGGCGACCGCGTCCGGTGAGCTGTTTGAAAACGTTATCGAGCTTGGTGGAGAGGGAATCGAACATAGCAGAGCCTTTGCATTCCTTTCGAGTTCCATTGTAGAGGCTCTGCTTCAGAGGGGTCAACGGCGAAAGGCGAGGTACCCGTTTCATGAATGGTGGGAGGAATTTTGGCAGGTCGTCCTGAACCTGCCTACCGGACAGGCAGGCTTGTCGATAAGATCGGGCGAATACTCTGTAGGTGTTAAAGTTTGTTTTTATCCGACAGTCACGAAGGCGGCACGCCAGCCCAGGCCTGTTTTCCTTGACAACGCGAGAGGCTTGGACAATAATCGCGCCGCAGATGCCACTAGACGCGCATACTGCCCGTGTGGAATCGTGACACCAATGCGAAGGAGGCCACCATGCCCGATATGCTCTATGAAAAGAAAGAGCACTACGCGATATTCACCATGAACCGGCCAGAACGTCTCAACGCTCTGGGCGGCACCATGGCGCAGGACCTTGGCGAGGCCCTGGAAGACTTCACGGCAGACCCTGAGATGCGGGTCGGCATCGTCACCGGCGCGGGCGATAGGGCCTTTTCCGCCGGCGCCGACCTCAAAGAGATGTCGGCCAGGGGCCAGACGGCCACCCCCTCCGCGCGCGTGACGCGGGTGGACGGCGGGTTCCAGTTTGCCAGGAATCCCAAGCCCTTCATCGCAGCCATCAACGGCTTCTGCATCGGCGGTGGCATGGAACGGGCAATGGACTGCGATATCCGCGTCGCGGCTGACCACGCGCAGTTCGGTCTCATGGAGATCAAGCGCGGTATCCTGGCCGGATACGGTATCCATAACCTCTCACGTCTCATCCCCTATGGTGAGGCCATGTACATCCTCCTGACGGGCGATCTCATATCGGCGGAAGAGGCGAAGCGCGTGGGCTTTGTGCATAGCGTCGTTCCCAGAGAGAAGCTCATGGACGAGGCCGTTCGAGTCGCCGAGCTGATCGCGGGCAACGCGCCGCTCTCGGTGCGCGGCACCAAAGCGGTCGCCAGCTACTGGCGTCACTTCAACCTCGACGAGTCATACCGCTGGGTGCCCTGGGTCCAGGAGGTCGTCCTGGGGTCGGAGGATGCTAAAGAAGGCCCGCGGGCCTTCGCGGAGAAGCGGCAGCCTGTGTGGAAGGGCCGTTAACCTGTCTTTTGGATGCCCTGGGCGCCTGAAAGGCGTTCAGGGCATCTTTCTACCTCATACAGCGGTAAATGGCAACGGGTGACTCAACAACAGACGATAGCGATCGATGGGCCAGGGGCATCTGGCAAGAACACCGTTGGGCTTCTCCTGGCCCAGCGGTTGCGGTATCGTTTCGTGGACACCGGCGCAATGTACCGTGCGCTGACCTGGCTGGCGCTGCAGCAAGGGCTGGATTTTGAGAATGAAAGCAGCATTGTTGCGCTCTCGGAGCAGACGCCGCTTCAGATCGTCCCAAGCTCTCCAGAAGCCCCGCAGGGTGGCATCATTGTCCGCGGCCTGGAGTTGACGCCTTTCCTGCATACTGCTGAGGTGGATGCTCACGTCTCATTGCTCTCTCGCGTGCCCGGCGTCCGAGCGATCATGGTGAGTATGCAGCGGCGGATGGCCGCCGAAGGTGGTGTGGTCATGGTGGGGAGAGATATCGGGACGGTGGTGCTGCCGAAAGCGACCCTCAAAGTGTTCCTGGATGCTCCGTCGGAAGAGCGCGCGCGCAGGCGTTACCTGGAGCAGCAGGAACAGGAGACGAGCCTCGTATACGACGAGGTCTTGCGCGATCTCCGGCAGCGCGATGACCTGGACCAGCGACGTGCCACGTCTCCCATGCGCCCGGCGGACGACGCGTGGGTCATTGACACCCAGGGGAAGCCGCCGCAAGAGATTGTGGAGGCTATTCTTGAACGGCTCTCTCAAATCGAAGCCGCGTAGCGTAATCGCACGATGAACGCCATCCCTCCCGCTCCCGGGTTCTGGTACCGGCTCGGCGGCAACCTCGTCACGCTTGTCACCCACCTTCTTGCCGACTGGCAGGTGGAGGGAACACAGCACATGCCGGACAAGGGTCCTCTACTCGTCGTTTGCAACCACTTTAGCTTTATTGATCCGCCGTTGCTGGTGGCGTGCATGCCCAGAGTCATAACTTTTGTGGCCAAGGCGGAAATGTGGGATTCTGCGGGGTCACGGCTGTTCTGCAAAGCCAATGGGATGATGCCAATTCGCCGCGGTGAGCCGGACCTCTCCGCGCTGCGGGGCGTGCTGCGGGTTCTGGATGAGGGACGCGCGGTGGGGTTCTTCCCTGAAGGGACACGCGGGCGTGAGCGCGTCAAAACTCTCAAAGAGGCACAGGGAGGCATAGCCCTGCTGGCCAGGCTGTCAGGCGCGCCGATATTGCCCATCGGGGTCTTTGGCACGGAAGTCATCGACTCCGCGTCCGCAATAAAACGACTGGCGCTTAAGCGTCCTTCCTTCAGGGTACGCGTCGGAGAGCCGTTTCGTCTGCCGCCCAAAGCCGGAGGAAAGACCTCTGAAAACCTGTCCCAAGACACGGGGTTCATCATGGCGCACATCGCACGGCTGCTTCCTGAGCGCTATTGGGGATACTACGCCGACCATGTCCGCCGGCTTACCGCGGAGACCGAGACACTAGCGACTCCTGCGCCGTGACGAAAGCGTTTTTCGGGTAGACGGAACATGCTTCGTGTGAGAGAGGGCGATTGCAAAGTCCAGGCAGCACGCAAAGCCCGCTCATGGTGAGCCGGGTCGAACCATGAACGGGCGGCTCCCCTCGTCCTTCGACCTAGCTCAGGACGAGCGGAACATGGGACCCAACGCGACATTGCGATTGCCCTGCTGCTAGAGAGGGCGGGACAACGCCTAGCATTGCCAAGAACGCGATTACGAGGCAACGCTTCCGCATCTGTTATCGGCGCACACTCTGTAAGAGACTGTTTACTAAGCCCGTTCTTCGAGCCCGGTCGAGAAGACGGGCGTGGTCTCGACAAGCTCGACCAACGACTTACTAAACAGTCTGCTGTAACGTGTTTTCGCGGCCCTCTGTTTTCGTATATAGTACAGGCGTGATCCCGCTGGCCTGCTATGGTCATGAAACAATGTGGGGCGCCGACGCGCTAAGACTGCTAAAGGAGCAGTAGGCTATGTGTGGCATTATGGGTTACGTGGGCCACCAAGAGGCAACCCCCATTCTCTTGGACGGTCTGCAACGACTTGAATATCGCGGCTATGACAGCGCAGGCATCGCCGTTCTGGACCGCAACGGAACGCTCACCGTGCAGCGTGCTGTGGGCAAGCTCAGCGCGCTGGTCTCCCAGGTCAACCAGGCTCCTCCCTCAGGCATCGTCGGTATCGGCCACACACGGTGGGCCACTCACGGCAAGCCCAGCGAGGAGAACGCGCATCCCCACAGCGACTGCACCGGCCAGTTGGTGGTCATCCACAACGGCATCATCGAAAACTATACGGAGCTCAAGGGCCAGCTGCTACAAAAAGGTCATATCTTTACGTCTCAGACTGACACTGAGACCCTGGCTCACCTCATTGAGGACAGCTTGCAAGAAGGCGTGGAACTGGAGGACGCCTTCCGATCAGCAGTCTCTAAGGTCCGGGGCGCCAGCGCCATCATGGCCCTTTGGCGAGGCTCGCGGGACAAGCTGGTGGCCGCCCGCTTGGGCAATGCCGGCGGGATTGTTGTCGGCTACGGCAAGGGCGAGATGTATCTTGCAAGCGACCTGCCTGCGCTGCTGCCCTACACCCGAGAGATCACCTTCCTTGCCAACGGCGAGATGGCGGTGCTCAGTTCCCGCGGCGTTTCCTACTCCGATCTTGAAGGCAGGATACTGCACAAAGACATCCAGAAGATGCTCTTTGATCCGGTGGCCGCGAGCAAAGGCGGATATAAGCACTTCATCCTCAAAGAGATCATGGAGCAACCTGAGGCCGTGACCAACGTGCTGCGTGGACGGGTTTCCTTTGAACCGCCGGATATTCAGATGGATGAGGTGCCGTACTCTGCCGATCTCATTCGCAGCTTCAAACGGGTGATCCTTGTGGGTATGGGATCGAGCCTGCATGCCGCGATGTTGGGGCGCCTCTTCTTCGAGCAGCTAGCGGGAATCCCGGCAGAGGCGGAAAACTCGTCTGAGTTCCGGTACCGGAGCCCCGTGCTCTCGCCCGATACCCTCCTGGTCTCTGTGGGGCAGTCCGGCGAGACCGTTGACACGCTGGGCGCGATGGAGGAGGCTCAGGCGAGGGGTTTGCGCCAGCTTACCATCTGCAACATGGAAGGCAGTCAGGCGACGCGTATCGCCGATGGGACCATCTACATTCGTGCCGGCCTTGAGGTTGGCGTCGCAAGCACCAAATGCCTGATCAACTCAATCACCGGACTCCTCCTCCTGGCCGCGTATTTCGGTAAGGTTCGCGGCGTGTTGGGCAAGGACCGCATTCAGGGGCTGGTGCAGGACATGGCGCGGCTGCCATCGCTGTTGGGGCATCTTCTGGAGCGTGCACCAGAATTTGAGCGTCTGGCAAACCAGTATCACCATTTCAACCATTTCCTCTACCTGGGACGGGGCACCGGCTATTCGATTGCTATGGAGGGCGCGCTTAAGCTCAAAGAGCTGAGCTACATTCATGCGGAGGGTTACCAGGCGGGTGAGATGAAGCACGGCCCCATAGCTCTCATTGATGAGGAAATGCCCACGGTAGCGATGGCCATGCGAGATCATATGCACGAGAAAATGCTCGGGAATATCTCAGAGATCCGTGCGCGCAATGGGAGCGTGATTGCGCTTGCGACAGAAGGCGACCAGACCGTGGTGGGTCTGGCGAATAACGTGGTCTATCTGCCTGACGTAAATCCCCTCTTAATGGCGCCCGTAGCCCTCATCCCTCTTCAGTTGCTGGCGTACCACATTGCGGTGCGCCGCGGGTGCGATGTTGACCAGCCGAGGAACCTGGCGAAGACGGTTACTGTCGAATAATTGAACGAATCTGCAAACTATGGTAGACTAGGCCATAGTAGGGGTAGTGTGCCCCTACCGTTCCCGTCTCCACGCGCAGGTGCCTTCGCATGACCCTCCTTGAGGAAATCAAGCAGAGACTCGATATTGTCTCAGTAGTTTCTGAGTATGTCCCCTTAACCAAGTCCGGCCGCAGCTACAAAGCCCGATGCCCCTTCCACACTGAACGCACTCCCTCTTTTTTCGTCTTTCCTGATGGACAGACGTGGCGTTGTTTCGGCGGCTGCGCAACCGGAGGGGATATTTTCAGCTTTGTCATGCGCCAGGAAGGGCTTCCCTTTGGCGACGCGTTGCGTCGTTTGGCGGAGAAGGCAGGGGTTCAGGTTGAGGAGCATAAGACATCCCCGATAGAGGACCAGCAGCGGGAACGCCTGAGGGAAGCCAACCAAGCGGCAGCTCATTTCTACCACCAGCAATTGCTGCACAGCCAGGAAGCGGAGGAAGTGAGGGTCTATGTGCAGCGCCGTGGGTTGAGCCAGGAGACGGTGCAGTCGTTCCTGTTGGGTTACAGCCCACAACGTTGGGACGGCCTGAAACGACACCTGGAGGATCGCGGCTTCACCCACGAAGAGATGCTGCAGGCGGGTCTGATAAAGCAAGGTGAATCAAATACTTACGACCAGTTTCGCGGTCGGCTGATGATCCCAATATGGGACGGCAATGGGGTCATCATTGGCTTTGGGGCCCGTTCATTGGATGGCAGTAATCCCAAGTATCTCAACTCGCCACAGACGGCGTTGTTCGACAAGAGCAGCACGCTCTTTGCGCTGGACAGAGCCAAAGACGCGGTCCGCCGTGAGAAGCGCGCGGTCATAGTTGAGGGGTATATGGACGCCATCATGGCCCATCAGCGCGGCTTCAAGAACGTGGTGGCTGCAATGGGCACATCTCTCACGGAAAAACAGGTGTCACTGTTGGCGCGGTTCACCGCTAACTTCGTCCTAGCATTGGATGCCGATAGCGCAGGCCAAGCGGCAACGCTCAGGGGTCTCACTATGGCTCCGGAAGCAATGGGTGACGAACTGACCGCCGTGCCGGCATGGGAGGGGCGTGTCCGCCACAAGCAGGTGAGCGGCAGGCAGGTCTATGACAAGATTCCCAACGGCGCAATGAACATCGTTGCCAAACATCGCGGCGAGATCCGAGTGCTGGAGTTGCCCGAGGGCAAGGATCCGGATGATGTGCTGCGGGATGACCCTGCTATCTGGGAGCAGCTTGTCGGTGAGAGTCTCCCGATGATGGATTTTGTGTTGAGGTCGGCGCAACAGCGGTTTGACCTTAAAACGCCACGGGGAAAGAGGGATGCCGTTGAAGAGGTGCTGCCTATTATCGCAGACCTGGCAAGTCCGGTGGAGCGGGCCCATTATGTGCAGCGCCTGGCGACCCTAACAGGCGTTGATGAGCGTACGCTGACGGCGGAATTACCGAAGAGCCGCCGTAGGACAGACGTCAGCAGGGTCATCGAACCGGCTCTCGCCGCGCAGGGAAATGTGAACGCTTCAGAAATCCTGGAGGACTACTGCCTATCTCTGTTGTTTAGGTTACCCTTCCTGCGGTCGCTTGCGGACCGATTGATGGAGGACCATTTTCAAGCAACCGAGACCCGTGAATTGTTCCGTTACTGGCAGTCGTCTGAAGAACGATGGGCAGAGGACTTACCTGAATTGCTGAGAGAACGCTTACAGCGCATTGAGAATATGCCGCTGCCTACCACCGCTGAACGGCTGCTGGAGGCCGCCTTAGTCCAGTGCATGCAGAGGTTGGAGGAGCGCCGTTTGCGGGAGATTAAACATCTTCATAGACTGCATTTTTTTGAAGAGGACCATCAGAACGCAATTGCGACACAGTCGTATCATCGTTATAAATTCGGCAGCGGTGTGACGGAAGACGGTTCGGTTACCGGCCTGGAGGATACCTATCAGGTAGACCCCTTGCTGCTGGATGTTCAGGAAAATGAGGTGCTTGTGAACAAAAGGCTGCAAGAGATGATGAAATTGAAACATTCCGGGGCACAAGGCAGCCCTTAATAGTAGAGCAAATAGATGTTTCTCGCACACGCCTTGAGCAAAATAGGCAAGGTGAGCGGCTAGTGAGTAAGGTGTTGAAATAATGGCAGATACAAACAATACGCTGGAACAACTGGATGAGCTCAGTCCGAAGGTGAAGGATGCGGTCCTGACGCTCATTGACAGTGAAAGCACCCATGCTTCCTGGTCTGGGCCGCACCTTGAACGGGAGGCTTGGGAAGAAGCTAAGCTCAACGATGATAATGGACTCGAACTTGAGCAGGAGATTGAACTGGATACTCAGGAGGGCATCGATGACCCTGTCAGGATGTACCTCAGAGAGATTGGTCGCGTCTACCTTCTGACAGCCGCGGACGAAAAACGTCTCGCAAGGAAGATGGAAGAGGCCAAATTTATCCGGGGACTGGAGGAGTCCTGGCGGTTGCTGCATGGCACCACGCCACCTGCCGCCTGGATAACTGCTTCGCTTGTTCAGCAGATCCATCAGGGAGAGAAGTCGCTCCTCGCCCTGGCAACTGATCTTGAGGTGCCGCAGAACCTCGCGTTCGCCGAGTTGCTTGAGCACCCGCAGATGCGCTCCGCCTTCGACAATGAGATGACGACGGAAACGCTGGGCCGCCTTGCAGAGGCCATCGGCAAAGAGCCGACTGAGGGAGGAGACTACACCTTTGTGCGGGTCTCCATTGCCGTCCATATTCTGAATCCAGGGGTCCTGCAACTGATCGGCCGCGAGCCGAGCAGTCAGTCGATGAACAGGCTCCTCTCTGAGACCGACATCGAAAGTCTTCTGCGTCCCTTCGAGATAGTGCTTCGTGATCATTTCCGCACTATCAAGTACGAGGGCGAAGAATCAGAAAGGCGTTTGACTGAAGCGAACCTTCGACTGGTGGTGAGCGTTGCCAAGAAATATATCGGCCGCGGCATGTCCCTTCTTGACTTGATCCAGGAGGGCAACATCGGCCTCATTCGCGCCGTTGAGAAATTCGACTATCGCAAGGGCTTCAAGTTCAGCACTTACGCAACCTGGTGGATTCGCCAAGCTATCACGCGTGCTATTGCAGACCAGGCCAGGACCATCCGTATCCCCGTCCACATGGTGGAGACCATCAACAAGTTGGTGCGGGTCAGCCGGCGGTTGGTCCAGGAGTATGGCAGGGAACCCACGTCTGAAGAGATTGGCGCAGGCATGGAACTGCCTGCTGAGAAGGTGCGTAATATCATCAAGGTCTCGCAAGAACCCGTCTCACTGGAGACGCCAATTGGTGAGGAGGACAGCCACCTGGGCGACTTCATTGAAGACCAGGCGGCGCTTGCGCCCGCCGATGCAGCTTCTCATCAGTTGCTGAAAGAGCAGGTGGAAGAAGTCCTGGAAACTCTGACCGACCGTGAACGCAAGGTCATGCGCCTGCGGTTTGGCCTGGAGGATGGCAGAAGCAGGACGCTGGAAGAGGTTGGCAAGGAGTTTGGCGTTACCAGGGAGCGCATCCGCCAGATCGAAGCCAAGGCGCTCCGCAAGCTGCGCCACCCCTCCAGAAGCAAGAAGCTCAAGGACTATCTAGAATAGCATCGCTGCGCACAACTGGATGAACTTCCAGAACAGGCATCGCGTCATACGGACCGCGGCAGGACTCTTTGTCCTGACCGCGGTCTCCTTTATGGTGACGGGCTATCGTTACGGCATTGACGACCACATCGTCCATATTCCCAGACTGCTGCATATCTTGGACCCGGGACTCTATGCGCCGGATGACCCCTTTATTCTTGCTCAGCGCGCGCACTATTCTTATTTTTGGCACGGTGTGGCCGTCTTCGCCAGGTTTCTGCCCCTTGAGGGACTCTTCTTTATCCTCACGTTTCTCCTGCGTTTCATCTTGGCCATCACAGTCTGGCGCCTCTCCTACCGCCTGTTCCAGCATGAAGGCGCCGCCTGGCTGGGGACGGCCGCCTTGTTGGTCGACAAGCTCACCTTCGGTTTCTTTGTTCAACCGGACAAGTCCCTGCTAGACAGGACGGCAGCGCTCCCCCTGGTGCTCTTTGGCTTGGAGCAATTGCTGGCGGGACGCAGACTGCTGCCCTACGTAGTAACCGGCCTCGTCGTCAACATTCATGTGCTCTCTGCTCTCTACACGCTGCCCCTGCTTGTGGTTGGCGATCTCTATCGCGATAGAATGGCTGGCGCCGCGCTGTGGGTGTTACTGCGTCTTGGATGTGTCGCTGTGTTGGGGCTGCCCATCTGGTGGTGGCGCTGGCACGCGCCCAACGGCCTCTCCCTGCTCGTGGTTGACCCGGAATGGCTGGCTATTGCAAAAGCGGCGATTGTGACGCTGCTGAACCTTGTGGTGCTGAATGGTCCGCACCTGGCAGCGATCCTCTCTGGTCTGGGGTTCATCGCCGCGTTCTTCGTGGCGCAGAGGGCCTTGAAAGATGAGTGGCCACACAATGTGGTGCGCCTGTGGATTGTGACCGCCGCCGCGCTGGTTATGGCTGCCGCGGTGTTCACTGATTTTGTTCCGGTCGGCGCAGTTGTCATGACACAGCTCGTCCGGGTGAGCTACTGGCTCGTGCTCTTTCCCGTGCTATATTTTGCCCACTACCTGTGCCGGCTTTTTGAAGAAAAACGTATCTCTCTTGGCGCATTTCTCATCAACTGTGCCGTGCTGGTTTGTTCTGTCTTCAGCTTCTTGCCGCTCATTGCGCTCGCCCCGAGCTTTCTCTCATCCCGATTGCCCTGGTGGGCAAAAGGGGGTGCGCGGACAGGCGCACAGGTAGCAGCGTTGGCCTTGGCGGGCTTTTATCTCTTTCTCAAGCTCCAGGTATGGCCCTATCTCTTTTTGGCCCCCACCGGTGACTGGAAAGACGTTGAAACCTGGGTGCGCCAGAACACGGATAAGCAAGCGGTGGTGCTGGTTCCCCCTTATGTGAGCGGGGGAGACTTCGGGAGCGAGTTCAGGGTGGAGGCCCAACGCAGTGTGGTAGTAACGTATGCGGAAGGGGGAGAGGTTGGCTTTAACCAGGACTTTGCCCGCGCATGGTTTGAGCGCATGAGCGCTCTCACGAACAAAACCTTCTCGGTCATGGACCCCTTCGAGAACACAAGAGACTCAATGAAGCGCGGCTTTGATTCGCTGACAGACGCGCAGCTTTCTGAGCTGGCGCAGCGTTATCGGACGTCCTATGTTCTTGTGGAAGCGCCCAGACAGTTGGAGCTGCCCATCTCCTTCCGTAACCGCACGTTCACCCTCTACCGCGTGCCGCCTCCTTGAGGGATGCCGTGACGATTTCATCTCTGGCCGGGTTCCGCGGGCGCTGGTGGTTTGCCCCTTGTGTCGTGCTCATTGCCACCGCGCTCGTGCTCCCGATAAACGGCTATGTTTACGGCATATACGATCATGCGTATCACATACCGCGGCTCGAGTGGTTGAAAGACCCCACGTTATACAATCCCGATGACCCCTTCGTTGAAACGCTTGACGCCTACCCCTCAGTGTTCTGGTGGTTGTTGCGACCTCTGTCGGAAATCGTGCCACTTCCTGCATTGTTCCTTGGACTGTACTATCTGTCTCAGTGCCTCTTCGGCTATACCATGCTGCGCCTGTCGAGGCTCCTTTACGGTTCTCAGCTCATCGCATGCCTCTCCTTTGCGGCGTTTCTCCTTGCGAAATCCACCTCAGGTGTTTACAAGTTTCCAGACGGGCAGTTTGTCCCGAGAACGCTGGTGTTTCCTATCGCGATCTTTGCTCTTGAACTCTTCTTACGCGGGTATTGGTACCCGTCTTTTTTCTTAGCGGGACTGGCGGTCAACCTTCATGGACGAGTAGCCGTGCATGTACTCATTCTGCTGATCACTGGCCTGCTCTGGCAGGCCAGAACGAGCGGCCTGAAACGCATCTTTATCTCACTCGCTGTCGCCGCGACCGGAGCAGCTCCCTCCATTCTCTGGTCTGCCCTCAATCCTCTTGATGTTCCACTGCTCACCGTCGACCCAAAGTGGGTCGAGATCGTGAAGCTGGCATTGCCGACAATGCAGAATATATTCTCGGATGAGCTGGTGATCTTGCTTGCCCACCTTTCAACCCTCGGCTTCCTGGTGGTATTCCTCATTGCCCAACGAATGCACCCTGCGGAACATCATCGGGAAACCCTTTTAATATGGGTGTTTGCTTCAATAGGAATGATCCTGCTGGGCGGACTCTTTACGGATGTGTTTCCGTTGCCGGTGCTCATGCAGTTTGAGTTCGTTCGGGCGGGTCTGTTCCTGCCATTCTTCGCGCTCCCTGCCTTCCTCAACAGCGTGGTCAGAGAATGGCGGCTCAGGAGAATGCCTGGGCCATCTGCGGTGTTGCTCATCGCCGCAGCGCTTGCCGCTCCTTTTGGAAGCGTTACCGCCTTGGTGGCGGTGGCAAGCAGGCTGTCGGGGTCGAGACGAATCGCTACTATTACTGTCGCTGTTGTCTCTGTGTTTACGATCGCGGTTTCCGTGTATTACTTTTCATTCAAGCATCTCACAGAACAGACCTGGCTTGTGGCCACGCCGAACAATCCGTGGGTTGAGGCAGCGCGGTGGATAAAGGAAAACACCCCCAAGGACGCGATCATCCTTTTTCCGCCCCATCTGAACACTGCACAACTTGGCGGTGAGTTTAGGGTTATTTCTCAGCGCAGCGTCGTGGTGAGCCGGCACGAGGGTGACCTGAGCGCCCTAAGCTATGTCTTTGCTTTTCAGTGGTACCAGCGTATGCAAGACCTGACTGCGGGGGAGTTCATGGTTGGCACACCGATGTCAAGGATAACGGGGGCGATAAGAAAAGGCTCGGAGTCTTTGTCTGAGGCTGACGTGCTGGCTCTGGCAAAGAAGTATCGCGCAGGGTATGTCCTGCGAGAGCGCTCTGCGCCTCTCGCACTGGCTCCCGTGTTCGAGAATGAGCAGTTTCTGGTGTATCAGGTCCAATAATGGAACGTAACCGTATCATGAGTGGTGGGCAGCCTGTGGTGCTCGCTCATGCTTTCCTTCGGTAAACTCTCGCTCAGGCGAGTCGGTCGACTGAGTCGCCTCTGGCGACCTACGGAGACAGGGTAAACTCTCAGCTCACCATGAGCGGAACTGTTCCTCCTACTGATTATGCAACCGCGCCAAAAAACGTCGTTGTGATCCGCGTCTTTGTTTGGTATAATGTTCCTCGTACGTCGTCCCGAAGGGGAGTAACTGCCGGTCACGTTGACCGAGGACGGAATCAACATGCTGGGGATGACCCTGGTTCCGTCAATTAGTTTCTGCTAGTTCAGCCAGACCTTCGGCCCGCATTCGTCTGTTTTTGCAGGGGAGTGGGGTCGAGGGTTTTTTGTTTGAGGCCCTCGGCGCTTTTGCACGTAACTAAAAGTGAAGGGGAGTCTAGGGTATGGTTGAATTCTGGCAGTCACTGTTCTTCATTGCGGCAGCGGAGATGGGCGACAAAACCCAGCTGGTCTCGCTGGCGTTTGCCACGCGTTTTCCTGCCCGTATCGTCCTCAGCGCCATCTTAGCTGCAACGCTTCTCGTCCATCTCTTCTCCGTCACCATCGGTGAGGTGCTGGGTCTTGTCTTGCCGCGCTTCTGGATCGAAATGGCTGCCGGGCTGGCTTTCATTGGTTTCGGGTTGTGGACGCTTCGCGGCGATGAGCTGGACGGTGAAGAATCCGAACGACCTTCTCGGTTCGGACCATTCCTCACCGTTGGCATCACGTTCTTCCTGGCCGAGTTGGGGGACAAAACCATGCTGGCAACGGTCACCTTGGCCTCTGAGTACCGGTCGTTCGTGCCGGTATGGTTGGGCTCCAGCTTCGGGATGGTCGTGGCTGACGGCTTGGCGATTTTAGTGGGAATTGTGGCGGGGAAGCGATTGCCGAAACGAGCCATAAAATACGGCGCGGCTGCTATTTTTATCATCGCTGGTCTTGCAATCATGGCGGACGCGCTTATGTCGGGAGGGTCTTAGCTGGGCGACGTCAGGCAGTCGCGCTCGCTACAGGCCGCCGCACTTGGCAGGGTGCTGAAGAATGCTTCTGCGGCGCCCCTTCGACGGTGCTCAGGACAGGCTTCGAGAGAGCCTCAGGCTGCCTGCCAGGCGCGCATGGGTTTGAAACAGGAGCTAATCTTGGTCCGTTAGCGCTCGCTGCTCCCCGTGAACTCCCATTGGGCGATCTTGAGGGCCGGCACCCGGTTGTACGAGTACATTGTCTGTTTGAGCTGCGATTCCCTGCCTATCAGGTCGACGTGGTTCAATGCCTCAAGATAGCTCTGGGTGAAGCGGAGATTACTCACCGGCGTTACGATCTCTCCGTTCTCGATGAGAAAGGCGCCGTCTCGGGTCATGCCGGTCACGGTGATGGAGAGCGGGTGCACGGTGCGGGTGTACCAGAAACGGGTCACCAGCAGGCCTCTCTTCACCGAGCGGATAAGCTCCTCCTTGGAGGCGGTTCCCGGCGCGAGGTGCAGGTGCATTCCCACCGGCCCCCATACGCTCCCGGGTGGCAGCCCGTGCCCAGTTGATTCCTTGCCTTCTCGCTGCGCGGTCATCGTGTCGTAGAGCAGCCCGCAGGCGATACCACGTTCGATGAGGTTTACACGTTGTTTCGGTGTCCCTTCGTAATCAAAGGGCATGGCTATCGTGTCGTTCGCCAGGCCGTCATCCCAGATGGAGATGTTCTCGCCCAGCACCCGTTGTCCAAGCCGTCCTACCATGAAGCTGCGCTCTTCTTGCACCGCAAGGGCGCTGAATCCTAGATCGCTCACGAAGTCCACAATGTCGCTGACGGCGTACTCTTCCAGCACAACCTCATACAGCCCTGGCTCGAGAGGTTTGGGATCGCGTCCGCGCAGGGCCTTTTGCACAGCCTCCGCTGCCACCGCTTCAGCATCAATCTCGTTCACGTTGAAGCTGAGCCTATCTGCGTAGCCGGACGAGGAGTCGGACATGACCACGGTGTTGATGTTGGCCTCCGTGGTGCGGTGGCTGGCGAAGAGTCCCAGGGAGTTTGCGACGGCTATCTGCGATGCCGAGGTGCTGAAGGCTCCGGCAGCCACAAGACCATGCTCCATAGCTCGCCGCACGATCACTTCGACCCCCCTGGCCCGACGCTCAGGCAGGCAGTCCGCCGTGACGTCCGAGAAAGACGAAGCGACCGCGGGGAAGGGCTTTGGCGCAGGAAGTGACCGGAATTCGGGATTATCGATCTGATGTCGGGCAAGCTCCTCGGCCCGTCTGAGCACCTCAGTAATCCCCTCGTCGTCGGTGCGGTTGATGGACGCGACGCCTACCTTCTTACCGAAGACCACCTGCACCAGCAATCCCGTGTCCCTCTCGGCGACGTTCTGATGGATCTCGTTATTGGCAAACCGGGTCAAGGCTGAGTCGGTGTCAAAGAGCAGGACGGAAGCCTGATCGGCGCGTGTGCGACCCAGGACGCTGTCTGTGATACGTTTGAGTTCCGCTTCACTCAGCAATGGAGTCTCCCGACGATAAGAGGTGGGTGCCCGAGTAAGTATACATTCGCGAGGTGCCGCGCCGTGACGAAGTGATAAAAGTTCCCTGGCATCGGCTTATCCTTGCGTCACTTGCCTGCAAGCACAATGGTGCACGGGTATACTTGTGTGCATGTACACTGGCAGCCTTCCAACGCACGATCACCACGTTGGCACACACTAACAACGAAGCCGCTCAACTCAGGCAACCTGCAATGTGAGCGGCGCGTTAATTGATGCTAATTGCATCTAGTGTCCCGTCTCCGAAGTACGTTGGCAATGTCATTCCGAGCGTTAGCGAGGAATCCGGGGCGGGGACGCCTCCCCGCCAGATGTTTCACGAAGTTTACCCTGAGCCTTGCCGAAGGGTTCAGCATGGCAATTCCCCTGAGATTCATGCACGATTTTCAGGGACACGACACTAGCACTAGGTTGCGTAAGTTCGCGTGCACTAGGTTCGTTCCATAGCCGCTCATGGTTCGACAGGCTCACCATGACGTGCACGCAATATACCAGAATCTAAGGGGATGATCGTCTCGACATAGACTCTATTATCCTCTACCCGGACGCCCTCAACCACCAGTCTGAGCAATTGTTGCTTCTCGGCAAAGGCCATGCTTTCCACACCGCGTGCAAGCTGCTCGCAGAAGCGCTGGAGGTGCTCCAGGGCGTTCTCACTATCTTGGGTCTGGCGCTCACGCTGGTCTAGGCCGATTGCAGCGCGTTCCAGGTCTCTTCGCCGCTCCTGTAGCTTGGTCATTTCCATCTTATAGCGGTCGAGAGCCATCGCCTCGTTGAGGTAGGCATCGGTCAGCCGGTCTTCCTGGCTCTTAAGCCGCTTGAGGGCCAGCGCAATCTGGGTGCGTTCTAACTGCTGCCCATCGGGCGAGGTAGCAGCAGCGACCCGGCGCTGGTATTCTTCCGCAAGCCACTGGGGTTGCAATAGTGCCTCGGTGACCGTTTCCCACACGGCGTCTTCGAGCGGCTGGGCACGGAATGCGCCCGGTGCGCAGCGCTGTCCCGAGGAGGAGTTGGCCGCATGGGCCCGCAGACAGCGATAGCCCCGTGACCCATGTTGGGTGAAGGCATAGTAGGCACCGCCGCAGCGGGAGCAGCGCACCAGACCACTCAGCAGATACTCATGGTGGGTATTACGACGAGCGTGCTGGGCATTTTCGACAAGCTGGCGTTGCGCCGCTTCCCACAGGGCTTGCGCTACGATAGGCGGCACGCGGATAGCTATCCAGTCGCTCTCCGGACGGGTGCGTTTCCCAGTCTTGCGCCGTTTCCGATAGATGCTCGTGGCCACCCGTCTCCCCGGTTCCACCGCCTCGGTCCGCTGGTAGTAGGCGGTGCCGGCATAGGTGGGGTTCCGTAGGATGCGGTCGACCGCCGTCGGCTGCCACTGGAGGGCGCCCTGCCGCGTCGGCGTGCCTCGCCCGGTCAGCCGCCCAGCGATGGCACGCATACTCAACTGTTCCTCGACCAGCCAGTGGTACAGCTCACGGACCACCGCGGCTTCACCCTCGTCGAGTTCGAACCGCGCCCGTTCCGTGTCCGTCCGGCGCACAAAGCGATAACCGTATGGGGCATGGCCTCCGACGATAGCGCCCTGCCTGGCCCAGTACAGTTTCCCACGCCGCGTCCGTTCTGCAATCTTGGTCCGCTCATATTCAGCGATGGCCCCCTGCATATGGAGCAGGAGCTTCCCCTCCGGGGTATCTTCCACCGCCCCTTTGAGGAAGATGACCTCAACGCCCTGTGCCTGAAACTCCTCCACTAACAGAACAAGTTTGGCGCCACTGGCCAATCGGTCGGGCGTTTGGATGTAGATACGGGTGATGACGCCCTGAGCGGTTAGGTCGCGTAAGCGGTCCAGGCTGGGCCGCACCAGGTTGTCGCGGCTATAGCCCTCGTCCAGGAACTCGGTCCATTCGGTGAGGCTATCCTCCCCCGCGCGTACCTGCAGCTCCGCACGCTGACTCTGGATGGTCTCTTCTTCTTCTTGGCGGTCGGAACTGACCCGGCCATACAGTGCTGTGCTCATGGTATGCCTCCTGGGTTCCTTTTGACTCTTGGCTAGTGCCGCCCCAGCTCATGCGGAAGGGCAGCGGTAGCCGACCACCCCTTGGCCTCTGCCTCACCGTTTGGTGGGAAACACCGTACACTCCCCGTCCACGATGCCGCGCAAGACCATGACGTCGATGATAGCATCGACCCGTTGCCGTTGCTTCAGGAGCTCACCGTAGTGGCGAATCAGCGGCAGCCCCTCCAGCCGCGCTTCCAGCGCGTTGACTGCAGCCCCGTGCGCTACCTCGATAGCCGCCGTTGTGTGGCGCAGGGGGGCAGGCATTGCTGACGTTGCTTCCGCCACCCTGCACACCGCCGTGACCACCGCCGTGGTGGCTAGGGAGGCTACCTCGTCTGCCGGAACGCCCGCCTCGCTGAGCATGGCCCCGGCATCCGCTTGCAAGGCCAGTCCGAGCGGGTGGATGACGTACCAGGCCGTCTCCCACCCGCGCAGTGCCTGCTCCAGTTCCGGCACATGATAGTACAGGTCCTGGAGCAGCTGTGCTCTCCGGCGCTGCACTGGCTCAAGTTCGGAGGAGGAGAAGAGGTCGCCTCCTTTGCGTAGCAGCCGCCCTTGCAGCCGCTGCTCCAAATAGTCGGGAGGGACATTGTGCAGCTGACTGTTGAGGGGATCGTCTTGAACCAGGACATCCTGGACCACCTCAGCGCGGACCAGGAGGTCCTGGTAGTGCCGCTGGAGCTCCTGGGCATCGACCCGCTGACTGACCTGTTCCCAGTGATCCAGCGTTTTAGTGTGCTCCCGCTGTTCCGCGGCATGCTTCACGGTGCGCCAGTCCACGGCGTGATCCAACGCGATACGGCGGTAGGACTTGCCGGCTTGATGTTCGGCAAAGAAAGTATCTTGGAGTTCATCCGGCAGTTTTTTCGGCATAATGCCACCTCTCTCTTCCCGTTTATGGAGTAACACCCATCTTATGAGTCGTATAGTACGCCTCTTTACACCATATGTGAAGAGCGTATCGTTGAATCCATGAGAACCTTAGCTAGTCGTCGCCTGGAGTGAAGAGCTCGTGGAATCGCAACAACGGCGCAGGCCACTCCCTGAAATGGTAATCGCACTCCAGTGGGTGGCGCGCCCTGATGGCGCGACGCGGCTGCGGCAGGTAGTGGACTTGCTTCTCCGTGCAGGAGCTGCAGAGCCGCCTCAAGGCCCCGATGTGCAAGCTAACGAATGCGGCAATGAGCAAGCGACCGGTGGCTAAGGAGAAGGTGACCAATGTTGAGTACCAAGACGGGGTTGAACGCACGGAGTTTGTGCACGGTATTTGGTGCAGGTCGTCGGCCCGTGCTCTCAGCCACCCCAGCCGCTATACATCACCATAGCATCGGTGCCACCAAGACGATCGGGTGGCTATTATGCGGTGCGAGCGGGATCTTAGTGCGCAGTTTGTGCAGCGTTAATACACGTTTATGCGGAGCCCCGCAGTAGCAGCAGTCAGATGAGAAAACCATGAAGCTGTTTGGCATCACATTCCTTGAACCAAAACGGCAATACGGTAAAGGCAAGCGGGCTGTTCCACCGGAAGCGCTGGCCGAAGCGATGCGCCTGAAGGGTCAAGGTTTGCCAACCGTTCAGGTCGCCCGACGAACGGGCTTGAACCCTCGCACGGTCGAACGCAATTGGCGTAGCCAGCAATCACTTCCCGCGCTCCTCGATAACCTCGGGAAGGAAGCGTTGCACGACGACCCCGAGCTGCGGCGGCGGGCGGGAGCGGCCCAGGTCCTAGCACCGCGAGGGCAAGCCCTGCCTCTTCCATCGCCGTCTCCATCACCCCCGACCCCGCCCGCTCTAACGCGTTGGGAACAGCGGCAGTTGCGGCAGATCGTGGAATTCACCTTCAGACAACTGCGCGAGTTCCAACCCGAGGAGTTGGTGCGGTACGGCCGCCAGTACCTGCACCGGGCGATCTTTGGAGAAGCCGACCTGCTGGACATGGTTGCATGGGACGCGGCCACAGAAGATCCGGCCTTTAGGAAGCGGGTGGCTGACCTCGCCTTGGAAAAGCTAGAAGCGGACGTGGACGCCGCCGTATATAAGCTGCGAGGTCCCCGTCACCGCCCTAGCACTGATGGCGACCGCCTGGTGCAGGCCTTTAAGCGGCAGGCCAAAGGACAGCAGGCCCGTGAAACGGCGATCATCAAAACAATAGGGGCCTCCGTTGGTCCGGGCGGAGCCCTCACCGTGCTCCTCGGCGGCGCGGTCAACCAACCTCCTGCGGGCCGTCACTTCGCGTTGCCCGCCGGTGAGAGCAAGGGTGATGCCGTCGGTGCCACCCGGGAGGCGAACACGCGACGAGCGAAACACCCATCGGGCGGTGGCTCGAATCCGGTCGTTAACGGCCCGGATGTTCCCGAGCTGGACCTGGCTCACGGAGGTTCGCGATGATCCACCACCCGGCACCTACCCCAGCAGGCGATTCGTGGCAACGCGCATTTGAGGCGTTCCTCGCCGAGAAGCTACGCCGCTCTGGCTCTAGGCGTACCGTTGAGACCTACGCTGGCCTCCTGCGCCAGTGCTTTGGCACGCTTGGGAAGACACCGGAGCAAGTACGCAGCCAGGACGTGTTCACCTGGGCCTATGCCAACGGGCCTTCCGGTAGGGTACCGTCGGCCAGTACCGTTGCTGCTCGCATCGCCGGTATCAGTTCCTTTTACCATTTCCTGATCCGAATGGGGTTGCTTCAGGCCAATCCTTGCGATGCTCTTGAACGTCCCCGTCCGACACCGGGCAGGCCACGCGGTTTGACGGCCGCCGAGGTCACCCGACTGCTCCATGCCCTTCCTGATTCGCCGGCGGGTCTGCGCGATAGCGCTATCATCCTCACCCTAGTCCTCACGGGACGGCGGCGGGCGGAGGTATTGGGACTTAAGGCGGGCGACGTGTCGTGGGACGGTGACCACGTCTTCTACCACTATCACGGCAAGGGAGGCAAGGAGGGGCAGCGTGAGTTGCCGCCACCAGCCTGGGAAGCCATCCAGCGCGCGTTGTTGGCATGGGGTAGGACCTGGGAGAGGATGGCGCCTGGGGACTCTTTATGGCCGGGGCACGGGACACCGGGCATTTCGAGCGGCACCTTCTACGCCCGACTGCAGCGCTATTTCGCCGGCGCGGGCCTTCCTCCTGCTGGCGTTCACATCTTCCGCCATACCGCAGCGAAGTTGCGCCGTAAGGCGGGAGCTTCCCTTGAGGACGTGAGCCACTTCCTCGACCACAGCAGTTTAGCGGTCACCTCAGTCTACCTGCAGCGGCTCGAAAGCCCGCACGATACAGGTTGGGGCTCCGTGGCCCAAGCCATCGGACTGTAACCCCCGACCCGCTTTGAAATCCTGCCCAGTGAAGCTATCCTAGACAATGGCGGGCTCCTCTGCTACGCTCACGGCGCGTGGGTTAACTAACCGACGCATGACTAGACCACGAAGTTGCAATGGTGTCATCGAATGGCGATTGGCAGGCATTTCTCTGCTCCACCCTAACAATACGGGTAGAATCGCACGGCTTAATATTTGACAATCGGAGGCCAAGCAAAGGAGGGACTCCTTGCTAACTAACGGCCAAATAGTCACAGGCCCCATCTTCGATGAGCCTATGCGAGTCGAAACCATCGCCCCAACGGGAACTGGTGCGTGGGCACTTGGCCTCGTCGGCACCCGTTCGGAGCGCTTCCGCCGGGTGAACTTGACGATGTCGGAAATCGAGTCGCTTACCATTGCTGATAGTGCCAAGACGTACTCCGCTGATGGTCGGCTGGTTCGTCTAGGCCTCCAGGCATATGCTCTCGGGATTGCATATGAGTTCGACCCCTTCTTCGGCCTGTCCATCTCGCGGGTCGATCCGCTCCCCCACCAGTTGGAGGCGGTCTATGACTACCTCCTGAAGGCGCCGCGCGTGCGGTTTCTGCTTGCCGACGATGCGGGCGCCGGCAAGACCATCATGGCTGGCCTGCTCATCCGCGAACTTAAACTTCGCGGACTGGCGGAGCGAGTCCTCATCGTCGTGCCGGCGAACCTCGCTTTCCAGTGGCAGCGAGAGCTAAACGAGAAATTCGACGAGAAGTTTCTTGTGCTCAAGGGCGGTGATATTCGAGACCAGTTCGGCGTTAATCAGTGGATTGAACAGAAGCGCGTGATTACTTCGCTCGATCTCGCCAAGCGCGCTGAGATTCTTCCTGGCTTGCGACAGGTGCATTGGGACCTCGTGATTGTCGATGAAGCTCACCACATGTCTGCGGCTGATGAGAGCCACAAGAGTATGCGGTATCGACTTGGCGAGCTTCTACGCGACACTGCCGATCATATCCTGATGCTCACCGCCACACCTCACAAGGGCGACCCTCAGAACTTCAGCCTGTTCCTCCAACTTCTCGACCGTGACGCCTATGCCGATGTGAAATCGATACGTCAGGCGATGGAACGTCGCTACGCGCCCTTTTACCTTCGCCGTACGAAAGAGGCGATGGTCCACTTCCCGGAGCGGCAGGATGACGGCAGTTGGGTGGCGCGCCCCATATTCACAAAGCGCATCCCCCATACGGTTGACTTCCACATCGAGGGTGCCGAGTTCGAGCTGTATAGCGAGGTAACACGATTCGTGAAGCAGCAGAGCGCTAGGGCGGCCGCTCAAGGGGATGACCCACGTGCTCGCGCCGTCGGATTCCTGATGGCATTGTATCAGCGCCGGCTCGCGTCCAGCACCCGCGCGGTACGTAAGTCCCTTGAGAACCGCGCCGGACGGCTTGAGCGTGCGCTAGCCGAAGCCCACGACCTCATCGGTGACCAACCACCAGATATTCCTGATCCCGAAGAGCTGGAGGAAATGGAGGAGGAGGAGCGCGAGCGTCTTGAACGTCGGTTGGAGGCGATTACGCTGGCCAGGAATGCTGACCAAGTCCGCGAGGAGATAGCCAGGCTAGGCGAGCTAGCACAGCAGGCTCTCAGAGTGGAGGAATCCGGCGGCGAGGAGAAGCTTTCTCACTTGAAGGAAGTCCTTCAGAACGAGGGATTCTTCGAGCACTCCGACCAGCGGTTGCTGCTGTTCACCGAGTTCAAGGATACCCTGGATTATCTCGTCGAGAAGCTAACGGCCTGGGGCTTCCAAGTCGGGTTTATCCACGGCGGCATGAAGTCCGGGACGCGTGATGATCCGGGCACGCGCCTGTACGTTGAGCAACAGTTCAAAGAAAACAAGATTCAAGTTCTTGTGGCGACCGAGGCCGCAGGCGAAGGCATCAATCTCCAGTCCTGCAATATCCTCTTCAACTACGACATTCCATGGAACCCAAATCGGCTGGAGCAACGCATGGGGCGCATCCACCGCTACGGCCAACTGAAAGACTGCTTGATCTTCAACTTCGTCGCTACCAACACGATTGAAGGTGCGGTCCTTCAACGCCTCCTGGCGAAGCTGCAGGAGATCCGCAATGCATTGGATGATGACGCCGTGTTTAACGTAGTTGGCGAGATCCTCCCGGCGGCCGAGATTGAGCGCATCCTGCGCGACTACTACGCCGGTCGGCTGGGCGCCGAGGACTTGGAAGAACGGCTTCTTCGTAACGTGGACGAATCTCACTTCCGCGCCATCTGCCAGAACGCCCTCGAAGGCCTGGCGGCGAAGAAGCTGAACCTCGACCTTCTCATCGAGCGACGCGCGCTTGCTCAGGAGCGGCGCGTCGTCCCAGAGACCATTGCCCGGTTCATGCAGGAAACGGCGGACTTCACGTCGCTCACTCTGCGACCTGTGGAGCGCCTGCCCCATACGTTCGACCCCGCTCGAACACCTCCGGCCTTGCGGAAGTATGAGCGCGAGCCTGATTGGAAGCTGCCGGCTCTTTCCACGCGGTACCCGCGCCTATCGACGGATCGGGAGACGGCAGAAAAAAACAACTTGGAGTGGATCACTCCAGGCCATCCGCTATTCGAGGCCATTCGCCGTCACACACTTGCGCTTGCTCAAGAGGCGTTCCAAAGCGGCGCCGTATTCTACGATCTAGCTCATGACGCCCCAGCGCGCATCGACTTCTACCGGGCGCGTGTCGTTGATGGCCTCGGCCAAGTTATTCACGAGCGCATGTTCGCCGTGGAGCTGGGCGAGGACAGTCGGTGCTCCGAGTGCGACCCTGCGACCCTCGGAAACCTCGCGCCGGCGCCAACGCCCGCGGCACTCCTTGAGATTGGCGTGCAGCCGGAGGTCACTGACTGGCTCCATGAGCAAAAACTGCGCCCGTTCCTTGACGAAGTCCGCCTGGAGCGGGTCTCGGAGCTCAATCGCGTTGCGGAGCACATCGAGCTTTCGCTGACCGAGCTCCTGCAGAAAGCCGACGAAGAGATAGGACGCGCCGCCGCGGAGGTTGAACAAGGAACTCAGGGGGCTGAAGGCCGCGTTGCTCAGGCCGAGACCCGTCATGCCGATCTAACGGCCCGACGTGAAGCCCGGCGCCACGAGCTGGCGCAACAAAGATCGCTAACGCTGCAGGGCGTTGAGCTGATTACGTCGGTGCTTGTATTGCCTCACCCTGAACAACAATCGCCCGACATCCGCCGCCTGCGCCCGGACTTCGAGACCGAGGCCACGGCGATGCGCGTCGTTATGGAACACGAGGAGCTGCTTGGCCACAAGGTCTATGACATTCACGAGAAGAACCTGGGATATGACGTGACGAGCCTGGACTTGAACTCCGGAGAGTTGCGATTGATCGAAGTCAAGGGCATCGGCGCCGCTACGGGCACGGTGCTCCTCACTCCGAACGAACGGCGCGTCGCAGAGGACCGGCCCGACTGCTACTGGCTCTACGTCGTCACGAACTGTGGCGCGACACCGACTCTTGAGGAACCGATTAAAGACCCTGCACGGCTAGACTGGCATGAAGTCTCGAAGGTGTCGCACTACTACCTCACCGTTGACGCGATGCAACATCCGATGCAGGTGCGCGAAGAGCGCACCAAATACGAGGCGTAGCGAATGGCGATCCCGCGGGAGTGCAAGCGTCTGGCCGAGGTCGACTTCCCCATCGCCGTGGTCTCTAAGCACGCGGCACGCGAAAAATCGATCCGGCACGGCCACCCGTCGACCCTCCATCTTTGGTGGGCTCGCCGGCCCTTGGCATCGAGCCGGGCCATGCTCCTAGCGATGCTGCTGCCCGACCCCTGCGACGAGCACTGCCCGCCCGATTTTAGGGAGAAGGCGCGTGATCTACTCGCCGAAGTGCAGGGAAAGCCAGGCCCTGACGATCTTGACCTTCGCGGCGGCCTCCTGAAGTTCATCGGCGATTTCGCGAATTGGGACCTGGCGGCGCACCCGCGTTATCTAGCAGTTGGCCGGGGGCTCGTGCACGCAGCCCATCCAGAGGAACCGCCGCTGGTTGTCGACCCCTTCGCTGGCGGCGGCTCGATCCCATTGGAGGCGCTGCGGCTGGGCTGCGAGGCGTTCGCCAGCGATCTGAACCCCGTCGCCTGCCTGATTCTCAAGGTGATGCTCGAGGACATTCCGCGTTACGGCCCTGGCCTGGCCGATGAGCTACGCAAGGCTGGCGCGGAAATCAAGGCCCAAGCCGAGAGCGTACTTGCCGAGTTCTACCCTCCAGATACAGATGGTGCGCGGCCCATAGCCTACCTCTGGGCGCGGACTATCCGTTGTGAGACACCAGGTTGCGGTGCAGAAATCCCGCTGATGCGGTCAGTCTGGCTTTCGAAGAAGGGGAATCGGCGTAGAGCGCTCTGTTGTCAGGTCCAGCGACCTGATAACGCGCCGCCGCGAATCGAGTTCGCAATTGCCGAGCCTCGAAACGAATCGGAAGTGCAGCGCGGTACCGTGAGCCGCGCCAAAGCTACCTGCCCAGCATGCAACATCGTACTCGGTCCGGAGCGCGTGCGGGCTCAGCTCGGCGAACAGCGCGGTGGTGCCGACGTGGTCTTCGACGGCAAAGGACGGCGAGCTGGTGGTGCCCGTTTATTGGCGGTTGTGACCCTTGTCTCAGGCCAGCAAGGCCGCCAATACCGGCTGCCCGAGGATCGAGATTACGACGCAGTTCGCACCGCGATGCAACGGTTGGCGGAGGTCGCCGGCATACCTTCTCGAAGTGGACTGAGCGCGGTGCCTGATGAGGCGACTCCTGCGGGCGGCGGCTCGGGTGCTGGACGGGCGTTTTCGCTTCAGAGGTACGGAATGATGCAGTGGGGCGATCTCTTCACGGCGCGGCAGAAGCTTGCGCTGATCACCGCCGCCAGCCACGTTGACTCATTTCAGTCGGCGCCGGCTGTCGCTGCCATGGTCGTGGGCAGGTGCGCGGATTACTGGAGTTCGGGAGCTATCTGGGCACAAGAGGGCGAGTTTGTGGCCCACACTTTCGGGCGTAACGCTCTACCCATCGTATGGGACTTCGCCGAAACTGTTCCGTTCGGAGACGCCTCCGGCAATTGGGATGGGGCGATCGATTGGGTCGCGCGTGTAGTCGAGTCTGGCTCGTCATGGGTTGGAGGAGCACAGGTGCAGGCTGCGGATGCGACCGAGTCGCCGTTACCGGACGACAGTTCGCAGATTTGGTTCACCGACCCGCCCTACTACGACGCGATTCCCTATGCGGACTTATCGGACTTTTTCTTCGTTTGGCTCAAACGCGCCTTGCCTGGGTGTTCAGCCTTGCGCGATCCATACGAACCCGAGAATCGCCTGACGCCGAAAACGCGAGAGGCAGTCCAGGATGACTTCAAATTGGCCGGAGGTCACCCCAAGGATCGCGCATTCTTCGAGGCGTGCATGGCCACCGCGTTCGCGGAGGGGCGACGCGTTCTGGTGGACGACGGCATAGGTTGCATCGTTTTCGCCCACAAGTCGACCGAAGGCTGGGAGGCGCTTCTGACCGGCGTAATCCGCGCGGGTTGGACCGTCACGGGGTCATGGCCTATTGCGACGGAGCGGCCAGGCCGTCTCCGTTCTATTGACTCGGCTGCGCTCGCCACGAGCGTCCACCTCGTCTGCCGACCCCGCCCTGACAACGCGCCGGTGGGGGACTGGGCGGGCGTGCTCCGAGAACTCCCTGGACGCGTCGGCGACTGGCTCGAACGTCTCCAAAGTGAGGGCGTACGAGGCGCCGACCTGGTGTTCGCCTGCATCGGTCCGGCGTTGGAAATCTATAGCCGCTACTCGAAAGTGGTTGACGCAGAAGACAGGGAAATCCCCCTTGGAGGCGACCCAGAGGCCATTGACCCCTATCGGCGGGGGTACTTGGCGTATGTATGGGAATCAGTCGGCCGCGCCGCGCTGCAGCAGGTGCTTGGCCAGGACGAAGAAGCCGGCGGACTCGAAGAGGACGCCCGCCTCGTCTCGATCTTCCTCTGGACAATTCAGAGCACTAACGGCGCGAACAACCACGCCAATGAGGAACACGAACATGAGGAGGATACCGCCGACGAAGAGGAAGAGGACGAGGATTCGCCCGGCCGCAAAGCGAAGGGCTACACCCTGATCTTCGACGTCGCTCGAAGGTTCGCCCAGCCCCTCGGCATCCACCTGGACGACTGGGAGGGACGTATCATCGAAACCAAGAAGGGCGTCGTCCGACTGTTGCCCATCGCGGAGCGGGCGAAACAGCTCTTCGGTGAAGATGGCGCCCAGGCCGCCGCCGACCGGATCGAGAAGGAACCGGCGTCCGCCCAGCTTTCGTTCTTCCCAGAAGTGCAGGCGGAATCAAAGCAACGACGGGGTCGCCGGAAAATAACTATCACTGCTTCAGATGAGTCAATTTCTGAGAATGTCAGCTTGACGACGCTCGATAGGCTGCACGTAGCCATGTTGCTGCAGTCGAGCGGCAGAGCGAACGCGCTACGGGCGCTGCTTGGGGCAGAGCAGGAGCGCGGTCCCGAGTTCCTGCGACTTGCCAATGCACTCTCGGCGCTGTACCCGCGGGAGAGCGAAGAGAAGCGGTTATTGGATGCGATGCTGCTCGCCGTGCCAAGGTAAGGAGCGGCCATGGCGGATCCGATCACCGAGTTTGTGGTAACGCCGCATGCGGACTTTGAGATGCAGCGGCGCGGGGTGGACGAGGTGGTTTTGGGACGCGTCCTCGCCGCGCCCGAGCAGCGCGAGACGGTGCAGCCGGGACGGGACGTTCTCCAGTCGCGAATGGAGATCGAAGGAAGGACCTATCTGGTCCGCGTGTTCGTGGACATGGACCGAAAGCCGGTGGAGGTGGTCACCGTTTACCGGACGAGTAGAATGGCAAGATACTGGAGGAGCGAGACATGAAGGTTACCTACGACCCCAGGACGGACACGCTGACCGTCATCCTGAAGGACGGTGTCAGGGTTGCCGAGAGCGACGAGGACAAGCCGGGGGTAATCCTCGACTATGACGACCAGGGGAACCTGCTGTCGCTCGAGGTCTTGGATGCCTCCCAGCGCGTCACTAACGCGCGCAAGATTGAGTACCAGACGACGGAGTGACCCTTTTCAGTCGCCTTGCCCGGCCCTAGGAGGTAGGAATGGACCCTTGGTGGAAAATCGTAACGCCCCGCAAGGAGGTCAGAGAAGGCCGTTCCTTCAACCCGGACGAGTTCGCCATTGCGCTCGAACAGGTTGTCGCTGGAACCGCTCCGGTGGACTACGTCGATCCCCGCCAGTTCTTCGAACGCACGGTCTTCACGCGTGCGTTGCGCGAGCACGCGGGTATGGTGCTGCGCCGCCTCGCAGGGGAGACCGCGGATACAGCTCCTGTGCTCACACTTATCACTCAGTTCGGCGGCGGCAAAACCCATACGCTCACCGCTCTTTATCACCTGGCTAGGCTCGGTGAGGACGCCTCGTCCATGAATGGCGTCGGGGATCTGCTTGCGGAGGCGCATCTGCCCGCGGTACCGAAGGCGAAGGTCGCCGTGTTTGTCGGCAACGCCTGGGACCCGCGCGAAGGCCGCGACACGCCGTGGATCGACATCGCTCGGCAGCTAGCCGGTGCCGACGGCGTGGCAGCACTCGGCAGGTCGGCAGATACAACGCCGCCGGGCACTGAAGCACTTGGACAGCTCTTCGAGGCGGCCGGCGGCACCGTGCTCATCCTCTGTGACGAGGTGCTCAATTTCGTTAACCGCCACCGGGCGATGGCCGAGCCGTTCCACTCCTTCATCCAGAATCTCACGGTCGCGGCCACTGGCAACCCACGCTGTGCAGTCGTGATCAGCCTGCCGCGCAGCCAGGTGGAAATGACCGACTGGGACATGGAATGGCAGGAGAAGCTCACCAAGATTGTGCGGAGGGTTGCCAAGGACCTCATCGCCAATGATGAGACTGAAATCAGCGAGGTAGTCCGTCGTCGCCTCTTCGAAGACCTTGGGGCCGAAGCATCTCGGCGAGCGGCGGCCGTCGCATATGCGGACTGGTGTTTCGAGCGGCGAGCGCAGCTGCCGCCGGAGTGGACGGCGATCGATACCTCCGCAACGGAAAGGAAGACGCGCGAGTTACTGCGTGACCGCTTCGAGCGCTGCTACCCGTTCCACCCCGCCACGCTGTCGGTGTTCCAGCGCAAGTGGCAGGCGTTACCACAATACCAGCAAACCCGTGGGACCCTAGCGATGCTCGCTCAGTGGATAGCGAGAGCCTATCGCGATGGCTTCACGACTGCCCGTACTGAGCCGCTGCTCACGCTTGGCTCCGCCCCTCTTGACTCACCGGACTTCCGAAGCGTCGTTCTGGGGCAGCTCGGTGAGTCTCGCCTGGTTGCCGCGATAGACGCTGACATCGCAGGCGCGCAGGCACACGCCCGATCCCTTGACGCGGACTCGAAGGGTCAATTGCGTGACATTCACCGACGAGTCGCGACGGTGATCCTCTTCGAGTCGTCGGGCGGTCAGACGGAGAAAGTTGCGCATCTCCCAGAGCTACGCTTCGCCCTTGGCGAGCCCGGCATCGATACAACTTCCATTGATAATGCAGCGAGCGCTCTCGACACCCACTCTTTCTTTATCCGCAAGGTCGGCGTGGACGGTTTCCGCATCGGTTATAAACCCAAGCTCAATAAAGTCGTAAATGACCGCCGCGCTTCATTGGACGAGGAGACGGAAGTTCGGCCGGAAATTCAGCGCATCGTTGACCGGGAGTTCGAGCGTGGGGCTACCCTTCCTCTTGTTCACTTTCCGGCCGACTCGTCCGACATACCCGATTCGCCCCGCCTAATGCTGGTAATCGCAAACCCGGAATGGGAATGGTCGACGAAGAGTGATCTACGTGCCCGCATCGCGGAGTGGACGCGCCAGCGGGGCGCCGGGAATCGCCTGTATCCTGGAGCCATTGTCTGGTGCGTCCGCCGGCCGGGACGCGAGCTGCGCGACAAGGTCGAGCTGGTCCTCGCCTGGCGTCGCGTCAATCGCGAGGTGACCGAGGGAACCCTCGGCTCCGAGTTCGACCGGGCTGACCTTCTGGATATTAAGGCGAAGGCCACCGAAGCAGAGGACGCGGCCAAAGAAGAGGTCTGGGCCGAGTATCGATACGTCATTCTCAGCGATAGCTCTCAGCCTGACGGCCTCAAGGTCATCGATCTTGGTGCCGGGCACTCCAGCTCCAATGAGACGCTTTGTGGGCGCGTCGTCCAAGCCCTCAGACAGGAATCGTTGCTAAGCGAGTCGGTCGGCGCTGGCTACTTAGACCGGAACTGGCCGCCGGCCCTAGAGGCTTCGGGCGCCTGGCCACTGTCGAGCCTCCGCCAGGCCTTCGTGAACGGCGTGCTGACGCGACTCCTTGACCCAGAAAAGGTCCTTCGAACAAAAACCGTCGAGTTTGTGGAACGCGGCGATTTCGGTTTCGCCTCCGGGCGTCATACGGACGGCACTTACGACCGAGTGTGGTACGAGGAGTCGGTCGCGCCGGATGAGGTTAGTTTCGACGCCGATGTCTTTCTGCTCAAGCAGGAGACTGCCAAGCAACTCAAGGCGCCACCCCAGCCAGTGCTGGCCACGGCTGCTGAGACGGGGAATCACGGTCAAGACCACACTGGCGAGCCTACTAGGGAGCCTGCATCGCCTACCCCAGAATTGCCGATTGTTGATGGACCAAACCCCGTTTCAACCCGCACCGTGAGACTCGTTGGCTCGATCACAGCGGAGGTATGGAACCGCTTCGGCACGCGTATCATCCCGAAGCTCCGAACGGGTAGCAGCCTGCGGCTCGGGGTCGACCTGTCTGTGACGGTGGACGCATCAGCAGCGGCGCAATTGGAGGGGGACCTTCGTCAGGCCGTGGAGGATGTTGGCCTAAGCGACACGGTGAGGATCGAAGAGCAGTGAAACTTGGCGATCACCAATAAGACCACATCCGTCTTGAGTCCGACCAATTGATGTAGGCGGCGTTCCGACCAGCTTGTCGCTACCATCCCCACATAGCGATTGCATAGAACCTCTAATGGTCCCCTATCTGCCCAGCCGTAACTATTTCATGGGCGGTGGGGGAAGAGCGAAAGGCGAGGTTTCCCCTTTCCCCATTGGACTAGCCCACGAGGGCTTGCAGGTCATGGAGGGGCTGCGAGGTGTACAGCCACTGGGTCAGGGCAAAGAGGTTGAGCATCCCTTCCTCTGACTTGAAGCCCCGCACTGTTTTGTACCGCACCTTGCCCCGACCGATGGCCCGCTCCGTGACGTTGTTGGTGCGGGGTACGGCGGGGTGTTCCTGGAAGCGGCGCAGGCTGTGCCACTTCTCGGCCAGCTCGGAAAGGAAGCGCCGCCAAGGGACGTTCCGCCGCAGGGTTTTGGTCAGCTCCCGCAGCGCCCGCTCTCCCCAGGGCGGGACGTCCCGCACGAACGCCCGCACGGCTTCCTTGACGGCTTCTTGGCCGGGGAGGTCCCGCAGCCGTTTGGTGATATTCTTGCGCACGTGGGCGATGCAGACTTGCTGTTGCACGCCGAGGCGTGCCAGCACCGGTTTATAGGTACTGAGATCATCGGTGACCACCACCTGCACCCCCAGATCCTTGACGAAGCCCCGCAGCCAGCCCAGGAAGGCCGCCGCATCTTGCTCTACGAGTATCTCAACCCCCAGGGTCTCGCCGGTCTGCGCATCGGTGACTACCCCCAGGCACACGGTGCGTCCCCGCAGGTGCACGTAGGTCTCGTCTGCGCCCATGACTGGCACCGTCCCTCCCCGGCGTGGCCGTTGCCGCAGTCGTTGTCCCAGAGTTTGGGCGTCCCGCCAGACCGTGACGGGTGCTATGCCCGCTTCCTGGAGCTGGAGGATGTGGGCCGTGGCGCTGCAGGAGAGGCCGCAGGCATACATCACGGCCGCAAGCACGAGCAGGCGTTGACTCTGGCGGGCGCGGCTCGTCCCTGCGTGGTAGTGTCGGAAGGTCTTGCCACAGCCGCAGCAACGATAGCGCACCACCTGGACGTGCGTCAGCTTGGTGTCGGTGACCGGTTTGCGGGAGGTCCCGTGGCGGGCGAGGTAGCGATGGGGGCAGTGGGGGCACCGGGAGGGACGACCTTGCGGCAGGGACTGGACAGTGGGAACCAGGAGGCGTAGCTTCAAAGGCGGGCAACTCCTTCGCTTTGAGAATGGCTCTTCACCTTCCTCAACGCGGCGGGTTGCCCTTTCTTTCAGTTCCTCACACCGTTTGTGAAACGGTTACGCCCAGCCTGGTATTCGACAAAGCCCTGAAGCGGCCTTACAATGAGGCCGCTTCAGCTATGCCTTTACAATGCGCGGTGAGGGCTCCCTGTCTCATGACTGGAGGCAGATGTGAGTCAGCGAACGCATCCAGCGGCCGATTAACCGGTTCGTCGACGAGGCGGGGAGGCGATTTGTCCAGTATCAACCAATGCAGAATGGGCAGTAACGGAGAGACCTATGACAAACGCTGCTCCTGAGCGGCTGGAAACCGGCGTCCCCTATCTGAACCGGATTTTGGGCTGTGGCCCTGCTGACCCGGAGCACTACCATGATTCTTGGCGCTCCGGGCTCCGGCAAAGACAGTGCTGTCCCTCCAGATCGTCTTCCACAATGCATCCCGTGGCGCCCGAGTACTCTACCTCACTGGCTCCTCGGAGACCCATGACAAGCTCCTCGCCCAAGCTGGCGGGTTCAGCTTCTTCAACCCGGACCTCATCGGCCAGCAAATCCAGCTTGGTAGTCTGCCGGACCTGCTGCGCTCAGGCGCAGAACAGACGGTGGGCGCAATCGTAGAGACGGTTAGCGTCCAGGCCCATCCCGGCGGTGCACCACTTCGCGCGGCCCTGCGCGAACGAATCCGCGCGATCCAGGCGGACGACCCAGTGCGCCCGGTGACAGTTGCCGTCCCCTCGAATTACGCCGGCCTCGCACTCCGTCGCGCTCTTGCCAGGCGAGCCGGAGACGAGCGCGGCGGCCTCCTCAACGTCCGGTTCCTCGTCCTCGCGCGCGTCATCGAGTTGCTTGGGGCGCCGGTCCTCGCTGCACGCGGAGAGCGGCCGCTGACGTCTGTCCTGCGCGCCGAGCTGATCCGCGCGGTGCTCAATGACGCGCCCGGTGTCTTTGCCGCGGTCGTTGATCACCCCTCCACCGAGGAACGACTGGACGCGACGTTCCGCGAACTGGCCGATCTCACCGCCGACCAGCGCGGCGCCCTGGCTCAATCCAGTGCCTCGGTGGCCGACGTCGTTCGCCTCTTCGAGGCGAGTCAGGAATCGGCGCGCGGCAGGTACTACGACAACGCGGCGCTCGCGGCCGCCGCGACGGAGGCGGCCCGGTCGCAGCATCCGGCGCTGCGCGACCTCGGTGCGCTCATCATCTACGCCCCCGGACCGCTCGCCCGGGTCGAAGAGGACTTCATCGAGGCGCTCGCCTCGGTGGGGGAGGGGACGGTCCTGCTGAGCCTCACCGGGGACGCACTCGCGGATGATCCGACACTCGAGCAGTGGCGTCGGCATCTCGGCGATGTCATCCTTCCCGTCGAGCGGCCCGTTGCGACGGACATTGTGTCAGCGCCCGACGCCGACGAGGAGGTGCGGGAGGCGCTCAGGATCGTGATCGCCGCCGTCGAAGCTGGTACGCCGCTCCATCGGATCGCACTGCTCAGCCGCCACGCCTCCCCGTATGCGGCGCTCATCGCGGGCCAGCTGGATGCGGCCGGCATCCCCTGGAACGGGAGCGACCCGCGTACCCTCGCGCAGACCGTGCCGGGGCGCGTCCTGCTCGGCCTACTCGACCTGCCCACGAGTCGGTTCGCCCGCGAGACCGTCACCGCTTGGTTAAGTGCTGCCCCGATCCTCGAGCGCGAGCGCGGCAATCCTGTACCCGCGCATCGCTGGGCCACGATTGCGCGCGATGCCAGCATCGTGCGCGGCCGGGAGGAGTGGGCCACGCGCCTCGATCGGCATGTCGAGCAGCTGCAGCGCGAACTGGCCGGCCTTGAGGAAGGCGATAGCCCCGCAGAGTGGCGACTCCTGCGTCTCCAGCGCGACATCGACGAAGCCGCGAGGCTCCACGCGTTCGTGGATGAGCTGTTCGCAGCGCTCGACCGCGACCCCACTGGCGACTGGCCGGCGTTCGCGGCTTGGGCGCAACAACAGCTCGAACGCTACCTCGGCAGCGAA
>Ga0082335_1000408_pt1 | contig 110508 bp, 1 predicted proteins | sample Subgrocontami58m_FD_72375 | JGI IMG/M metagenome (GOLD analysis project Ga0082335, IMG submission 72375) | Subsurface groundwater microbial communities from S. Glens Falls, New York, USA - GMW37 contaminated, 5.8 m (SPADES assembly) (version 2) ... | reverse complement strand
CGTAGAAGCGGCATCGGTCGATGCCTGGGTGGCGGCCGATTCGGCGGATGCTAAACCTGACTGCGTATTGGCGCATGCATTGGCAAGGTTCCTCGCCTCTTGTAGTGCAGTCTGGGCGGATGTGTTGATGGCGGCCGCATCATCTGCTGTGGTTTGTGCTGTTGTGAGAGCGGTCTCTGCCTCGGCTACATTCGCGTTGGCGGCGGCTGCTTCGGCTTCCAGTTTGGCCGCGGCTTCGCCCTGCTCTATGGCAAGCACGCCAAGCGGGCTGTCTTTCAGTAACTGTTTGGCGTCAGCCAACTGAGCTTCGAGAGGAGCAAGTTCCGCCTCTACGGCTGCTATATCGCTCCTTATCTCTGCTTCCGTTCTTCCTTCGGCCCCCTGCTGGGCGAGATTGAGCTCTCCCTTCAGGCTGTCAAGCTTAGCCAGAGGCGCTTCCATCTGTTCGGTCAGGGCAGCTATCTCATCCTGTGTCTCGGCAAGCGTAGTGAGCGATACGGTCGAGTATGCGCTATGAGCGTCGGCGTTGCTGTCGGCCTGGGCTCTTGCGGCAGTAGCCGCGTCTGTCTTGGATCTGGCCTCTTCCCTGGCCTCGACAAGGGTTGTTTCGGCGGCGGTGAGGGTTGCCTGCGTAGCGGCGACGTTGGTCGATGCCTGGGTGGCGGCCGATTCGGCCTTTTCCACACGTTCATTCGCGATAAACCTGGTAGTTGCAAGGTTATATGATATCGCGGCGTTTTCCACCTTCGTCTTTTGTGCCTCGATAGCCGCTGTAAGCTCTGCCTTAGCGGATTCATTCGTAGCATTCTTTAACTCGGTCTGCAACCTTGCAAGCTCATTCCTTTCTGCGTTGAATGTCTGACGCGCGCTTACGACTCCGGCCTCTACCTCCTTCTGATATTTGACCATACCGGCCTCGGCCTGGGAAACAAGAGTGCCCGTCGCATCCACCCTGGAATCAGCGGCTTCTATCCTTGCCTTATCAACGGTGCTTTCTGTTACGGTACTGCCTCCGTTCCATACCGCCTTAACATCTCCCCAGATGGGCTTCATGTTGAATATCGGTTTTGCCGCATCGCGCGATTCAATTAACTGCTGGCGCTGAGCGGCAAGGCTGAGGGCCTTTTCTATATCGCCGGACTTAGCGGCTTCTGTCGCGGCGGCAAGAAGGGCGTCCTCTTCGCTCATCTTGTTTGTCGGCGCGGCTATGCCATACGTCGCCAAAACTTGAGCTATCTTCGCGTTCTTGTCGAGCGACTGGGCGACCAATACGTTTGCGGAAGCCGCTCCGCCTTCGCTCAACTCTATCCCCGACGCATTGCAGGCCTGAGCCATGGCATTAAGTAGTGTCATCCCTTTCGATGTATTCGCTGGATCTATAGCCCCGTCTCTTGCGGTCGCATTCTGTAGCGCCTCATACTGCCTGACCGTAGTTCTTAATGTTCCAAGGGCCTGACGTTCCGCTACAGTAGCTGTCCCGGCCGCAACTTTGGCCTGTATCTCGGCTATCTGGTTCCTTGCATCGGTAAGTATCTCTGTGGCGGCGGCCCGCGCAAGTTCCTGAGACTTTTTAGTAGCCTTATTGGCAGCATCCTTTGCGGCCTGTTGGGCGGCGGCCTTCTCTGCAGCAGTCATCGGAGCCGGTGCTGACGGAGCGGCGCTCGAAGCAGCTGCAGCGCTTGGAGCGGCGGCTGATGGCGCGGCACTGGTTGTCGGACTAGCGGCAGTGCCTGTTGTGCCAGACGCAGCAGATGTAGTGCCAGTCGTAGGAGCAGCAGACGACGCGGTGCTTGGAGCGGCGGCAGCGCTTGTCGTAACGGGCGCGCTTGTTGTAGTTCCGGCAACTGGCGCTTCTGTCGTTTTTGTGGTGCCAGGCACAGCCATTGTGGCTCCGGTTGTCGGTGCGGCACTGGGCGCGACGGCTGAATCTGCGCTCGGCGCTACGGTGGTATCAGTAGCGCCGACTGTAGGTGCGGCGGCACTTGGAACGGCCGTGCTTGGTGTGGCGGTATCCGTAGCGGCAGTGCCGGTCGTAGGTGAAGCGGCTGATACCTCGGCCGACTGTAATCTATTTTCTGCTGAAGAGAGCGATTGATACATCCTGCTCCAGCGAAGTTGAATATCGGGTTTCAATGATGGACGCTTTGCGGCTAGCTCTGTGTTATTCATTATATTGCTCTTGTAGAACTCACCGAATGCCTCGACCATTGCTCTTGCCGCATCGAGGTCGGCCTCGGTCTTTGCGGAACGGACAGAGCTCATGATCGCTCTCTCTGAAGCGGTGATGGCCTTATCGATGGCAGTATTGTCGCCGTTTTCGATGCTCTGCTTCGCGATATCAAGTGCGTCCGGCACTTCGCTAAGACTGATCTGAGGCAAGGGATCCGATAAACGGGAAGCAAGGTCTCTCTGCGCAGGCGCAACCGCTGAATCTGCGCTCGTAGCAGACTCGATAGTACCGGACTTCGCGGCAGCCATATCAGCCGCGACACTATCCGCACTCGCCTGAATATCTTCTTTTCTAGCTGTGGTATCGGCGGTTATCGATGGACCGGTTGAAGTTGTCCCGGCCGGCGCTTCTTGAGAAACCGCCGCAGGGCCTTGGTTGACCGGCACTTGACTCATATCGGGCGCGCCCGAAAGCACTGTTGCTACTACAAGACCGGCAATGAGCCCTTTACCCTTCTCTGCCATTGACTGCAACGGTCCGCTCGCTATTGTAAAATCAACCGCCTCGTCAGTTGCCGCCTGCTGAGACGCAGCCGCTTGAGTCGCAACCGTCTGCTGAGTTGCTGCGGTCTGGGTCTGGCTGTAAGATATAAGTCCATTATTGTTGGTAGCGGTGAAGGTCTCGCCGTATGCGTTCGACACCTCTATCGACTGGCCTTCTGCTATCGAGTGACTGCCGGTAGCGTCTGTCACTGATACCGAGCCGTCAAGGGCTACTACGGACGAAGCGAGTATTCCTGCAGGGGCGACCTGGGTTTCAGATACGCCTGCCTGAGCCGTCTGAGTAGTGGAAGCCTGTTGCGCGGCGCTTTCAGTCACGGCGGCGGTCCCAGCGCTCTGTTGACCGGCGATGGCTTGCTGCTGGGCGGCGGCAGTCTGCTGAGTTTCCGCAGCTAACGAGGGACCGGACGATATAGCGCCGGCCGATGCCGATCCAGATCCCGGAGTCAGCAACGCAAGCTGATTCTCCTGCGATACTAGGGCGCTCCTGGCCGCAGTCAGCGTCTCCATCCTTTGGCTAAAGAGCATAGACCTTACCTCGGATTCGCTTGATCCTGTTCTGGAAGCAACGTATGATACCTGGTTCTGACTAAAACTCTCCGGGTTGAGCGAAGCTATCTGAACGTCTATAGCGCCTATCTGCTGGCCTACTTCATTCCTCGCGGCCTGTATTTCGGCAGCGGATGCGCCGCTCAGGGTCTGCGACAGGAGCTGTCTTCCGCCGTCTCTTGCCATATCGGATTCGAGTAACCTGGTTGCAGTAACCAGGTTAGCTACAGTTACGGTGTCGGTGCCCTGGAGGACGACTCCGTTAGCGCCCGCTTGTACCACGATGTATGTAGCATTTCCGATAGTAACAACAGTCCCGGCCTGTACATTATTATAGGTAACGGCGCCGGCCCCGGTTCCGACAACGAGGTTCGCCTGGCCAGTCTGGGCGCTAAAGCCCGACTGGACGGATGTGCCTGATACTACGTTAGTCGTGGCATGACCGATCGTCATGCTCTGGCCAGCCTGCACCGGCGCCAGTGTGATCTGGTTCTGCGTAACTCCCTGGGCATTCGTAGTCGAAGCTATTCCTACCGTATAGTTTGTCCCGGAGATTGTGACCACTGTGCCGGCCTGGGCCTTTGCCGGTACCCCATTAATGTTTATCTGGGCGGAATTGCCGCTTACCTGGCCCACCGATACGGAAGAGCCTGATATAATATTATTGACTCCTGAAGTCAAGCTGATCTGGCCCTGGGACGCGCTGGAAATGAGAGTAACGCCGCTTGCGGAGGCCGACACCACTGTGTAGTTCGCGCCTCCTACAGATACGACGCTGCCTACCTGCACCCCCGACAGATTTCCGAGGGCCGAGCCGATGCCCGTAGATATTGGACTCTGAACGAGGTTACCTCCTATATTTGCCGCCGCAAATGACTGGCCTGCAGTTGAGACATATATCGCGCTCTGTCCCGAAGAGAGATTTATTGTGCCCGTTCCGGTATTAATGGAATATGAAGACGTAGTGCCTGATGCTGTAGTGGTAGACGTTGAGGTCACCTGCAGACCCTGGCTTGACGCCAGGTTCTGGGCGGAACTTGAACCTGCCTGGCCTGTAACAAGAGTGCCTCCGACGTTCGCTACCAGTGTAGTCTGGCCGGTGGATGTTGTAACAATAGCCGTCTGGCCGGAGGATAGCTGTACTGCCTGCCCCTGCGCTCCGGTAGCTATGTGATAGACTGTTTGCGCCCCCTGGCCTGAAACCGACGTGGTGGCTCCCGGTACGGCACTCGATACACCGGTAGATGCCGCCGCAACCGGAGCGTATATGAGATTCCCTGAAACATTCGCCACCGCGTAGCTCTGACCATTGGCCGCCTTCACTATCGCAACCTGGCCCGCCTGTATCGGCGCCGCTATGCCTGCGACAGAATAGGATGTGCCTGCCGGCGTGGACATAGAAGCGACTGAAATCCCTGTAGCCGCGCTGAAAGAGTGCGCTGGGGATGCCGCAACCGGAGCGGACATTATATTGCCCGCGACATTGGCTACCGCGAAACGCTGGCCATTTGCCGCGGTAACAATCATCCCCTGGCCCGCGCCAATAGCCGGGCCGAATCCGGCCTGGGCCTGGAAAGCGAATGCGGAGCTTCCCGCTATATTTGTAACTACAACCGATAGTTCATTCCTCATCTGGCTTGTCACAATGACGCCGCTATTCTCCATATTCAGGACTATCCTCTCGACGACTGCCTGAGTCGTGATCTGTGTGACTCCTGTAGACCTGAACATCTCGGCCATGGTGGATATGGCTATACTCCTTAGCATTATCTGCCTCTGTTTCAGGTCCAACTGAGGCAGTAATTTTAACGTCTGCGGGTTATTCATCGATGTCGAAGAGGTTCCCGCCGCTGAAGGCGCTGTCCTGGCCGATATCGCCGTAATAGCTATGCCAGCCGCAAGGCCGATTCCCATAACAGTGGTAAGGGCACCCGTCACTCCGAGCGCGACTCCTCCGCCTATCGCGAGCGATACGGCGCCTGCCGCAGCGAGCGATATACCTCCAACCATCATGGCAACTCCTGCTGCTATTCCGGTCACTATTCTTGCGGGCGCACTCATGTTGCTCCATGCGCCGACCGCGCCGGTGATAAGGGACGCCATCCTGCCTGTGACCGATGGCGCCTGCTGTGTTGCCTGAGCGCCGATCTGCATAGGCGCGGCTTGGGTCGAAGGCCTGAATGAAGGAGTCTGTCCGGTCTGCCCTGCCGCTCCCTGTTGAGACTGGCCCGCCGCTCCGGTAACTGGAGCTATATTAGCCTGTCCGGACTGGGATGACGGAACCGCACCCTGCGAAGACGGTGTGACGCTTCCTGTCTGTCCGAGCGGGCCCTGGGCAAGATTGCTGGATAATGGAGCCGGCGAAAACGCCTGACCTGTCGGTGCTGTGCCAGTAGTCTGTCTTCCTGCAGCTGTATCGGCCAATCTCTGTGATGCCGGTGTCATAGTTAACGAAGGAGCCATAGGCGAACGACCAGCCCGTGTAGAAAAAGCGGCATTAGTGCTTGGTGCGCCCTGTACTGATGGCGCGGCCATCGAACCCGATGCTCCCTGGCTTGCGGATGGTGTGGATAATCCTATCGAAGAAGGCGTTGACTGAGCTCCTGGTGCTGTTTGCGCGGCTCCAGTAGCACCACCCGCAACTGCCGGCCCCTGTGCCAGCGGTCCGGTCTGAGAAGCTCCGCTTACAGAGGCGGCTCCTTGACCGACTGGGCCCACCGCCGCTTGCGGCTGTACCTGTTGGGCCAGTGTCCCTGCCGATACCCCTGCCTGCGCTGCTGCCTGCGCTCCCGTAGGTGCTGCCTGAGCGGCTGTCTGGACAGGCGCGCTATAAGTTATCACTCCATTGTTATTGGTAGCTGTATAGGTCTGACCGTATGCTGTAGTTACTGTTACCGACTGGCCTTGCTGTACTACCTGAACGCCGTTAGCTCCTGCTACGGCTACCGCGCCATTCCCCATCGGCGAAGCGAGTATTCCCATAGGAGCTGTCTGTGTGGACGGTGCCCCTGCCTGCGCTGCTGACAGCGCTCCCGTAGGCGCGGCCATCGAACCCGATGCTCCCTGGCTTGCGGATGGTGTGGATAATCCAATCGAAGAAGGCGTTGACTGAGCTCCTGGTGCTGTTTGCGCGGCTCCAGTAGCACCACCCGCAACTGCCGGCCCCTGTGCCAGCGGTCCGATATGAGAAGCTCCGCTTACAGAGGCGGCTCCCTGACCGACAGGACCCACCGCCGCTGATGACTGTGCCTGTTGCGCCCCTGCCTGCGCTGCTGACGGCGCGCCCGTAGGCGCGGCCTGAGCGGCTGATGCCGCTGCCGGTGCTCCGGCCTGCTGACCAGACGGACTAGCTGACATATTAGCGAGCATGGTAGCAACGAGCCCTATCGACACGCTCGATACCTGGCCATTTGCGACGGCCTGGCTGAACTGTGCCGTCAAGGCTTGGGCCTGCGCGGCGGTTATCGTACCAGCGGCCACTCTTGCGCTCACTACGTGCCTGAACTCCGCCACCATTCCCTGCCGGTGCAATGCAGTCGTATTAGCCTGTACCTTGGTGAGCTTCGCCGCCCGCTCTCTCGTATTACCCGTATTCATCCACTTTGTAAGGACGCCTGTCGCATTGCCTTGCTTATCAAACCCTCCAAGCTTCACCTTGCCTTCCATTATATCCGCTTTTGTGGCCAGCCCCTCGCTCACAGCAAAGTCTACCCACCCCGAAAGTTCCGCCGTCTCATGCTGTGCCTGCGCCTGGTTAGATGCTATTACCTGAAGGTCGCTCCTGCCGGCATGACCGCCCTTGAACCTCGTGTCGATCACAATGAGCATGCCGTTCCGTATAGAGACCGAACCGTACTTAGTCCTGATACTGCCGCCCGCCTCCATGACTTTTGCCCGTATATTGTATTTTCCTTCGCTAGTCTTGGCCGCTCCGATCTCACGGCCGACCTTACCCATTATCTTTGCCGCGCCTATCTGCTTTTCGTATGCCTTATGCTCTCCCCTAGTCATCGACTCCTGGCCTTCGCTGGATATCGTATTGTCAGCCGCCCCGGGTCCGGTAGTTGTAGACACGCTATCTCCTCTTAAGCTGGGGTCCCTCTCCGATGAGCCGCCTATAAGTTCGGCCAACTGCTCCGACAGGCTCTCCGCAAGCTGTTTGGCGCCTAGCTCACTCATACCCATACTAAGGAATAGGTTGGTCAACCCCGGCTCGAAGATAAATGCCTGCCAGACATTTTCGCTTATCGCCTCATCCATCCACGAACCGAGGGCGCCCCTCTCAAATCCCTGCAAGGCGTTAATAATGAATCCGACAACACGGTACGCTACCATAAATACCGCGGCTACAACACGGAACGCTATTGCGATGATCGAAAGCGCCGCGGCGGGCAAAAAGCCCAGCGCACCCTGACTCAGCCAGGATCCGGCCTTACTAAGCATCGCGGAAGTAATCTTTGTCAACAACCCTTCACCAAATCTAATAGAACCGGCTAATTGTTTAAGCTTGTCTATACCGCCCATCATGCCTCCGAGCGAAGCTGTCATGAGAGCGGACTCAAGCCCTCCCTGCTCCAACTGCTTGGATGTCTGTATGATAGAATCGACGAATTTTCCCCACTTCTGACCGATGAATGACTTGAGATTGCTCATTAAAGTGTCCCCCTCCGGGCTCATGTCACTCACCCAGCTGGCGAACATCGTCTTGATCGCCTCGAGACCCTTTCCGCCATCAGTCTCTTCCAGCGCCTTGAAGAGTGGATTGGCATAGTACCTCGCCGCTATCATGAGCTTCGGATGCGTGGTCAACATGGCGCTCGTGGCCTTCTCCGCGGCCTGACGCGCAAACCACATGAGGCCCCTGCCTACAAGAGACAAGACCTTCGACACGGCGCCGCGTATTATGCTGAAGTTCTGTTTGATCCCCTGCCAGCTGAACATCCTTACGATAAAGTTCTTGATAGAGACGAGAACCTTCTTTACGGCATCGAATACTTTCCCTAAACCAGTTTTCAGATTCGTCATCAGGCTGACGCTATTGGTCGCCTTCTTCGCCGCCTCAGTCGCCGACTTGGCCTTGTCTGCAGACGGCTTATACATGAAGGCTCCCAACACCATCATGAGACCCATCCCAAATTGGAGGGCTCCCATGCCAAGCATGAACCATGCCTGGGCCTTGGAGACTTCTTTACCATCTTTATCGAGTGCGGTGCCGCCTTTGTATATAGTGACCAGATAACCGTAAGCCACGACCATCTGCTTTGTCGCGCTTACCATGCTGAGGATACCCGTAATGACCGCAACCACCCTGCCGAACATCGTTAGGACCATACCCGAGCTCGACATCCCCATCAACTTGCTCATGGTCCCGGATAGACCGCCTATCGTCATCATAAGGGAATTGAAGAACCTGTTTTCGAACTCGGCATTAAGGCCGAATAGTCCCGTATTATCTATTTCCTCCCCGGTCTTCTTATCGATCTCCTTCTTCGCATAAATGCTTATCTTGCCCGTCTTCACATCTTCGTATAGCTTGATAAAGTCGCCGATCCCCTGGAAAACCCTCAGGGCATTCATGAGATTGCCGGCCCCCATTATGCTCGGTAGCATCATCATAAGCCCTATCGCCAGAGCTACGGCAATGGCCGCTATCACCTTCTGTCCCGTTGTCGTCCCCGTAAAGCCCATAATGATCGCCGTCATGCCAAACTGCATGATGTCTCCTACCCCCCAGTCCATGCTTGTATCTACATTCTCGAGACCCATCATCCCGTATACGCCGAGGACATTGAATAGCCCGCCGAACGCGCTCGTGAGCGCCCCCACCACCATATTTACAAGAAGGCCAAATCCCATAATGAGGCCGCCTATAAACGCCGTCATCGGCTTCACAAGGTATTCTTCAAAGCCTTTCTGCAGATCGGAGAAGTTGGAGAGCTCGCCGTCAAGGGTATAGTAACCGAAGTAGTTATATATCGGGTTCATCAATGAAGAGAGCGCATACGCCACGCGTTCCCAGATCCATACGAATGCGGCGACTACCCATGAGAAAACGCTTGCAAGCGCCTTGGCGATGCCTTCGATGAGCCTCTTCGGCGCTTCGAGTCTATACATGAGCGCTTTATACGCGGCGTCTTCCAGGAAATTCTTCTGTGTCTGTTTCCTCAACACACCGTCAAGCGTCGCCATCGAGACGGAGAAGGCCCCCGTACCGTCGATTATGCTGTTCATTATGATCGCAAGCTCCGGACGGTGGAAGTATCTGTCGCTCGACACGCTGACGGAGAGGTTGTCTTCCCTGCCGCCTCCAGGCATGGAATAGGAGACGTTGACGCCCCTAATCTTCGCCTGCACGTTCTTCTCGCCCGTGATATCGCCAACCCTCCTCAGTCTCGAAGCGACATTGCCTATGGTAAGACCCGTTATCTCAGAGGCGATCGACATCATATCGAGGGTCTTTATGGCATGGCCCATCATGATAAAGGATACGGCAAGCCCCTCTACGGTGCCTCTTACGGCCGACATCAGCTTCTCCCTCGTCATGAATGTCTTAGAGGCCTTGGCGCGTCTTTCCTGATCGGCTACGATCCCGTAGTAGGTCATCTTATAGTTGGCCTTCGAGAGACCGCCCAGGTCGTAAACTCTATTTATGAGATATCCTTCGCGCGGATCGGATGTATATATAAAATCCTTCCAGGTCTTTCTCAGATCATCGTAGAACTTCGAGAATGTCGTCACGCTCGAGAGCCCGTCATCATCCCAGGCGCGTATCTGCGACGGCAGGGCAACATCGTCGTATTCGAGCATCTGCCTCATATTCCTTACCTGATTGTCGACGTTGATGTACTTACCCGCCGCGTCTACGGCGCCGCGCTTATCGGTCAAGAGACCATATTGACCCTTCTCCTTATCCTGGAGCTTGGAATATATAAACTCCCTGTTGTGCAGATCCGATACCAGGTCGCTCTTGTAGCTCCACGAGCCGTCTCCAAACCTGTCTATGAATGTTATCTGACCCTGCTTATTCCTGACATACTGCTCTGTCACTCCGGATACGAGATCCGACACCTCATATGGCTGGTCTTTCTGGAAACTCAATGAGTCGAGGAAGGCCCTGTTCTGGGTGGTCACCCTGCCGTCCCTGGTCTTCGTGTGTATCCCTATGGCCTTCATGTAGCTCATGCCGGCGCGCTCAGCCGCGCTGTAGGTCTTGTCGTTCGTGAAGCGGTAGACGTCCGGCTGCAGGTACTCCGTGAACTTTCGCGTAGCGTAGACGTGGAGGTTGCGCCTGCCGTCTATCTTACCCTCAACCGCGTCTTTCCAGCTCGAGCCCGGCAGGCCGTTCTCTATATAATCCCTTGCTGTCTTAACGGTCTCCTCGAAGAACTTGACCTGGATATTCGTCAGGTGGAACATATCGTCCCAAACGTTGCCTATATTGGAATCCTGGCCCGCCGCCGAGGTCCTCATGATAGTCTTCCTCGCTCCGTAGGCCGGCGTTCCCGCAGCGGTATTCTTGTAGGCCATCAGGTTCAAAAGACCCTTCGAGTAGCTTTCCTGCGCCAGCCGTACGGCCGATTCGAACTTCGTCACCGGCTCTTTCAGGATAGTGACCATGTCTATCTTGCTGTAATCGAGCCTTGCCTGCCCAATGACGTCGAAATCGATCGAAGCTCCGTAGCCAATGACATACCCGTTCGGACCTACGAGCTTCATGTTCTTTATATGGTCGAGCTTGTCCTTTATGTCGGAGGTGAGCGCGGATATGGCGTCATTTACTGCCGTATTGTACGCGTTTACAAGCGTTCCGCCTGAAGAGCTGATCGTCGGCGCGGTTATGTATGTCAGGTCCTCGATATCGCCTTCATGAAGGAAGTACTTATCCTGCAGTTCTCCCAGCACCTTTTTGTTATAGGCGCCATTGTAGTCATGGTACCTGTCATCGGCTACGACGCTCAATCCCGACATCGAACCGGTCAACTCGCCCGTGGCTGTTACCCTTGCGGTATCTGTGCCGTATTCGAGGTACTTGTACCGGCCCACATCCTCTCCCAGGGCAAGTGCGAGTATCTTCTGCGCTTCGCGCTCCATTTCGGACTCTTCTTTGAAGGCGCTCCGGGTGAGTTCCTTAATGACGTTATAACCCATGTATGAGTTACGGAGCAGTTCGTCGTTGGAATACGCGTAGTTGCGCATATGGTATTCGGGACCCATCGGCATCCACCATGCGGCGTATAATTCGCCTCTCTTGGGCGAATAGGTGAGCCCCGCCTTATCGGTGAAGGCGGTCAGGTGCTGGTTGACACGAGCCATCGCGTTCGAATACGTGTAGAAGGCGTCGTCGACCCTTTCCTGCCTGACGTTGGGGGTGAATATGACGCTCATCCATAGCTTGTTCTGATTGAGCCAGGTGCGGAACATGCCGTCACCGATAGTAGCCATGAACTCGCGCATCTTGCTCAATATCGCGTCACCAAGTTTTTCGGCGACATCATTGGACATAGTCGCCTCCGGCGTAGCGGCCTGCCTGAAGGCCTGGTACTCGGCGGCGGCCGGGACCCAGCTCGAGGTGTCAAAGACACCCGATATCTTCTGCGCCTTCGAGCCGACCGCCTGGGCCAGGGTCGACAGGTTATTAGCATAGGCAGTCAGGGCCGGAAGCATCGCGTTCTTATAATCTTTATCCCATATGTCGTTCTCGACCTTTACGAACTGATCGTAGAAGTCATTGATCCACATCTTGTGCATGTAGTTCAGACCTACCGGGTTTTCGGCTGACGGATCCTTCATCTGCATCTTGTAGAATATGGCTCCGTCATATCGCTCCACCACCATCTCGAATATCGAATCGTACTGCTGAGTCAGGCGGGTGAGTTCCTCGCCTTTCATAAATGCGCGCTTCTCTTCCTCATTCATATAGAGGGTGAGGTCTCTAAGTATGCCGTATAGCTTATCCACCTCGTCCGTCTTATAGGCGAAATCGGAAAGGTCCTTAAGGCTTATCTTCTCGATCGTCCCGAGGAGGTACTTCTCCACCGCGTCTCTATAAGCGAGGCGGTTCTCCTTTATCTCGGAGAGGTTGTTCTCGTATTCGTCCATGTCTATGACGCCCGCCACGAGGCTCCTGGCGTTATCCATCAGCTTGCCGGCGTAGAGCTTCTCGACCTCGGCATAGAGCTGGGCAAGCTTCTTGCCTCCCATGCCTATCTTCGCAGCGTAACGCCTGTAGTATATCTCTTCCTGGTAGTCGAACGCGTCGCGAGGCTTCTCGGATACGTCGCCGTACTTCTCCTTCCTGTACTCATCGTCCCAGAGCCTTCCTATCTGGGCGGTAATCTTATCATGAGTACGCTTTGTAGCCTCTTCAAGCTTATTGAATTCCGCCGTCTCGAGATTCATAAGTATATATTGTTCGAAGGTCGGTACGCCGTCTACCTCTCCGCGGTCGACATAGATAAACATGGTGGCGCCGGCATCATCCACCGAGTATGGGTCTTCCATGCCTACCACTTCCACTCTGTAAGTATTGAAGCCGTCTGTGAGTTCCCTCTTGACGACCCTGACATCCTTCTTCTTCTTTCCGTACGGCGTATCCTCCACCTCGTAATCCATGTAGGTCTTGAGCGTATAGGCAATGGGATCCCCGAGGGAGTTTCTTACCGGCAAGGCGGGAGAACCGGTATCTCCGGAGACAAGCGCTATCTTTCTAAGCTGTGTCTTAATGGCCCATTCCTTCTCATCGGTAAACGATAGAACTTCAGCCTTCACCGGCCTGTACATATTCTGGTCGAACTGGGAGAAGAGCTCATTACTCTGCGCGACTTCGGCCTGATTATCTTTAGATGCCTGCTCCTTCTCAAGCGCGGTAAGAAGATCCGAGGCTTCGCGGATAACTTCAGGAAGAGAATATCTTACGTCTTTGGCCAGGTTGGAATCCTTGTAGTTCTCCAGCTTCTTCAATACCGCCATCTGCCATTCTTTGAGGCTGGAATATGTAAATGACATATTGATATCGTTGGTCGTCGTGTTGACCGCCGCCTTATGCGGCAGGATTATGAAGACCTCCGGTTGGAGTTTCGTCCCGTTAATATAGTTCGTTACGTATGTGCCCTTTATCCTGTCCTTGTCCTTCTGGGTATAGGCATAGGTCGGTGCGTATGTCCTTATATCGTTAAGGAGGTTTCTGGAGATATTATCGATATCGAAGTTCCTGCGCAGGGTATCGATCTGCTCTATCAGGCTCAGGGCAAGTTCGATGTACTGGTACATGGCGTACGATGCCAGGCTTGCCTTCTGGACGCCGTAGTCGGTGAAGAAACCTGGCATATTGTTGGCCACCGGATCTATATATCCGCCCCACTCGTTCTGGCCCTGGACATTCCTCTTCTCCCACAGCTTCAGGTTATACCTCGGATCGTACGCCTTGAGGCTCTGAAGCATCATCTCAGCCTTCGACTTGTATTCAAGGAGCCGCTCAAGCTCCGCCTTCTCGAAGTTCTCTGTGGATCCGGACTGCCTAAGGAGCGTCTCCATTGCATTCAGGAGCTCGGAGCCTATCAAGTCGGCGGCGGCCATCTCGATGGCTTCGGTATCGCCGCTCAGGGAAGACGGGTCCCTCTTCCCTTTCTCCCAGAAGGCGCGTATATAGCCGGATAGGTATGTGGCCTGGCTTGTGCCGGTAGGATATGTAACGATCGTCGGCGCCAGGTAGTCCATGTCGAATATACCGTCCAGAGAGAGCTCTTTCAGCCGGATATCCTTGGCAAGTTTGTCTCTCTCCTGGATGAATTTCCATATCGTCTTATCTATGTTCCATTCATAGTAGTCTATGATCCCGGGAGTATATGCATTCCTATTATCTTTTGTCGCGCTGGAAGGATCGGCGGTGGCACGCCTGCCGGCAAGCCATTTCCTCAGGTTAAGTTCCTCTTCGCTCGGAACCGACATGTGGCCTTCCTCGGCCGTGTAGCTGTAAGCCCCCGGCACCCATATCGGCGTCTCCCCGCCATCGAGGAGGTTCAATAGCATCGTCCTTATGTTGAGGCTGGCAACAGTCGGCGCCAGTGCCTCGGTTGCCAAAACCAGATGGTCGCGAAGCGTCTGGACCGGATCGGGCGCGCCGTCGAGGCTTCCGTTCCCGTTCTCATCCTCGGTATCCATAACGCCGTCCAAGTCCAGGTCCTCGCCGAAATCGAGGAAACCGTTCCCATTCACATCCTCCTTATCGAGGATACCGTTTTGGTTCAGATCCTCACCTGTAGAGTTATCGAGCGCCTCGAGATAGTCGTAGATGCCGTTCCCGTCCGCGTCTCCCGCGTCGAGCGTACCGTCGTTATCCACATCCTCTCCAAGATCGAGCGAACCGTTACCGTTCTCATCCTCGGTCATATTCTCCAAAATAAACGCGACGAGCCCTATGCCATCCAACTCTCCGTTATGGTTCGCGTCCTCGTCTTTATCGAGCCTGCCATCCATGTCGACATCTTCGCCCGCGTCCATCGAGTCGTTTCCGTTCGTATCTTCTTTCACATCGAGATGACCGTCGCCGTCCGCATCCTCGTCTCCGAGAGACCTGGCGAACATAGTCAGCTCGTAGGCCAGCTCTTTGGCGCTCGATCTTGTCTTATAACTTCCGGCTATTCGGGCATTCCTAGCCTGGGAATTGGCGAGGCGGTTGGAGAAGCGCGTCTGGGTCTCGGACTTCTTCATGTTTATAACGTAGCTGTATATGGCCCTGGCCTTCTCCACATAGTCGCGGATCTCTATCTTTTCTTCCTCTGTGCGAGCGGAAAGGTCTGTGCCATATCCCGATACCAGGGCAGAATCTATCTCATCTGTAGTGAATATCTTCCGCACCCTTCTCTCGAAAGGATACTCTCCCGGCGCGGTAGATGTCTTCGCGATCTTGTTCCCATACTTATCAAGCCTGTCTTCGTATATGAAGTCGTCGATCGCCTTATTCTTCTCGGCGTCATAAGTAAAGTATGTGTTCACTATGCCGCCAAAGGGATCGATGACCGCGTCCTTGACCTTGTCGACTATACCGGTTATCCAATTCTTCACCTCAGTGTCGGTTTTGTAGTAGCCTTCCACTTCCTTCGTTTCCGGTTTGCCGTCGGCGCCGAATACGCGCATACCGGCGATGTCCCTTACCTGTACTGTGCCGCCGCCCAGGAGGGCAGGCAGGTCTTTCAACAGGAAGGCGCCTTCCCTGTCCCGTTCTACCATCCAGTCGACAAACTCATCGTACTTGAAGTCGGTTTCTTCGAGCGGCTTCGGCTGGTCATTCGAGCCCCTTATGTCGACCCATCTCCTCACGATGGGATTTCCGAATTCATCCATCTCGGCGCCCGTATAATCGACCTCTTTGCGTATCGAACCGTTCGTAATGCCGGTCTGGATATCACCCTCCGAAAGGCCGGAGAGGAGCTCGTTCTGCGTGCCGTTGGAATTGAACTTATCGGCCACCTCGAAATACTGCACCGGCGGCTCAAAGTATTCATGCAGGACCAGTATCTCACCGTTCTCTATCTTCTGCTGGAGATCGTCGGGTAGAACGGTGATAGTAGCGCCCGTATTGGGGTCTATGTACTTCTTCCTTACATAGACCTCTCTGGTGTTGAGGTAATTGATATAGTCAGTGACGTCATTGACGAGCTGATCGGTCACGTAGTTTTGCATGCCTCCAGCCCATACCTTGAACTTCTCGAGAGATACCTTTTCCGGATCGGCGTTCGGGTCCTTGACCTCTACCGTCCTCTGCTTATGCCACCATGTGAACTTCGGGAAGACTATTTCTGTAGCGCTCTCGTCGTACCAGTAGGCCATCAGGCCGCCCATCGTGCCCATGCTCGCAACTGTGCCTAATAGCGTGCCTGCGCCTCCGAGAGCGCCTGCGGTGATGAATGCCGCCATCATGAGCTCGAATATGGAGAACTTGCCCGGAGCTACCCCTATCTCGGTCGCGGTCTGGTTGAACGTCCAGTCGTAGGTGACCGGCTTCTTGCCGCGCTCTGTCTCGAGCAGCCTGGGAGCTATCTCTTTCATAGCGAGGCTATAGGTCAGTTCCGACCAGTTCGATTCCCGGATATCGCGCGTGGTCTCGAGCCTTCCGAGGAGGCTGTCCATCCCGTCGTACATCTGGTTCTGGATCTTTTCGAGCGCTACTTCGAGCGGCGGGGCGTACTCGCGCGCGTCACCGGTGATGCCCCTCTCGGTTGTGATCGTCAGGTTGTCGTTCGTACGTTTCCCTGTTGAGTATGTCGGATCCATTATGTCCTTGGACCCGGCGCCGAGCACCTTCAGCGTATAGCCGTCTCTGTAGCGAACGATCTTGCCGCCTTCCAACTCATAGTCAAGAGACTCCCTTTCCATCAGGTAGATATCTTCGCGGGTGGAAGTCGGGGCCCTCCTGAATTCGAGGAGGAGCGTCTGCGCGGCGGGGTCTATGAGATACTTATGCTGGTCACTGGAAACGGTAGTTTTGATAAGCCTGACCATGTCGGCTATCCTGTCGTTCAGCTCCTCCAGGTGCGTAATTCGGCCGGTCTCATCGACCGTGTACTTAAGGCTCATTCCGGCAAAGGTCTTCTCCCCGGGCTTGTCCCCCTTGTAGACGTAAACTATGAAGTCACCGTACTTCTCGCCCGCCTTCGGGTTGAGCTTCTGGGCGAAGAAGTCGTAATTGCCGAACTGGCTGGGCACCAGGCTCTGTGAATACGTATTCACGCCTATGTCCTCGCCATAATCCAAATAGCCGTCGCCGTCAAGGTCCTCGTATTCGCCTGGATCCTTCACCTTATCTCCGTCCGTGTCGATCCAATCGAGCTCGCCATTATTTGCCGTATCGGGATATATGTTCTCGATACCGCCCGTCTCTCCATTGACCTTCAGAGTGAAGAGGGCCGGGTCTTTCAGGTCCTGCGGGTTATCCGCGACCCTCATCTCCCATACACCGTCATCATTAATGACCCACTTGGAATAGGTTGTCGGTAGGAGCACCCCGGTCGTCATATCGACAAACTTCGACTTCACCTCCTGGCGCGAGAAAAGCTCTCCGAACCTGTACTCGAGGGTATGCAGCATGTAATATTCCTCGAATTGGGTAGGGGTGATCTGCTCCCTGACGTACTCTTTCCACATCTCCCTGGAATATTCGGCATTGCCATACTGGTCCGTAAGGACATCTCCGGGTATTGTATTCCCATCCAGGTCCTCGACATCGGGAGCTCTCTTGTACTCATAGTTATGGACCGTTGGTATTGGATTGGGGAGCCCTGTGATAGGGTCGTAGTTCGGATCCATGTTCGAACGGTCCTCGAACCGCGTCTTGAACCCGTCAGGCCCCTGGATCATCTTGCTTCCGTCCGGCAGGATTATCGTCGTCTCGACATACCTGCCCTTCTTGTCCTTGAGAAGGCTGTCATACTTATCGTGTTTATACTTGTATCTATTGACCGTGCCGTACCGGTCGATCACCGCAAGCTGCTTTCCGGCAGCAGTGGTTATAACGGTCGTCCCTTCGGCCGTGGCTATGTAGTTAGGGCTGGCGTATACCTGCTGGAGGAGTTCTCTCGAAAGAACCGCCGACTTGAAGTTCAGTATGTTCTGGTCGAACGTCTGCGGGCTCGTCGATACGACGGTCAATATGCCCTGGTTCTTCTTCGGGTCGGGCTCCGGATCCTTGAAATAATTGTAGTAATGTATTACGTTATTCTCGTCTACCTCGCGGATTATCCTATCCTCCTTACCTTCGCCGCGGGCATAGTCGAACCTCGTCCTCACCACCGGCCTTATCGTATAGAGCTTGCTCCCGTATGACGTATAACGGTCCATGACCCTTGTTAATAGCCTCCCGTCCGCGCCATAGTAGTATTTGGCCACGAAGTCGAGCTGTTCCTGGTCCTGCCTGGCCACGTTGTATCCGTACGTTCCGCTCACATCCTTCGGGGCCATGCTATAGCCTTTTACCGTGAAAACCTCGGTGCTATCCTCATAACCAGTGTACGATGAGACGCTCGAGATATTATTGGTATAGGCGTTCTTCTCATAGACGTATCTCAGGGCATCCCCTACTACGCCATAGAGCGTAGAACCGTACTGCTTGTCGGCAAAGCTTTCCATCTCCGCCAGACCCGTTCCGGACCTGTAGGTCTGGCTCTTGGCGACCTGCTCCATCTCGAACTCTCCGGTGAAGATGTCTATCATCTCCTTCTCCACGGGGGCCGGGATGTCCGGGTCGTATTCGTAAACGGTCGTCTTCCTCCAGTCAAGGTCCCTCTTGTCGGCCATCTGGAGCGGGGTACCGGTATCGTCATGGTCGAGATCGTACTTAGGATCGTAGACCCCATCCTCGTCTTTGCCGTCATAATGGTAGGCGGCCTCCATAGTGATCCTCGCGCTCGCCGGCAGGAATACTTCGGCTGCCAGGTCCGCATAGGAATACTCATCCGGCAGGTTATCGTAACTCTTGACCTCTTCGAGCCTTCCCCTGCCCTCCGTAAGCGGCTTATATATCATGTGTGTGAGCTTACTCAGGTTGAGTCCATCAAAACGCTCATACTCGAGTATCCTGGCCTCCTCCATACCCATCGTCTTTTCCGTATCATATCTGTATGCAGCCTCGGTAACGGGGTCGGTCTGCTCGTCCTGGGTGTATTCCGACTGGTATGTCAGTATCTCGCGCATCTCATACTGCATGAAGCCTTCGTCATCGAAAAGCTTCTTGCTCTTCAGCTTCGTCGAATCCTTATAGAATGTCTCTTCCTTCCTTAATACGCCGAGCGCGTCATAGGTGAACTTTGTAAGGTCCTTGAGCTCGTCATCCGAACCGGTATAGTAGGTCTTCTTCGCCTTCACCCTCGCCTGGCCGAATAGAATGGTCCATAAATTCTCCTCGACAAGCATAGTCCCGTGCTTAAATACGAGCGTCCTGTAGAGGGAACCCGGCTTCCTGTTCTCTTCGCTTAATGCCTCATGTATCGACTGCGCGTTCGCGGCGTCCGCCTTCATCTTATCCGTCTTGTCCCTCATGAGGTCCGGTATCAGCGCGTCTTCCGAATTGTCGTCGAACGCGTCGATCGCTTCCATCGCCTTGTCGTACAGCCCGTCCGTCTTATTGATATCGTCGAGCATATCCGCCATCGCGAGGGCCACCTGGGTCTCGGCATGCTGCGCTACCGTGCCCGCCAGCAGCGTAAGGCCGTCCTTCGCCTTTTCCAGATTATCGGATGCGGTCTTGGCGTCTACAAGGCTCGATGCCTCGATATAATCTCCGTGAGAAAGCCCTACAACCGTGCCGACCAGGCCGACGAGGGCTTCGGATTCGTCGATGCCTTCGTTGAATATATTCTTGTGCGGAACTGGAGTCGCGACGGCACTTACAGTCGAGGAGATCTCATCGGGAACAAGGGACTTGGCTTCGAGTATGCCTAAAGCGATATCCGATATTATACCGCCGGCCTCATTCATCTCGGCGGGTGTGAGGACGATATCCTTAGGGATATAGTCGTATGCGGCCACGACCGGCTTGTATTCGCCCGTTGGGACCAGAGGTCCGTAGGGCACTATGGCCGGTACCATAACCTCATCGAATATTCTGTTCCATTGCACCTCTACCACCTGATATAGATGCTTCACATTGTTCCTAAGGGTATTCATGGCGGAGAGCCTCGTGAATTTCTGGCTCAGGTCATAAAGCCTCTTTGCCTCCCGCCTGACATCCCTCATCCTATCGAGCATCTGGTCGAAGGCGGCGATATCAAACGATATTTTATAGGGCGTGAGCATCGATACGCCGGCCGGCCTGGCTCCGGATATGCCGATAGCCTCTATCTCCTCATCCGTCAGGACTGTATCGACTACCTCGGCGATATCGTCTGCCAGGGCTATCATCCTGTCTCTTGCCGAACCCAACAGGTACTTCTCGAGCTGGTAGCCAAAGGTCTTCATGGCCATCTGAATCGGAGTGACTGCCGTATCCTTATTGAAGACCTCTTCGTCGAGGGCGTCGAGGGCTATGAGCCTGGCCTCCTCCTGGACCCGGCGCTGTTTCATCTTGTCGTTCAGTATAGTCCTCTTCTTATTGATCTCGGCCGTAACCGCAAGGGTATAGATGGAGGCTGCCGCGGCCTGTGCCTGGGCGTTTGCCGCCTCCGTTTCGGTCGCGTTTATCTGCTTCCTTACTATATCTATCTCCTCGAGGAGATAGACGATATGGTCTTTGAGCTTCTTCACATCTTCTGTCTTCTCCCTGGCCATGATCTCCGCGCGCCTCAGCACTATCCTGGCGTTCTTCACCTTCTCATCGGCATTTATGACCTCGGTCACCTTCGCCAGGATCACGTCGTCTGCAGCCCCGGCTAGCTTGAGCGCGGCAAGATCGGCTTCGATCGCCGCGAGATCCGCTTCAAGGTCGGCCACCCTCGTATTATTCTCTGTAACCATCTCTTCGTAGTCGTGCGCGACCTTGAGGAGTTTATGATACCTTCCCTCCGCCGTATCGCTCCATACTATGGCTGTTATGAGTCCGTCTACCGTTGTAACGGCGTTTAAGTTTGTAAGGTCGAGTATCTGTGCGGCTATGGTATCGCCGACGAGCTCCTTTAACATCCTGTAGAGCTCCTCTTCGAGCCTCGCCTTTTTAAAGACTACATCCTTCTGGAGCGCCTCGGCTATGCCGGTGTAGTATCTCTCTTCCGCCTTCTTCTGCTTCGTGTACGCCTCAAGATCTTCGCGGGCCTCCTCTTCCGCCTCAAGACTTCTCCTGAACGATTCTTCGGTGAAGACAACCTTGTTCATGAGGATGACGAGCTTATTGTCGGAAAACGACGATATGGCGTATAAGGATGCCCCAAGGTCCACCGCAAGGGCATGGGTCTCGCTTATCATATCCGAAAAACGCGACATGAGGCCTATAACGGCGGAATTATATTCGAGGGCCTTCCCGCCCGATACCATCCCGGCCAGTTTATCGAGGAGTTCGGTAAATATGCCTTCCCTTGCCTGCAGTGAAGTTATCGTATCGGACGGCGCTCCGCCTATACCGATCGCCTCTTCAAGCGCCTGGCGGTTGATGGCGGCTAGCACACCTTCCGTAAGCTGTCTTCTCAGTGACGCCTGCGACGCGTCGTAGGCGTACTCCTGGGCGCGGCGCGACAGGAGCTCGAGGCTCGTTCTGAGGCGCGCGACATTATTGTAGATAGCCAGGGAGCGCTTCATCGTCTTCGCATAGAGCTGTTCGTATTCCTGTTCTCCCATGCCGAAATCCTGGCCCGCATACTCATCGTACTCGATCATGCTCGTCTTCGCGTTCCTTGCCACCATTCCGGCGAGCCCCGCATCCTCTTCGGCCACCTGACTCTCGCCCTCCATAGAGCGCTTCACCTTATCCCAATCTGGATTTATGGCGGACGGGTCGCTGGTCGGATTGGTGGACGCCGGATTTGAATTGGAGTATAGGACCTTTTCATCTCTCACGAGTTTCAGGATCCCGCTGTAGCCCTGATACTCGAGCCTGCCGACCTTCTCGGTCCCGAAGGCTAGCCCGGTGTTGGAGAACTCGACCTGGGTGCTCGTATAATTCAAGCTGTCCGCCCCGAGGAAGGAATCTAGGTTCGTATCTATTATCCTGTTACCCTGTATAGTGGCATAGCCGTAGACCGTCTCATTAACTTCGGTCACGGGACCGCCCGACGTCATCTGTGTAGCCTTCCCCTTAACAAGGACATTGTACTTCGGCAGTAATACCTCGAACTTTCCGGATCTCTCGATCTTGACATTCTCGACATCGATCGTATTGCCATCCTTCTTCTCCTGCTCGACTACCAGTCCTGCCTCGTAACCATCCTTCAGGGTTGTGAGGGCCTTGTCTATGATCCTGACATCCTTGCCGGATTCCTTGCCGTACCTGATCACCACCTCGCCTATATATCTCTTCTCCTGGCCGGTCTTACCTATGCCGTCTTCTATATATACCCTCTGGACCCCTATATCGTAGTTGAAGGTCGTGAGAGGATCGTTATTAAATGTGACCTTAAGGAAGGCGCCATCCCTCGCGGCCGCGTACCCTTCTTTCAGGTTCTGGTTGACTACGTTTCCGTCCTTCATGGTGACCTTGCCCAGAGATATGCCGTCCTTCTTGACCTCAACCGTATGATAACCCGTAGGTGTGGTGTAGTTGCCTCTCCTCTCTATGACGAGCTTGCTGCTCGAGGCGTTGAACTCAGACACCGAATGAGACTGGCTAAAGAGCGGATCCGCTGTCACTGTAGTATTATTAACGATCGTCGTACCCTTTATCACGACATCGCCAATGTAATCGCTGGAGTCTACGACCGGGATCACTATCTGCGGCATCTCAACGGAGAGGTCAAACTTCATCCTCTTAAGAGAGAATGTGAGCGGTACAGCCGCGGTGGTATTGTACGGATACGTGGTGCTGGGCGTGCCGATAAATGCCTCAAAGCCGGGGTCGAATACCCTCGATACCGCCTCTTCGTCCTCATAATAGTTGGCGTAGAGCGGGTTGGCTGTATCTGTGACCGCCGGGACCGCGCCGGTAGTGCGCCTGTATTGGAACTTTGTATTATCCGCCATGATAAAGTACTTCTTTACATCGCCACTTGCTATCTGGGTGGTGGAATTGACATATGGCAGTTCGGTCCTCACAACCACCTGGGCTATAGGGGCCTTGACGTTGCCGAATGTTATATATTCCGTATGCCTTCCTTGCGATTGGCCGTGGTCGGATATATGTGAATATACCTTCAACGTAGCGCCCTCGAAATTATAGGAATAATCGTCCGAAAGCGTCTCGCTCGAGACAGTCGGCGCGTGCGTAGTCGGGTTGTAATCTACACTTACCGTCCCTATCACAACGCCGTCATCTTTTACGGAGAACGTCGCGTTGGACGGCCATACCGCCGGCGTGGCATTGCTCGCCATGGCATGCACATCTATGGTATCAACTTGTATCCCTTCCGGATCATCTACCGACCAGTGGCTCTCGTCGTCTTTTATCTTCTTGTAGAAGGTGGAGGCCTCCGCCTCTGCATCGTAGTACTCCTTCCAAAGGCCTGTAGACCCGCTACCCGCGAACGGCTCCGAGTTCTCATTGCCTTTCACGCCTATGGTTCCCAAAGCCCTTCTGACCTGGTCCTCTATCCGGCCCTTATCTTCGCATGCCGTCTTGTACCTCTTCCATACCCTGTTAAACTCCATCTGGTCGAGTATCGCCTGACGGCTGAAATATGAGTCTTCGGGATTGGCCTGGGACTGTTTCGCGCTCTCGGCGGCCTTCTCCTTAGCGGCCTGCCAATCCTTCTTAAGCTGGACGATCTCATTGGTCTTACTCTTGAGCATTGTGTCGAGGCGCGAGGCTTCACCCTGAACCTCGCCGATCCTGCCGCTTATCTCATTTGCCTTACCTTTAAGCGCAACCCATCTGCGATCCGCCCTCTCGATGCCGAGCTTCATATTGCTCGATGAATATTCCGCCAGGGCCACTCCGTCGAATCCTTGCGGGTACGCCGAGTCCGCGATAACGGCCCAGAGCCCGTACGAGTTCTGGAAGTCGACGCTCAGATCGCTCCAGTTAACGAATTTGAATGATTTGCCGTTGACCGACTCCGTTCCCGGAAGCGGATCGTATCCCGGTGTGGCCGGATATTCAAATATGGGCTTATATATGTACTGGCTCGGGTTCGCCGGATCCTTCACCCAGAAATCATTCTGCTGTGCGGCCCTTGCGTCGGCTTCCTTCACAAGCGCCTGTGCGCGCGCGAACTCAAGTTCGGAGTCTATATACGCCTTTGCAAGCGTCTCTCCGGACTCGAGAGCCCTGGATACTTCGCTCCTGGCCTTTTCTATCTCTTTTCTTACATCCTTCATCCTGCGCGACTCCGCTATGGCCGACGAGAGGAGCGACGACGGATCCGGAGTGGCCTTCGCGGATATGATATCGCGCAGGTTCTTTCTCACCTCGGCCGGCGCATCGGATAAATCTATGCCGCTCGTCCCGACCATATCGTTCAGCAGGTTCTTCATCGGTGTCGGCTCACCCGCAGGCTCATAGGTATCGATAATCGCGTTCAGCGCATTGACATAGGCCGTTCCGTCTGCCATGTCGTTGGTGACGAATACCCTGTCGACAAGATTCGCCAGACGCGAAGCATAGTACCATCTCCTGTTCGCGGCCAGGAAGCTCCTGGCATTCCCGAGCTGGGCGCTCGCTTCCGCCTTCACTATATTGCCGCTCTTTACGACCGATTTCATATTTTCGAAGAGCGCTTCCGCATGCTCTATCGATGCCTTCAACACCTGGATATTCTTGATGTTCTTTATCTTCTTATCGGCAAGCTCCCTTGAATCACCTGCGGCCGTAAGGGCTATTTGTTGTGTCTCAAGATTATTCAGCCTCGTCTTCATCGCGGCTATGCTTAGCGCTTCAGCCGCCTCCCAGTTAGGCGCCGCTATGGTTATTGCCGCAAGACGCTGGTCTATCTGATCAATCTCCGCCTTCATCTGGTTCATCGCGGTCGGGTCGTCAAGCTGGCTCCAGTCATTGAGCTTCTCGATATCCTCGAGGCTCGCGGCGATCCTGCCCTGCAGGTCCTCTATACCTTCCATCTCCTGCTGTAAGGCATACGCCTTCTTCATCGCTTCTTCCGTCTGCGTCTGCAGCGCTGACGGATCATAAACATGGGACGTATGGGTACCATACGATCCATAGGTGACGCCGGTAAATGTCGTTATAAATAAGTTCTTCAGGTAAGAAATATATTCTTTCTCGAACTTCTCTATGTCGCCTTCGACGCTTCTGGTGCCGATCACCGCGCCGGATAGATCCGTCTCGCTTGCGCCGTTATAGGCAAGGTCGTATAGGAACTTTATCCTGGTATCGGCATCCGACATCTCTGTCGTGAGTGAGGCTATCTCTCCTTTGACGATCGCCCGCTTGGCCAACAGCTCGTTCACGAGATCGGCATTGGCGTATCTGACGGCCCTGTACTCGAGCTCCGTCTTCGTCTCTGCCGGCGTAAGGCCGGTATCGATCCCTATTACTATCGCGTCCAGGAGGGACTTCATATTCACGGAATCGGGAACGGAACTTGTAAGCGCCGTATCCACCTCGTCTATATAATCGGCCCCCGATGTCATGCTCGGCGTTATAGCTATACCGTCTATGAAATCATTGAGGTTCTGTCCTGTGGCCGTCTTCGCGAGCTTAAGCGATGAGTCTATGCTATCGAGCCTTGAGACGAGCTCCAGCATCTTCGTCTTCTGGGCTATGCGCTGGTCATACGCATCCTGCATATCGCTCTCCAGTCTGGTGAGCATCAGGTCCATATCACCCCTCATCGCGTCGATACGCGCCTCGGCCTCATCTACGGGATTCATCAGGGTCTCCAGATATTCATAGTTATATCTGTAGAAGAGCGTGTTATACCATAAGAGCTGGCGCGCTATTGTGGCCCTCGTCCTGTCATCCAAGCCACCCGGATGGATCGCCTCGAACGATCCGAGGAAATCAGCCATCTTCTGCATAAGATCGCTCTTGAATCCGGTGACCGTATAGTTTCCGGGACCGCTGTAAGTCACCGACCACAGGCCCGACAATTTGCCCGTATAGTCCGCCCAATAAGCGTTCTCGGCGCCCTGCGCGGCGGTTACCTCCGCCATTATTTTCCAGTATTGCTTCTCGATATCTTCCATTATCGATTTGTACTGCGAAGCTTGGAACGAATCGGCCCCGTACTTGGAGACGGCGCTCTCATAATCCCAGCGCGCCTCCCTGGCCGAGGCCCAAATACGGTTCGCTTCAAGGGCTTTCTTCTCGCGCGCCTCATATCCGGCCTGGTACAGACTGCCCGTTTCGGCAAGCCGCGTCTCCCTGTCTGTGACAACGTACTTCGCCTGTTGCGCGGCGTTATAGAGGTTCAGCTGGTCAGGCGGGAGCTTGTTCTGATACGTAGCGTACTTCTCCGATTCCGCGATATCCTTTATCTTCAAGGCGACTTCCCTTACCGTAAGGGCCTGCTCTTCCATGAACGAAGCGTGGACCATCACCTCGTCACGGACCCATCTGGTCTCCTCCGCCACAACGGCGAGCGCCTCATCCGCGGACCTCGCGGTATCCTTGGCGCCCTCTCTGGTGTAGAAACGGTTTATCGCGTTTATCATCGTGTTCTGCGATTCCAGATAAGAATCTCTCGCGCCGAAGGCCTCATTCATCGAGATGGTTAACCTCTTTAAGGCATTGTCGTTACTGAACCTCGTATCCGAGAACTGGCTCCTGGCTATAACCATTGCCTGCTTCTTCCCCTCCATATTCCCGGTGATCTCCTGGCTCTCGAGATGCTGTCGCAGGATCTCCGAGTTCAACTCATATGCCGTTTTAACTGCTGTAAAGTCCTGCAGGGCAACGCCGGTATTATCGATATCGATAGGATCCTGGGTCTGGTCCGATATTGCCTTCAGCCTGAGATACGTCTCCTCCGCCGTGTCCATGGCTGTCTTTGCCCCGCGCACGGCGCTCTGCAGCGCCGCCCTGGCCGGGTCGGGGGCTGTCCTTGCCTCGAGACGATAAGCGGCCCTCTCTTTAAGCCACCATTCATCATAGGTACCATCGTACTTCTTGAACGCGGCCATATACTCTATCCTCTTCTTTTCCAGGCTCGACCTCGAAAGCGACAGGGTATATTCCTTATCCTGGTAGACCTGCATCGAAGAGTTCATCTCGCCCATGGCATTGTCCATCTTTATCCTCATGTCATCCCGCACCGACTCCTTGGACGATAACTCGGCGGCCGCCGCCCCCACCTCCTGTTGCTTTAAGGTTATCTCTTTCTGCAGTTCGCGCGCCCTCTCGAGCGTCTCATCGAGCACTCTCGAGAGAATAACCGCCAGGTCCTGGAACTTCTGGGCGTTGATCTTATTCTTCTCCCTAATATGTATTTCTGTCAGATCGCCTATGAGACCGCTCCACATACGTAAATTATCCGGAAGTTTCGTCAAATAGTTGGCCATATTAAGATCGTAGCTTGCTGTCATGGTCTGGGAGTAGCTCACATCCTCAAAGGCCTTCCTCACCTGTTTTTCCAGCGCCATCAGGCTGTTCAACGCGCCCTGCAGTTCCTCAAGGTTCTTGCCCAGCCCGTCCTTCTTGGAACGGGCGATCTCCACCTGCTTCTTCAGGTTATTGTACTGGAGGCTGTAGATCTCGTAATCCCTCCTGGACTCCTTTACCGATTCGCCCATCTGGTCGAGCGCCTTAAGGTCCTTATTGTAGACCTCCCACGCGCTCATCAGGATGTCCTGTTTGCTCTTGAAGAAGAGGAAGACGTTGTTGAGCGATGCCTTCGCGGCCCCTTCGGCGGCCCGGGCTATAGCCGCGTCGTTTACTGCCGCAGCATATGATGGATCGAGCGGATCCACCCAGTTATCTTTGTTATAAAGGGCCATCTCATATAGCTTTTCGGACTCCAGGCTTCTGGCTTTGGTAACCCAGTAATCTCCCCTTATGCTGATCCTCGCGTACATGTACGATATGGCGACACCGCCGTTAACCATACCGGCCGGGCTCATGGCCAGGATCATGTTCGCAAGTTCCGTATAGTTCCTGGCAACAGCAGCCGTAAAGAGCAGGTTCTTCACCTGCTCGGCCGTCAAGAGGGCGGGGGGCAGGGCAGGAGGCATTGTTATTGCCGTAATCAGGTCGTCCATCTGGGCCTTCAGATATGCCTGGCTGTTCACCATTAATCCGGCGAATGTATTCCAATTGGTCTCGGCGTTCGCCCTGGCCGCAAGATACTTTTGCCTGATATCGTTGCATGCCGCGAGCGCCTGTTCGGGTGTTGCGTTACCGCTGGCGCTGATATTCAAGAGATTCCCCGCTTGGATCATCGCCTTGTCCGCCAGGTCCTTTACCGTAACAACTATCGAGTCGATGTTGTAACCCGTTGTCCCGCTCGCCACGGTAAGGATACTGCCCGAAGCTCCGGTGACAGGGTCTCTGACTATATACATATTCATCGACTGCGAAACGGTCATCGCATGGTATGCCGCCTCGCTCGCCATTTGAGCTGAGGTCTGGACCGTATTCTGGTTCTTCTCTATCTCCTCCTCTATCACATCGTAAGCCCGCAGCATCGCCTTCATCTCGTCCGAATTGAGGGTGCCGGTCTCTATTTTCTTTATTATCTCCTTCCTGAGGTCATTACCCGCCCTTACCGCGGTGTCGAGCTCCTTCACTCTGTCCGTATGCTCGACTATGGCGGCAACGTCCCCGAAGAGGGCGGCCACATTCTCAAGATCCCTTACCACCAGGAGTAGTTCTCGTATCTTGTCTCTCATCACCGTATTGTCCGGACGGCTAAGAGAAATAGCCTGCGCCTGGCTCATGGCATACCTGGCCTGTTTTGCGAGCTCTTTCAGGGTATCGGCCATATCCTTGGCATACCTCGGATCCGTTACGAGGGCCATCTGTGAGTAGCTCCCTCCGGATATCTCCATCTGCCTGAGACCCTTGTATATATTCGATATCGCTATGATGTCCGGCTTCATGAACGTATCGATTATGTCGTCGATAGTCGCCTCGTTCGCGTCCATCACCGCGCTCCTGACGGAGTTCAGAACAGCTTCCAGATGGAACGCGCGCGAAGAGTTCCTCATCTCCTGCGCGGCCTTATATGACCTGTAAGCCGACGCGCTCTCCACGGCAGCCGTCGCCTTAGCAAGCTCCGTATTGATCTTTACATCGTACTCCTGCGTCTTCTTGAGAAGTTCGTGCGCATATAACTCTATCTCCTGCTTTTCGCTGTGGTATATCCTGTCGAGTATGTGGTTGATCGAATCCTCTATCTGGCCCTTCCTTGTCTTCATCTGTGTTATCGATGTGCCGATAGCCGCTATTACGACTCCGTCATGCGCCCAATTCTGCATGCGGCGGGTCTCGATTATCGTTCCTTCAACCGTCTCAAAGTCACCCTTGGCCCTCGTAAATATCCTTTCGAGTTCTTCGCGGATGGCCGTGAGTATAGTCCTATTCTCTCCGTATGTTTTGTTCACGAAGTCCACCTCGGCGAACATATCTGATACATCTGTCATCGAGTCGTTATACTCGTCGTCGAAGTTATCCACCAGGTCGTCGGTATCGTACTCGTTCTTTGCCGCGTCTATCTGCAGGAGCTTATCCTTGCCGAGATCCATCATCTTTATTATCTCGTATATCTTCCCGGAAGAGTTGTTCCCGTCAAAGATATCGAGGGCGGCAAGCTTCGTCTGGGTGAGGCCTGTCTGCATGCCCGCTATGTCGGCGGTAGGAAGGATCGAAGTGGCTATCTCTTCGGCGGCCATGACGACGTGAATGGTGTTCTGCAGTGCGGCATGGACCCCGTTGACGTCGTCCAATAGGCCTTTAAGACTCATCACGGCCTGTTCCACGGCGACCATATCGCTCTCTACGGTGGCCGCGGTCGGTAAAGTCGCCAGTATCGCCGCCTGAGCGACAGCGTAAATGTTATTGTACTCCGCGTCTATCCTGGCCTTTTCGCTCTGGGCATGGACAAGCGCCTCTTCCCACGCTACCTGTTCACCCTGGATGCCTATCGTGTCGACAATGTCACCGATACGGTCCACGACCTGATATGCCAGGCCGGACGGCGCGGAAATCGAATCGTCGCGAATAAGCTTCCTCTTCGCTAGAGCCGCCATCCAGCGCGACGCGAGATCCGCCTCCTGGGCCGGTTCCGTGATATCCAGGCCCGATAACTTGCCATCATCCGCCGCGCTCACTATGCGGCTATATGCGTCGGCCAGTGTTCCGGTCTGGCCAAGGGCTCCGAAGAGTAGCGCTTCATACTTGGCCTTCACCGTCTTATACTGCATTATGACAGGCTCCGTGCCGTCATAGGCGGGAAGCGCAAGGTATTCACCGTTGAGCGCGGCAAGTTCAGCCTGCTTCGCCGCCGGTATGGAAGAGGCGTTGTCGAATAGGCCGCGGGCTACACACATCTCTCTTTCGCTGTCAAGCTTCACGAAGGCCCCTGTCACGGGATCCAGGAGAACGTCCTTACGCGTATCGATGTCCGCGAACTTGGCCTCGAGATCGGTTATTCTGTCTTCGATCTCGCCATAGGCCGCATTCCCGGAATTTGCCGCGGCCCTCATCTCTTCTAGGCGGGCGATCCTGTCGTCTATCTCGATCTCCATATCTTTTAGTCTCCCGAGATATCCCTCGGCTGACTCTATCATCCTGTCGAGGTCTCCGAGTGATGTCTCAGGATCGTATGAGAATGTCTGGGTCCCGGCGATATAGTAGGCGTAGAAATCTTCCTGCGAGAGATTGCTGTCGTATTCGGTTACGATATCGTCGTATTTATCCTCGATATCCTGAGCGTCGCTTATCATGAGGTTTATCTGATCGAGCTCGTATTGCGTCACCGCCGCGGTTATATAGGTATTGAACCTGGTGTTGAGGCCGGCCAGAAGCGCGATGGTCGCCGTGATCCTCGCGGCCACGACCTGATCGGTCTGCGGCGTGACGAAGTTCTGTAGTATGAGGATATCCTCCTGCATCGACCCGAGCTCGCTCTGCCACTCCCATACTTTGGCAAGGCTGTCCGGGTACGCGGCAACAGGCATCGCCTCGAGAGACGCCATCTCCTGATCAACCCTGATGGCGAGATCGGCTATCGGCTTCGACTGGATATCGAGGATATCCTTCCCGACATACATGAGGGCGGAGTTCCTGTTCATCTCGATTATCTCGGAATACTCTTCTATCTTCGTCTCGGCGCGCTGTGCGGCGATGAACATATCCTTAAGGACGAGGAATTGCCTGTTGACCTCCACGGCCGCTATATTGGCCCTGGACGCCTTCTCCTCCTCTTTGAAGAGGGTGCCTTCGGCCGCATGCTGTATATACATGAGTTCGCTATAGATATTATCGAGCTCCGCCTTGTCCGTAGCTTCGTTATAGGCGGCCTTCTTCTCCCGCTCGATGGCTTGAAGCTCGTAATAGAGGAGCATTTTGTTGGCGTAATATGCCCTCGATTTCTCCTTGGCGTGCAGAGAAACGTCCTTCTCTATAACGGTCAGCCTGTCATTGAGCGTCTTCAGCGTGCTCTTCAGCCCCTGGTCGACTATCCCGTGAGATCCGGCCAGGATAAGGTTGATATTATCTATCGCTTCTTTGACCTTCATCATGGCATCGACTGCCGTATCCCAGTCGATATAAGTGAGCGCGCCCAGATCGTCATATATATCTATGCCCGCTTGCACCCTGGCGCCGTTCGTGCCGTTGGCGATCTGGAGTATCGTGAATTTAAGATCGGCAGACAAGGTCTCGGCGCGGGCCCTGTGCTTTTCTATCATAGCCAGTATAAGCGGAGCGTCGGCGGGGTCTGTCTCCTCCTCATAGCTTCTCAATAGGTCATCAAGGCCGTCGTTTATGATACGGCGCGCCGCCTGTATGCTAGGCAGGTTACCTCTCGTCCAAACAGCCGCATCGAGGGCAATATCCACCTGTCCTGCCCTCAGGAGAGGATCGGATATTGTGGTAGAGCGCGTTTCGGCATCCATTAGCAGTTCAGAAGCCGTCATTATGCCGTCATCTATCGCCCTCCTGTAGACATCTATGAGCTGGCCAGTTAGGGCAAGTCTCTTCAGGCCCTCCTCGTTGGCCGTCTCGTACATGATATTGACCTGATCCAGGTTAGAGAGCGCCGTCTCCCTTAAGTCCATGAGATTCGTCATAATGGTCTGGAGTTCGGCCCTCGCGGCATCGGCGTCCATGGCGGCGAAATTCGTATTGTTCATCGTCTCAACTATGTCGACAGCGGACTCCATCGCGCCCTTGGAACTCTGCAGGTACGGGTCTGCCGCATCCAACAGAGCGAGAGCGGTGGAATTGTGCATCTTGACCAGGGTAAGGGTAAGGAGCTCATTCCCCTTCTCCAGGAGCCCTGCTACTGTATTAAAGTTCACCTTGAGCGCGGCCTCGGTATACCTGTTCGCGGTGGCAAGCATCATGAGAAGTTCGGTCTTGAGTTGATCGATCCTCTCATGCCTATGCCTTACCGCTTCATAAACCGTCTCTATCGTAGGTATGCCGCTTATCGGGCCGATGCTGTTATACGCGTTAAAGGCCGAATCATACGCCGCCTCCGCCTGAACAACGAGCGCCTGGGCGTCCTTCTTTATCTCTTCGGATGCCTTCTCGAACTCTTCCAGAGCCGCCTTCTTGGCCGCCTCGTATTGCAGTTTGACGTTCCTCGCGGCCTCGTCAAAGACTATGTCCGTCACATAGAAGTCTGTAATATTCACGATCTCGCGCCAGAGCTCTTCGGTAGCCGCCAGCGTGTCGTTCATCTCCATGCTCTTCTGGCTTATTATCGCCATTATGGTCGGATTCTTCGCAAACGCCTCAAAGAGGGCCCTCGTCGTCCTGGAGTTCTCGCCCTTCTGCACATAAGTTATTATCTCCGTAAGGACTTCCTCTATCGCGATGATCCTGTTGGAATAATCGTCCTGGTAGGCGGCGATGAGGTCGTTGAATGTCATAGTATCGTCGTTGAATATGGGCTGAGTCAACATATCCTCGATCTTCGTCTTGAGGGTCTGGAGCTTCGTCTCCTTGACCAAATCCCCGGCCAGGATGGCCGCGGCTATCTCTTCGGCTATCGTTTCGAGGAGATGGGCGGTAAGGGACCCTACCTTCTCTATAGGATTGGCCTCTTCGAGCTCATCCGCCCTCTTCTCGGTCTCATCGGCCAACTCAATCGCCCGCTTCGCGGATGCTATCGCGAGGAGCTTGGCTTGCTCGACCGTGACATTACCGCTTGCCGTGGCGAGGAGCTTGTCGCGCTCCTTCACCGCCTCTTCGGCCATGAAGCGCGTGATCATCGCGTACGCCCTGACGGCATTCGCGTTCGAAGTGGCGAAGGCGCTATTCCTTACCGCGCTCGTTGCCTCGGCGTATGCCTGCGCCTTATTTTCGTCCTTCTCCGGCTCGTACTGGTACTCTATCCTCTGCAGTTCTCTTCCATAAACCGGCTGGAAGTTGTGTATGGCCTTGTCTATGTCCTCCAGATCGAGCTCATTCACCGCCCCGTCCCCATTGACATCGACATGGTAGGCTATGGCATCGGCGAGATCCTTCTCATCCTCGCCGTCCACTACGCCGTCGCCATTCACATCAGCCATCAGCATAATTAACGGATCCATGAGATGCGCCGCGCTCCACACCTCGAGTAGTCTCTTCCACTTCTCGACGTCTTCTACCTTGACCTTTCCGTCACCGGTAAGATCGGTCACCTTCTTCATCCAGTACTGCAGCGCGGCGACATCCGTGGCATCGACCTGTCCATCCGGCAGGTATTTGAATGCGCCTGCTCCCGCTATAGCGGGACCGGTAGAGGCTATATCCGCCCTATTGAACTCTGTAGCGCCAACCGCTCTGGACTTCGTTACTTCATCCGCGGCCACACTAATCTCCCCGATAAGCTTATTGGCCTGTATGATCATCTGAGTTACCCTCATAGCCGTATTGGCGAACTCAAAATTCCTGGGGTAGAGAGAGCTTATGGCATCGGTCTTCAGCTTTATCTTTTTGAGATCCTCCCTGGCGTCATTCACCATCGAAAGCAGCGCCGGAGCCATATCGCGCCTGTCATGGACCGTTCCGTGCGCCTCTTCTATGACCTCCGATTTTGCCATGGCGAGGTCGTAGAGGGACTTCGACTGCCTGTCAAGCATCATCAGGGTATCATGGACACTCTTTACCTGATCGAAATAGGCCTGCGCCTCGGCCTTCTTCTGCACGGCTATCGCGGCCATGGCCGCAAGGGCCGTATTGCCGGGATACTTCGCGGCTTCAGCAATAATATAATTCGCGTTACTGAACACGCTCTCCCTCATCTCTGTGGCAACCGAAAGGCTGAGCCCCGCGTCATAAGCTGTTGAAGCACCCCTTGTCGTCACCGTCATATTGGCCAGCTCGTTCACTTTGTAGCTCAAGAACTCCACGGCTGTCACAGCCTTCTCGGCGGTGATATCGGTATATGACCCGCTTATCGCGAGCATCTCATTGTCGGTGAGCGCCCTCTCGCCCTGAACCGGCGCCCTGGCTGTGAGTATGTAGCCCTTATAGATACGCGCGAATTCTTCCCTTGTAACAGGCGGAACTTCCACACCATCCGTTACATACGTTATAGAATCGGCAGTGACATTCTTTATCAGGACTATATGCGGCTCGTATCCCTTTTCGGTGAATGCGACCGCCGGAACGTCTCCCTGGACAAGATCGCCGGCTGTTATCGCGATACCGGTAAGATTAACGCCCTTGGCCGCGGCAATCGCCTTCATAGCATAGAATGACGTCTTTAATTCGCCGCTTACAGTGGATGTTAGCGCGCCTGTCAGGATATCGGAGATTATCATGTTCGCGGCAACCGCCTCTGCCCTCATCGATATGCCGAACGACGTCATATACCTATTAACGACATCCGCCGCACAGTTCACTATCCTTGTCCCCTGTGAAACAAGCCATGCCGAGATGGGCCCGAGCCCTCCGGCCAGTAGCACATCGGGGTTCACCGACTTCAACATGCGGGCGAACGGCATGAAGAAGGCCGCCTTCTTTGCCTCCTCTTCGCTTAAGTTCGTCCTGAACGACGCTGTGTAGGCATCGAATACATCCTTGAAGAACCTCATGACCGTATCGACGATGAGAACGGAGGCCTTGAATCCCTTCATCGCCTCGTTCACCTCAGCGTCGAGTATGCCGAAGTCCGTCCTTTCGACAATGTTCGATACTTTATCGAGCCATCTGGCGCGGTCCGGCGTAACCTGGCCGGAAGGTATAGTCCCCGTGAAGAAGTCCCGTATCTCTATGGTCGTCTTATCCGCCTTGCGTATCTTCCATACGGAAGCTCCGCCGGTCGTGAAGTCGAACGAGCTGTTCGAGCTGTCGAGGGCGATCGTCTCGCCGTTCACGATCACCGAGATGAGTATCCTGTTTTTCATGAAGAGCGTAACGCTGTCGACCCCGTCATTAAAGACCACCGTGACCATCTCCGCTCCGCCGGCATAATCAGGCGGCGGCATCGTTATGTTGGCGCCGTCCTCCGGCAGGGTAACAACCTTCACCCACCTGGTGTCGAACGCCTTGCGGGCATTGAACGCCGATTCCTTTATCTGTGCCAGCTTTCCTTCCGATTCGATCGCCTTCGCCCTAAATTCGCCCTCAGAGGGCTTCATGGCGGAGATCTCGTTCGACCGGCGGACTATCTCCTCGGCCTCCTTCACGGCGGCGTCTGTTATAGCAAGACTGACGAGGCCGGCGTCTATGGAGGCGGGTATCTCGGTGACGGCCCTGTCGACGAGTGACTTTACCGTATCGAGCCTCGCTGATGAAGCCGAGAGCTTATCTGATATCATCGCGGAGATACCGCAGTTGCGCGATGCCTCATCCATCGAGCCGGCAATAGCGCCTATGCCGCCCATGGCAAGCGCGCCGAAATAATCCGTCAGTCTTTCGTTCGACGAGATCGCCTCGAGTTGGCCTCGATGCGCAAGCGTACTGGCATTGGCGCGGAGCATCCCGGCGGCTATCGCCATACCTTCGGCTTCGACAGCCTGCATCGGGAGGGTGGTCTTGAAAAGTATCTCACCAGCGGCTTTACGCGCGGCGGAGAATCTCGCAATATCGCTATCGCCCTTGAGCGACCTGTCGAGGCTCGCACCCAGGCTCGCTACGGCCTTATCCGTAGTCGAGGCTGCGTTCGAGAGGAGCGCATCGATATCGGAGAGCCTCGCCGCTCCGGATGCCGCGGCTATCGACCTGAGGGAGGCAATCTCTTTCTCTATTCCTGCCGCCTCTTTGACGAGCCACTCTTTCGGGGCGAGTTCAAGACTGGTGACCGCGGCGCCCGCGATCGACTCGAGCTCCCTATTGAGCATATCGGCCCTGTTATAGAGGAAGCTGCCCGACATCGCATTGGCCGTATACAAATTGGTCTTTATCTCGCCAACGGTCGCAAGGCCGCTCTTCAGATGGGCCTCTATCAAGCTGGTATATGTCTTCCCGACATTCGTATTGAAGACCGCGCTGTAGGCGTTGTCGTAGGCGCCCTGCATTATATATTTTGCCGCGAATTCCTTTCCTGCCGGCGTCAGTCCTACAGACAGGTTCTTGACCTTTACCAGGATATCCTCAAATGAGGCCGCGAACTGCACCTGATGGAATATTAGCTTCGCCTTGAAGTTCGCTTCCTTCTCTATGCGTGAGGCGCCCGCGATAAGGGAGGCGGAGAGAGCGGTCTCAACCTTGTTATCCAGGAATGTCAATTCGTCGTTGATGGCGTAAAGGAAGCTCGTTATCTCCGTGTATCTGTCCTTGACGGCGCCGCTGTTGAAGAGACCGATTACCGTGTTATAAAGGACAAGATAATCAAAAACGATCTTCTTTCCGGTGTCCCGCAGGCCCATCAGGGCGGCATTTGACGCGTCCGACAGGCCCATATAGTTGGCGCCGGCTATGCTGTTCAGCTGTATCAGCGCGTCCAGCATCGATTGCGAGATCTCAACCAGCCTTGCATTCGAGGTCTCGACCCCGATGGAGCGGTAATATCTCGCCTTAGCGTCTTCCAGCAACCCGTCGTTCTTTTCCAGCGATTCTACCAGGGCGCCAAGGGCAGATACATTGGATGACATTATGTCATCATCCGCATAGTCCCTTGCCGTAAGAGCCGCATCCCTGTAGAGCTTGCGTATACGTTCCTTAACAGCCATTATCGAATCGACCAGGCTGTCCGCCCTGGTGCCGCTCGCTATATCGATCTGGTTCATAAGGGCCTGTATCGTTATATTGTGCTGCTCGGCCTCCCTCACGGCGTCCTTCACCTTAAGGCCGGCGGCCTGGCCTTTCATGATCGATGCATATCTATTTATCTCCACAAGGGCCGCCCTCGCGCCTTCAAGGTTGATCTGCCAGTCGGCCTTCTTCGGATCATCGGCCGCGATAGAGCCGAATGCCGTCTCGCAGGAACTTACGATCCTCTGGGCCTCGACTGCCATATTCTGGATGACGCTATAGAGCTCTCCGACCATTGCCGCGTCGTAAGAGGTTACCGCGCTGTGGTATATTATCTTTGCCGCGCCGCTCAGGGCTTCGGCCTGCCTGGCGGCCGAGTATCCGTCCGTGAGGGCCATCTCCCTGGCTAATATCGAGTCTTTGATCGCCTTCACGGAAGCGTCGATCCCGCCCGTCCCGGCTATGCTGTTTCTTATCTCCTGGACGGCGGCGGCAAGGGAGGCATTCAGTGGATCCCTTGCGAGCGCGATCTCAGCGCTTTCTTTGAAGGTTCCCGCATCGAGCGCCATCTTGTCGGCTATTCCGAGGAGCATCTTTGCCTGATCCGGATCGGTCAGGGATACGGCTATCTCCTTTATAAGAGACACCGATTCGGCCATCTTCAGGACTTCCGTCTCCGCATAGAACCCGTTCGTGGCCTGGGTCATGGAGGTGATCATCTTTACTCTCGCGTCATGGACTGCCCTGTCCAATTCCGCGTCTGATGAAGCGACTACGATCGCCTTCGACTTGACTATCGCGTTCATCGGATATTTGGCCTGCGCCTCGCGGATATCCGCAAGCGCGTCCTTGACCACCACGACATTCTTCTCGAGTGTTATATAAAGGGCCCTTATTACCTCGGCGTCGTTTGCCGTTTCTATCTCACCTTCAATGCGCTCGATCGCTTCGATAGAACCGTTGATCCTGGCCGCCAGATCGTTTATCTCGGTCTCGGTCTCTTCGATGGCCTTTACGCTATCGAGTATGGCATTAGCCCTGCCATTTACGTAGGAGGCTATCTCGGCGATCGTCTCTTCGTACAACACTACAGCAGCGTCGCCCGGCAGGATCGCTTTCAGTATACGGATATCTATAAGTGCTTTGTCTATATCGGCCTTCATGGCCATGGCAAGGTTATATAACGCCCGTGACTGCGATGCCTTAGGCTGTTCAAAGATAAGCGCCTCTATCCTGACGATCAGGTCCTTTGAGGACTCGGCGGTGGTCAATAGATTATTACCCTTAGTAACCCTTATATCGGATAAGTCCCTTATGTCACTGATCGATCCGAAACGGGCCATAGACTGTTCGAAGACGTCCATCGAGGCGGCCATTATCGCGGCCTTACCGGCATCCTCCCGATCCTGCCTGTGCAGCATAATAACAGTCTGGAGATCGCCTGACGCCTCCTCGATCGCGGCGGCGGCCGACGCTTCAAGGCTGGACAATAGACCCTCAAAACCCTCGGATCCCAAGATCGCCCCATAAAGAGACATCTCACTTGCGAGCTGTCTCGACGCCTCGACAGACTTATGATAATGCGCTATCTTTTCACCCAGGCTTTCGGCGCTCCGAGAGACCTTTCCTTTCGTATAAGGCTCGGCTATTCCCGCGAGCATGCCGAGAGAAGCTTCGAGTTCTTCCATCTTGATCATGCCGGACCCTATGTTCGCCTCAAGCTCTCCGGTGACGGCAACTTCATTTCGGATCGAATCGAGTCTAGACGCGACAGCCTTCGCCTCGCCTATAAGGGTCTGAGCGGTGTCGACGAGGCCTCTCAGGAATGTATCGACTTTATACGAGATCTCGCCTATGACAGGATTGTCGTCTATGTGGGCTATCTTCTCTACAAATGGGACAAGCCCCAAGCCGAGCGTATCGAACGAGGATGCCCATTCGCCCAAGAATGCCATTGCGCTCGGGGCCATCTTTATCTCATCATCGTTCGAAATACCGTCTCCGTCGGAATCCGTCTCGCTCGCGTCGGGCCTGGACGCCCTGTCTAGAGGATTCCTGTATGCGGACTGTTCTTCACCGTCCGAGAAGCCGTCATTGTCCGAGTCCGGTATGGTTATACCCGTTCCAAGCGCGCCCTCATCGGTATCACTCAGGCCATCGCCGTCCGTATCGCCATCGGATGCCGCGGGGACGCTCGCGAAGTCGAGCGGGTCGGAGAGCTTCACCTTCTCCATGCTGTCCGAATACCCGTCATTATCGGAGTCCGGATCTGTGTCGGATGTCAGTGACGTAAGGTAGTTTATAAAGTCCTGGCGTCTGGTGGATATGTCGAACTGCGCTATCTTTTCTAGCAGGTCGTAAATGCGGAATGTGTCTGCGTCCTTCATCGTGAGGGCTTTATAGACCTTCGCGACGAATACATCGTCTGCCATGCTGTTGAAGGAGCCTTCGCCCAGCCACTGGCTGAACATGCTTGCCGCAAACGAAGTCTCGGTCATCATCTGGCTGCCGGCAAGGCCGAATATCTTTTCGATGCCCCTCATCAGCTCCGAAGCTGTAGGCGGCCTGGCGAATATCACGCTGTAGAGGTTCGCCACATACTGCCTGGTCATGTCGAGGGCCCTTGCGCTCGCGGCCTGGGCAAGGAGAACGTCCATGGCTTCATTATATCTTACGGCATAGTCTATGAACGAAAGCCCCTGCGTTCTGAGGGCCTCTTTTATAAGGAGTTTTTTCTTTATGTCTCTCAAGAGTTTCAGGGACTGCGACAGGAACGAGCCTATCCTGTCCCTCGCGTCCTGCATAACCTGGTCCTGATAATACCCGTTGGCCTTACGCACGCTCTGCCAGTATCTTTCGAGCAGGCTGTAGTACTCTCCCTCCGCCTTATTAAGGAGGGTTCTGGCATCCTCAATATCCTCTATGCTGTTGATCGCGTCGCTTGCCGCGGAGAGCATGTCGACCTGCGCCTGTGCACGTTCCATAAGCAGGCGCACTGCGCTCTCTTCCTGCGACATGGTACCGGTTGCGCCTTCTATGGCCGTTATGGCTGTTGTCATCTCTACGATGGCGGCCTGGGCATTGGCAATGTCATCTACTCCGGTAACCTGGGCCAGGAGCGCCTCCGCCTCCGCCTTGGCCTTCTTTACCCTGACCATGATCTCATCGGGCCTGTATGCCAGGGCCAGGCCATCTGCAAGCGTCTTTATACCGGTGATAAAATCCCTGCGGGAGAGTATGCCCGATAGAGGCGTTTCTACATCCTCAGGCATTCCGTTCACGTGGATTTCTGCCTCGCCTTTGAGCACGACGATCTGGCTCATGATCGTCTCGATGGCCTGCAGCATCGTGATATATCTCGTCTCCTTCTCGGCCATAGCGCCTATCGCGTCCCTGATACTCTGGGCGATAACTTCGGCGCTCGCATATATATCGTTTACCGCGCCGAGCATCGCTCTGGCCTGGGCCTTGGAGGTTGCCGCCGTGATATTCACAAGGGCCTTTTCGATGGACTCCCTGTAACCATCAACCACCGCGTCAGGCGACCCGCCCAATATGTTGTAAATAACGAGCGTATCGGCTGGAGTCACCTTGCCGTCTCCGTTTAGATCGTACTTATCTATATTAGCTAGTGAGTTCCTGAATATATTCAGGTCCTGCATATCGAGCCATGAATCTTTGTTAAGGTCGGCGGTTATCACGTCTTCCGGATTGAAGCCGTACTGGCCGGCCTCCCTCACCCTCGAGATGACCCTGACGTCATTAAGATCTACGACGCCGTCGAGGTTGAGATCCATATAATAGGTGATCGCGTTCGACAGGTCTTCCCTGTCCATATCATTCACAAAGCCGTCGCCGTTGACATCGGAGGCGACTATCCACGCAACCGGCATGAGCGCCCCGTGCTGCAGGACGGTCCTTAATGTGTTGATGACCCCGAGATCCCTCTTGTCTATTATGCCGTCATGGTTCAGGTCGTATCCGCCCTTCATGTTATCCTGGAATATCGCCTTGTCCTTCTTATCGACCACTCCGTCGAAATTGGCATCGGCGTTTCGTATATCATCCATGGTAAATTGGTACTTCGATACGAGTTCGTAGGCTATCTTGACTATAAGCACATCCTTCTCGTCAAACCCGCCGGTCGCAACGGTGAGGTCCTTGGCGGTCACCATCCCATCCCGGTTCAGGTCGAGCCTGCCCAGACCCTTTGCCGTCGTCATCTCCTTCGTCATACCGCCCGCGGATACTATATCTAGCAGCAACCTCATGTCATCGGCGTCTTCTAGGGCGACGAAGTGCCTGTCCTCGTTGACGTCCTTGGCGTAAGCTATAACTCCAGCGATAAGGTTGTAGTCCTCTTCGGTTATAACAGGCCTTCCCTGGGCATCGAAGTTCCCGGATATGTTGGCCGCCAGTATCTCCTTGTCCTTCACCGTCTCCTTCAGCTTCTTGAACTTGACGGCCATATCCATGAACTCGAGATCCGCCTGGTCTATCTTACGAATGATATTACCCTGGAGATCCTTTTCGGGCCCGGCTACGAGCGCGCCTGAGGCGTCGTAGTGGGCTATGTCGAATCTTGCATAGTTAACGTAGGCCTCTCTCATGTCGAGGAGATCCGAGTAGTCTATTACACCGTCATTGTTGACATCGTACTTCATGAATGTCGTGCTGGGCCTGAGCTGGAACGCGTCCTGGTAACCCTCGAATCCCAGCATCGTCCTCCAGGTCTCGGATTCGACGATATCGGTCATCCTTATATAGTCGTTCAGGTTTAGCTTGCCGTCCGGGTCTATATCGGAACGCCTCGCCATCTCGATTACGAGATCCATCCACGCCGTCTTGGAGGCGATCGGCGCCCTCGCGTCAAATTCCGCCTCCGCCGCTTTCATGGCGAGGATATTGGTCAGGTCCTGCGCATATTCCGTCCCAAGACCAAGCTCCGTTCGCAGCTGCCCACTCATGAGATAAACATGGATATTGGAGACCGTATTCCTGTCAAGTCCGAATATCTCCGAGGCCTGTTTCTGGCCCCTGTTGCTTGACTGATATAGCGTCACGTAGATGTCAAGATCCTTTGTCGTTATTTTACCGTCGCCATTCACATCCGCCCTCGCTATCACCGCGGGTTCGACAACATCTAAATTGTTCAGAATATATGTACTCACAAATCTACGCTCGGCCCCTTCTCCTACCCAATAACCGGCTGCCGGGTCATCGCTATAATCGATACCTATTATATATCTCATGAAGGTCACCATCGTCGTCTCCATGATATCGGAGGATGTAAGGGCGTCGCGCACCCTCGAGAGGTCCCTTACCGTGACGGCACCGTCCCGATTGATGTCGAAATCCTGGAATGTGTCACCGGCAAAGTCGTACTCGAGGAATTTCTCCACCTTCTTCTCGGCCGGTGTGCTCGCCCAGACCGTCTTGCCGAACGTCGAGCCGCTCATCGTCATGAACTTCAGTATGTCGGCCTCGTTCACGATCGGCTCTCTTAAGAAGTCGCTGATGTTGCCGTCGATATTGGCTCTCTGGATATCCTCCTCGGTGATCTCGAGGCCGAGGTTGTAGTAGTCGTATATCGAATCCCATGCCGCCAGATCGAGAGCGGTTATGCCCCTATCCTCATCCATATCATACTTGTACATCTCGCCTACGACGTCGCTTATGGCAAAGGCATCCGCCATGGATACAACCCCGTCACCTACAGGGTTAACAGACGAGATGGTATTGTAGAGGCTCGTGCCTTCCTTACCCTGGGAGCGAAGAGCGTCAAGGAGGGCCTTCTTCGCAAGCGAGCCGCTCTTCTCCGGCACATCCTTCAGGTTTGCCGATGTATAGAGCGCTTCGAGGAGAGCCTCATCCGGCGTCCCTTCGACCATGCCGGCAATGGCCGCGATGAACCGGGACTTCGTCTTATCGGCCGCGTCGTATCCTAAGTCCACCATGTCCTGGTTGGTATAGACGAACTTCTCCTGTGTATAAATGGTCTTTCCAATATCTATGCCGTATCCTACGCCCGCCTCCCAGAATGCCTTTATCTCCTTGGCGCGGGCTATATCGGCCCTGTTCATGGCACCGTCAGCGGTGAGATCGACCGCCCTCGTGAAGAGCATGATGTCGCGTCCCATCACTTCGAGGTCTTCCCTGTCGAGGAGGTCGTTCGCGTTGTAGTCATAGAGGGCGCCGTTTATGCCCTCCTGGTCAAATGCCGTCTTGTGGAGGAACCTGCCCTCTTCTATCGCGATCCTGACCTCGTCTCTTACCCTGGTCATCTCGAGGATCTTCCTGTAGTCACGGTAATCGACCTCGCTGTTACCGTCATCTATGACCGCTTTCCTGAGCGTTGCGTTCGCGAGGTCGTTCTCGACAAGAATGAGATCGGCCTCATTGATTACGTCGTCGCCGTTCAGATTTAGCCTGTTGAACTCGGCTCCGGGACTTGGTGTGTAGGTCCCCAATACGGCGGCCAATATATCCTGGCGGATCGAGAGGAGGTCCTGATACTTCTCCCAATCGTTATGGTCTATCTTCGTGTCGACCACCCCTACCGGCCCGCTTATATCCTTATTGAGGCCGATCTGGGCAAGTGCCGCCTCGACCATCTGCCAGTCTCTGTAGTCGAAGGACTTGTCGTTGTTTAAGTCGAGCTTCATGTAGTCCCTGGGGTTCATCAGGTCGCCTGCCTTGATTGCCTTTATTATCATATCGATGAGTTGTATATCACCCTTTTCGGTGATGATCTTATCTCCTGTAATATCGCGTTCCGGCATCCTGCTCACGGCCAGCATCAGGCTCGTGTAATCGTCCATCTCTATCGCCTGATCTCTGTCTATATCAAGATCGGCGCCGTCCATCATCTGTATGATGTGCGTAGAGTAGGCATGGCCTTTCACGATGACGCTCATGGTCGCGCGGTCGGTGACCGAGACCGCCCCTTCCAGGCCGTCCGAGAACCCGTCGTTATCCGTATCGGCTACCAATGAATCGGTGCCCATACTGATCTCTATCGCGTCGCTAAGGCCGTCTCCATCAGAGTCCGCCGTCTCCAAGGCTACGGCTTCCGGCGTCGCCAGGCTGTCGTTCGCATCCGATGACTTCAGCATTTCTTCGCCGTCAGAGAACCCGTCGTTGTCCCTGTCCGCGTCCTTCCAGTCGGCCAGGCCATCGCCGTCCGTATCCCTGTTAATGCCGAGGGCCTTCTCCTGTACATCGGACAGCCCGTCGCCGTCCGAATCGAGCATCTGGCCGTCAAGTTCCAGAGGCTCCGGATGCGACCCGGCATCCTTCGGATCTGTCGCGTTCGACGTTTCCTCGCCGTCCGAGAACCCGTCGTTATCGTAATCGGCATCGAGCCTGTCGAGGCCGATCGCCTCTTCTTCAAAATCGCTCATACCGTCTCCATCGGAGTCCAGCATCTTCACCGCAAGCTTCTCCGCCGCGTCGAGCGGGTTCGTGCCGGCTATCCCTTCCTCGCCGTCCGAGAAGCCGTCGCCGTCAGAATCAGCGGCTATCGGATTCGTTCCGAGGATCGCTTCATCCTGATCGGTCACACCGTCCCCGTCCGCGTCATCCGCGCTCCCCGCCGGATGCGCGTTCGCCGCCTTAACGTCGGATATCTTATCCGGGTCTATTATGGCGAAGGTATCGGCCGAATTCCTCATGAGATAGTATTCATGCCCGTCTATCAGCATCACGCCGTCCCAGATGGTTTTGGATACCGACGAGTACTCTTCTATCAGTTTCATCGTCTGCGTGTACGGATTGATCTTTATATCAAAGACCTTCCCTTCGATATTCACCTTCATCAGTTCGGCATTGGATGTATACTTCTTATTGGCATATATATCGTCCGTGAAGGTGAAAGATCCGTCCGCGTTCCTGTGGACCTCATACGGCCGGCCGCTCAACAGGACGAGCTCCTCAACGAGAGTCGTGCTGGTCGCGTGGTCCTCTTCCAGTTTCGTATATCCGGTATCGAGGTTGTAGTAAATATGGAAGAGCTTCCCGTTATAGTTTATAGTCCTGTCCGGATTGGAAGACGCTCCGCCTATATGGAATACTCCGTTCCCGTCAACCGTTACCTCCTGCCAGATCGGATTGCCGTCCTCATCGAGACCGAGGTAGAAGGCCTCTCTGCCGGTAGCCGGGTTACGGCGTGTTTCCATAACCGCGAATTCCTGTACCAGCCTGATCTTGCCCGTGTCGAGCTCCGTCTTTATCGTATAGGCCTTGCCGTCATCAAGGGTGACCCTGTGGTATATCTGCAGCGTTCCGGTTCCCTGGGGTCCCTGGACCCCGCCATCGCCCGTCCCGCCTCCGGCAGGGGATCCTGTCGGCATATTCCACGCCGACCCTATGGACCTGGTGAAGTAGCGGCTCTTTACCGGAGTTGTCGAACGCTTGGCGCCCGCCATCTTGTAGAAGGAGTATGAGCCGTCAAGCTCCTTGACCACTTCGTAGACGTCATTATTTATCTTGATCCTCTGGTCGGCCAGCTTCTGGGATTCGGAATGCGCCTGGACCAGCGTGATCCTGCCGCTGAAGAGGTCCCGTTTTATGTCATAAGTCTTACCTCCCAAGACCACGGTCTTGTCGCTTGACTTCAGCTGATCCCTGAAGTTGACGCGCTTTCCGTTGTAGTAGAGCTCTATGCGCAGGTTGTCGATACCCCAGGAAGCGCCGGGATTGCCCGCTAACTCCGCCCCGAAATCTAATTCGAGGTTGGACGCGGTGTGGTCAAGCGTTATCTTGCCTACCTTTACGATATTATCCGGAGAAACGCCGCCGGCTATATCGGCGCTCGAATCCTGAGAACCCCACCAGGGCTTCGTGTATCTCGCCTCCCATATATTCTTGCCGTCTACCTTCGCAAATGACCGTTCGTTGTTCCAGTTGTCGAGGTAATAGTAATCGAAGGATACCGCTATCTTATCATGGTCGGGCAGGGCTTCGAGCATCCTCTTGAGCTCCATCACGCCGGCGCCGCCTGATATCCTGTTCGGCTCTTCCGTCTTCGCGAGCTGGGTACTGACCGAGCTCCATCCGTCGAGGCTGCCTTCAAAGTCTTCAGCCCACGCGCCTTTTACGCCGGTCTTGGAGAGTATGGCATTGGTCTTAGACTCGTTTTCCGACGCAAACGTGAACGTGCCGTCATTGTTATTGATGATCCTGTAAACTACACCATCGATCTCTATTATCTGACTGGCGCCCTTCACCCCCGCCTCTTCCATCATCGTGAGCGACAGATTGCCGTTTTTCGTATCTATGATAGCTACGTACTTGGTGTCATTGATGCGCGCCACGTCACCCGTCTTTTTCACGCGGGCGACCTCGAGAGTGTCCTTCAATATCACCTTTTCGCCGGTATCCCGGTCATCGACTACGTTCAGCGTCTCGCCGCCCAGCTTGAGAACCTCATCCGCGACATGGACGCTCTCCTCGAAATCCACTCCCGCATCGTGCCGTTCGATGAGCTTTATCCTCGCGTTATGATCGATCGTCACATCGTATATCACGCCGTCTATCTGCACGAACATGAGGCCGAAGAACGATATGAAATTCTCTTTCGTCTCGACATCTACAAAGTGGTACCTGCCGTCCGCGCCCTTATAAGCGTCGTAGAGCTTTCCGCCCGCCCTTATCCTCTCATCGCCTATATGCTGGGAGGCTATGGCGCCGAGCTTTGTAAGCAAGAGATCGCTTCCTGCCGAAACGTTCAGGTCCACAAATTCCCTCACGTCGCGGATCTTCTCTATGTCGGCGGCCGTCAGGTCTCTGGAGCCGGCGAACTTCGACTTTATCTTTATCGCCTTCTCGAGGAGCTGGATATCGAGCACATTGAACGCTCCATCCCTGTTGAGGTCTACCCTCAGCATCTCGACCGGCTGGCTTGCCTCCTGGGCAGCCTGGGACATCTTCCTGAACTTATCGAGGAACTCCTTCAAGTCCAGCACATCCCAGTAGTCGAATATACCGTCCTGGTTGAAATCTCCCACGTACCTCATCTGCGCGTACCTGGCAAGCGACGCCTCATGGATCTCGCGATCTCTTGAGGTTACCCCGTCTTTTCCGTCTATGTTGGCAAGCTTCATCTTAAGGGGAGTTATGTCGTATTGTTTCCTCAGGTCCTCGGCGGCCTTTATGTCGCGCATGCGGTTCCTTATGAGCGCCTTGAGCCCGCTGTTCACGAACTGGAGGGTCCTGGTCGGCATCGGCAGGTTGAACATCCTTGCCCACGCGTCGATCATCTTGAAGCTGAGTCTTAGGTCCGACAGGTCTTTCGCGTTGACCGTGCCGCTCCTGTCGACATCGGCCCTGGCCAATATATTAGGCTGCATGATCTTGCCCCGCCTTATATCGGATATGATATCGAGCATCAGCTTGTAATCGTCCGCGTCCGTGCGCTGGAATATGTCTATCTTCTTGAACGAACCCACCCCGGCAGCCTCGAAGTCGTACTGGCCGCCGGCAGGCAGTTCCGTTACGGCGTACTCCTGTAAGGTCTGGCGGTCGGTGATCTTGTATATCCACTGGCCGGACACCTTCTGGGCCTTGAATTCGTACTCCTTGTTCCCTATGACCAGGAATCTCCTCTTGTCGATGTCGAACGTATTCCTGGCGACCTCGGCAAGGTCGAGCGCGTCCTTTATGTCTATCTTGAAGTCTTTATTCACATCGGCGAGGGATTTCAACTGCCTGATAATCTCCCTGGTCATCCCGCCGTTCGTGGGATCCATGAGGTAGAAGATGTTCTCCAGGCTTATGATATCGAGGACATTGACCGAGCCGTCGCCGTTGACATCCTTGTAATGCAGCTGGATCTCTTTGAACTTATCGACATCGGCCTTATCGACCTTCTTATCGCCTGTGAAGTCGCCTTTTTCGAATACGGAGCGGACGACACCGGGCTGTAATAGCTTCTTGTACCTGTTATCAAATATGCGGTAGGATATTCCATCGAGCTTCACCGCATTGTCGGAACCCTCCGCCCTGCTCCATAGCTCGGCGCCCATATCTCTACCCTGCATCTCGGTGAATCCCCATACTCCCGTGACCGACTTCGATTGCCTGATCGCGTATGTCGAACCCGGCATATCTATGATCTGGTACATGAAGCCGTTCTTGAAGAATGTCTTCCTCTGGTTCGATTCATAGAGGCTCACGCGCTCCACCAGCTCGAGCCCGTCATTGTCGGGGTTGATCGTCAGTTCGAACGTTATACCGTCTATCTGAACCGTAGGCGTTACCGTAGTACCGCTCCTCTCGATCTGGGTGGGGATTATCTCGAGCGGGTTCCAGTTATCGTCATATCTATAGAATGTGAAGGTACCGTTGAATATACCGTTTTCGTCCTTATTCTTCACTACCCAGTACTCTTTCTTATCGCCGTTCGGGTAACCTACGGTTATCATCTGGTCGAATCTCGTCTCGCTCTCCACGAACTCCCTTACGACATATACGACTCCCTTCGTATCGACCGCTATCTCATACTGGATCCCGCTGACGAGGACAAATTCCTCGTCGCGGCCATCCTGGTTTACATCCTGGAAGAACGATGCCGATATCCTCTGGGCATTATTCGCGGCGTCATACCATATCACATCGTGCGTCCTCACCGTAACTTCCGGCGGAAGCGGCGTCTCTTTCACATAAACGAGCCTGCCTTCTTTGGCTATCCTTTCGCCGGTCGCCGGGTTGACCTTGTATATCTCCATCGTATACCCGCCGCCCAGTATCTTCGACTTCTGGATGGCGGTATTCTTGAGTCCCGGCTCCGTCGGCTCGTTGAATATTACCTCGAACTCTTTGCCGTCGTCCAATATCACAACGGTACGGACATCCTCATCCGTGAAGGTATAGGTATTCTCCTCGATTATGACCGTATAGACATCCCCGTCCTTTGCGACGGCATCTTCCCTGATCTGTCCGTACTGCGTCTTCCAGATCAGCTTATAGTTCAATCCGTCGAATACGAGCCTGCCGTCCGCTATGCCGAGCATGACCTTCTTGTCGAGATCATACTCCTTCTCCTCATGTATGATTTTGTACTTCCCGTCCTTATATATGTATCCGAATATCTCATTATCGAGTTTGAGGACCCTCTCAGCCAGGAGGTCGACGGCCGGCGCGATGCTCCATGACGCGTTATTGAATACGTAGCGAACGCCGTCCACAACCACATTTCCCTGCGCGTCTGTATAGATATCGGCATCTTTGCCATCCGAAAACTTGTAGATGCCCGGCTCGGATTCACTCACCGCGAATACATGGCTGTCTATGGATATCGTCTTGATGTTCCTGCCGATCTCTATCTGAGGCAGCTTGAATACGCTTATAAAACCGTCCTTCTCGGTCACGCCGTACAGGCCGTCATTCTTCCCCGGATCTATCAGGTTCTTTAACAGCACGGTCCATATATTCTTTGTGGGATCGGCCTCCATCTCATAATAGGTATCCGCGTAATCGAAGAAGATCTTCGATATCTTACCGTTCTCGTCATAGATCGGCCTCAATCCGTACGTAGAACCGCCCACCCTCAGCGCCGTGAAGTTAGAGGCCTGGGTGGCAGAGAGCCTTATCTCGCCGAAGAACTCCGTCTGGTCGGAAGCGTCTATCACGTTATTGAAATTGAAATCCATCATGTCGGTATATCCGGTATTATTAAGGAAGACCCTCATGAGCTCGATCCCTACCTCTTCTCCGGAGGCTGGGGGCTCGCCCAGCGCGAACCGGCCGCCCGATCCGTTAGAATCGGATATATACAACCGGATGGTATTTGACCCCTGCCTCAGGAATGTGCGTCCGTAGGCTATATCGAACCCTCTCGGGTCGGAGTCTTTCGACTTGATATTGATGTTGTCGTACGGATTGATCTTGCCGTCTACATATATATCTATCTCTATACGGCTTGAGTCGTTGCCGTTTGTATACATATCCTGATATGGATTCCTGGCCATGATGCCCAGGTCGTAAAAACCGTCCTTCTCCGCGCTTACCGTAAATTCGAGATATTCGCCGTTAATATCCTGAGCTTTTTTCTTCGTCCTCCAATATTCGCCTGTGTACTCCCACCTCGAGCCGGCCGTCTGTATGAGGCTTGCGACATCGAACTCCCTGTACTTGGTATCGAGCGAATTGTAGTAGAGCATCATATCGCTTAAGCTGAAGCCATCCTTATTATTCATAATGTAATCGGTGAAGTACGTTATATCGAGGTTATCGATGTCTCCGTCATTATCCACGTCGGCCTTGGCGAGAAGCCCGCTCTTGTCGGCGCCGCGCGCGACCTCTTCAAGGAGCCTTGCCAGGTAAGCCGCATCCCCTGAAAGGGAATTATCCATATCCAGATCGTACGCGCCATCCACACCCGTCACTGTTCCCGCGGTATATCCAAACCTCATGGAAGCCGTAGAACTGTCGGCGAGCGTATTGGTGATCGTGGCGCTCGAGGCATCCTGCGTAAGAGCAAAGTTCAGGGCTAGAACGCCTGCCGATGTTGTCGAAAATGCGTCTGCCGCAGAGCTGGCGTATCCCTTCAAAGTAAAGTCGCCTATTTCGAGCCCGGGCTTTTTTGTGATTATCTGGTTCGCGTCCTGGCCCTGTATCTCGATCTCGTTAATAAAGACTTCCCGGGTGCGGTCTTTCAACCTCAATAGTATGGCGCCGGTCTTCACCGGATCGAATTCGAGCTTGTACAGATCCTGCAGCTGGTCCCTTACCAGCACATGATTATTCTCAATATTCGCGTTACTGATGTCATTTGCGAACCTGAGCCCTTCAACGGGCTTCCAATCGGGCTCGATCACGTTCGTCATCGATATATCGTCTACCCATACCTTAGCGAACGTATATTCGGTTGACCATGTCAGGGTGTGCTTGCCCTTCGGCATATTATAGGTATACTGCTGCCAGTCGGCTACATCATACCAGCCGTTATTATATTTCTGGCCAGTCTTCTGTATCCTGCCGGCCTCCTGGCCGTCTACTTTGAGTATAAAGTTCAAACCGTCGGCCTTCCACCAGAAGCTCACAGTTGCATTGTCATCCGCTATCACTTCTTTAGTCAGATACGTGCCTCCTCCGTTGGCCTCGAGGGCCTTGCCGCCGTTCCGGCCATTACCGGTCACCTTAAACCTGTAGGAAGAAGGAAGCTCATTATCCTGATATGCCGGATATCCGCTCTCAAATCCAGCCGGATAGTCGCCGTTCTCCAGATCTATCGTCACGTTCTTCTTCACAGGCTCGTCTGCGTATAATAGCTCGAATTCTCCGAGGTTGTATGTCATTTGTGGCGGTTCATAGCCTATACCGTGGGTGATATCTATTGAGCCTACGGTCTTCTCCATGCCGAGATCCAGGACCATCGATAAAGAGGCTTCGGAAGGCGTCATCTGAGGTATGCTGACACCGTTTTCCTTGGCGTCCTTCACGCCGTCCGTCAGTTTAAGGCTGTATTCGAAGTCTATCATCCTGGCGCGGGCGATATCCACTTTTCCGGCGTCCCTGCCGATGTTGCGCACGATGCCTTCATCATCTATGAAGCTCTCTGCCGCATATGTCCTAACCTGGCCGTCCCTCATCCGGCTATATGCCGTCAGATGCCCTTCGGCGTCATATGAATACTCATCCGAAGCCATATTGTACGGAGTGAGGATGGTTTTCGTGATCTCGCCCGACAATCCATATACATATTTTTCATGAGCAGCAGACGGAGCATCCTTCGCCAGCCTACCGGTTACGGTGCCGTTATCAAAGGATGTATGGACGACCAGTCCATCGCTTTTTGCGCGCGCCCTGGTCTTCATCATCTGCGCCGCTTCGTTCCCGGCGAGCGCTATATTATACATCGATATCTCATCAAGGCTGCCTCTGAACACGCCTGAACCGAAGAACCCGGACTGCCTGCCTATTAAGGCCTTCGTATATCTGGCGCTATTGGGTATCGTCGTCTTCCCGGAGCCTACCTTATTCAGGTTTACGCCGTCAGACGATGTATATATATTAGCACTGCCCGCCGCGTCAACCGTCGCCGCCACATATATCCATTGCCCCTCGGCCAGGCTGTTAACGGCCCTGATCGAAGTCACAGTCCACCCGCCCTGGTTAACATCGAATACAATATCATTGTCATAGGTAGCGCCGTTCCAGATCCTCTGGACATCGAGCTTTATCGCCTGTGCGCCCTGCTGCTGGTTTGGAATATCTGCCGCATTCGATAGCGACAGTATCGGCCCGCCCTGATCACCGGCCTTTACCCACGCGCCGAATGTAAACCCGCCGGAGAAGTCCTCGTCTATATACCCGTAATCGAGGCCCGACCCGTCACCGTCCAGCACCAGCACGTTATTGAAGGCCTCCCTGTCAGCCTGAATTACGGCACCTGCTATCAGGGTCCCGTCTATCGCCCTGCCTTCGCCGTCATGCTTCCACTCTTCCGTAAGCCTGCCTTCGGAATCATGGCTCTTTTCCGAGAAGAAGATGCCATCAACCGTTTCTGTAGCCCTGACTGCGCCGGCGCCCAGATCCTGGTAAGCGAAGCTGTGCGATCTGCCGAGCGCGTCGGTATATGAAATCAGCCTGCCCGCCGCGTCGTAAACCCTGTCTACCGATACACCCCTCTTCATCACCTTCGGCTCGCGGCCATTGACCCTGAAGTTATCGAAACTCGAGCTGATATCGAGATTATACGAATGGCCCTGGCCGTTGTACATCCTGGTATCCGAAGGTACTCCGGCGGTCCTTACATCGCGCCCGTTCATCTTTACAATAAGATCATCGTTGCCGAACTCGACGCTCGCGTTTGGATTGTTGGAAACGTTCGTGACATTCTGCCACCGGTTATTGCTCTGGTCCCATATAAATAATGAGAGACGTCCATTTTCGCGCCTTATCCTTACCGTGCTGCGCTCGGCGTTAAAAGCTCCTGACATCGTTGTGTAGTCCGCTCCAGCGCCCGCCTTTACATATCCTCTCATGCCCCACGCCAGGATCGGGGTCCAGTTCTCGCCTATGCCCTGGTATGCGACCGCTCCTATCATGGCGCTCTTTGCCGGGTCTGTCTTCGATACAACTTCGAGGAATGAACCTATCTCCTTATTATTGCCAGGTAAACGCGATGTGTAGAGGTCATTTATATCCACCTCTACATCAAAATTACCAGAGAGGACCCATCCATCGTTGCCATCACTGCTTGAGCTTATGATCACCGGTTGTCTCTCTTTATGGGATACGGTAGCCGAACCGGAATACGCTCCCGGGTATAACGGGTCGGCGTTGTACTTATAGATATCGAACTTATCGGGTTGGTATGCTCCGCCCACAGGATCATACGTGAAATGTACGGTAAGGTCGAACGGGTTGCCGTCATTTTGGGCGCTCAGGTCTACGGTAGCCAGTTGTGTTGCGGGGTTGAAAGTTATGCCTGTCTCGCTCCCGTATCGCGTACCCTGCACATCGACCTGATATATAGTTCCCGTAGTCTTGTCGTAATTGAGGGATACGTTCCAACTGCTTGACCCGTATGTATATCCGGAGTATTCCATAGGGATGTTTTCCAGATATGTATTGGTGAGCCCTGTCACTCCGACCGGCTCATTGGGAGTGCCATTGACCGCGTCATAGGCCAGGAGAAGGTCTTCTGCCCCGTTCGTGAGGTCGTTATCGTACGCGTCATAATAATTCAGCGTCTTAATTACGGGATTTGCCGCCGTTATATCGTAGAACTCTATCTCCGCGATGTTCTTCTCTACCATAATAAAATTATTCGGGTCATATTCGGTAGTGTAGATCACCAGCGTATTGCCCACTATCCTGTTATATACCGTATTTATATCGTACTGGCTTGCCGCATGGCTGCCGCCCAGCGTAGTCGTATCCGGCGTAGTGTCATCGACCCACCACGTAAGGTTATTGATATTCACATACCCGGGCACATAGCCGGCGTCGGATGTCGCCGGCGGCTCCAGGTCGTATACTATGTCGAGTCTTTGCCCCGAACCCAGCTTCGTAAACCGTGCGATGCGCCTGTCGGAAACGGCCTTAAGGGACGATATCTTCCTGTCCGTCATGTAGAAATCGCCTTGTCCCGTCACCTTCCAGCGCCCGGGCTCAAGCGCGCCGAGGCCGAAGTCGTCATCGGCTCCTATATTGATATCCCCCGTCTCATGTTGGATAGTATTCGAACCGCTCGTCTCGTATGTATACGAAAGGTCGGCGTCCGGCGAGCGCTTGCGCACCAGCCTTCCGGTCTCATCGTATATCCTCTCTTCCTGAGTGGCGGATAGATAGACGCGCGTACAGAGCTCGTCGATTAAATCGCCGTCATGATCGTACGGATAGTCGTAGCTGTATTCTATGGTATTGCCTTCCTCATCGGTATACTTCGTCACCCTGCCGGAGAGGTCGTATTCATAGATCGAGCCGTCGGGTGAAAACTTTTTCAGGATATTGTTACCGGCCGTATCGTCATACAGCCTTATTACGCCATCCCGCGAAAGGACGATCTTCGCCGCCGCAAGTGCCGAGGGGAGCCTGTTCTTGTGGTTAAGGACGTATCCGGCCAATAGCTTTACAGACGCGAGGAGCGCGGCATCCTGGCCATTCCTCTGGCCGTCTTTATTCACATCGGACCGGGCAAGCTCTTCGGCCGTAAGGTTGAACCTGTAGAGGGCGTCTTCGATATCGGCTAGCGTGACTTTATTCTCCCTGTTCCTGTAGACGAAGCTGGCTACATCGGCCACGAGATCGTCAACCGCATCTGCCGTGCCATCCTTATTTAGATCCCTAGGGTTCAACTCATCGAGATCCAACTCGCCGCCCGCGATCGGGGTTATCGAGAAGCGCCTCATCTTGCCGCTATGCCTTATTTTTACGGTCTCGTTCGTGAGATCGGCCTTGTAGGTACCGCCGTCCACCGTATAGAACGTGTATATGCCCTGTTCTTTGGTCACATAATATATGACCTGGTCCGGCGCGCCCGGAGTGCCATAGTCGACCCATACGGACTTGAAGAACTTGGAGTTTCCGAATACGTTCTTCAATACATCCAGATCTGCCTTGTTTATCTTTCTGTCACGGTTGAAGTCCGCGGAATCATAGTAATGGATGTCATCCATGATAATATCTCTTATCTGGATGGCGCCGCCAGGAATAGGATTGACCGGATCCTGTATCCACTTTATCTTCGTCCTGTATATGCCGTCCTCCAGGCCCGATACCGTAATGTAATAGTCCTCATAGTATGCCTTGAGGTTAACTATCTCTATCTTGCCCTTGCCAGTGATGCTGTCCGTAACCTTGATCCAGCTCTCCCAGGCCGTACCGTCTTCCGTCTTTTTCTGAGCATATACCTCGAAGTCAAGCGACTTGCCCTGCGGGACCTGATAGTTCTGGAATATCTTGCCCGTAAATCCGATCCTGACCGTCTTCGAAGAGGCTGTCGTATCGAACTCTTTGGAGATGATAGAATTATCGATAGGCATGTTTTTATGGGTGGCATAGAGCGAATCGCCGTACCTGAAGTAGCCGCTATTCGAGCCGTCTATAGCGAGCTGCCTGTCTATGAAGACGGCCTTAACGACATCGCCCTTCTCATCGACTATCATATCGGCGTCCTCGTAATTCGGTACGCCGTCCATATTGAGGTCTGCGGGATGCACTTCCGTCAGGCGAGCCGCGTTGCCATCCTGCTCTGCAAAGTACCTCTTGCCCCTCAGCGATACTATATTCTTCTCGTTTGCCGCCGTCACCACTTCTACGTGCTTGGTGATCCCTGACGCGACTCCGCCGAATACCTGGAACTCGACGATCTCCATCTGGCCTTTCCCGACCAACCTCACATACCTTGCCTCATGCATTGTAAAGCCGTCTTCCTGCCAGCCCTTCTGGAAATCCTGCGTCTTGTCGACAACCTGCTTCCAGTTGATGCCGTCAACCGAAGTCTCGATGGTATACTTGTAGCTATTTGAATTATCGGGTTTTACGTAGAATTGCACGCCGGTGCGGTCCACGGCATAGGTCGCCCCAAGGTCATAGGCGGCATATGTGTCTCCCTGCGTAAACCCTGGTATATATACGATGGGATCTTGAGTGGAAGATGTCGTGAAGGCATAGCGGCTGTTGTCGAAACTGCCGTCATTCAGGTATTCGGCCCTGTGCAGGATCTCGCCCGACCTGACCACCCCCCTGCCCAGATGGGCAAGGTTCGTATATCCCTGGATATCGAATTCCGTTATCGGGGTGATGATGAGGTTATCTATCGCCCAGACCTTGGAGGGATCCGTGGTGCCAAATATGAGATCGAGATACTCGGCGGTATTGTCGACCTCCGTCTCGATATGGCGGATGGTCACCTTCTTATTATTGACATCGCTCTGGGTGTTCGCACCTGATTCCCAAACCTTCTTGCCGTTCGAGACGAGATAGGCGCTCTTCTCCGCTTCATCGTTCCATGAGGCGCCGATATAGTAGTAGTCGAAGCTGATCTTGAACTTCCTGTAGCTGGGCAGGTTATACCATGTCTTTCCGGTCGAACCTACCTTGTAACCGCCCAGGATGTTGCCGTTCACGCCGTTCGCCTTCATAATATCGCTTCCGGCGTTTATCATATAGTACTGGCCGTTGATCCTGGCGTAATCCTTCGCCACATCGAAGCCCGCAAGCTCACTGCCGTTATAGTACTCGATAACGCCGGTGGTGTTCGAGGTCCAGGCTGAAGTATCCCAGTCAAAATCCTCCTTCACCCATGCATCGTTCGATACTGTCTCTGTGAATATGAACTTGCCCTCGGCGTCCTTCGTCACCGCATACTGCACTCCGCCCGCCGTGACTATGCTCGCGCCGGGAGAACGCACATCGAGATCGACCGGCACTATGATCGGACGCGCGTTCTGGTCGAGCGAAACATTATAGGTGTAGCCGTCTATATCTATCTTCTTCGAGTCCCCTTCCACGTAAGAGTCGAATACATCCTTTCTGTAGATACGCACCTTCTCCTGGCCAACCTCTCCGACTCGTCTTATATAGAATGTCTCGCCGTCTATCACGATCTTATCGTGCGGTTCCTCGCTCGATGGGTAGTTGCCCTCACCGTATTCATCCAATATGGCCATATCATTCTGGGTCACAGTAAATGCCTTCATCGTATCGGAGAGCCACTGGTGGTACTCTACGTAGTGCTCGTTATTCGTATTCCACACCCACGGCCGGTTGCCCATAGGGTCATCCCATCCTATGCTCGGATCGGGTCCGGGCGAATGGAACTTCTCATAGCCCTCTCCATCTATCTCCGGTAACAGCCACGCCGCCTCCTTCTTCTGTCCCATCATGACCCAGTTGGCATACGGGTCATAATCCATATCCTGGATGTAGCGGCTGCCAAGTTTTCTGAATGCCTCAATGATCCGGTTCTGTTCATCGGTAGTAAGGTAGTGTATATATTCGAACGAGCTTGTATTGCGAAGGGCGGTCATCACCCATGTGCCGACCTTCATGTTCTCGAGATACTGTACAAGACCGACCGAAGCACCATCGCCAAAGAATAGCTTCCTGCCGTAGTTATTCATCCAGTCGGCTATCTCCTGCTCCGTGCCCCTCTGGTCCCATGGCACGGCTATGTTCCACCCTAAGAACTCACGGCTTCCGCTAACCCTGTCTATGGCAACCATGCTTAAATCGGCCGAGCCAAAGGCCGGCATCGGATCCCACCAGGCAAACCGATCGCTCGTATTTCCATTGTGCAGATATATATCGTCAGTAGAAGGAACGAGGGCACCTACCCCAGCCATCGAGAAGTTCACATTATTATAGTGGTCTCCGGCGACCGTGGTAGCCGTTGTAGCTATGACATTCTGCTTGACCGCAGGTATAAGCCTGATCAGGCCCGACAGGTCTTTAACCAGCCTGAACTTCTTCCCATATATCTTAAGGGTGCTTTCGAGGCCGCTGCCCAGGTCCTCAAGGCCCTCTTCGGTCACCTGCTTCATGCGTTCGAGCCTTACCTTACCGGACCTGGATACATCGAAATAGTACCTGTCGCCCTTGAACTTCATCTCTCCGTCATGGAGCGGCATACTTATGATGTGGCTTGAACCCAGCCTCAACCTCTCGTCCGTCTCCGCGAAGTTCAGCATGTAGTCTACGCCTTCCAGCTGTATGACCTTCGTGTCCGGATCGCTTGTTAAGGTATAGGCGCCCTCATTGAATCTTCTCATTTCATAATAGTAGCCTCTGGGGGTGCCGGATATCTTCTCTATCGCGTAGCGCTTACCCGCGACATCCAGGGTATAACGCGAAGTGCGGACCGACTTGCCGTCGTTATATAACGCGTAATCGGCCTGATCTACCTGGTAGTCATTATTGAGATCGGCCTTCCGCGCCACCAGGAATACGTCGTTCACCGACAGGGTAGATTCCATTCCCATATCGTTGGTCCAGTCAAACCTGACCGTATTCGTACCGGGTTTGAGATGGACCTGGGCTCCGCCTCTGGCGTAGGATGCCGACCAAGGTATACTGAACGTCTTGGTCTGGCCGCCCGCGGTAACGTCGAATGTGAAGTTGTTATTATCGGCCTTGTAACCGTTCCAGCCGGGATATGCTCCGAGGTATTCGCCTATCGTATCCTCCGCGTCGTTCACATCGCCGTCTACGTTGCCGTCGGTCTTAAATGCTATGTACTTTACATCGGCCACGTCGTAATAGTTGTAGTCCGCAGCCGGCGAACCGGTCTTCACGGTCCACGGATGGAACCTGAATGTGTTGAGTTCGATATTGGACGCGGTGTTCCAGGCGGCCTCTTCTCCGGCAGTCACGGTGCCGTCCTGGTTCAGGTCCCACAGGTCGATTATGTACTTGTGGTAAGCGCCATCATTAATATCATTGCCCGATGCGTCTATAGCGAATTCTATCGACTGCTCGGTCGTCTGATAAGTGCTCGGATTATAGTTCTTCCATAAGAGCTTGCCTACGGAGATGTGCCTGTCTGTAATATCGGACCTGAATTTATACTCTATCTCAACGTATCTGTTCGCGTTACCGGCGCGGTTAAAGTTCTTAACCTTATTCTTGCCATCTGGCCAGTAGTTCTCCCAGTAGAGCCAGTTGAAGTCCGATATCTTCCTTATGCCGTCGCCTTTCACCTCCATGGCAACCTTGGTATCGTACATTGCCCATGCCTGCATCTTTATGGAACCGTCAGGGTTCGGGTTGTTAGCGTCGAGGCTTACATTGTAGCTGTCACCCGGACCGCTTCCCGCGGGTACCGTCACAAGCTCATAATCATTGAATGCCTGGTTCCAGTTATTGGCAATCGTAGCCCCCGCATAGTTCTTGGCCGAGAGCCCGAGCCAGTAATCGTCTTCCTCATCGACGCTGATGGTATACTCTATCCATGGATTCACGCCATGGTCCCGCACACCCTGCGTCCTCATCGACCTGTCTGCCTGCAGCTGCCACGCGTAGGAGGCGGTCGATGCTCCCGTGTATGCATCTGCCCTCTGATAAACCCTTGGAGCGGTGAGGGCATCCTTCATAAAGGAGTCGTCGTTCTCATCTATAAGGCCGTCCTGGTTCAGGTCGTACTTATTCTCCTCCATGAGCGAGATGATCCCGGTCTCGCGGTTATAGTAGAACAAGAGCCTCTCCGTGTCCCCGTCCCTGTCGACGTCTATATTGATCATATTCCTATCGGAGACGAGGTTCTGTATCGCTATCAAAGGATCGTTCACATCCCTCACGGTCAGGGTGCCGTCCGCATTGACGGTGGCATAATAATCATGCGCGCCTATCTGTATCTTGGATGTGAGTTCGACATCCACCCTGTGCTGGCCGAATAACTGCAGGTCGTTCGCAGTGATCTTGTCGTCGTTATCGAGATCGGCCGCTTCGATGTAGTTCGCGTCCGATATGAATGCCCTTCCTATGTCAAGGCTCAGGCTCCTCTCCGGATTCACCCACACGAACTCTATATTGTGGTCCCCGGCGGCAAGATCCAGGGTCAGCGAACCCTCCCTATATGCCCACCTGTCCGCATCTATGAATATCTCGCCGGCCTCCACTCCCCTGGTAGCGTCGTTATAGAAATTCCCTTCTTCTCCGTCCACAAAGACCTTGAAGCGATATCCTTTGAAGGCGCCCATCGGGAACGCCTTCCTGTCGTACGAGCGGGCGTCGAGTCCTATCTTATACGTGCCGGCCTGCACATTAGTGAACTTGTACATTACCTTGTAGTACTCTTCACCCGTATAAGAGGAGTCCTCGACATATACCTTACCGGTCTTTCTTCCAAAACCGCGGTAATGCGTAGTGCTATCTCCCGTCTGTTCATACCCCTTGGTCGTACCTATAGCCTCTGTCAGCTTCGCCTGGTCCTCGGCGTCGACCAGGCCGTTCTGGTTGAGGTCGAGCGCGGATGTGAGAGATATCCTGCCCATGCCGTCTTCCCTGATCTGGTATGTGCTTCCTCCAAGAGTGACTTTATACGATATGTCGCTCGTCGTATCGAGCGTGGAGTCTTCCTTATAGAAGTAGTAGATGCCCTGTTTCGGCTCTTTAAAAACGTACCTCGATACCGTATCGGAGAGCCTTATCTTCTGAAGGCTGGCATTGTCGCTGTATTCCTTAAGGAATAGCTCCAGATCAAGGAGGTCTACCTTGCCGTCCGGAACGCCGGACGCCCCGGTCATATCTGCGCGGGAGTCGAAATCCACGGTCCTGGACGAAAGCTTCGTTATGACGGCCATCGAGTACTGTCCGGACCCGTTATTTGTATCCGCCCCGTTCAGCCATTTGAACCTTACCGTGTGGGATCCATACCCAAGCTGGAGTTGGATAGTGCCGGTCCTCGTCTCGCCGTCCCTGCCCTCAATATTGACGGTCCCTATAGGCGATGTCATCGCGGGGTCGTCGATGAAGACCTGGAAACTATACGTATAGCCGAGAGGCAAGGCAACGCCGCCCAAAGTAAGATCGTTCATCACATTCAGATCTATTTCGTAAGTGCCATCCTGAGAAGCGTTTATAGCGTAATCTATCCAGTTATTCGGCCTGTTGCCATACGTGTAGGCATTATTACCGGATGTATACCAGTCTGTCTGGCCGCTATAGCTCTTGCCCTGCATCGAACCGATGTTTACCGAACCCATCGCATTTGTCATTATCAGGAAGTCACTCGCGTCGACTACCTTGTCATCGTCTATATCCGATTTCTTTATCTCGAGAAGATTGAGAGCCGATATGCCAAGGCCTGAATCTACCAGCCAGTAGTCTCGCCCGCTTATGCCCATCACCTTCGTATCGCCGGCCGTGCTGAAACGCGCCGCCTCCAGGTTATTCTCGATACGGAAGCTATCCCTTATCATGTCCTTCGATACGTAATAGGTCGTATTATCGAGCGACTTGACCGATACCTCACTCGTAGAGAAGTAGTCCCTCTTAAAGAGGTCCATATCGGTGTAGTCGACATCATAATCCTCATCTATGTCCGCGGCCTCGTTATATATGCCCGTATCTATAGCCTGCTGCACGATGGCTTCGTCGAACTCGTTTACTACATTATCGTCATTGATATCGCATGCCTTTGGCCCATACGCCGAACCTACCCTGAAGTCTGCTTGATCCGAAATGGAGTCCACAGGACCGAAGTCATCGAACCATATCTTATTGGATGTGCCTAAGGTACCTATGCCCATGCTCGTATAATTGGCGCCATAGAGTGCCGAAGAACTGTCAGTCGCGGTCAAGGCGTTAAGACCATCGACTGATATCCTTATCCTGGTGCTGCTTGTTCCATCTACGGTGATATTGAAGTCATGGTACTGCCTGGGATCATAACCGGAGATAATGCTCGTTAAATTCACGCTTCCCAATGTATCGGTCCACGTTGAGCCCGGACCGTATGGATAGAACTTGTAAATATACATCATGTTATCTTTACCGACTCTCATATAATATCCCGCGGTATAGTTGGAAACTGCCCTGAAATAGACGTTCGCCTGTTCCTGTGACACGCTGCCGTTAAGATAATCGAGCTTTATGGAAGCCAGGATACTTCCATTATCGAGCTGGTCGCCGTTCAGCGTAGCGATATGCGTAGAGCTCGAATCAGGCATCGTTTGGACATAGGCGTTACCGCCTGTCCCATCCTCCGCCACTTTCCATATCGCCACTGTATCCCCGGGTAACGGCGAAAGCGGCGCCTGGGCTGGCATATCGGTAAACGTATTATTAAATACTTCGGAAAGCGGCTTCATTATCCTGTCGAAATACGTGGCGTTCGAGCTATTTGCCCCTATCGCCAGCCTTCCGGAAAGATAGCTGGATGCCGTATCCGTCACTGTAAGGTTGGTCGTTCCGTCAAGCGAGATATTGAATATATTCCCGGATGCGGAAATATTGAGCATATGCCAGCTGTTTATCCACGTAGTCACGTTCGAAGGCGTGAATGTAGTGGTATAATTCACCAGGTTATTCGTGACGAACGAACTGCCTACATATTTATACAGCGCGAGGGTCACGTTGTTGGAGAACGCGTTCCGCTGGGCGTATGCCGCGTAACCGTCTCCCGAAGCCTGGGTCCTGAAGAACATTATGGCCCTGTCATTATTCGTTCCATTCATCTTGAAACTTGTCCCGAAATTGCCGTCCGTCATAGGGCCGCTTGTAATATTCGCCCTATGCAGGTATTGGTCGTAATTGGACTGCCTGTACGCGAAATCTCCCGTTCCATTGTAATTAACGGTGGTCCATACGCCTCCGTCGCTACGGGGCGCTAACTCAGGTATGTAGGACCCGAAATTATCGTTTACAACAGGCGTCGTAACATTCGTAATCGTTATATCATCTACCCATCCCGCGTTCACCCAGGTTGGTATGCTGTAGAATACATTATAGAAGCCCCATTTCAATGCATGGCTGCCTGCGGACAGGTTAACCGTTACGAGCGACCAGTTGGCTTGACTGCTGTTCGCTATGATAGCCTTCTGGGTAAATGTACCGTTGATCCCGTCATACATCCTGAAGGCATCCATATAACTCATATTGGCCTTCCAATAGAAGGTCAATACTCCTCCGTTAGGCCCTACAATGACATCCCTGGTAAGGTTAAAGTAGTACGACCCTATGCCGTCCGTCTGCCCGAGCTGTATCGCGTTACTACCTGTCCGCTTCTCGGCCGACTGTATGAAAGGCGCGTTCGCCGGGGACTCTCCTCCGGATTGATAGGTCGCGTTCGCGACGAATCCTTCCGGTATCGCGGTCCCCGATTCAAAGCCCTGCAGGTAATTCCCGGGTTCCATCACGGTGAAGTTATCCATCCACGCGGTCTGGACCGGGTCTGCCGATCCCTCGTTATTTATGTAATTCCATACTATCGTATAGTTGCCGGCCGTGGCTATCGTGCGGGTAAAATTCTGCTCCGTTCCCGCGGATATCGACTGGTTGAATACCGTCTGGTTCGCCGAATCCAGCGCCACCACATTCATGGCCTTATTCCCGGCCGATAGGTTCCAGTAGAATCCGACTGAAGCGTTGACTGTCGTCGTTGTGAATGACCTGCGTAAAGACGTGCTGTTGCCTCCGTATACGGCCCCTGCCTGCGTCTTGTGATTGGTCCTGTCGGGATCGGGGCTCGCTATGACCCACAGGGAATTGTTATATGTCGCGTCCGTCGTTGTGTTGTACGCCGCCCCGACATCGGGATTAGTCCATCCGGCGGGATGCGCGAATTCCTCCGCGCCGCCGCCTCCTATCATGACAACGTCGTCTATCCACGCCGTTTTTCGTTCATCTCCCGGCTCGGACTGCGTATAATTATACGTATCGAGATACTGCCACCTTACGGTATAGTTATATCCTTTCGCAAGAGTTACGTTGAAAGGAATAGCGCTCCACACATCCGGGGCGACATAATCCGGGTCGCCCTGTATATTCGTGAATATCTTTTGTATCGGGGCCACTCCGCCGGTTATATTAAGGATAAGGGATTTCGCTCCGCCCGAAGCGATGCGCCAGTTGAAATAGATATTTCCGTCGTTTGCGGCTCCGGTGAGATCGACCGTCCTGTTAAGCGAGGTCACCTCGCCGCCATATACAGCATTCGCCTGGACGCTGAATCCGGAACCGTGCGGTGCCGTATTCTGGAGATACCAGCTCGAGCTCTCATAATTGGCGTAATCTCCCGAGACGGGCATCGGCAGGCTGGAATATTCGAACGACTTACTCCTTATCTCTTCTACTACAACATCGTCGACCCATGCCAAACCCTTGGCCTCTCCGGAGAGCGTCTGGCTCCTGTCGTACACCCATCTTAATGAATGGACGCCTGCCGCATAACCTGAAAAGTCCACTGTAACCTGGCGCCACAATCCGTCAGCAGCCATAGGCTCGGTCAGATCGTTGGTCAGGTTACCGTCAATATATAGACGCATCTTATCGCCTGAAAGAGCCCCATCACCCGCCTTCCACCAGAAGCTGACGCGCGGGTTATGCGAGCCGATCGTCACATTCTTTTCGATGAACGAGCTCTCTGTCGCGTTTACGAGGCCGGATTGCACCGCAAAACCGTCGGCACCATGAGAATCGCCTAATTGCACATACCATCTCCCGCTAGAGCTGGTTAGGTACGATCCGCCAAGGGTCGTAAGATCGTAGGTAACCGAAGTTATGTCCCTGGAAAGGCTTATGGTCCCGTTCGTTCCGGTGGTTATAAGGTATCTGACAGGGGTCGGATCTTCTATGATAACGTAGCTGTTGGCGTTCTGGGCGGTCCACTGGCCGCGGTTGTTGGTGAATACATAAGCCCCGCCTACATCGGTAATGGTGTAGTAACTCCTCGCTTCTTCTGTATAGGAGAATCTGGTATTATCGAACGTCGAATCGTCTCCGGAAGAGTCATGCATGGCTATTCCTACGCGTCCGTCTCCGGACAGAGGCGTCGCGTCCGTATATTCGGCCGAATACGTGGGGGCGCCCGCCTCATCGATACGCTTGAAGTAGGCCTTTATTGTGCCTCCCTCGACTTTCATTATTATTCTGTAAAGATGGTCTCCGATAAGGCCGGCCTGGTCGGTCTGGGATAGATGCGTCGTTATCTCGCTGCCGCCGTCCCTTGTGATCTTATCGAACCATATCTTCTGGTTATAGACGTCGAACTTTACCTCGTAATAAGAATAATGTGTAGCATCGGTATACTGGTAACGGCCGATCAGAGACGCGTAATTCGGGAAACCCGAAGTGATATAAGCGTCCGCCGCCATTGTGAAGTCGCCCGCCGTATGAGAGCCCTGCGATATACTGATCGCCCTATTGTCATTTGTAGCCCTGTACTTCCCACCCGTTGCCGACCAGGTGCCAAGGGTCCCGGTCCAGCCGTCGGCGAGGTCATCGGAGAAATCATCGTCCGTCCTGTTATAGGCAGGCGCCCTTATAGTTACTGCTTTTTCCGAGCCGGCCATAGATGATATCGGCGAAGGCGTCAGGAATATCCCATCCGCGGCCGTAAGACCTTTATATGTGATCGTATACTCTCTCAGGCCTATCACGACCTTCCCCGAGGCCTCAAGAGCAGGCGGCTCAATAGGATCGTCCATATTCTGGAACTTCAGGCCGTTCTGGTTAGCCGATACGGAGTAATAGAGATACTTTCCGGCTGAAGCCTTCCATATCTGTACCACCCCGAATTCTGTCGGTACGGCTTCTATCGCCATCTCCTCGAGCATGAGCCCGGTCGGCTCGCGGTTTATCTTGTACCTTATGCCCTTTATCCATACGGTGCCGGATTCTTCCGTATACGGCGTATTGGTCGACTTATCGGTAAATACGTAATTTCCGAAATCATCCGTCGTTATATCGTAGTATGAGGTTTCGGCGCCTATATTTATGGACATCGCCTCACCGGGCAGCCATACGCTGTGTATCAGGTCCTGCTTGAGGAGCGCTATCGAGCCGGTAGCCGGACTCTCGTAAATATAGTAGTCCGTACCATCTACGTTGATGCGCCGGGTCTCGCCGATCGTTGTCGCCGTCTCGGTGAAAGGCGCGGTATCCTGCATCCTGCCGAAAGTGTAAGTGCCGTCACCGTTATCTATTATGAGGTACTCCTTGCTCAGTATCAGGTCGCTCCCTTCGAGCTTTACAGTATACCTTACGCCATCCAGGGTAATTATGGAGTCCAGCCCTATGACCTCCGACTCGATCTCGTTCGCTGTGTTGGTAAAGCGGTATCTGCCTGTCAGGGTATCGCGCGACACCTCATATCTTCTCTTTTCGCGGCTCATGCCTTCAAACCTGACCGCGGTTGCGCCTTCGATATATCCCAGGGTGATCGGCGTGCCGGATCCCGGACCTGTACCCGGCCCTTCACGTATGATGACGATATTGCCTTCAACGAACGTTACATTATAGGTAACTCCATCCAGCGTCACCTTATCGCTTACTACATCCTTCGACTCGAACTGGTCGGATATATTTATGAACCTGATGATCTGGTTCTCTATCACGATCCTGTAGTTCCTCGATTGCGGAGAATTGCCCGCGAGCGTAACCTCAGGCGGATTGGCGTCCACATCCGCGACGTTCAGCGTCGCGGCGTTAATGAATATCCTGTGCGGCGTGGATGACTCCACTATCTTATCGACCATGCTCAAAGTGATTGTGTCGTTCTCGCCGTATATGATATCGTAAACTATATTGTCGAGAGTGACTTTTGTCGAACCCCTGGGCACGGTCACAGCCTCATTTCCGTCATAAAGCCTGAACGTGCCGTCCGAGAATCTGGTTATCGTGTAAAGCTTGCCGGCCACATCGAGAGTCGTCTCATAGAGAAGCTTCGCCTCCGTAACGATCTCCTTCAGCAGTACAGCGTTCGTGGAGCGCTTCGCCTCTACCAGCTGATACAGGACGCCGTTCATCGTAAACTCTTTGGTGGCGGTCGTATCGATAGTCCTCGACTCGAACGAGGAGTCCTTCTTCCAGGTGAACCTAAGAACGGTGTCGGAGAGCCACTTGACTGTGTACTCGGCGCCATTGGCTTCAAGTACGCGGTCGCCGCTCGATAGACTGCCGGCTATCTCGAGAAGCTTGAATCCGGCATCCGTATCTATCTCGTACGTCCTGGTTACTATCTGTATCCTGCCCGCCGATTCCGGATACTCGGTCTTTCCATCCGAGACTATCCACTTGTCTATGCCCGGCGTATCATCGAAATAGTAATAGTACATCACGCCTCCCAGCATGAAGGCGCCCTTAAGCTTAAAGCTGCCGGTCACGGTCTCATCGTAACCTATCGATGTCTTCGCCGCTTCCGGCGTCGCGCCTTTCAACTGCTGCAGTATCGCAAGGTCGCTCGCAGTTCCGGAATTGTCGACAACGAGATCGTTGTTAAGGTCCGCGAACCTGGCTATATGCTTCTGGACAAATACATCCTTTACCTCTACCGACATCTCACCCGTGACGGCGGCCGAGTCGCTCATGACCCAGGCCATCTTTATCTCATGTTTACCCTTATTGAGGACGAGCGCCAGACTGCCAAGTTCATCCTTGGATGCGGACGGCCATAGGTTGAATGAGCCTTTATAGAGGCCGTCGACCCATACATCGAATATATAGCTCACCTTACTGGCAAGCACCTCCGGCTCCTTCATACCCTCGAATGTCCTGGCTATGATGCCGATATCGTAGAGGTCCTCCTGCTGTATATCCACAAGGTAGTTGAACTCGTTATGAGAGAACTTGCGCGTCTTGTCATCGAATAGGCGCGCGAATCCTTCGAAGTTATCCTTCCTCTCGCTGGACTCGGACTCATACTCTCTGGCGTAGAGACTGGCCCCGTCCGCATAGAATCCGTATGTGTCCTGAGCGCTCACATAAGCTCCATAACCGTCATCGAGCGAATACGAATGCTTCGGATCGTTCTCATTCGCAAATAACGTAGCTATCTTATCGTCTACCCTGATGGCTGTCACATCCCGGCTCTCCACGGCGGTCTCTTCCAGGGATATCTTACCGTCAACTAGCCTTACGCCGTATACGACGCCGTCATCGAGCTTGACCGTATTTGTGGCAGGATCGGTCCTGTAGGTCTTCTGGACGCCTCCGACCATCGTCGATATCAGGTATTCGTTGGCCTTCATTCCGTCCTTTGAAGGCGTTGCGTCGCGCACTATGTAGAGCTTGTCGCTTGTAGATACCTTTATGGCGTATGCGTCCGTCGTCTTTGTGGTGGGGAGCCTCAACATTATCTTCTGGGTCATTACATCCATCACTATCTCGTATCGCCTGCCCTTTATCACAACATTCGACTTGTAGATGTTATTGACCGCCGCTTTCGCTTCCGAGATGTAAGGATCTTCCGCGTCATTGTACTTGAATTCGACCCAATATCCGCCCGCTCCCTGATTTATGGAGACCTTGAAGTACGTGCCCTGGAATACCGTTCCTTTGGAGGGTTCCGGTATGGAGAACTCGAAGTCGCTCGATATGAGCTTGGGTTCGTTGTTATCCATGATTATCTCTAATGTATATCCTCCGATCGTCACATACTCCTTTGTGTCCACGAAATAGCTCTCCTGGGTATCCATCTCGTTGAATATATTCGTTATTATGTGTGTAGGCTTCGCCAGGCGCTTCTGGATCTGGTAATAGTTACCGTTCATCTCGAAGACCTTGGTATTCGCCTGGAGCGTCGACGACTCCTTATCGGCCTTTACGAGCTTATCGAACTCTCCCGCCGAGGTCACCAACTCGTACTTCACCCCGTCTATATCTACATAGACCTTCGGGCCGTCGACATAGCTGGTGTACTTCCTGGCGTATGGCTTATAGGCCTCCTGAACGGTGAATACCCCGGTCGTGCCGTTCTTCCTTACTACAAATGACCTGTCTCCAAGCTTGGCATCGGAAGCAACGAAGCTGTTTATCCTGTCGTAGACAATGCTCACCTTGCCCGGATCGCTCGTCTCCCTCACCACTTCGAACGTGAGTCCATCCCTGAATGTCACCGTGCCCGTGAACGGGTTAGAATCGTACTTTTCGGGATAATATGAGCCGCCGTTGATCGGATTACCGCCGTCATCCATGGTGTCTTTATAGTGCCAGGTCTCGTTCAGGAACTCATCATGGCCCACATCGACCGAATATGTGCCGACCCTGGAACCAATACGGAAGAATTCACCGTTAAGCTCGATACCGTCTCCCGAACGCGCGCTGTCCGGTATCAGCTCAAATTCGGCGGCCACTATCTGGTTATCCCCGGGCCTTCTCCTTATAGTCACTTTGTAGCGCTTGCCGTTGAAGACCGCGATATTTTCGCCCTTCTTCACGGAAACCGTTACGTAGTCGGAAAGATTGGCGAAACTCTGTGTGGGATCTATGGCATCGTAGGCAATATACAGGTTGTCGCTTCCATCCTTGAAGATATCGTAATGGACTACGCCTATCTTGACCGTGCTTACATAATCGGTAGGTATGCCCGTCTCACCGCCAGCCTCGGTCTTTATCATACCTTCCCTTGAACGTTCGACGCCGCCTATCTTGGTCGCGACCGTGTATCTGACGCGCCGTTCCGTATAGGTATCGTAGTCCGGGTATGCCTTCGGCAGCTCTTTCCTCTCGAGCTTCTTCTTCCCCTCTTCATTCAACTCCGCCAGTATCACAAGATCCGGGTCCTCGGCCGTAAAACGGAATGTCTCCACCGACTCGCTCATGTTGCGCCCTTCAGTGAGTACTATCTCGCCGCTGAACTCCTCGATGGCTATGGAGTAGGCCGAGCCGTCTATCTCCACCTCCCATTTCCCGGTCTGGCCGGTCACCGGCCTCGACTCTATCGGGCTGGCATACGAAGGATGGTAGAATTTGAAGTAGTACCTGTCGGCGCCTTCCGGAGGGGTCGTATCGGGGTGAACGGCCCTCACCACCCTGAAAACCTTGCCGCTTGCCAGGACCGTCTTGCCCGTAGTCTGCAGGCTGTCGAGCGAAGCAGATCTCGATACAGGTTCGTTATATCCGTATGTACCCACGGCATTATTGAACGGTATCTCTTTTACGATCTCTATCGCGTTCGAATTCGGGTGCTGTATTATCCTGTATGTATATGGCAACCCGGCCTTATCTATATTGTAGAAGTCATAAAGCTCGAAGGTCTCTCTCGGGAAGACGCTCCCCATCACGTACTCGTAACCTGTCTTCACCTTAAGCGCGGCGTTCCCGCGCAGCGCGTTGACGCTGTATGTTTGGAAGCCAACGGTGACGGCATCTTTGCCGAGCATATTGTAGTGGTCCTTTACATACTTCTTCATATAGGCCTCGAGGGCCGCGATGTCGTAAGTGGGATCCACTACGGCGAAGATATCCTCCGCCTGGCCGTCTACGGTGAAGGAATAACCGGCGATCGCGGTCTTATTGGCGTCTTCATACTTATAGTCGTACTTTGCCACAAGCTCGGGCTTTCCGTTATTACGGCTGAATGTATACTCTTTCCCGTCTATTACTACGCCCTCCTTCATATACGATGAGACCCTCTCCTGCTTCTTCCTGTCGGCTATGACGTAGTCGTACTCGTCATTATTGAATACGGGAGGCATTATCCTGTCGGATTCATTCTGTATATAGTAAGCAAGCGCCTTTGGCATATATTCCGCGAAGTTTATGCCGCCGTATATTGACGCATCCGCTCCGTAAGCGTAATCGACATAGCGCGGATCGAGCATCAGCATGTCGAAGTTGCGCCTCATATCACCCGCGAAACCGCTCCTTGTATTGCCGCCGTACCACATGTTGAATAGCTGCAATGCGTCGTACTTGGTGAGCCCGGTGGCGTCTCCCAACGATTGGCCGAGGGATTCCGAATACTGCGTTGTATAGGGATCGAGGCCGTAAATGCTCTTGAACTGGTCTATACTCGAGACGACCCCGAGGAGCCCTATATAATCTACCGCCTCGACCTCCGAATAGGTCTCCCTCAGCGTTACCTGCCCTGCGGTCTCCTTGACATCGTAGTAGACGGAACCGAGCCTGACCTGCTTATATGTGCTGACGACTGTCCCATCCGAAAGTTTCTTCAGGTTCCATGTGCCGTCCTGATTCTCGATGACCTCGAAATCGACATCATCCCTGCCCGGCGTGACCAGCGTTATCAGGTTCGGCGTATCGGTAGAACCCTCTTCCTTGACCTTCGTTATGCTCGATGAGTGGAGTTCCGATAGCTTCGCGGTCCATATGCCAGCCAGGTCTCCCTGTATCGTTATCCCATACCTCCTGCCGTCGATCGTCACGGAATTCGTTATCGAGTCCGAAGTATATACGTTGAACCCGTCCCTGAACTCGTACTCGCCCTTTCCATTCACCAGGTACTTGAAGCCGCGAGCGCCCGTGATATCGAGCGATCCGTCTTCCAGTTTTCTGCCGATGACGAGTCTCTGCTCATTTGCCGTAGATATATCCTCCGACTCGAAATGCTCCTGGGCAATGAGTATGCCTGTCTGGGTCTTGATCACGTCATATCTGATCTCGCCTATATCTATCTTCTGGAAGACTGGCGAATCGTTTACCTCCTGCCTATTTGCCTTTGCGTCCTCTTCCAGCGACAGGAACCTCACCTTCTGCTTCACCTCGGTCTTTATCTTGACCTTGGGCACGAACCTCATCTCGTACTTGCCGGACTGGCCGAAGACGCCGATGGAACCCACATCGACCGCGGCTATCCTGGCATCGAACGGATGCTCCGCAAGATACTTAGAGCGCTTCCTGATCAGCTCGAGTTGCTGAGATGGGCTCACGCCTATCTGCGTCATATTCAGGTCGACGATGTCGCCGCCAAAGGCCAGTTTCACACGCCTTTCGCCCGCATGGCCTCCCAGATACTGCTGATCGTCATTGGGGTTATCCGGCGTATTATTGACGTCGAGCATCGCCATATGCGGGCCGAGGTCGTACATGTACGCGGCATATGTCTCGCCTTCGGAATAGAAGGTGTACTCCGGCTCACCGCCGACCGACGTCACCTTCTCCTTTATATAGAATAGCCTTGTCTTGCCGGTCGTTGTATCGGTCAACTCTATGGCGCTTGCGTATACCTCGGAGGGATACCCCTCTACGCCGACCGAGAACTCAGGCAGGTCAATGATAAAACGGTTCTTCTCGAACGAGAAGTGTTCATAATCATCACCGACCTTCACCGATACGCCGTTCGGCACATCCCTGTTCTTGAAGATAACGCCGTCCTTCGACAGGGTGAAACTCGGCAGATAGACCCACTTTCCGAGCGTCTCATCATAGAACTTGTCCGTCTCGTATGCGAGCTCGAACTCTACGTCTCCTATGTTTACTATGTTGGCGGCCGCGGTCGCGTCCAGGGCGAAGGTCGACATGTCGAGACTCTCCAGGTAGTCGAGCTGTTCCACATGCGCGGTACCCGCAGCCGTGCCATCGGTTATCTTATATCGCCTGCCCTCAAGGGTTACTATGCCGTTCGCATCGGTGAAATCGAGCTCATCGCGCTTCGTTTGGGCATCGTACCAGCCCAGTTCATAGATCGGATAGCCGGAATTATTGAGCACCTTCCTTATGACATATGAATTATCGCCTATCGTTATGGCGTTCTTTGTGCCGGCATGCAGATCGTAGTTGGGGTCTTCCGCATTGGCCTCGTCCCCGGACATTATGAGCGAGAGCGTATCGGATGTGGAGTTGTACAGGACATCATATTCCATCTTGATATGCAGTCTGTTATTGGAAAGGTCGGAGGTGTCTACCAGATACGCCGTATCGCCTATCTTCACCTTTTGGAGGCCGTCCTCCGCGTCAATATACGTCTCGCGTGAGACCCCGTCCAGGTCCTTGAACCTGTAGGTGTTCGGATTTCCCGTATGCGGTATCGTGAAGATATCTGTTGCGTCGAAGATCCTCAGGATGGCCTTCAGATCGGTCTTCTGGATCGTTATCGTCTCCGACGGCGAGATGAACTTGATCGTGCCGCCCGTTGTGTCTATTCTATAAGATAGCCCGGTACCCACTATCGTGATGAACCTGCCTATCTCGGTATCGCGGTCAACGAACGCCTCGACAAGGCGCGGATACCCGCCCATGACCTCTACCTTATAGGTCACGCCTTCCAGGACCACCTTTTCGTAAAGATCCGTATCTATGTAGCTCTCTATCGGCTCGGACTGGTAGAAGAAGGTGTGCGGGTGGCTTGGATCGGCCGTATCGATCGCCGAGTAGACCTTTCCGCCCATAGCCCCGACCTTGACCAGGAACGCCCTTACGGAGCGCTTCGCCGGATCGCTCTCCTGCTCCAGCTCTATTGCCTGCGTGGAAACCTCACGTGACACTTTATACATCCTGCCGTCCATGCTTATCCTGGCCGTCCCGTCGTCTATAGAAGCGGAGTCTTCGACGATTCCGACAACGATGCCGCTCGGATAAACTGCAAATATCACCCTCCCGTCCTCCCTCTCCGAGACCACATAGGTCTTTTCGTCCATCTGCAGTACCTGAGCCGTCGCAAGCGTCTCTTTATGCTTACTCAGGGTGACATCCCCGAACTCATCCACGGATATATCGAAGAGCGTTCCCTTTATGGCCGCGAGTTCCTCGTCCGAAAGCTTATCGATCTCCTGGACCGTCTGGAGTATGTACTCTCCGATCCTGACGGTCTTCTTCGCTTCATCTGAATAGTATTTATGGACGCCGTCGAAGAATGCGTAGCGGTTGCCTTCGATCGTCACCTCGTAGTTCTTGCCGGCGAGCTCTATGACCTTTCCGCTTACGGCTTCAATGGAACTGCCCGACGCGATGAGCCTGGTATTGCCGTTACCGTCCGTCACTACGTTATAGCGTATACCGGCCGTCACTCCCTGGCCATTGTCGAAGTCGATGACTACCGTACCGTCCGCATCCTCCGTGTAGAGCTTGCCCCCTACGGAGAACTCCCTCTTATCCCCTACATTGACTGGCTCTTTCACGAATACCATATACGACGCCTTATCGAATGCGTTCGAATCGGCGAGCGTATAATCCCTTCCTGTAAGCCTTACCTCGCCGTCTGTATCCTTGATCGAATAGGTTATGCCGTCTATCGTGACCGTATTGGAGAGCCGATCGCTCTTGATGAAGGTGTCGTGCTCGAACTTCTCCTTAAGGGCGTCCAGCATATTCCTGTAGGTCGCGTCAGTCGGGTCGAATCCGGCATCGGCCATTATCTGCGCGAAGTCGGGCAGTTCCGCGGGACGGAATATGTAACGCGATCCTTCCCTGACCACAACAAGGACGTCCGACTTTATCGATATCCTGCCGAGCGATCCGGGCACCTCCGGCGCCGCGCCGAGCCATCTCGATGATATGAGCTGGCCGTTCCCTATCTTCGTGAGCCCAAGCTCCGCTATCTTATGAGTGGCGGCCTCGCTCTTTACTACATCGCCGCTGTCTTTTAATACTATCTTCCAGGTGTCGGTAAGGTCCTGTATCTCTATCTTGTAGGCCGCGTTGTCCAGCGTCACGCTCTTCAGGTCAAAGGATGAATCCGTGTAGGCGCCCTCAAGGCGCATAGTCGCTCCGGTCCCCGTGAACTCCGTGAACCTGAGGACATTATGCGCGAAACCGTTAGGATCCAGGACCGTCTGGTATCTGACTATATACTGCTTGAACCCGTCTACCTTGATGGCCTGTATATTCTCCGTAGAGTCGAGCCTCTCTTCAAGCGTCACGCGTCCGGTCGCGTCCACAATGACATTGTACTTTACGCCGTTTATCTGGATAAAGTTGATCGCCCCGGACGAAGGCACCTGGCGGATGGATGCGCCGAGGGCTTCTATCAACTTCGCCTGGTCCGCGTCGTCCACGTCGCCGTCCTGGTCTATGTCTCCGACCAGCCTCTGCCTGAATATGAACTGGTCCTTTCCGCTCACTAGCGAATAGTCGACCTGATAGACCTTCCCGTTTATCAGTACGATGCTGGAATTCTTAAGCGATTTATATGTGTTGACGCCGTCGGATACTACGATCTGGCGGTTCGCCGCGTCATAGCCTACGGAATATACCTTCTCCTCTCCCGAAGCGTCCTCCAGGACCACCACTTCCCTGTTCGCCATATCTACGGAGCGGCTCTGTTCGAGCGCGGTGCCGTCCTTGGTAAGCACTACGGTGTGTTTGATCGTATCCTCCGTTATCTGCCAGAGCACTCCGGAGAGGTATACGTAGTCCGTTCCGTCTATAAGCTGGCTCGTAACCTGGTCTCCTGTCGTCTGGTCCTTAAAGGTATAGGACCCGTCGTTCGCATTCTTCGCAATCTGGTAGTTCCTTATCCCGTCCTTCGTCTCGAGCTGTGTCGTGCCGACGGCTACTTCCCTGGATTCCACATAGAGTTTCTTTAATGAGATATCCTTTGTCCCTTCGGTCTCGATGATCTGGTAATATACAGATCCGATTTTCACCGTCATATCCTCGCCCGCCACGTATGTCCTGTTGGGCTCATCGAGTTTGACGAACGAATATATCCCCGTCGTCTTCGCTATCATCACGCCGATCTGGTTCGGCCCGACCGTGAGGACCTGGTCGTACTTCGTCTCCTGCTGCCACGCTATCTTCTCGAGGACAAGCTTCCACGAGTTGACGAGCTGGAAGACCTCCTTGACCGTATTGACATATTCGACATCCATCTTGCGTATCCCAAGCCCCCTGGCAATGGCCATGGCATCGGATATACCGACCTCGTCGAAGTAGTCGATCACGCCGGGTGTCGTGGTATCCGCGGATTCCATATAGGCCAGCACCGCCCCGGCCTGCTTGATCTCGATAAGGCCGGCCCTTAAGACCATCCTCCCTACGCCGTCAACGCCTATAAGGTATTCATGAGGAACGCCGGAGCGGTCCGCTATAATCACCTTACCTGTCGAAGGATCGCTATAGATATCGCTCTGGGCCTGCGCGGGTATCTCGGAAGCCTTGACGTAGAAGGGCTTGAATATGTACCTGTTCTCGAGCTTGTTGTAGATTATCTTAAAATGCCTGTCATTCACCGTGATCACATTATCGCCCGTCTTGAACTGTATGTAATACGGCGACAGCGGGCTCAATAGCTCGTTCCATTTCTCGAACTTCTCCCTTAACCTTTCCGATTCCGCTATCTCGGATACCCTGTCGGGATCGCGCGAGGCGCTTATGTGGCCGCTCGAGTCGATGTCGAGCGCCTCTCTCATGCCGTATATCTTCTCGAACTGGGCTATGTCGAGGGCGTTCACCACTCCGTCATGTCCGTAGAGCCTGAAGTTTCCGTCCGCCCTCTGCGTAAGGTCCGCGCCGGTCGCAAGGTCCGCCTTCCTTATAAACGCCAGGTCCTGCACTATCGTGCCCTTGGATATGAAGGTTATAAGGTCGGCTATGGCAAAGGCGTCCTCGCGTGTAAAGACCCCGTCGCCGTCCAGATCCATCCTGTCATCCTCGGCCTCCGCCCTCACCCCGTACCAGCCGCTCGCCCTTTCGCCCGTGCCGAGCATATCGCGCAGCATGTAGTAGTAGGCCTGGTCGGACGGGACGTACTGCCTGAATTCGAACCCGGCCGCGTTAGAGCGGTCGCCGTCGTACTTGCCGTTCGCCATATCGAGCTTTCCGTTACCGTTTACATCCTCACCCGTCTGCATATCACCGTCTCCGTTCACGTCTTCGGAGGCATCGTAGAAGGTCTCTCCCTCATCATAGGTTCCGTTACCGTTCTCATCGAAGAAGTATTCGGTCATATGGTTATACGTCGACTTCCTTACATAGTAGCCGGCCTGTATGAAGCCGCTGTAGTCGAAGTCCGCCTCTCTTAGATCGTCTATCTTCTTATCCTCGAACGCCCAATCGAGCCTGCCGTTGGAGTTCAGGTCCTCGCCCGGATCCATAACTCCGTTATCATTTATATCCTCGGACTGTCTCACGCCGAACTTGAAGTACTCGTAGAGCATGAGCCAGGCCCTGAAGTCCTGGTTATCTATCTTATTGTCGCCGTATACGTTGATAGCGGAGCGGACCGCCTTCGAGAGGAGCTCATAATCGAAGCCATTAACGATTTCATCCCTGTTGATGTCGCAGGCCTCTATCTCCCGGCTCGATATGGCGCTCGTCTGTAAGAGAAGCCTCAGCATCCTCTTCATCTCGTCCATCTCATTTGGAGTGATCGTGCCGTTATCATCCCTGTCGAGGTCCTTGAAGTTGAATATTCCGGATAGGACCTCCAGCATCTCGTCCCTTCCGACCGTTCCGTCCCCGTTCAAATCGAGTTCGCGGGAAGAGAATAGTTTTTCGAGCTCTCCCTTTATCTTGTCCATGTCGAGGCTCGTGTACTCACCCTCATACGTGCGCGGCCTCTCCGGCTTGATGCCGAGCGCGGATACGAATGCCGCGAGGAGCTCGGTATTCTTCTCCGGAGTCTGGGAGAATATCTTGGAACGGAGCGTCGACACTATCTTCTCGAGCCTCTGGCGGAATCCGCCCGCGACTCCATCCTGGCCGGTCGCGAGCCCCAGGTACGACACCATACCTTCGAGTGCCTTTATCGCTTGAGCGGCAAAGGTATTGCGGAATGTCTCCCACTGGTCGTACAGGTCGAACGATTCTCCGAACGTGCTCACGGCGGTGGCGATTATGCCATCGAGCGAATAGATCTTTTTCTTTATCTCCTTGGCGGTCAATATCCTCTTCTGGATATCGTAGAGGCCTTCCTTGTCGCGCATATCGATATAGCCGTCCTTATTGACATCCGTCGCAAAGCGCTGGACGAGCCTCAGGATATCCATGTCCTCTATGGCAACCCTCCCGTCCATATCGACGTCGGCCAGACCCTTTTCGTATATTCGGATATTCTCGCCTATATCGAGCTGCCTCATGGCCCGCTGGATAAGGTACAGATCGTCGTCGTTCACAAGCCCGTCGCCATTGATATCGGAATCGGGCGACAAAAGGTCGGCGTCCGGAATGTATTTCTCTATATCCATGTAAATATTAAGATATCCTTCCGGCTTCGGCGTGGGAAGGTTCTTGCCCTCCACTATCAGGTCGTGTATGACGGTCTCGTCGACTTCGGCGCGGTCGATCATCCTCCTGAAGGCCTCGAATATGCTCTTCGGATACTGGGTTATCGGTTCCATATCCCCTATCTTAGGCGCATCCGGCCCTACATCGTTCTGTATCACGAAGTTTGCCCTCTCGATGTCCTCGCGCTTGATGGCTATATTGAGGCCGCGGTACTTATCTATCATCAGGCTATCTATGAAACGGACGAGCCCGTCGTCCCTGAACGACATCATGTTGGAGCGGGCCTTCTGGATCACCGCGAGGTCGCGTTCGTCTATCACCATGTCATTATTGACGTCGCGGATATCAAACTCGTAAGGATTGAGCACGGTCTGTCCGAAATACGTCACGCTGTCATCCAGCATGTTCGCCTCTTCGTAGACCGCGTATGTGGCTATGTTCTCGGCTATCGTGCGAATGAGGTTGAGATCCTTCCTGTCGAAGAAGCCGCTCGCGTCTATATCGTAATAAGAGGTATCCCGTATTATGAGGGCGTCCCTGAATACGTCCACATCATCCCCGGTGATCCTGTTATTGGCGCTATTGTCCAGGTTCGCCTTCAGATACCTATTGAGGCCTTCCGCCTTGTTGCCGGTTAGCTCTTCCTGGACTATTACCTGCATCGCCCCGAGCGGATCGGCGGCATCGGTGAGGGAGTTCATGTTCCTGGCATATTCGGTCAGTTTCATGAAATCATTTACAAGCTCCATGTCGGTCACCCCGTCCAGAGGGCCGCCCTGGTCCTGGGACATATCGTTGTATACGAAATCTCCGTCTATGTCCCTGTATCCCTTTATGATAGCCACTATCAGCTCCGGATCGTCGGAATCGAGAGCGCCGTCTCCGTTCAAGTCGAACTTCTTCATCATCTCAAAATCGGGGATGCGATCGGCGTCGATCTCGTCGCGTACCTGGCCGAAGACGGCCCTGTCGGCTCCGGTAATGAACCCATCTTCATTAAGATCGAGCATCCTTAAGCTAGAGCCGTTGAAGTGTATGTTCATAAGGTCCGAGTCGAGATCATTCACCCTGCCGTCCTTGTTGAAGTCCGCCTTTTTGATAAGCTCGGGCGAGATATCGATGGCCTGCATCTTCTTGTTGAAGTCCGCGACGATATCCTTCATGCGCTCGAGATCCGACTTCTTCCCGTCATTCGGGTCGAGGGCATAGGTTATCTTTCCGTCGTTATCCACATCCACAACGTCCTTCATCGCCTCTTCGAATTTGAGGAGCGCTTCCTCTATTAAGTTATTAACAGCGGTGATCTCGCGCGATGCCGCACCCATGCGGGATGCGAACATGGCCATGTCAGAGGTGTCCAACCATCCCTCACCGGTCACGTCTATTTCGCCAAGTTCATCCTTGGTAACTATAAGCCCGTCAATATAGTCGGACATCAGCCTTACCAGGTCGTTCTTCTCGGTATCGGTGAGAACCATGTCCTGGTCCCTATCTGCTATCTCAAATACCTTGAGGCCCCCCTCTATCAGCCTCTTATCGGCTTCCGTCACCTTCTTATCCTGGTTCACATCCGCGCGCTTCACTATCTCATCCGTAATGCCGCTCGATCGGAACTTGATCACCTGCTCTATCGCCTTTATGTCGTCCGCGTTCACTCCTCCCTTGCCGTTCACATCCACATACCATCTGAATGTCCTGTCGAGCTCATCCGAATCCGCGCTATTGACGAAACCGTCGTTATTGAAATCATAACGGTCATATTCGGCCCTTGTCAGGAACTTCCCGGCCTTCGCCTTGTTGAAGAGGCTTACGGCCATCGTATGGTCCTGTATGTCGATATCGGCGTCATGGTCTATGTCGCCGTAGAGGTAACCGTTCGTCCTGTATCCAGCCATCTCCTTGGCCGCAGCGATGTCCGCAGGATCCGTAAGCGTAGCGAAGAAGTCCGCCCACTTCTTGATCTCGGCTATATCATCCGATGTCAGGGTCCCGCCGTCGTCCATGTCCGCCCTCATCCACATCTCCGGGGCTATCACCGCGTCGACTTCGGTATAGGCAAGCGCCAGGTTAGTCCTCATCGTAGCGAGGTTCGCGAGGTCGGTCAGCGCCTCAGCCCTGCCGTCGCCGTTCACATCCGCCTCCGGATACTTGGAGATGGCATAGGCGAGCGCGTCTATATCCCGCGTATCCACGAAGCCGTCCGCTTTTCCGTCGGCGTCGAAGTTGAGGTCCGCGCGTATCTCCCATTCGGGGGTGTATGCGACATCGAAACCGTATATTGCGCCGACCGTGAAGGCATCCCTCCAGTCGAACTTCCCATCCTTATTCACATCCTTCATATTATTAAGCCCGTCGGTCGCTATGGCTAGGTCCTTTGACGTTATCTTTCCGTCTTTATCGAGATCTATCGTATCGAAGCTTCGTATCTTATCCTCGAGCCTTACAGCCTCTTTTATTGCGTTCAGGTCGGCGATATCTACCGTGGCATCTTTGTTCACGTTGAAGTAGAGACGATCATTATCGTTTACCTTCAGGTCGCCGGTGAAGTCCGACCTGGCTATATCCGATATTATGCCCTTGTCATTGCCCAGTATATTGGCGAAGCGGTCTATCGCGCCTACGATGTAATAGTCTTCCGCGTCAACATTTCCGTCGTCGTTCAGATCTATGTCGAGGAGCCTTCGGCTTATGACATCCTTTATAGACGCCACGCTCCTCACCTCGACGTCATCGAATGCGACATTGGCTCCGCTGGCGACCACCAGCCCTACCATGCCCTTCACGAGGCTTGAATCCCTGGCCGTGAAGAGCTCGGTCGAATTGGCCGATACCGTGAACTCTTCTCCGATGGCCTTGACCGAGAGAGTATAAGTTCCGGACCACATCCAGGCAAGCCTCTCGGGGAGTTCCGCCTGGCCTACAAGGACGCTATCCTGGCCGTTAACGACCTTCCTCAACTCGACCTTCTTGGACTTCATATCAACGGAAACTTCATAGTAGTTCTTCGGCGCCGTTCCCGCCTCGGCCTTATCTGCCCTGAATATGATACCCGCCCTGCCCTGTTCGCCGCCTTCGAACTTTATCTTGGCAGACATGGTAAGGTTATATACCTCTTCGGTCTTGTCATTCATCGTTATGGAGATAGGCCTCTCAACGGCATCCGATACTCCGTCGCCGTCCGAATCTCTTGCTGTGGCCTGCGGACGGGAGTTCTTGTCAAACGGATTGGTTCCCTTATCCGCCTCCTCGCCGTCCGAGAATCCGTCGCGATCCGAGTCCTCCGCCAGGATGCTTTCGGGATGCGAGAACCTTGAGAACTGGTCGGTCCTCTTCCTCTCCTCTTCGCCTTCAGAGAAACCGTCGCCGTCCTTGTCCGCGTCCATCCTGTCATAGAGGCCGTCCTTGTCTATATCGATCAATCCGCCCGCCATCGCCTGGCCCGCAAAGCCAAGCTCTATGGCGTTTACTACGACATCGTGAATATATTCATCGGCGCCGAGCCCGGTCGTATCCATATCGGTCATGCGCGTCCTCTTCCATGTCCCGACCGCGTTGTTAAGCGCCGCCTTAATGGTCACGGCACGGTCTGATGCGAGCGCCGCAGGAGCTATCTCTTCCGATATTAACGCTCCGATGAGCTCTGGTGAATACGAGCTCGATGAAACCATGTCCCTTACCGCGCCTCTAAACTGCGCGTTCGTCATATTCGAATCACTCATCGCGGCTATCGCGTCCGCAAGCTCATTATCGGAACCCGCCATGGCGATGAACGCGGCCTTGATATCCCCGCCCGATAGATCTGTCTCGGTCTCCGCTATCTTCTTTACCACGAGGGCGCTTGCGATCCCCGCACCTGCCTTTGAGGCAAAATCTGATATCACTTGTCCGACCGTCACATTCTCCATACCGTCTATTATCGCAACGAGGGCCTGGTCGCTTCCTGCCAGCGTCATAAGTATCGCCTTTAAACCGGCGGCGGTAACACCCTCTGGAACCGTAAGCTCTCTGCCGGTCCTTACCTTGACGACCGCCGAGAATACCTTTTCGGCGCCCAGTATACCGATAAGCGCCTTCATCGAATCTACGGTCGCGGTAACCGGTATTGTAGCGTCGTTAATGAGCCTGGTCTTCTCCTGGTCTTGCTCAACCAGCCTCTTCAGCGCGAGCTTGATATCGCCCTTTGCGAGATCTACCCTCCCCGACTCCACAGCCTGTATGAACAATGATGTCCTTCTATCCTTGCCGGCCTTGCGGCTGAATAACCTCATGAATTCATCCCTGGAGACCGTATCTATGCCGTCTACGACCGCCGCGAGGGCCTGATTGCCCGGCGCGAGGGCCTTGATAGCGGTCTTGAGGTCGGTTACCGTGGTATCGGCGCCGATGATCACTTCACCGCCTCCTGTCACAACGCTCACGACGCTTAAGAAGACCGTGACGAGCCCGAGTATGTCGATAAGTCCCTGTATGGAATCTTCCGTGGCCTTGGCAAGGACATCCCCATCATCGATGAGCGCCGTCTTGGCCGGATCATTGGCTACAATAACGGCCAGGGCATCTTTCAAGTCCTTCCTTGTAACAAACCTCTCCATATCTATGTTTAGCGGCTTGCCGAGAGAGCCGTACTGGCCATGGTCTATAACGTTCAAAAGGTCCATAGCGGTCGCCGAATACTCTTCGATCGCGGCCATCTTCGCGTAAGCGGCCATCAATTCCTCTTTCGACATGTTAGCCGCGAAGAAGCCGTTTACCTCCTGGACATAAGCGCTCTTCTGGACCGATGAACCCCTTATCTCCAGACCGGCGAGCGCCGTCTTGAGTTCCTCGGCTGTCATGCCGGAAGTTACGGCCACATCTTCTCCCATCGGAAGGACTGAATTCATGGTGCGGAGCTTCTGCGAGGCGGAGAAGACCCTGGCGAGACCGAATATCTGGATGAGCTTATCTACGAACGTCGCCCATGAGGCCTGCTCTGCCGACCCCTTGGCGCCGGCGGACTTCTCTATTTCCATACCGTTTATTATCGCTGTCTTATCCGGATTATCGCCGGCCATAGCCATAATAGCGGCCCTCACTTCGCGATCCGGCGATGATGCCGTTATCCTGAGCCTCCCCGATTCCAATATGCTCTTCACGGCGGGGGATATCGAGGCCTTGTCGATCTTCGCGAGAAGGGACGCCACGAACTCTTCCTTCGAAGATCCGGCCGTGTTGGCCGCGTTTATCATCTCCGATACGACCCTGTTATCCCTGGCAAAGAATCTCAATGTGGCTATTAGGGCTTCCTTTGAATCCTCGACAACGTCGGTTATGCCATCCCCGTCAAGATCGGTCTTGGAGGAAGCCGGACGGCTCTTCCTGTCATATGGATCCGTTGAGACCCCCGCCTCTTCACCATCGGAGAATCCGTCGTTGTCCGTATCAGGGTCCTGCCAATCCGATATGCGGTCGCCGTCGAGGTCGACCGTAAAAGCCAGCATCCTGTTCTCGGAGACCTTCTCGGACAGTAGTCTCTGGCCGAGGGCATCGATGAATTCGGCCTGTGTCATATCGGCCGATACTTCCTCAACTATGTTGGCCATCTTCTTATCTTTTGCGCATGCGGCGATAAGGTCCTGCTTCATCTCCGCCGTGGAAGCATATACGTTGCCTCCGAGCAGGGCCTGGTCATCGGCCTTCGATATCCTCTTTCCCATAAGGATGCTAAGCCATGCAAGGCTCGGCTGGCTCTGTTTCAATGATTGAATGAGCGGCTGTACGAACTGCAGCGCGGCCGTCTGGGTAGTAGCCGTGATAGCGCTTATCTTCGCGGCAAGCGCCGTATCCTTCCCGGCCAGGGATATGAAGGCATTCTTGAGCGCGACAGGGGACATCTCTATGGCATTTATTACCCCGTCCCCGTCTATGTCGCCTCTTCCGGCCGGCCTTGAGTACCTGTCTTTTGGATCGGTCCCGAGCTCCGCTTCCTCGCCGTCGGAGAAGCCGTCGTTATCGGAATCCGGATCCTCCCAGTCGAGCGCTCCGTCCGAATCCGTATCCTTCTCTTTAGTGTGCTCCGCATATGACCCCTGGGACTGTTTCCAATCGCCGGTGAGGGGCTTCCAGCCGGTGTCCGAGAGAGCGTCGAATGAGTATAGCCTCTTCGTGGCTATCCCTTCCTCCCCGCGAATCACCTCAAACTCCCTTATCTTTATCATAGCCTTCACAATATCATCCTTCGTATAGACCTTGTTTCCGACCGCTATGCCTTCCTTCGGCATCTTAGCTAGGTTCGAAAGGATGCCGGCCATGAGGCCTTCCTGGATATAGCGCCTGGCGATCTTCACGTCTTCGTCCGTCATCTGAGCGTCCTTGTTGATATCGCTCAATATCGCCTGCTCGGCGGGTAGCGTCCTCATCTTCGCCGCGGTCGTCTTCATCTGCCCCTTAAGAGACTCTATCGCGGCCTGCGAGGTGCTATCGGTTATGCCGAGCGCGTTCGCGATGCGCACGCTGTCTGTCAGGGCGACAATGTCTTTACCATCTATGAAGCTGTCGCCGTTCACATCGGCGTTGGCTATATACGATTTCGTCGTAAGAAGATCACTCAGTATGGCATAGTCCTTGTCGGTAATCTTGCCGTTATTATCTATGTCGCGCCATACCTCTAGCTGGCTTACCCTGCCGTCTCCGTCAATATCCATCACTATCTCTTCCGGATCCAGCTTTCCGTTCGAGTTGGGATCGAGGATCCTTATGTCTTCCGCGTCTACTTCTCTGTCGTGGTTTATATCGGCCATATTGATGACTATCTGCGAGTCTATTATCCTGTTTATAAGGCGGCCGTCCTGCGTATCTATGATCCCGTCGTTATTTATGTCGCGTTCGGACGGGACCGGTTTCGTGAGCAGGAACTCCTCCACCATCACGGACGATTCGACCTTACTCAGATTCTCCATCTCGAAACGCACGCTGTGCTTCTTGCCGTCTCCCTCTATGAACGGCGTTATCGATCCGATTGATGACATGGTATCCGTCACCCCCAGCGAGAACTTGCCCGCGAACTCGCCGTCTACATACACCCTGAAGCGAAGCACGGTAGCCTTTGACGCCCTGGCGGATATCGCCAGCTCGTATACACCTGTTTCCGCGAGATCTACGCTGAACTCGAACCAGCCCGTCATCTTGTTCGTAACGAGCGCCGGAGTGTTATCGTTTATCGCCCTCGGCTTAGAGTTGAAGTTGCGGTAATTTACCGCTGTCCCGGCGGCTATTGGCATGGCCTTCAAAGTGCTGAGGTCGAAGTTGCTCCATTCCGTGTAATCGAGGTTATCGATCATGCCGTCCTTATTGAAGTCTGCCTTCGATACCATAGAAGGAGCCAGATAATACTGCGGGAGGTCCATCACCGGCCTGCCGTTGGGCAGCGCCCCTCCACCCATGATGTAGGTCAGGGCATATTCATCATATATATCTACCTTGCCGTCCCCGGTTATGTCCCTGCGCGATTTGACGGCATTATCAAACAGTTTCTCGTCGTCATAGTTGACCATATTGTCTTTATTCAGGTCGAATGCGGATATGTTTGCCTCCCCAACCTCCGCCACAAACGTCTTGATCGCTCCGAAACGCAGCGCGTCGTTCCCGTTCACATAGCCGTCGTGGTTAAGGTCGATGGCATTGTTCAGGATACCCTCGAATACTATCCGTTCGCCCGCGGAGATCGCGCCATCCGAGTTGGCGTCCAACTTCTCTTTTATCGACTTCCTAATCCCTTCAAAGGCAACGACCTGCTTCATGTAATAGGTGTCATTGTCGTCCGTCAGGCCGTCGTTGTTGAGGTCAAGATCTATTCCGGCATTGGCGTTCTTGAGGGTAATAAAGGCGTCGACGTCCCCGCCGTCTATAGCGTCATTTGGCTGGAAATCGTAATTATATAGTACGTTCTGGTCATACTCTATAACGGCCCAGATGAGGTTCAGGTCCACGTTATCGGCTGCCATATCGCCGTTCAGGTCGAATGGATTCTTCTTGAACGCGAATATATCGTTTATATCGACCTTGCCGTCGGGTTTGTTCGACTGGCCGGCTCCCGCCACGTCCGCAAGGGCCTCTATGAGCGTCCTGCTGGCCAGGTTCTCCGCCGAGCCCTGTGTAATATAGACATTGGTATCTATGGAACCGGCGCCGGTTATGATATCGTAGTTGACTCCCATCTCGGTGACTTTGAGGCCGGCTCCGGCATCGTTCAGGATATACTTAATGCCGCCTATCGACACCTTATTCTCAAATCCCTTGAGGACGCTGATATACTTTTTGGATGCATCCAGGACGTCGGTAAACTCGTATGTATAGAAGGTATCCGAACCGGACTGAACGGTCTCTTTTACCTCGACATCGAACGACCTTCCATGTATCTTCATCCTGACCGCGCCCTGCCCGGCCAGAGGCTTCACTGCCGCTATGAATTCATAATTACGCGTCAACATGAGCTTGCCCGACATATCCGAAGCTGTGTACGTTATCGGGCTTAAGCCGAACCTGACTTCGGTATCGGCTACGCTAAGGTTTACCATATTAGATGGGTTCGTCCTGTCGGTGAGACGCCAGGTAGAGGCGCCTGTCTTCTGGGCATCATAAAGGATACCGTCTATAACTATCGCCTTACCCTCTTCGAGGATATACCTGTATCTGTCCGTGCCTCCCATGTTAAGGGCCCTGTACAGCATGAGCCGTTCGGAGTATTTCGCCGCGTCATTAGCCATGGCGGCCTTTATCTCATTTGGCCTGTAGATCTCCTCGTTATACATCCTTTCTACCACACGGGAAGCCGACGCCATCCTGTCCTTAATGGCCTGGATCACCTTCTTCTTCTGTTCTATCTCCTGATATTCGCTGTCGAGATCGCCTTCTCCCAGGATACCATCGCCGCTAATATCGAGCTCTTCGAATCTGGCGAATGCCTCTACGAGGCGCGCGACATCCTCCCCGCCTACGCTTGCATCGTTATTGTAGCTGATCTCCACGTACCCCCTGCCGAGGTATGCCAGGTCTCCATCTATAGCGCGGCTCGTCACCTCCCGCTTGAAGCTGAGCTCCTGGTCCTGGCCTTCGGATATCAGGTAGACCGTGCCCTTTATGTCTATGCGGCCCGTTACGTCCGCCTTGAACGTCTCCGAGACCGATGACAACCTGTAAGCTCCGTCCGAAAGGGCTGTTATGGAGTAGGCTATTCCGTCATTGAGCGTGATGTATCTCTTACCGAACGCCGACACAAAGTCCGTTGTGCCGGGATTCGCCTCGGTAAGCCTTACCTCGTTCGTCAGGGAGTCTCTCGATATCGAATACGGCACATCAACGCCCTTAACCTTTATCATGACCGAGCGCCTGTCGTTCGAGCTTACAAACTCGTTATAGCCGTCGAAGAAGCGGTAGTTATTCAATATCGGATCGTATGTCACCGTGTATATCACGCCGCCCAGTTTTATGGGCTTCTCCCTCGGCATGCTGTCGAAGACCCTCAACGCCGAGACCCTGGAGAGTTCCTCGGCTATCCTGTAGGAACGCATCTTTACGGCGCCCTCATCGATCCTCGTTATCCTCAGGAGACCGTCGAAATCGGAGTAGTATATCTTACCGGCCTTGTCTGTGAACTTATACATCGTCTTCTGGCCGTCCACAAGATACTTTGAGAAGCCGTAGGCCGCGCCTTCCATCGTTATAGAGCCGGATCCGTCGCCGGCAAGGGCGCCCGACATGAACTTGGAGCGCTGTACAAGCCTTACGTTCTCAACGGCTCCCTTCTCTTCGGAGCTCACATCGTATATGGCGTCGCCGACAACGACAATATGTTTCTTCGTCCCGGCCTCAGGGTAGCTGTGATATACCACGGAGTCGTCCGGAATACCATTCACGATGAGCGTGAAGTCGTACGTATCGAGCCCCCTTCTCGTGATCCTGTAGTCATTCCCATCTATCTCTATCGAGCCGCCGACCGAACCCTCCATCCTCGTAACTTTCGAGACATAGAGCTTGCCGGTATCCGGGTTCTTCAGTATGTCGTACCTCACACCGTCGAGTAGCCTCACGGACTTTAGCGAAGTCTCGCTCTCGATCTTCTGGCCCGTAACATACCTGGTGAAGACGTAGACGCCCCTGGCCTGGTCATACGATACCTCGAAGTCCTCACCTTCAACCTTGATCGTATCCTTCGCCTGCGCTATTCCGGAAACCGAATGTACCTGTTCGAGCATATATTTAGACGGATCGGCGGTCTTCTTAACGTCGTATGTGACACCATCTATCGAAACGTAGTTATTCACGCTGAAACCGTTCGCCGGGGCTTCACCGTCAAGGGCGTCTCCCGCCGGTATTTTGACCTTGCCCCTTACCGTCTTGAATGTGAAGGTACCGTCAGTCAATGCATAGTCGCCATTATCGTCCCTTGAGATGCTATATATCCTGCCGTCCAATTGCGCAAAGGCGCCTTCCTCCGCGGTTACGGAGGCTGTGGGTATGACTTCCGTAAAGTCGAGGAGGCCGTTTTCGGCCGCTGTCGCCTTATAGAGCTTGCCGTTCAACGTGATATCGATCCCGTTTGCGCCTACCGCAAATTCGTCTTTGTAGATATAACCGTTCAGTAGAATGGTATACCTGTAGCTCTCATCCGGCTGTTTCACCTTGCGTATGTCGTACTCCACGTCACCGGCCTTCACCTTGCCGCTCGTCTGGCCCTGCATGACCACCGTCTCGCCGCCGGAACAGCTCTTCACGAAAACGACCCTCTCCGACCCGTCGTCTTTCGATATCTTCGCGTAACCGCCCGGAAGAACGGTTATTTCGGGCCCTTCGAGGTCCTGATACAGCTTGGCCTGGCCCGATTCGTACTTGACGTAGTAAACGGCACTGTCTATCTCCACTGCCTGCATTGCCGCCCCTATGGCCTGGTCGGCGTTGAGCTTCAGGTGCGTAAGCTTCTTAGTCCCCGCATCCGCTACTATCGTGTATTGCTTGCCGTTCAGTATAACGTTCTGGCCGTTCTGTCCCAGAGGTATGGTCGTCTCGCCCCTTCTCAGACTGTATGAGTCGTTGACATCTTTAAGCGCTTCATACTGTATGCCGTCCAGCGTGATGACGCCTTCGGAGACGGTCTTCGACTTGATATCCAGGAGGAATGCGCCCTGGCTCGGCTGTATGAGCTCAAGCCTGACATTGACCGGCCCGTCTGAGCGCACATAGAACGAATAGTCTACGAAGCTTATTATCTCATCGGTTCCCGAAATCCTTGACGTATAGGTATTGGCGCCGTCGTAGAATGTGTGGGTGCCGGTTACCTCGCCCTTATTGACCATATACTGGATGCCGCGCTCGCGTAATCCGCCCTGCTCCGTAACGACCTCGATGACCTGGTCGGCCGAAGGCCTGACATACTCATCCTTCGGCGTAAGGCCGATCCTTCGCTCGGCGTTCTCCGTTATCGAATAGACGTATCCGCCTATATCGACCTCGTCGCCGCGGAAGTTGGAGCGGTAAGAGAGCCTGCCGGCGGCGTCGTTGAATGTATAGGTATTGTCTCTATTTTTACTTACGTAGAAGATGCGGCTGCCCAGCTTCATTACATCGAGAGAGAGTTCTTTCGACGTTTTCTGCTCTGTAAGGGTAAGTGTACCCGCGTTGTCCCATATCCTGTAGATGACGCCGTTGACCGTAATGAAATAATTACCGCCCTGCTTGACGCTCCGATATTCGTCTCCCTCTTTCACGCCGTCCTGCGGCCTTATCCTTGAGAAGGTATACGCGTCTTTGGCGGGATCGAAGGAATATATGTATGTGTTGGTGCCTATCTCCGTCCTCGCGCCTATGGTCTTGCCGACCGATACCCTCGACAGGGACAGATTACCGTTCGTGTCTGTAGCGATGTCGTATATATGTCCGCCTATATTGACCTTTGTCTGGCTGACCGCCTGGATAGTATTGAGCCCGTCCGAGAATATGTACCTTCCCGTGTTCCGGTCTTTCCATACGCCCAAGACGCCTTCCGGAGTCACAACCGAGGCGACCGCCTGCCCCAATAGCTCATCCGCTATCGCCGTAAGCGTAAGAGAGAGCATATCCGCGTCTTTTATAACCCTGTACTTCACCCTGCCCAGCGTTACGATCCCCTGGGCATCCGTAGGCTTTTCCGAAACGCCGTCAAATACCACAAACTGTGTAGTATTGCCGACCGGCCGTATCGTATAAACCCTGCCGTTGGCCTTTACCGCCTTACCGAACGCCACCTGGCTCGACTTGGCCTTCTCGACAAGCCTCAGCTTTCCGGTCTCCGGATCCTGTGTCAGGACAAATGTCCGTCCCCTCAAGCCCACCTCTCTTCCGGAATCCCCCTGCGCGCTCGCCGCCTGGCTGTTCTGGCCGTCCGATACGGTGTACGTAGCATTTCCGGTGAGATCAAACCTCTCCAGGTCGGGTTCCGTTATGCCCGTCTCCAGGAATGCCTTTATGGCATCGAGAATGCCCTTGTCCTTCTGTTCGCCGGCCATGATCTTTCCGTCCCCGTCAAGATCCGCGACCGAGAGCGCGTCCACATAATACGTGAGGTCGAGATCGTTTATGCTGCCGTCGTCGTTAAAGTCCATAAGGTAATGGCCGTCGACGACCGAGTAGGCCTTCTCGGCAATGTAGAAGCGCGCTATCTCGCGTATCCTTCCGACATCGTTCGCGTCGACATTCTCGTTCAGTATGCCGTCGCGGTTGGTGTCGCTATCGTTTATGATATTCTCAAGCGCTATGGCGTCATCCTCGTCTATCTTCCGATCGTTGTTAATATCGCACTTCCGGTTTGCGGCGTACCGCGCGTCGATATCCGGTATCACGGAAATCCCGTCATCCTGGACCTTCAACGCTATCAGGCCCCTGATATAGTCGACATCCTTATCATCCACGAACCCGACGCCGTCGATATTATAGACACTGAGGTAGCTCTTAAGAAGATCCGCGTCCCCGTTCGTAACCGCCCCGTCGCGGTTAGTGTCAAAATTCGAAAGATCGAAACCGGAGCGGTTCACGAATACATCCTTCACCTGCGCGCCTCGGATAGAGGAGATGTTCTTGAACTCGAACCTTACCTGCCTTCCCGCGCCCTTCGACAGATATACCCTCGTCTTCCCTTCGTCATATCCGGCTTTCGATGAGTCGATCATCAATGAGTCGTAATACTGGCCATCGACGTATACCCACACGAGATACTTGAAGTCCTTCGGTATATCCTGGCTGGCAAGGTTCCTTGCGGACAGCCCTACATAGTAGGCGTCGGTCTCTTCCACGTCCATCGTGTATGTGATCGAAGCGTCCTTGGTCACGGAGACCACCGTCTTACGGTCAGGCTCCTTATTGAATCCTGTGCTTGAGAGCTCCTGCGCCGGCCTTCTCCCGGCCAGTACCGATTCGCCCTTCCTCGACCCTTCGCCGACCCCATCCGGCCACAGGTTGGAAGGAGTATGCACTCCGTCGTAGAGATAGGCGCCCGGCCATATCATCCTTACCTTCCTCCACGTCAGTTCGAGGTCCGCCTGATCAATAAGCCCGTTCTCTCCCGAAACGTCGTATTTGGCATTCTTGACGTTGTTGTAACTGTAGATGAGCATATCCCGGTCGGCCTCGTCTACAATGCCGTCCTGGTTAACATCCGCCCTCGACCAGGCCTCCTGCAGGAACTTCTTCGGATTCGTGATGGTGGCCTTGTCGGCATACTTATAGTAGATGGTCATCATCTTCGCCAGGTTATCGAGCCAATTCGTATCCTTATTGTCTATGACGCCATCCTGGGTGAAATCGAAGAGGAGGTCCTTCCTGTTCAAGGCCGCCTCGAACTCGTCCACATCGTTCTTCGATATGAGGCCTGTATCCACGCCGAAGTCTCCTTCGATGCGCGTCCAGTTGATATTGTCGGAACCGGACTGTATCTTCCTCGTGTCGTACTCCAGCGCCTTCTTCTGGAGATACGTGTTATACGCGTAGTTCGCCATCCTCTGGACATCGTTCTTCTTCTGCCAGTCTATCGTGATCGTCTGATCATTGATCACGTCTACGGCTTCCTTAAGCTGCCTGTAGTCGAGAAAGTCTATGACCCCGTTCGAATCGATATCGGACCTGTCGATCTGTTTCTGGGTCGTTATGCTCGTCTCGATAGCGGTGAGATCGTCCGAATTGACAAGCCCGTTGCCGTCCATATCCTGCCTGGGGAGCTGGGTAAGGACTATCTTGTTGTTCGCATCCCTTGCCACCCTGAATGGATAGCCCTCTATCATGACTATCTCCATACCCTCCTTCGTCTTGCTGATATACGATGCCTGCGTGGCGATATCGGTGAAACGATAGTGGCCCGAGACCGCCTCGATCTTGTACGTCTTGTTCAGGATCAGGACCGACTTCTCGATAAGATCTATTGTGCCGTCGGCGTTGGATCTCGTCCTGTAGAGTATATTGGCAATAGTTATATCTCCCGCGGCGCTGCCATTCGATATCTGTCCTGTGCCTGCATTGGTGAAGGTGTATGAGCCGTCGCTATTATGTTTAACGCTGTACGCGGCCCCCGCAAGTTCAGCGCCTATCTCGGTAAGGACGGGTTTATTCGCTTCATCGTACTCGACCCTGTGCGATACTCCGCCTATCTCGACATGGTAGAGCTTCGTGGTATCGGGTTTGACATACTCCTTTTGCAGGTATTCGTTCACACCGTCCGAGAAGTATATCTTACCGTCCTGGGCCTCGCGTCTGTATAGCGTCGAATGGGTTTTCGGCAGATACGCGGTGACCTCCTCAATCACTATGGTCGAATCCGAAGCCTTTCGGACCTTGAAGAAACGTCCCTCGACCTTGGATATGCCGCCTACCGTGACGCCGAAGGACTTCGTTCCGCCTTCATTTGAGATGGTGGCAGTCGTATCGGTCAAGAAGAGCGCGCTGTAGTCTTCTCCAAGGAGAGCGACCTTCTCTTCTCGGATATCGAAGTAACCGTTCTTCGGCGTAACCCTGTAAAGCTTATTGGCTATATTGACCACGCCCTGGATGTTCGAGACATAGTAGAGGGACTCGTCCGATATATCTCCTACTATATACTTCTGGGTAGGCTGGTCGTACCATACCCTGTACGACTTGGCGCCAAGCGTAACGACTTTTTCGGTCAGGACGAGCGATCCTGCCTGGATAAGGGCGGCATATATCTTGTTGTCAAGCGACAGGGCCTGGTTCGCCAACGTGTAGGTCTTCCCTACATCATCGGTCAGCGTGAACGTGCCGTCCGCATTATGATCTATCGTGTAAGTGATGTTATTGAAGACGAAGGACTTCTTAACGACATCGGCCGCCTGGTCCTGTCCGACGAAGACCTCATATGATATGCCGCCCAGATCGACCATACCCCCCGCGACCGGCCTTTCGACACCCTGCGGGTCTATGAATGCCGCCGGCGCAGCTCCGTCAAATCTGACCCGATATGCAACCTGGGTCTGGAGCGCTCCGACAGTTACCTTCTTCTCCAGGAGCGTTATCTCCTTCGTCAATGTATCGTGCTGGATCGCATACCTGAATCCGCCTATATTGATAACGCCGTTCAGGGAACTGGTCGAGACCGTACCATCCGCCTCGCTCGTCAGGGTGAAGGTATCGCCGGACGCGTTATAGTCCACCGTATAAGGGTTCCCGGCGACCGCAATGTGCCTCTTAACCAGATCTACCGTAAGGTTTTGTCTCGCTATCACCTCGTATTCGACGTTCGATATTTCAACCACACCGAGCTCTTCCGGATAGAGATTATTCTCTGTAAGCGTCGTATCTACCAGCGTATGCGAACCGTCGGAATTATACTCGACCCTGAACGAGCGCGCGCCCAGCGCCACCCTTCTCTCTGTAAGGATAATGATGGAATCGACCACGACCGCGTCGTAGAAGAGCTTGCCCAGCTTCACCAGGCCGCCGGATATGACACCGCTTGCAGCCGAATCGCCCGGCTTGGTCAACTCCAGCAGTCCGTTGGCGTTATAATCCACCCTGTAAGAGATCCCCTCCGCCGCGACCGTCCTCTGCACCGTGTCGATGACCCCATTGGCGTTCGCCATTATCTCATAGGCTGCATTATCCACCATGAACGTGCCGTCCGTACGGGAAGCGTATCTGGCAAGGGTTTGCAGTTTAATCGCCGATAGCTCGCTCATCACGCGATAATTATTCTGGCCTATCGATACGGACGCGGGTGTGAGCCTGAAAAAGCCTGCCGCAGTATCGATCTTATAGAGGTACCCGTTTACATTGACGAGCCCGCGATCCGAGGTGATCGATCCTATACCGTCGGCTGAAAGCGTGAACGAGCCGTCGGCGTTGGATACCACCGCGAAATTATATATAGCGTTATTTTCCGCGTTCAACGTCACAGTCTTATTGACGAGTCCGGACGCGTAACCGGCGGCATCCCTGGCTATAGCATAAGCCACTCCTTCAATGGTCACGAAGTCGGTATCTGCCGCAGGATAAGGCTTGCCGCTCAGTACATTTATGAAGGTCCTGTTCTGGGCGTCGTCATAACGGACGCGGTATTCGTTTCCGCCGGCTATCACCGTCTTTTCTATATAATCTATACCGCCGTCCACAGGTTCTATATCGTATGCGAAGCCCTCCACCTTTATAACAGGGCCTTCGGATTCAAATACTTTTACGGGTGATACCTTATCCGTAAGCGTGAATCTCTTCGTCTGGTCGCTGTATTGTACCGTGTAATCCCTGTTATCGAGCTTGATGTCCCTGGCCGCCAGGGTTATGGTATTATCGGCATTGCGCACTATCAAATGCGCCTTGCCGTCCAGAGTGACCTCGCTCGCGGTCTTATCGCAGGCGAAGGATTTGAATGTATAGGCGTTCGTGAAACCGTATCCGAGATCCCCGAGATATGATATGTGGTAGACGTTGCCGGAGACCGCGGAGATCTTCTCGTCGAGCCATATCTGATGGTTCCTGACCGAGATGGCGTGAACCATCGTATTCAATGTTATGAGCGAACCTTCCTGTATTGACGGCTCGCCTTTGGCGTTCGTAAGGGTGAACTTGTCCGTTACGTTGCTGTAAGAGACGTTATAGTCGATCGTCACCCCCGGGGATGGTTCGACCGTATATACCTTCTCCACTATATCGGTCATCCTTCCGGATAGCCCGGGGATCACAAGATGATCTTTATCTCCCAGCCTTATCTCTCCCGTGGAACTCGTCTTCGCTTCGCCGGTAACGGTATCCGTGAACGTATACGAATTATTCTGGCCTGCCCTCACCCTGTAGGAGGAAGCGCCAACGATCATCGTCTTTTCGACTAGCTGTACCTTATGGTTCGAAACCGATATGTCGTAGGAATATCCGTCTAGCGTAACGATCCCATTGGCGGAGCTTGCGGCTATGTCCTGCTCATCGGTAAATGTATAGACGCCGGTATCGCTATTGTAAGATACGGTATAGTTCGTGAATCCGGTAAGAAGATCGCGCTCCACCAGATCTATATTGCCGGTATTATCCTTTACCAGTATATATGGTTTGCCTCCTACCGCTACGCCGCCTGCAGTAACGGTCTTCGAGAGGAAGGTCTCGAGGGCATATGTCTGGTCGTCGTTATAGCGTACCCTGTATCCCGAGGTGCCAATCCTGACCTTCTTCTCCGCAAGACGGATCTCGTTGTTCTCGACGGTGATGCCGTACTTGTACAGCCCTATCTTTACGATATCGCCCGCCGAGACAGACGTGGCTTGGTTTTTGTCGGTGAATGTGTAGCGGTCATTGACAGTATCATACGTTACCGTATACTTTAAGTTATCAAGGACGGTCTCTTTCTTGAATATCACGATACTGCCGGGAGCGTGACCCTTAACGCCGTATACCGTGCCGGCGATATTTATCTCCCCGCCAGACTCGGTATATGAACGGGACGTAACCGAGTCTATCGCGGTGTAAAGGCCCTTGGCGCTGTCGTACTGTATATAGAACTTCTTCGGTCCGACCTGTGTGCTGAGCGTAAGCGTCGATACGCCGCCCGCTCCGCCGGTGAACCTCGTCTCGGACTTCGTAGCGGCAAATGTGAGCGATCTTGTTGCGGCAAGGCCGTCGGCCTCCTGTGTCGTGACCGGCTTCTGTATCACCTTAAGGTCGGCCCTTCCGCTCCTTACGTCGATCATCACGTCGAAATTTACCTCATCCAGCTTCACATCTACCGTATCTGTTTCACCTGTCAGGAGCCTCAAGGTGCGGGCTATAGATTCTCCGGTCGCGGCATCGATGAAATCGTAGTATCCGGGATCCGTAACGGTCTTGATATAGAAGACGCGATTTACGCCGCCGATCTCTATCTCGATCTGCTGATTATAGAGGGTATCCGAGCGTATCGGTTCGAGCGCCAGGCTGATGTTGCCGGTTATCTGGTCTACTATGATGTCGTATATCGTTTCGGCGCCGTTAACCGTGACCTTTACTTTAGATTCGGATACGTCGCTAATATCCGTAATGGCCGGAGCCGACGGATTATTGATCGGCGTGAATATATACTTATCGGCCGGCTTAGTGATATCGTACATGACCTTCTTCAGGGTCTGGGCAGCATCGTAATATTCGAATAGCATGACATGTTGAGCGGTCGATACGCTTGCCTTAACATAGGGCCGGAGGGTGAATTCGGTGCCTTCAATCGATATCTCCATGATATCTCCGGAGCCGAAATCGACGACCTTCTTACCGTTAAAGAGATAGCTCGTCTTCGTCTGGCCGGCCGGTATTGAGGTGAGAGTATAGACATCCGGCCCGCCCGACACCGTATAGAGCGTCTGGCTCTTCTCCACAAACTGTCCGGAAAGCTTGGTTATATCGGCTGTGACCTCATACAGATACACCTTTCCGGTGACCGGATCCTTGTATATCTTATATTTATCGGTACCGGATGTCGCCTCCGGAGGTACTTTGGTGTTATCGACCGTCATGGCGGCTCCGGACGAGCTCTTCTTCGTAAGGGTGTACTGCCCGGCAGGTTCGGATATCTCGTATATGCCGTCCTTGACCCTTACGAGCCTTCCGTCCGCTGACTGCCATTCCGCTATCGGCTGGCGCAGGCTCACAAGGCCCGTTCCATTAAGCGTGATGAGATAAGGAGATCCGGATATCGTCGCTGTGGGCGGCATCCCGGCATTGACCGTAACTGCCGGCGCCCCAGCGGTGATGGCGGCTATAGAAAGCGTCGCGATATCGCTTCCTGTGATCGTTACGCTGTAGGCATAATCGCCTATGATCATGGTCCTGGAAACGGCCTCCACGCCCGATCCCGTCTTCTGCGTGAGAATGATCCTGCCGAGCGCATCCTTCGATACGGCGTAGAAGATATCGCCTACCCTGAGCGTTGTCGCCTGGTTAGTGGTCTCGAGTTGATCCTGCGGATCGTCTATATTCTCGAATACGTACTCGAGGCCCACATACCCTGCCCTATATAGTTTCCCGTCTATATCTATGAATGACTGCGGAGCGCTCTTTGAGGCATCGGCCTGCTTCACAAGTGTGAGGACCGTATTTCCGAAGAAGTCGACATCATCCGGCACAACCAGATATTCCGCTGTTCCGACTATCACGATATTCGCGCCCTGGATATTATTTACAAGCTCGCTGCCCGTCCTCTTGGCGAGGGCGTAGTATCCGGATGAGTCGTCGATCCTGTAAATATTCTTATCAATGATAACGAGCCCTGTCTCCGCAGACTTCACTCCCGAAGCTGACGCGCCCTTATTTATACCGACTATGGCGCCCAGCTGGTTGTAAACGACGCTAAACGACTCGTCCCCTATCGAGAATGAGCCGTCTTCCGTGAGAACGGCAGTCTTCGGATCTTCGCCTTCCCTGATGACATAGAACTCTCCGTTCTTCAGGGCAGTGGCATAGAGCGTCATGCCTTCAGCGCCGACGCCCGTGAATTTCGTTACGCGGCCTTCCCTGGGCATCTCTCCTTCGAAGACCACCATATCGTTCGAATCCACTACTCTGTCTTTATTAATATCGCACTCAAGGTCGACCCTGGAATCTCTGAGCGCGAAGTTTTCCGCGTAGAAGAAGACCTTTTCGTTGTCTCCGCGCATGGAGCCCTTGTTCTTCCAGTCGAAGTAGAGTTTGTGAGCGCCCTTGTCGAGCTTCAGGCCGTTCAGCGATCCGAATACGAGCTCTCCGCCTTCGGCCATCTTCACCTTGATATGCCCAATTAAGTTGTATGTGCTCGTGACTCCCGGCGATCCGACATCGTATACGCCTATATCGAACTCCATGCCCGGAACGTAGTGGCCCTCTCTCCAGCCGCCCCTCAGATCAAGGTTGAATGTCCCCGTGTAATCCAGGTTGACCGTATATATGCCGAGTGACTCTTCATAAGTAGGCTGTCCAGTGACTATATCTCCGGTCCCGGGATCGTACGTCCAGCTTGAGCCGTCGCGGCCCAGGAGCCTGCGCATTTGGATCGACTCGTTCGTAAGGTAAGCGTTCATGTCCATGAGAAGGCTGTCGGAGTTGTCTACCGAGCCGTCGCGGTTTATATCGGAGTCAACATGCACTTGCGCATATACCTCCCTGCCGTCGCCGCTGGTCCATAGGAGGTACTCGCTCCCATCGATCACTACACTCCTGCCTCCGCCTGTCGTCGTATATTCATCCGGCCTGGCCGCCTTCAAGTCCATTGCCTTTACGAACTCCAGCCGGGAGGTGGGATTCGCCGTGCCCGCTATAAGTGCGTCCGTATCCGCCTTGTTCAGACTGATGCGGTGGTCCATCGTGATATCGTCGATATAGAAATTGCCGTCGTTCTGGGCCGCGCCGTCGCGGACTATCCTGGCCTTTGCGGAGGCGCCTGCCAGCCTTCCGCCCATTACGGTCGCAAGCTCACCGTTCACGAAGAGGAAGGTATTGGTATAGCCTGTGTATGAGCCGTCACCCATCTCGACCAGCTCGAAGTCGTACCATGCGGCGGGATCGTACGGGATATCGAGCGCTACATCCTTATATCCCTTTACTATTGCACCCGTGTTATCTTTTACGTAGGTGTAGTATCTGACTATTACCTTCTTCGACTGGGCGTCGAATATGATCTGCTTCTCGGGCGCCAGTGACTTATCCGTCTCGAGGGCGCTGTCCGTTGCGGCACCGGAGAATAGCTGGACGCTGAACTTTCCGCTTGCCGTCTCCGGTGACATTACCTTAAACCTGATGATCGAATCTCCCGTATAAGGCTTGTTGATGTTAGCGCGCGCTATCGCGTTCTGGGCCACGGCTATGGCCTTATTATCGCCTAGTCCGCTTACCGCGACCTTGCCCTGATATGCCGCATCGACGGTCCAGCCGGAAGGCTCCTGGCCAACCGTTCCGCTCTCCAGATCGGAGGTGAAGGCATTCTCGTCCAGCCTGTAGCCGTTTGAGAAGTCTGTGTACGCTTCGTCAGGTAGCCAGGCGAGGTCGTACGGAAGCGCCATGTAGCCCCACTCCCTGCCGCCTACCGTCTTGGTAACCCTCCTAAGCGTGTCGGTCCCGATATAGTTCGGGTGCATGCCGTAATCGAACGTCCTTCCGTCCGAGGCCGTGACCTTTATGCTCGTGGGCTCCGAGGCTCCCAGTACACGCACTTCCTTGACATATTCGGGATGGCTCGATAGACCCTCATCCTCAAAACGCCTTCTATTGACGTTGCCGCCAAAGACGTACATCTGGTTATTATATACGGCGGCCTTATGCCATCTGCTGAACGTGGACGCCGTATCGGTCGGACCATTCTGCCAGGTCCCTGTAGCAAGGTCGTATACCCTGGTCTGGTTCGTGCCCTTTATCCAGTCAAAATCCACCTTGTTATCCAGCCCGAACCGGTCCTTCATGAATGAGCGGACCTCCTTAACGTCCTCATTTCTCACCCCGCCGTATACGTACATCTTGCCGTTCATGACCACCGCGCTGTGGCCTATGAGGCCCGCGCCCGTATCGGCCGATTCGACCGACCAGGTCCTGGCCGTAAGATCGAAGGCCCTTACGCTGTCCGAGAATATCCACTTATCCTCAACGCTGTCGTATCCTTTGTAACCTCCGTAGAGATACATCTTGCCGTCGTATACGACCGCCGTCCCTACGCCCCACTCGCCCGATGTAAGGGCGGGATCCTCTGAGCCGGCTATCTCGCTCCATGAGTTCAGCGCAAAGTCGTATACAGAAACGTTCGCGCCGGCACCGGATACGACATACATCTTGTTCTGGTAAACCGCTGTAGCCGAGCCTATGCCGAGGGCGGCCGGTTGTATTGCTGTATCCATGGACCATGAATCGCTCGCTATATCGTATATCTTAAGCCTGTTGCGGAAGCCCGATATATCCTCTTCCTTGAACCATACGAAGATCTTGCCGTTGTAGACGCCGCTGGCTACCGTATACCCAGACGCTGCCGATTGGTCGGGCTGTGCCGAGTATAACCACAGGTCCTTCTCCGGATCATAGATCTCTATCCTGCTGTCGGTAAGGCCGGATCCCACGGAGTAGAACTTGCCGTTGAAGGTATGGACGGCTCCGGACACCTGCTCACGGTACATCCACGAACGCTCGAGCTTCGAGACGCGCGAAGCCGGCATGGCAATGGCATCCCAGGAACGGCTGTCGTATTCGAACCCGAGCTCTACCGTGTAGGTATCAAAAGACGTCGTCTCGTCGTTATAGACCGTATACTTGAAGAGATCGAGCCCTTCCTGCGGGTTGTTCAGATTTGCAGGCCTGTAGAATACCTGCGAACCGTCCGGAAGCGTCACGACGAGCTCGTTGCCTACGTTCACCCGCGGATAGAGCTTTCCGGTGTCCTTATCGTAAACGTACTCTCCGGACAGATCGTCTACCACTATCCTGAGCTCATTGGAACCTTCTATGGGATAGACGCTAGCCATACCCTCGCCTATCTTCAGGCGCTTAACATTCTCTATCGCCGAGGCCGGTCTGTCGACATGCTCCCTGATCTCGATCTTTCCCGACGTCTCGTTGTAGATTACATCATAACGCTTGAACGCGGTCCTGCCCGCGTCCTTCTTCATGAAGTACTGCTTCTCGGGCTGTGTATTGTATACGGCGCCGGAGGCATCTATCACCGTGAATGTGCCGTCCACATTCATCCTGATATAAACCGTTTCGACGGATGCGTCATCCTTGATTAGCAATACCTTCCTCGAATTCGCCTCATCCGGGGCAAGTTTGTGCCAGAGCCTCATATCGTCGCTATTTATAGTGCCGTCGCGGTTTATGTCGCATGCCTTATAGGCGCCGGCGAGGGACTGCCTGATCTCGATCGCGCCGAAGTCTATATCGGTGCCTGCCGCAAAATCGGCCTTATTCTTCCATACCAGGGCTGCCGTGTGGGCAACGCCGCCCGATTGAGCCGTTCTGGATATGTCGCCCACCTTTATCTTCGCCATGCTGATACCGCCGGCGAGCGAAACGGTCTTTACCGTCCCCAGGTCCCTGCCGTCCACCGTCACGGATATGTCGAACGACTTCCCGGCATTATCCCCGCTCGTCATCCTTGTCCAGATCGTAAGTTCGCCGTCTTTGATATCCTTTGCCGCGTCAAATATGTATTCGGCCTTCTCGCCGCCGTCAGGATATGATACGGTGTAAGGGTTCGAGCTCACCCAGTATCTCGACATGACCTCGCCCATGAGTTCCATATCCGCTACGTCGACACGTCCGTCCATGGTTACGTCGCTCGGCTTCCATTCCGAGAGCATTATCTTGTTTGTCCTGTTGTCGATGCTGAAGAGATAGCTCTTCGTGTTGATATCGACCACCTTATTATCCCAGTAGGTCGAGCCCTTGAACGTCCCGTCGGAAGCGTAGAAATTGAAGTCGCCGCGTGATTGTTTGACCGCAAAATATGTATTTGTCGGGGCGCCCTCCTGTAAATCGACCTGGAACGTCCTGCCTTCTGTCGGGACTAGGGTGTACCATCTGTCCACGTCCTGGTAATTCACCACTCCATCCCGGTTGATATCGCCCCTCATGTCGACCCGCTCATTATGCACAGCCATGCTCTTGTATACGATATAGGCCGGCCTTGCCGCATCGTTCACGTTCAGCCATTCTATTTTGATATTGTGCCTTCCTTTTACGAGATCGAACTCGACATCGGCATAGGACGTCCCGCTCTCTACCCTTACCTCTTTTGTCTGTCCGCCGGCCGTAACCGCCAGGACCGCCGTATATCCGCTCGCCGCGAACGGCTCCATCTTTATGCGCATGTCGAATGTGCCGTCCTCGGTCACGTCTATACTGCCGTTAAGGTAAGTGCCCTGGACGCCGAGCATCCTTATCCCTTCGGGCGCCGTCTCGAACGAATGGGCGCCGTAGCTGTTCGTATACATCTCTACGCTGTTATTGTTATAGTAGCCTACCTGGTCCTCTATGAGTTTCAGGTCGCCGGCGTCGAGAGTGCCGTTATTGTCGGCATCCTGTATCAGCACCTCGCTTGTCATGATCTGACCGGCCGTATTCTCCAGTATCCTCATCTTCTTCGCCTTATCGGTTATAACGACCCCGTTCGCGTCAGACTCCGCTATCTTGCCGTACGATACATTGAATAGCGTGAACGTCCCGTCCCCGTTACTCCTTACGAAGTAGATATCCCCTTCGAAGTCAACCTTACTGATGTAGGCCGAGGATATTCTCTGGTTCCTGAACCCAAGGACATCATACCTGTCGAGTATACCGTCGTTGACTATGTCGAGGCGCTTGTCGAATATCCTAATATCCCTCATCACGAGGTTCGTGCCGGACATCTGGTTGCGCCACTCGAATTCAATCGTATGCGTTCCGCTTAGGAGATATATATCGGAGTGGGCGTACTTATAGCCGGTCGAGCTCCTCTCGGCCCTTATCCAGAAGTTCTGATCAAGAAGCTTTCCGTCGACGTATACGGCTATCTCGTATTCTCCTCCCGATTGATTCATCTGGTTCATGAAATCGGCGCCTATTGAGTACTCGCCGTTCTCCGGGGTCATGATAAGGTACTTCACCTTCTTATTCGTCTGGGATACTACCATAGCGTCGTTAAGAGCGGCCCATCCGTCCGCCTCAACGTAGTCGGTCACCGCCATGGGCAAAGCCTGGTCTAGGAACATCCGCTGGAAGACTATCCTGTCTTTCCAATCGACCCTTCCGTCGCGATTGACGTCCGCGGCAACGAGCTTGGTCAGCGTTATCTTCTGGGTAATCTCTTCCGAATGTATTACATAATCGTTCCTCTCGGAATCGGTCCCGAGGTTAACGAGCATCCCATCCAGGTCGGAATCAAAGCTCTTCATCGTCCCGTTGGGCTCCACCATGATGACCGTATAGGTACCGTTCTCGTTCCTCAAGACATAGGCATCCTTGTCCTGGTTGTCTACATTGACGATCACGGCCTGGACGTTCCTGTCCGTAGCGAATTGCCTCCTGAATATCTCGTAGTCAAGCATGTCGCTGAATCCGTCGCCGTTTATATCCGCCCTTCTGTCCGCGGACCTCAGGAATGCCTCGCGGATCACGATCGACTCATTCGTATTCACGGTGAATGTCACAAGATGGTTGCCGAGGACATCCTCATCCTCGTCGCCGAAGGCCGACTTGGGTATGTTGAGGAAGATCTTGTTGAATTCGTTCGTCCTCTTGGATGCGATCGTTCCCGCCTTCACCACCTTGCCGTCTATGATCACGTCGAAGAGGTACTCGTTTCCGGCCGGGAGGTTCACGTCAGCCTCAAGCGTCTTCATGTCGATCCCGAATTCGTAACCTTCGTTCGAGACCTCCTTGATATCGAACATATAGGCTATCCTGGCCCCGCTAGCGGCGTTTATGTCATTGCCATCCCTCACTACTCCGGAGGTCTCTCCTGTCACATCCACGTAATCTGCCCCGAATTTCCTTGCCGGAGCGTTCACTACCGCGCCTGTCATAAGGCCCCAATCCCAAAGGTCAATATTGCCGTCCGGCCTGCCGAGCGCGCCCGTGATATCGCCGTCCAGCTTCTCTACGAGCCTTATCTCACCGCTCAGGGCGCTCAGGATTAGAAAATCCTTATCCTTTCCATCGACCGAAAGCTTCACTATGTTCGAACCCGGCGCGTTGTAGCGTCCGTTTATGGTATATATATCCTTATCCTTATTATACTTGACGTTGTACGTCTGCCCCTTTATCCTTACAACCTGGTTCCACACTGTGCTCGATACCATCGAGCCATTCTCGAAGGCGAGCTTATCTTTATCATCGACCCTGCCGTCGCCGTTCAGGTCGGCCCTCAGGAACGACGCGTAGGCGGCGATCGACTGCCTGAACTCATCCAGGTCGAGCTGATCCACGACGCCGTCCGGCTCTCCCAGGCTTCCGGTGAGGTCGGCCTTCTGGTCAAATTTCTCCGAAGAGAGGAATGCGTCCTTTATCTGAAGGGTGTCGCCGATAAGCTCGTTCGGGTCAATGTGGTTCTGACCGACGACCGATCCTTCATAAACTATACCGTCCCTGTCAAGATCCACCTTCTTCGTGCCGCTATTTATCCATTCGAACTCGACCTGTATGTTCCCGGTGACGCCGAGCATCTGGCTCGATATGAACGCCTTGATCGATCCGTCCGTGTACTGATTGGTGCTTCCCCGTATCTCAAGCGTCTTTTCCTGGCCGGACTGGCCCTTTACCGCCGTCCATACCGTTTCCGACTGGCCTTTTATCTTTACCCTGAACTTGTAGATCCCGCCTTCCGGAACGCTTATCGCGGTCAGGCTCCGTGCGGACAATCCTAAGTTGTAGTAGCCCTCTTTCGATACGCCTGTCATCGTATATCCGAACCTGTAAGAGGCATTCTCCTGGCGCTCCATAACGAGGCTGTTATCGGAAGCCTTCTGAACGGCTGCCGTCAACGGATTATTCTGTGAGTTCCTGACGTTATATGAACCGAGCGAGGCGAGTATGATCTTTTCATCCTCGATGTTCCTGAATCCATCCTGGTTGATATCCGCCATCTTGAGGAGAACGGCAAGATACCTCAGACGCTTCAGGTCGGCCGTATCGGGCAGGTTCGCGCCGGATAGGTCTATGTCCCTCGAGACGTCCTGTCCGGACGGATAGAGTATCGCATACGCCCTCGACAGGAGGTTGTAATCTTCGAAATTAACTACCCCGTCATGATTGATATCGGACTTCTCGGCCTCCTGGCCGGTGAACTTATTAAGGAATAGCAGGTTCTCTATGGACTTCTGGACGAGATGCTCGTCGTAGAAACTAAGTATCCCCTCATCGCCCTTCTGCCTGAATACATCGTACTCGTGGAACCGGAACGGATCTACGCCCTCCGGCAGGTCCAGCACATCGAAGACGCCATCCTGGTTCTTATCGAGCGCCTCGAACATCTCCATGGTAAGTTCAAGATCGGCCATAAGCGCGGCCTGCACCCAATCCTTATTGTGGGACTGGTCGAGCTCCTCCTTTATCTGAGCCAGTTTGGACCAGTCGGTCCTGACTTCCTTGGGTCCAAGCTCTCTTGGCCTCACGAATGCCCTGACTATCTCGTCTCCGTTCACGTCTATGGACCTGACCCTGTTAAGTATCCTGATGTCGGCGCCGTCTATCTTGGCGTCCCCGTTCAGGTCCGCAAGCTCGATGAGCGTTCTCTCCTCCTCGAACCTGTATATCTCCCTCATCTTCTCGAGATCGGCGGGATCGTACTTACCGTCGCTGTTCATATCCCTGACAGTGCCAAGAGCCGTCTCAAGCAGCGTGTAGTCGCCGTCATCCACGGAGCTATTGCCGTTCAAGTCGAACTTGACATTGTAATTCGCCGTATCCGCCTTATAGGCGATGACCGCCTTCTTCATCTCCAGGAGGTCGTACATATCGACATCGGTGTCGGTATCGAGATCGACCATGTACTTCATCTGGCTCTCATATGTATCGATATCTATGTCGTTGAACGTGCCGTTATCGTCTATATCCATCTTTGCGACCTCTTCGGGCGTCGTCGACTCATGGGTAAGGCGGAATATCTCATCCAATATCTCCATGTCCGTAGAAGCGCCGGCAAGCGAATCTATAGAGAACGATTTGTCCGCGTTCAGGTCGCGCCTGTCATACATCGCCTGTGATATCGCGTCCTTCGTCACCTGCAGCTTGCCATTCTTATATGAATCCCATATGAACTTATCCCTGAAGTCGGTCTTCATCATGTATACGTCGATGACCTTGCCGCCGATTATGTTGTTGCCGCCGTCCCTGACGTACTGGACCTTTATGTTCATGTATCCGCCGCCGTCGATCCTGGTGAATACTGTGTATCCGTCGGCTGAAGCCTCCTCCCTCACCTTGACGACGTTCTTCCGCAGGATGGGCCTTCTGTCCGGCTCAATATACCATAGCTCTTTTATCTTCCCTTCGTTGTCCGGATCGAAGAAGAGTTCCGTCTGGGAACCGTCCAGGTGGGTGATGTTCGTTATGTTACCGTTCACAGAGGTATTCTTCCCCGCGCCTTCAATTACGGATGCGGTCGTGAACGTCCCGTTCCCGTCGAAATCCCTCAGGACTGGATTCCTGTCTGCGGCCTCCGTCACGTAGGCCATTACTGATGTTATGAACGCGGTCTTATCCGTGTCAACCCAGTTATCGAAGTTTCCGAGGCTCATCACGGCAAAACGCCTGTCGTAGCCTAAATCCTCCATTCCCTTCTTGTTTACCGCGAGGAACGTGTAGAGGATATCGCTTCGCACCAGCCTGTTGCGGTCCCTGTAGTTGACCACCCCGTCCATGTTAAGATCGCTGTACTTGACGAGGAACTCCAGGTCCTTGAACGTGAAGGCATCGTCCGAAAGGGCATCGATGAAGTCCCGCGAAGAACCCTTGGCGGCCAAAAGATGCAGCTTTGCAAGCGCGGCGGCCTCTGTGGAACCGAATACCTTCATTATATTGGCCTTGGCGCTGGCATCGCTCGTCAGATCTTTGAGCTTGGTGATGAGCGCGACGTCTCTCTCATCTACCTTTCCGTCCTGGTCCACATCTCCGGCGAACTGATTATTCAGAGGATTCCTGACGCAGAAATTCTCCGATAGCGCTATCTTTGCCAGGTCATCCAGGTCGATCTCCCCGTCTGAGCCGCCCGCCAATTCGGGCATATCCGCCGTTCCTCTCCCGATTATCTCAAAGACCATCCTGTCGTCGCCATTCACCCTTACGACATCGTAGTCCGTATCATATACCTGCTGCGCGAAGTTGCGCGTCCTGGAGAGGGTATCGAGTTTCTTAACCATCGTATTCGATACGACGGTGCTGCCTACGGTTACGCTCCCCGTGATCCTGTCGAACGAAGTAAGCTTAGAGACCTTCACACCCTTGAAAGTCGTCTTGGTGTTGGCCCCGGAGAAGATGGCTACCTTGCCTTTGTCGCCATAATTATAACTGCCGTCAACCGCATTGATCACGAGCTTACCATTTACCCTGACCTCTATGTGATCGCCTATGACCTTAAGATTAAGCCGATAGAACATCTCGCGCTGAATGGGTATCTCTTCAAACGCCATGACCGTCTCGATCTTCTCTCCCGCCTGAGCCTGAGGCTTCGGCTCGACCCTGGTGAGATATACCCTGCCGTCCCCCGGAGCGAGCTTCACCTCGAAGTATGTCGTGCCGTCGGCATTGGACCTGTAAACTACACCGCCTTCGTTCGTCTCGTCCGTACCGTCGAACATAATATCGGCGTCTACCATAAAATCGGCGAGTTCGCCGCCCTGCATTACCGCGGTAGAACGGCCCGAGGTCTTAGACTTCTGGATTATACTGTCGGCGGCAGCCTCCCATATCCCTCCCGCAAAGCTCCAGGCGCCGGTCACATCCTGGCTCATAGCGAGGCCCGGCTTATATCTATATTCCTTTACCTTGAAGTCATCGAAGAGCGCATCGGTCTTTTTGCCGGTAAAGAGCCCGGCCTTGCCTCCCGACAGGAAGTCCTTATCAGTAAAGTCTATGGCGTTCGCGTTATTGACCCTTACCTTTATGTTGCCCTCGATAACACGGATCTCGAAGTCGGCCTCATCGTTTGCCGGCAGGTCTATGTCAAACCTGGCAAGTTCGGTATAGGTGGCGGTCGTTCCCGATACCGTCTTCTTCTCCAGCCTAACCACGCCTTTGCCTATCCCTGTCTTCTCGACCGAGGCCATATAGGCATCGCCGTTCGACTGCACCCTGAAGATGGATCCGGCCTTTCTGCCTTCGGTATCCATCAGCTTTACATTGAACGTGATGAGCCCGCTTTCGAGTGTCCTGTCGATCACCGAAGTGTGGACCTCGTCCGTAGTGCTCCTCTGCCTATATCGTCCTCCTTCGAGAGCCCACGAGCCGTAGGCCTGCCATCCGGTGCTTGTATCGTAGGATGGGGAATTATCGTCGTCTATATCTTCAATTTCTTCTCCATTCTCGTCTTCTGTATCGTCATTTACCTCGCCACCCGTTACAATATCAATTTCGAATTCCTTGTTGGCATCCATAAATAATTTAGTTTCTTGTACAATTCTATGCGCTCGTCCGAACAGAATAAAAGCTTCACCGTAAGCGTCGCTTTCAAGTTTAATCTTACCGTCAGCTACGGCCTTATCCGCCAAAGCTAATTTAAATTCAATTTTACTTATTGCTTCAGCGCTTAAAACAGATTTTAATTCTTCAAAATCGGATCTTAAACGTGCAATTTTCCGCTCTGCTTCTTTTAGGCGTCGCTCTGCTGCCTGGCTAGCTATATTTTGAGAAGAATTAGAAATCCGTTCTTCCATATGCAAACGGACAAAGGTTTTATTTTCTTTTTGCGCGTTCACATTAACAGCTAAATTGCCGGCAGATTCATTGTTGTTTTCACTGTTTGATTTTTGGGCAAAAGTTTTTAAAATATCCACGTGCATGCCCAATACCGCTTCAAGATCAGAATTTAGCTCTGCCACGGATTCAATTAATCCTTCGTCTTCAAGTTGATCTGTTTGTTCGGAAAAATTTTCTGCCTGAAGTTCAAAATTATTTTCTATTTCGTCTGCGGTATCTGCATCCAATTCTCCACGGCTAACCAATATTGCTGCCTCGCTAAGACGTAAAGACATTCGCTCGCTTGCCCAAATTGCTTTTTCTTTTGGCGTTAAAGCAAACATGGCACGTCCTTCTTCAATAACATGGATTTTTAAGGGGTATAAAACATTACCGGGCAATGATTTTTCTGCTGCCAAAGAAACGCCGCCACCCAAACTTAAAAGCACTAAAAGACTTAAAGCCACAGGAGCCAGGCGCGAATTAAATAGCGTTAAAAACCACGGCTGCGTAGAAACAGCATGCTGGAAAAAAACCTGATTTGTAGCAGGATTTGATCTTATATAGCTAACTAAAGCAGAGCGCATTGAGTTCTTTTCTTCTTTGGTTAAGCTGATCTTGTCAGCTCCGCTGATAAATTGTTTAAGCTTGTTGTTCATGGATTAATGTTGTTACTTGTTTGGTTGCTCTGTGAAGGCGTACCGAAATTACATTTTCAGATTCTCCGGTTATCTTAGCTATCTCTTTGGGACCGAACCCGTCTACATATCGCATTATCAAAACTTCTTTATAGGGCGCGTCCAACTTGGCTATTTTTGCTAAAACTTTTTCGGCGTCAATGCCTGTAGCTATTGCTTCGGCGTGGCTTGGTGTGGCTATATCAAAACCCCCCTCGCGCAAAGCATCAAGAGACACGGGCTTATTCTTACGTGACTCATCAATAACAAGGTTATTGGCAACACGATAAAGAAAAGCTTTTATATTTTTAACTTCATTACCCTTGGCTATATATTCCCAAGTACGCATAAACGTTTCCTGCACCAATTCTTTTGCTCGTTCTCTTTCATATACCCGGAAATAACAGTGCCTAAACAATGCGTCCGAGAGGGCGTCATAGGACTTTAAAAACTCCGTGGCGGAATTATTCATTTTGTTGTTATTCACCATATATGACGGCCTAATATTGTTTTTCTTACCAGGTAGTAGAAATTCGACTTTTTACGAAAAATTTTTGCCTTCTTACTAAAATTCTATAACAAAATTTAAGTCGCTAACTATTAATTCTGTTCCGCCTTGCGGAACGGTCGAATTTTCACTACCTGGCTTACCCGCTTCAACGCGGGGTTGACCCACAATAAAAGAAGTCTTACATTAAAAACAAGTTCCTTCAATATTAATACCAAAAGGAGACAGGCCATGTCTTTTTTTTCAAATTTTCCTCTTGGAGAACAAAAATGGCCCGAAAAGCCTCTTGTAATATTTTTTGGCGTTTGGACAATACTACTGCTTGGAATGGCAAAGATATCTTACGACGCAGGCGATACTATGCACGGCGGCGG